>Ga0209204_1003200_pt1 | contig 12344 bp, 11 predicted proteins | sample AD_JPNMR2_MetaG_FD_184425 | JGI IMG/M metagenome (GOLD analysis project Ga0209204, IMG submission 184425) | Active sludge microbial communities of municipal wastewater-treating anaerobic digesters from Japan - AD_JPNMR2_MetaG (SPAdes) (version 2) | ecosystem: Engineered > Bioreactor > Anaerobic... | reverse complement strand
AATCAAAAGGAATTAAGCTGTCTATTTTAATATCCATGGTTAACCTCCTCATAACATGTTCTGTATACCCATACTCTATTTGGATAACCTAATTTTTGCTTGAATTTTTAATTTTTCTTTGTCAGAACGTGTATTTCGGTTAATTCGATCACCGAATACGCTTCGATCCGATCACTAAATACGCTATAAACCGATCGCTCATTTCGGTTCATGGCGATCAATGGATTATGAGTCCTGTTCATGTTTACCCCACAGGGGTACCCTCGTTTTAAGCAATTCAACTTTCTTGTTTGCTGTCAACTTCGGTTTCTAATTGAGAATTCCTTGCGATTTTCCTCATGGATTCCCCGCGCAACATAACTTTATGTGCGTTGTGAATGATTCGGTCAAGTATGGCATCTGCTATGGTGGAGTCACCAAGGCTTTGATACCAATGTTCTATGGGAAGTTGACTGGCCACTAAGGTAGAGCACCGCTGGGAGCGATCCTCAAGTACTTCTAGCAGGTCCCTGGACTCAGCTGGAAGTAAGTTGGCTAGCCCCCAATCATCGAGGATAAGAAGGTCCGCCTTTCTTAGAGTCCTAAGTAGATCGAAGTACTGACCATCGCCTTGAGCAATAGCGGCTTCGCGTAGTAGCGTTGGAACACGATAATATCTTACGGATATACCCTGCCGGCAAGCGGCATTGCCAAGGGCACAGGCAAGAAATGTCTTACCAACGCCCGTCGGTCCAACGATGAGCACATTGTGTCCCTGTCTGATCCAATCGCATCTCAGGAGTTCCTGAAACTGACTTCGCTTGAGGCCCCGAGGGTGCTGATAGTCGATGTCTTCAGGCATGGCGGCAACTCGAAAGCGTGCTTTCTTGCATAGCCTCGCAATTCTGTTGGATTCCCGAAGTGTCCATTCATGATCCACGATAAGGCTTAAGCGCTCTTCGAATGACAGCTCGGTTATTCCTTCAGTCTGGGAATCTCGTAGATATGCTTGGACCATTCCGGGTAAACGCATCTGACGCAGGCGTTCTAGCGTTTGTTGAATGCCCATTCTGATTCACCCCCTCCTGCAGCATAGTACTTAGCCCCTCTGACATTTTCATGATCAGGCAAGGCTGCTTGCACGGGGTGATCAAGTGATAGGTTGTCCAAGCCTTTCTCAAGGATGGACTTGACGCTCCGGTATGAGTACGCACCATATGAAATTGCCCTCTTACACGCATTGTCTACTCGTTCGGCAGTGTATTTGCTTGACAACTGAATAACACCTAAGACGGAGCGATAGCCCTGTTCTGGGTGCTGGCATCGCTCAAAAAGGTGATGAGCCCACTCTTGAACATGATCACCTATCTTACCAGCCCAAGCTTCCATGGTTTCTGGACTGCGAGAAGCGTACTTCTGGTGGGAAGCTGGCATGTGTTCTGTCTTGGTCGAGTAACGCTCCCATTTACCAAGCCGTTTATGCGTAGCCACCAGCATACCTTGATAGAAGACCTCAACCATGGTTTGGGTCGCCAAAATCTCAACAGATTTACCCACAAGCTTGAAAGGAACGCTGTACAGGTGTTTTTCAAACTCTACATGGTAGTCCATGTGAACCGTTGCTTTTTTCCACTGACGGAACTCATAGCGCTTAGGAGGTAGTGGTTTTAGAGCTGGCTTTTCCAGTTCCAAGAACCACGAAGTCCTTGAACCTTCGAGCTTCTGAAACGGTTCATTGTTCATCCCTTCCAGCTTTTCTGCTATGGCTTCGTTTGCCTCTTCTATGCTGAAGAAAGTGTGGTCTCTAAGAGCTGCTAGGATTTTCCGTTCCACATGGAGAACCGCACTCTCAACCTTGGCTTTGTCATTTGGCTTGCGGATCCTTGCTGGGAGAACGACCACACCATAATGCCGAGCCATGTCCGCATAAGTAGGGTTAATGTCCGGATCGTAGTAATTGGGCTTGGTAACGCCGGTCTTAAGGTTGTCTGGCACTACGATCGCAGGTATCCCACCAAAGAACTCAAATGCAACGCAGTGGGCTTGGATCCAGTTTCTCAAGTCCATTGACGGATACAGTCGTACAAAGGCATAGTTGGTAGCCCCAAGGGTGGCCACAAACAGGTAGGCGTCGCTAGTGTCACCGGTGACGGGATTGTGGATAGGGACGGTTTGTCCAGCCCAGTCAACGAAAACCTTTTCCCCGGCTTTATGATGCTGACGCATGACAACATCGAGGTGCTTGGCCCACTGGCGATAGTGATAACAGAACTGTGTGTACTGGAACCCGTCAGACTGGATTTCTTTGTATTCCCACCACAAGAGCTTAAGTGTTACTCCAGGCCGGGACAGCTCCTTATGGACCTTCTGCCAATCCGGCATCGCTTGGGGAGGTTTTCGAATACTAACGTCAACATAGAGCATCGCTTCTAAGGCTCTGTCAGTCATTTCTTGCACCGATGGCCACGATAGGCCTGCATGAGCAGCCCTTTGAACTAGGTCGCTTACAGTACTAGGTGAAACATTGCAGCTTGTAGCTATCTGCCGGTTACTCAGTCCATCTTGCCATTTCAGCTTTAGGATTTCTCGAATCTTCCGCACGGATATCCTCCTTGTGGCCATGGCCTCTGCGTCCACCTTTCTTCTAAGTTACTTGTGAACTTAGATTTTGGACGCAATTGTCCTATGGCAAATTGATATTTGAGGATACCCCCACCAAAACTGATCGGCTTAGACCGTATTTGGTGATCGGCATGAACCGTTTCGGGTGATCGACTTGAACCGTATCCGGCGATCGGCATGAACCGTTTCAGGTGATCGAGATGAACCGTATTTCGCGACTTTTAAGCAAAAAGTGTTTTAGTAGGTCTTCTTCCAGCTTTTGTACTTCTTCTAAAGTATTTTTTATAGAATCATACCGGAAATCGCCATGAAGTTTATAGATATATGGCATATCCATGCGAGTTTTTAATAAAGTCATTTTTGTTGCATCAGAGATCAATACAGGACTTGTCCCCACATTCTGCATGCCTGCCTCGATCAGATCATCAAAGTTAGTAGTCCATATATCGGTAACTTTTTTCTGTTGTGCCAAGACCCCTAAACATAAATGTCCTAGTGATGGTTTTTTGTCTTTAACAAGATTCTGGATAAACAATTCTCTATCGCTTGCCATCGGATAACATTTTTTGAAATAAAATGAATACTCTTCTGGAGCATACAGTTTGGGATATTCTCCCTTACTATCAAAATATGCTTGCAGTTTTACTTGATTTTTCTGCAATGATAAATCGCTAAATGAGTCTCTGTGAGTGCGCGTTTCTCGACAGAATATTTCCCTTTTAAACTCCCAAACCAATTGTCCACCAGTAGGTATACCTTACTGCACAGATATACCTGAGCCCACTAAAAAGCTCATTGCACCATTAGGCTTTACATTAAAACTGCTTAAAAAAACACCGTAATCCACTATAAGATCATTCCAAGACATAATAACCATCCCTATACAAATAAGAATTGATAATTTACAAATAATACTTTCTTATTTGATGTAGTACTAATCCCGTCAACCTTAACCACCACTTTCCTTATGGTCTGGCATATTACATTAAATCCAGTAGTTTCTAGTTCTATTCCATTCAATTTACACTTTTTTCAAAATAATACATAATTTTACTTTATTCATCAAATAAACTTTTTACAAGTAAAACTTAAATTACATTTATGACACACGGGGCTTCTTGACCTACAGATCATTGAAGCGAAATCAATAAGTCCGTAATTATGCTGTTTTACTTTATTACTATCAACTGGTAGGGCAAGGCGAGCGAGTTCCCAGATTCGAGGATTTCTTCTAATGTCTGGTTTAACATCAATGCCGTAGTATCTAGAAAAAAATCGTAATATGTTCGCATCAACAATTTCAATGGGGTAACCAAAAGCAAAACACAAAACTGCCCTTGCGGTATAGTGACCTATATGTGGAACCATTAATAACTCTTCCAAATTGTTAGGTACCAATCCTCGATGATGCAAAACTAAGCACTTCGCAGCATTTATTAAAGCTGAGGTTCTTTGATCACTTAAACCTAAAACCTTTAATTGTTGCAATAATTCCCTTTTATCTGCGCTAGCAAGAATACCAGCTTCTGGATAAGCACATATAAATTCTTTCCAGATTTTAGACACCGAGACAGCCTGGGTTTGCCTTAATAACATTTCAGTAATCATGAGAGCAAATGGGGAAACCCCTTCTTTTCGCCAGGGAAAATCACGGCCGTTTATTTCATACCAACGTACAAAAAAGTATTGATCAAATTGTTTCATTTCTTGCTCACCATAAGATACATATCACCAGCACAAATTACATGTAATGATTGTTCTCCGATATTAACCCGCAAACTATCACGGGGTACTACTTTACTTTCCTTTACCATATAAGTTCCTGGTTTTATTACTGGGTCTAATGAAGTACTGGTAATTAGTAAAATTCGCTCATCATTATGATCATGCTTGTAAATTCCAGGTCCAAGTGGCTCAACTTTAATCCCCGTTGCCATTTCAAGCTCTATAGCTGCTTTTCTAATATCAGTTGAAACTACAATCACAGTTGATAACTTTTTTTCAACACGACCTGTTGCCTGTAAGCGTCTTCTGATTTGTTCCGCCTGGATAGGATCCATTTGGCGTAGAGTTCCAAAATCATGAGTCGCTTCGCCTACAAACACGATATGTTTCTTATTGTTAATACGTAACCATTCAATATATGGTAAGTTCGCTAATATTGTCTCAGGCTGGTTCCGGCTTGATCCTGAGCCTCCAAGAACCGCATCAACATGAACAGCAGGTTTAGAACATAATTGATCCCAGATTTTTTTTATTTCCCCCAAGAACCTGGTTCTTTTAGTACCTGACGAAGTTTCAATTAATATACGATTTTCTTCCCTATCAACTTCTAGTATTTTTATTTCAGCACCAGGCTTAATACTATTCAATCTTAACCCGACTAGCTTTTCAATATCATTTATAACTTTATCATAATTCATATACGACCCCCCGGTAAATCAGGCGGGAATTTAAGAACACTTGCATCCTCGCCTAAGCTTTCCACTGCTGCAACGTCTTCCAACCATTGTCTCAAAAAAGTCTCTGTTTCTGGGTCTTCACTGCCAACCCGTTTAAAGGTTACCTTATGAGGTAGACTAACCCTAATAGCATTGCCTGGTGGTAAATCTTCGCCTTCTAAAAGTCTATCTTTAAGATCTATGCCTGCAGCAAATCTTCTTATGTCAGAAACAAAATCAAGTACAATCACTTTATCTTTACCAGGGGCTATACGTAATCCCCTACCCAGTTGTTGTACAAAAATCCTTCTACTATGGGTAACTCTTTGAAAGACAATAATATTTACATCGGGAACGTCAACACCTTCGTTAAATATATCAACAGCACAAATCACATTTATAGCCCCGTCCTGAAAATCACACAAGATTCTATTGCGATCATATGTAGTCATTACTCTTCCAGCAGAAGTTTGTGAATAAATTGCAGCGGCATTACAGAATCCCAACGCATTAATCCGATCCCTCATGGTAATGGCATGATCTATTGTCCCACAAAAGACAATAGCTCTGGGATTTGTCTGTTCTTTCCAAGCAGACTGTAGTTCATAAACAACTGCATCATCCCATTCATTTATAAACAGGGTTCGGTTAATCTGCCTCGGTGAAAACCGGGAGCCGCTCAAGGTTTTAAGTGCCTCCCAGTTTATATTATCTGTATACATACGATAATCTACGTTTGAGAGGAACCCTTTTTTCATACCTGTTACAATGTCAATGCATACTAACGGTTCCCCGAAATATTGGGTTAAATCAATGTCGTCTGGTCTCCATGGCGTTGCAGTTAAGCCGATTAAAAAAGGTCCGTGTGGCTGCCCTGCGCGGGTATATTCCAATATCGTGCTGTACATTTGCGCACCAACATGATGACACTCATCAACCAGAATTATATCAAACGGGGGTAAATCTCCCCCACGATCAATATGCCCAGCAATTGTGTTTAAACAAGCAAAAACCATTGACACCCTTTCAAGATCTCCCATTGAAGGATGCTCGTATCCATTCCAAATTAAGGTTTCCTGGTTGCTTTTCAAAAATGGCCAGAATGAACGTTCAACCTGATAAACCAGTTCATTTGTATGGGCAATTACTAGAACCCTAACCGCTCTTCGTATGTTAATTCTGCGGATAGATTCTGCAGCAACAAATGTTTTACCTAAACCCGTAGCCATAACAACCATTGCTTTACGACTAGATGCCTCGTTATATGCATGAACAATAGTACGTATGGCTTCTTCTTGGTATTCCCGCGGTTCCCTTCGATTAGGAGAAACTTCAGGAAGCTTTGATGCTCGTTGTATTAACGTACTTAAATCCCATAATTGTAAGGGAATTCCCCTACTAAGCAACTCCCGCTGGTGTTTATGCACCTCATTCTCAAAACCACTTAAGGCTACTATAACCGGCACTTGAGCCCTGTAAATCCTCATAGCGTTTAAGGTCTGGTCAAGAACGTCAACTCCTACCTTCATCTTCCAGTGTTTGGCTTGGAAGAGCCACCGTTTACCTGCCCGGTGCGCAAGAAGATCAGCGCCCCTATCTCCAGTTTGTCCAACAAGTTTTACTCCTTCATACCCATCATGTAGCAATAATCGCCCAATAGCACGCTCAAAAGCTTGCCATGTCCCTCGTCTAAGTGCAGCTTCGTTAATAAACATTTAGGTTTGCACCACCTTTTGCTGGAGAAATTCAAGTGACATCCTAGCCCTGCGTGTAATAATAGTTTCTTTAGAACGATATTTTAAAAACGCAACAATATCCTCTAAACAATTTAGATATGTAGCCCGAATACGTTTCTGTAATTGCTCTAGTAACTGGGGAGACAAGTCATGAATAGACGAATAAGCTACATCCCAGAATTTCCCATCAAAAAAGAGTGGTGTATACTTTTGAAATACTTTCAAAATGGTTAGTTCATCAACGAACAAAAGGTATTTGCCTGTTTGCGACATCTCACCAAGCTTACTAATATCCTCTCCCTGCACCAGCATATTTTCTATCATCTGTTTTTTCTCTTCATCGTGCAAATTTTCAAAAACGTCCTGTACCTGTTCACCAAGCAAGCCGGAAAGTCTTTGTCTTACAATATCTAGAAAGGCTACAGCATCTTCCCTTACATGTTCCGGGACATCTTCTAGTTTTTCTGCCCACCTGCTATTTAGGATATTCCACTCAAGATTGGCGAGGCTATGCCTTTCGTTACCTGATAATCTACGGTTAAAATCATAAATATATAAAGCAATTTCTGCCGCAATCATTTGCTCCGGTTTTACACCGAAATTTTTAAACAACCTGTGGGCCTTATCAATAAATATTTCTATATTTTGACCCCTAAATGATATTAGAGGAAGAGGGTTACTTTGGTCTAAGTTGTGACGTATCGGACCTTCAGTTACGTAAACATCAACATCAATTGCAGCGCTATGGGTCCCGTCAGCTAGTAAGACGGAACAACCCGGGATTGACAAATCGTCCGACTTGTGTGCGTGCCCAAGCAGGTAGTCACGTGATAAAGTATTTACTGTACCACGCAATTGACCACAACTTTCACAACTATCCCGTGAAGCTGAATTGCGTGTTTTACAAACCTGGCAAGTCCAGGGTTCCTGTATTTCCGCAATTTGAGATATTCCACAATACGGGCAGGATTGTGCTGATCGTGGGATAGTTTTAGTGCATTCCGGGTTAATACAACTCTTTCCAATAAGAACGTGTCCACAAATGGCACATATCTCATGTCCTTGTAAATTCTGTGCATTACATTCTGGACATTCTACAAGTTCCTCTGCTGGTGGACTGTCAGCCTGTTCAACTAATTTCCACCATTCTGTATCATCATAATATCCCGGTTCCTTTTGTCTGAACTTTTCGTAATATTCCCTTTCTACGTTACGGCTAATCCGTTCAGGTTTTCCCTTTTCCGGATCCCAATATCCCATATATAAATCCGTTCTTCCTGGAGTACGGACCCGCCTATAACCCTGATAAAGTTTAAAAATAGGGCTATTATTTTGATCTGCACCAGGTTGATTAGGCTGTAGAGAACTATCACCGCGTAGAAACGTCATAGCTCTTTGCCATTCTGGACTGCTACGTTGAAAATCTTGTTTTAAAAAGTCAACGGGTACATGGTTTAAATGTACTTCACCTACTATTCGACCATATTGCTGGTCAATTGGATAATCCTTAATTACTTTTTTAAATTCATCAACATACTCAAAAAAAGCTGCTTTTTCACCAATACGAATAGCTCTACCATTCCGGATCAAATCAATACCAAACTCAGTATCATGATCAAAACGCTGTATACCAACCCATCCGCGTATCCTCTCCTCTATAGTCCGCAAACTACCTGAACCACAAGCAGGACAATTACCCTGTCCTTGCGGAACAAGGGCTGTGCAAGAACCACAACGTTTTTGAGTTCCAATAACTTCGTCAAATCGGAACACCGCTGGGATCTGCCCATGATTTCTTCTTTCGACATACCTAGAATCATCCCATATGCAATGTTCATATGGTTCGCAGTGTTCCCCATTGATCACAATTCTGATGTTCCGGTTTTTTAACACAGTGGCATACCGCCTACCAATTTCCCTTCGTACTACAGGCATACCGTACTGTACTAGTTTCTTTACAAAATCGCTATTTGCATTTCCTTCCGGCCACCAACCAGAAATTTCGACTTCTGTACCTTGTTCAAAACCCTGAGGTTTTTCTCTCCTTACAAATGGAACACTATAACTACCTCTCCTTTGTATTTCCTCAAGATCGACAATCACTTCTATAGCTGTTTCCTCATCCCGTCGCGCAGTAAAGAATTTTGTTCTTCTTCCCATTTTTCCTGTTGAAATATTAAAACCCATACCAAAAAGGCCGAGACTATCATAAGGATTGTTACCTGAAAAACCTGCCTTAATAGCTTTTTCAGCCATATCACGGGTTAATCCTATCCCGTTGTCTCTAACTCTTATAATACCGGCACCCCTAGTTATTTCTGCCATGCGAGGCAAATCAATTGTAATTATCGGATGTTCTACTGGTGTACCCTGTAGCTCAGCAGCTTGAAACGAGTCAATGGCATTATCAATTAGCTCACAAAGAGCGTCCAGTGGTTGCATAGGTGTGTGAGTAAGTGCAATAAGGACTTTGGGGTCTGGCGTGAGATCAAAAGTTTCCATTAAAATTACCTCCAATCACTTTGATAAACGAACTTGCTACTGCACGAGCAAGTTTTACTGGCACTCCATTTCCAATAGTCTTAAACTTATCTGTAAGTGGCATTTCTGGGGGCAATGCGTAATTATCTGGAACAGTTTGAATCCTGAGGGCCTCTCTCACAGTAAGTCTACGAGGGAACACTGGGTGAAGATGAACTTCATTATTCCCATATGCTGCGGTCGGACTATACCTCCACCTATGTAACCGTTTGAAGCTTTTCCGCGTCACGTCTCCTTCTGGAATGCAATGAAATTTTTCGCTCTTCGGTTTGAATCCCTCAAGCCCATTAGGTAAACTAGAAATCTCATCTAAATTGCATATCAAGGGCCCAACCATTAACTCTTCTGGAATTCCTACTGGTTTTTCAGGATTACCACCAAATGGTGATTGTTCTGGCCAGTTGTACCTAGTTTTTGCTCCAGGATAGTAAGCTTCAGGCCATGGAAACCAGTCTTTTAAAAGATCATGAGATTCTATCCCAAAATTTCTTTTAAGCCATTTTTTATGAAATCCAACTAAAAACACACGTTCTCTATCTTGTGGTACACCATACTCAAGAGCGTTTAACACTTTGTAATCAATAACATAGTATTTTTGCAATTCAGCTTTGAGAAAGTCAAAAAATAGTCTATGTTTAGCTGTTCGTAACAACCCAGGTACATTTTCGAATAGAAAAAATGCAGGTTGCAACTCAACAATACGCATTACATAAACCTTTGATAATTTCCCATTTTCACCTTCTCTTCCACGATTTTTTCCTCCAACAGAAAAGTCAGGACATGGTGGCCCCCCGATTATTCCAAATGTTTCTGGAAGAGGTGTGTTATGAAAAGCCTCTTTGGCTATCTGGTTAGGTCCAACAGTCACAATTGAAGAAGTATTATAAATTCTATGATTAGAACCATTAATATTTAGGCAGCTCATGCCGTATTCATAACCTCGAACAAACCAAGGATCGTATTCATTAGACCATATAACGTCAAAACCAGCTTGCATAAAACCTATGTCCAGAAAGCCGGCGCCAGTAAAGAATGAAAGAAGGGGTATTCCACTACTGTTTGGGAATTTACTATTAATACTTTCTGGCATCAAATTAGCTACACTTCCTATACTCATCAAATTCATACTCCTTCAAATATCCTTAACAACAAATAAAACTTTTCGTAAAACTTATACAAGTATAAACAAAAGCAACCTATTAAAGCTTCTTACTTCTTACATTTTTTAACTCTTGCATCATTAGGTTTCCTTGCATCCCTGGGAATCGCCCACATATTGCCAAGCCGCATTGCTCCTTGAATCCTCCCCTGCGTACAAAGTACCTGCACGCGGCGGACTGTGATATTCCATTTTTGGGCAGCTTCTTTTGCGGTCATATACTCCATTATTTCGCACCTCATAGGGTATAATCATCCAAAGATATTATATTCGTAAATGCGAATAATTTCAAGGAGAGTTACTATTCTCCAACATAATCTTTACATCCATCCTGTCAACTCAACCCTACCTATTTTCGAGCCCAAATTTCGCTCCAAAAGTACCCCCTCGATATGTTTCCATGTACGTATTTCGCCTCTTTAGGTTGAGTAGACAACTTAGATGTAATCCCTGAAACCCGCTTAAATAAACACTTACAGCTTTGTAATCAATACCACGCACTCCACATGGTACGTATGAGGAAACATGTCTACAGGCTGGACTTCCTCTGTCCTGTAACCCAAAAGTGTGAGCATCTTCAGGTCCCGTGCCAGGGTGCTCGGATTACAGCTGACATACACGATTCTTTGCGGCCCGGTGTCTGCAAGCGCTTCCAACACTTCCGGCTGACAGCCGGTCCTCGGCGGATCTAATACTGCCACATCAAAGGTTATTCCCTCTTTGGCCAGATCCGGTACGACCTCCTCTGCGCGGCCTGATATGAAGCGGACATTTGTGATTCCGTTGAGTTTGGCGTTTTCGTTAGCATCTTCGATGGCATCTTTGTTAGCTTCTATTCCGTAGACTTCAAGCGCCTGCTCGGCGAGGAAGAGAGTCAGGGTTCCCACACCGCAATAGATGTCAACTACCTTCTCCTCGCCTGAGAGCCTTGCGTATTCCACTGCTTTCTGATAAAGGACGAGGGTTTGGACGGGGTTCACTTGATAGAAGGCGGTCGCAGATATCTTGAATCGCAGGTCTCCCAGGATATCAACGATTCCGTCTTCTCCCCAGAGGACGATGTTTTCGTCTCCAAGCACTTTGTTACCGCGAATGCGATTGACGTTTTGAACGATGCTGCGAATGCCGGGGAACTTCGATGCAAGGCTTTTGGCGAATCCCTTCCCATCCGGGAAGTGGGAGCCGTTGGTAACAAGGACCACTGAGATCTCACCTGTCCCGAATGCGCGTCTTACCAATACATATCGCAGGTGCCCCTTGTGGGTTTCTTCGTCATATACTGAAAGCCCGAATTCCTTTGCGAGCCTCTTGACTTCTTCTGTTACCCGGTTATTCATGGGGTGTTGAATCAGGCAGTCAGAGGTTTCAACTACCTCGTGTGTGCCTTTCCTGTAGCACCCTGCAATGATGTTGCCATTGCTCATCCCAAAGGGATACTGGGCCTTATTCCTGTAATGCCAGGGGTTTGACATGCCGATTATAGGGTGAACTACGACATCGGTAAGCCCGCCGATTCTCGCGAGGGCGTCTACGACCCTTTGCTGCTTCATGGCAAGCTGTCCTTCGTAGCTTAGATGAAGGAGCTGGCACCCGCCGCAGTCGGGGTAGAGAGGGCAGGGAGGCGCTACGCGGTCGGGTGAGGCGATTCGGATCCCATCATCAACAAGGTGTGCGCGGGCATATGTCTTCTTAACGACATGTATTAATGCGACAACCTTTTCACCGACGAGAGCGCCTGGGACGAAGACTGTAAATCCCTCGATGCGAGCCACGCCTTCACCTTCGCTTGCATAGTTTTCGATTTCGAGGACTACTTCATCTCCTGTTTTTACCGGAGGTTGTTTCCTAGCCATAGATGATCTCCTT
>Ga0209204_1003199_pt1 | contig 12347 bp, 12 predicted proteins | sample AD_JPNMR2_MetaG_FD_184425 | JGI IMG/M metagenome (GOLD analysis project Ga0209204, IMG submission 184425) | Active sludge microbial communities of municipal wastewater-treating anaerobic digesters from Japan - AD_JPNMR2_MetaG (SPAdes) (version 2) | ecosystem: Engineered > Bioreactor > Anaerobic... | reverse complement strand
AGAGGGTACGGGTATCTTCATCAACTCCGACGCCAATACGCGTATGGACTATACTCCCTCGATGCGTGCCCTGGTGAAGGCGTATCGTAAGGCAAACAATGTAGAAAAGAATGCTGTTTATGTCTTTCTGGTCAATCTTCCCTGCAGCGACAATCTCCTACAGGGTTTTATGCCCTTCAACAAGCAGTTTGGCTTTGTATTTGTCCAGGCCACGGGCAGCGCTACCACTACCCTCTCCCGCACAATAGCCCATGAGGTAGCGCACGGCCTCTTCACCCTCCGCCACACCTTCAGCGAAGAAAATACCTACATACTTCCCCTGGGCACCACGGATAATCTGATGGATTATTCGGGACAAGAGGCAACCGCGCTGTATAAATACCAATGGGACCTTATCCACAACCCCCAGCGGGTATGGTTCGCCTGGCTGGAGGATGAGGAGGAGGGGAAGTATATTGATGAGAACTGTTTCAAAAATCCTCAAAATTTTATTAAATTTAAAAGCTATTATGATCCCTTAAAGTCTGATCCTATTTTTATGAAAGTATTTAAATTGTTAGATAATTCCACAAAATTGGCCTATTGCTTTGATGAATTAACTGATGAAGAAATTGAAGAAAATTCAACTGAAAGAGGTACTATTGCTGGAGGAACAGAACCATATAAGAAAGCAGTATTTATAGGGATGAGAAATATCAAAACACATAAAAAATCACTGTTGTCCGGTAAATCCTAAAAAATTCATTTTTACGAATGTAACTATTTAATAATCAAGTATAGTAGCTTAGCTTTTCAAAAGTAAGCCCCCTTCATTTCTGGGAATAGGGAGTTTTGATACTTTGCATGGTTTTCTTTAATTATGGCCCTCCAGCTACCCTCGGGATCTTCCAGAAAGCGGTAGACGCTGATATAACTCATCAGCTGTTGTCGAATCACGGACACAAGGTTGGAAAATGCCCAGCTGCGTTTTACCATGCTCTTTACAAGCGTGATTATCAAGTTGGCAAGCATGGCCGCCCATAGCTGAATCTCAATAGCATTTTCATTGTCGCCCAGAAAATATTTAAGGGGAAAGTTCTGCTTGAGTTGCTTGAAGAGGAGTTCTATTTGCCAACGTTTTTTATAGATTATCGCTACCTTCTCGGCTGGAAGCTCAAAATTATTCGTTATGAACTCGAATAACCTACTATTTGCGCTGTCCCAGTAAGCTATACGTCGCGCACGATGCTCTTGTTTCTTGCCATCTCCATAGTAAAGGATGACCTCCTCATCCTTCAGCACGCCAGAGTCGGCGTTTTCCGGGATATCATTCTCCCCTCCGGCCTGATAAATAGCGTTCTCCCGCAGACGAGTCACGTACCAAATCCCCTCTTTCGTAAATGCCTCGTACTGGGCGTAGTCCACGTATCCCTTGTCAAAGGTGATGATAGAACCTACGGGTAGCCTATGCACCTCCTGCAAGAACATATGGTCGTGCCTTACAGCCTCGCTGTATCGTATCAGACAGGGAACATTATCACTGACCTTGATGATGGTATGGGCTTTTATGCCTCCCTTCTTCCTACCCTCCTTCGGTTGGCGCCCAACACCCCGAAGGATATCCTTAAACAGCGTGATGGTGGTGGAATCCATAATGTAAAGTCGTTTCATGTCTGCGTCGCTCAGCTGGCTGTCCGATAAAAATCGAGCATGCTTGCGATAGGTACTGGTGTAGATATCGCCAAAAACACTACTACTTCGCCTGGCGTTGGCCTCTGAAAACGTACTTCGACGAACCAGGTAGTTCAACCCTAAATGGGACAACTTATGGGCATTGGCCAGTAACCCCAGTATCACCTCTCGAATTGAATGATAGCCTTCAATGGCAGCAAAGAGCATGACAACAACATGATGGTATGTGCTAAACTTCTTAACATAGCGATCTGCCCCGTAACGTATAGCTATTGCGCGTATATCCCCCCTGTCAAGAAATTTTAACAGTTGATTAAGTATTGGCTGTCCGGTAAAATTCTTATTTTTGTTCATGTCTCACTTTTTTTTGGTTATGACTCAAAAGTAGACATTCCGGGTGGTATCTCAAAAATACTGCCCGGTAATTTTTTTTACCGGACAACAGTGATAAAAAATATTGGTTTAAAGAAGCTCTTAATATGAAAGATGAAAATATTCTTAATTTAATAAAATCAGAAGAATGGCAGGGAAGGATTGGGCTAAACATGAGCTTAATTAATAGTTATGTGATATTTCATGAATTAAATCATGCTGTACAGAATCTATTACAATTAGAGGAACGAGCTCAATATTCTGAAGCATTAAAAGAGGTTGAAACTCGTATGATTTGTTTCTATGCAGCTTTTCTGAAAGCTGATAATGAAACAAGAAAAGATTGTAATAAAATGAGGGAATTTCTAACAAAACATTATGACAAATCTAATATTTATGACCTTCTACCTTTGACTGGTGATAAAATAGTTATACAGTTTTCAGATGATAAAAAACCAAAAAGTGATGAAGAAATTTATTCAATAATGTATAAGTTTTTTTCAGGATTAAATAAAGAAAATAATGAATTTAATAAAATCATGGCTGAGTATGCAGACTGGATAAAAAATAACTATGGATATACATATAATCCTGATGAATTTAAGCCAAATTATTACTTATATAATTTAATTAAATAATAGATGAAAAGAGTTCTTTTACTTTTATTAATCTGTCTTACTTTTTCATGTAAAAATGAAAACACAGAAGAAAAACTTAAAAAGAATCGTATCGATGACTTTAAATATTTTTTAGATTTTGTTGAAGAGTATAAACGAAATGATACAGTAGTAATTGATACTTTTAATTATTTATATAATTCATTAAAAGCTATTTATTTGAATGATTCTGCTATTGTTTTTGCCAGTTTAAACAGAAATAGATTTTTACTATTCATTTATCCAGACTCTATTAGTATTTACATAAGTGCCCCTGGTTTATTATTTTCAGAGCTTGAAATTAATGATTTATTCTTCGAGAATAAAATAGAAGAAGCCTTAAAACTTATAGAAAGTAAATATTCTATTTTTTATAAATATAATTATGGTAACCGAATTATTAATTACATTGTTTATGACATTAATCAATATAAAGCATGCTATATATTAATTAATTATCAATACATAGTATATTCATTTTGTTTTAATTGGAATTTTTATTATATAAAGAAAATAAAAAATGATTTTATTCGACTTGATAAAATTAAATTCAAAAATTCTTATCCTTACAATAAATATAGTTTTAAATATCTGAATTTTCCTAAAGGCTTTCGTTTATAAGAAAACTTGTTTAACTCCCTATTCTCTGTACATTTTTAACCACGAACTACTTATCATTCTGTTAAACCAGGTGCCACTTTTACATTTTCCGCAACCCATAGCCCAGAGCCAGCACACGTAGCACCTACTGGCAGCGCTACCACTACCCTCTCCCGCACAATAGCCCATGAGGTAGCGCACGGCCTCTTCACCCTCCGCCACACCTTCAGCGAAGAAAATACCTACATACTTCCCCAGGGCACCACCGACAATCTGATGGATTATTCGGGACAAGAGGCAACCGCGCTGTATAAATATCAATGGGACCTTATCCACAACCCCCAGCGGGTATGGTTCGCCTGGCTGAAGGATGAGGAGGAGGGGGCGATAAAAGATAGTAAAACACTTACTTGTGAAAAATAAGATTAATAATAGAAAATATACACAATAGTAATGTTAATAATAACATTAATCTTGACTATACATTACTTTCTTTCATTTTATAAGGGGGGATAAAAGAGATGTAATTAAGACTATGAAACCTGATATCCTTCCTGTAACAATTCCCTAATTACTGCCCCACAGAACGGGTCTTGAGGGGTCAAGTTTTTCGATAAGTTCGGTTATTCGCTGTCGTTGCTCAGACGTACAAGGTTGGCTGATTTGCCATGCTGCAATTGGTGTATAGTTGCGAAAACTTAGCACCTGCTTTTCAATAGATTTTAATAAATCGCCGCCGATAATAGTTTTAGGAGTTAGATCAAAAATAATCCAGCGGTAGGTACGATTTACTAAAAAAGTAGGCTGTATACTGTATATGTTAGTTTTTTCCATTGAATCTATCGACCATGATTGACTATTAAGCAGCAACACCGAATCGTTGGATTCAATAACACGCATCCCCACCCGATATTTTATGGCATCAACGGTTTCGTTGTTTTTATTTTTCAGTAAGAATATAGCAGTGTACCAATATGGAGTATCCGCCTGCCAGGGAATATATGTAGGTAATTCATTTTGAAAGGTAATCCATTTCTCCTCGGCAGGTTTTATCCCTTTTCGTCTGGCATTAATTACCTGGAACCCGCGGCGATTATAAAGTTGGAATTCAAGATTAAACTTATCCTCTATGCCAGCTAAAAATGTTTTAGGCAATACAGCTGTTTCGACCAACCATTTCTGCTTTGAACTCTTTTTTAAGGTAACGAAAAAATCCCATATGGCTACGTTTGGGAAGGCATACAACCAGGCATTGCCAAAAACAAGGTCCGACAACTGCGTGGCATCAGCCTGTATCAATAGGGTATTCAAACGTCCAAAAACCAGGTAAGGAGTAACATTCCATTCAAATCCCCACGGTGCAGTAGAAGTACTCCCCACACGTACCCCATTGACCCAAATGGTAATAGGGGACATTAAATAATCGAAATGAACGAAAACCTGCAACCCATACCAATCTTCAGGAATTGGGATAACTTTTCGCAGAAAAAGCTTTGACTGCATTTTTGCAGTATCGGAACCCATTCCCAAGCGACCATTTTTAATGGGTGTCCATAACGAATCGATATATCGTGGAGAAACGTATTGTGCAACATTAGTCTCATCGTTCGACCAAATGTATTTCCAGCCCGATGATAAAGGGAGGTACCAGGGGCTTTGTTCGGGTAATTTATTATATGCCTCGTTTTCAGTAGGAAAATGTAAAACAAAAGTATGTAAGGAAGATTCTGGAAAAAGTGGAAACTTTCGTACTGTAGTATATCGCTGGGCAAATAAATTAAAATTAAGCAATGCACAAGTGATAATCAAAACTATCGATCTCATTCATTCATATTTTATAACATGCAAATATAACGATGAGTCCCCAATAAATTTCCAGAGGCATGTAACTATTTTAAAAGTAAAACGTCTCACCCAAAAATCAATCATTTATGCCAGGAAAAAAAATCATCCAATTGGAAAACATTCATAAGAGTTATGGTAGTGGCACCAGCCGAATGCATGTTTTAAAAGGGGTTAATCTGTCGATAGAAGAAGGGGAAATGGTGTCGATTATGGGGTCTTCGGGTTCAGGCAAGTCTACCCTCCTGAATATTCTGGGTATTCTCGACAATTACGACGAAGGCAGTTACTATCTCGACAACATGCTGATAAAAGATTTAAACGAAACCAGGGCAGCACTATTGCGCAACGAGTTTATAGGGTTTGTTTTTCAGTCATTTAACCTGATTTCGTATAAAAACGCCCTTGAAAACGTGGCCTTACCTTTATACTACAAAAAAGTAAGCCGCAAAAAGCGAAATATGCTGGCCATGGAATACCTCGATCGAATGGGGCTTGCAGAGTGGGCTAACCATTTACCAAATGAACTGAGTGGTGGACAAAAACAAAGGGTTGCTATAGCAAGAGCGTTAATCACAAACCCAAAAATTATTTTAGCCGACGAACCTACCGGAGCACTTGATTCAGCAACCTCGCTCGAAGTAATGAAACTGCTGAAAGAGGTTAATGAAACTGGAATTACGATTGTGATTGTTACCCACGAACACGATATTGCTGCATTGACCCAACGAGTTATTCACATTCGCGACGGTGTAATAGCTCACCAAGAGGAAACCATAAAACAGGAGTCGTATGTTTGATATAGATAAATGGCAAGAGATATTTGCTACCCTGCGACAAAATAAGTTACGCACTTTTCTGACCGGATTTTCAGTGGCATGGGGAATTTTCATGCTCATCATCCTACTGGGAGCCGGGAACGGGATTCAACATGCCATAGAGTACAGCTTTCGCAGCTCAAAGATTAACAGCCTGTGGATATGGAATGGCCAGACCAGTATGAGTTACAAAGGCCTAAAACCAGGTAGAAACATTCAGATGAACAACGACGATTATTTTAATGTAAAAAATATTGAAAAACAAAAAATTAGTCGACTCTCCTCTCGTTTTCAAATTCCTGGAGATAACCTCATTAGCTATGGCAAAAAAAGTGCACGATTCGAAATTCGAACGGTGTATCCCGAATATCAGATAATTGAAAATATCGAAGTAAAAGAGGGACGCTTTCTCAACAACATTGATATTAATGAAACCCGAAAAGTGGCTGTGATAAGCACCGACGTCCGTGCCGAACTTTTCCCGAATGAGAATCCCATTGGAAAATACATTAAAGCCAATGGATTTCCTATGCTAATTGTAGGGATATTTGAGGACAAGGATAATTGGAACAACAATAAATGTATTTACATTCCGGTTACTACTGCTCAAAAGGTTTATGGCAGTCGAAATATTCAGATGCTGTCGGTTATGATGCGCGAAGATATTGGTATTGAGGAAAGTAAAAAACTCGAGGAAGATATCCGAAAGCAAATAGCCCGTCATCACAGCTTCGATCCCAACGATACCCGCGCCATTGGAATAGCTAATGCACTTGAGAATTATATTCAAACCAAAAAAGTGATATCGGCCATTAAGCTTTTCGTATGGATTATTGGCATCATGACCATCATTGCTGGAATAGTGGGGATAAGCAATATTATGACCATTGTCATCAAGGAACGTACAAAGGAAATTGGTATTAGAAAAGCTATTGGAGCAAAACCGATATCCATCATATCCTTGATACTGCAGGAGTCGATATTCCTTACCAGCATAGCCGGTTACATAGGAGTAGTATTGGGCATAGGGTTATTGAAACTTATCAATTCAAAATTACCCCCCACGGACATGTTCCGTAACCCCACTGTGGATATCAATCTGGCCATTGCTGCAGTTGTCATACTCATCCTTGCAGGTACGCTTGCAGGATTTTTCCCCGCCCGAAAAGCAGCACAGATAAAGCCTGTGGAAGTATTACGCGATGAATAAACTTAAAAGAATGCATTATGTTTGATACCGATAGATGGAAAGAAATTGTAACCTCACTGACCAGAAATAAAGTTCGTACCATTGTTACTGCATTTGGTGTATTCTGGGGTATCCTGATGCTGGTAATAATGCTGGGTTCGGGAAAGGGTTTGCAAAATGGCATGTTTTATATCTTAGGCGATTTCGCTACCAACAGCCTGTTTATCTGGACACAACCTACTACCGAACCATACAAAGGTTTACCTAAAAATCGACAATGGTATTTCAATAACGAAGATACTAAAGCGCTAAGGGAAAATATTCCAGAAATTGCAATAGTTGCGCCTCGGGTAGAGGCACCCACGGGCAACCAGCTGGTCGTTTACAAAAAGAATAATGGAAGCTTTGCCATCAATGGCGATTATCCCGAAACCAACCGCCTCGACCCGGTAACCATACTCGAGGGGAGATTCATTAACTATCTCGACTTGATAGAAAAACGCAAAGTTGTGGTCATTGGTACAAGGGTGAAGGAACAGCTTTTTGCGCCAGATGAAAATGCTTTAGGAAAGTACATACAAATCTCAGGCATGTATTTTCAAGTAGTAGGTGTATTCAAGTCGAAACACACCCAGGATTGGGGACGCTATCAAAACGAGTCGATATTTATGCCCTTTACCACATTACAAAAAGCATATAATCTTGGCAACATTGTGTTTTATTATGGTATAATGATCAAGCCCGAATATCATGTGGCGGATGTCGAGAAAAAAGTAAGGCAACTGCTTGCTTCACGACATAACGTTTCGCCCACCGACAATATGGCATTTGGGTCGCAAAATATCGAAGAAGAATTTAAACGCATGAACAGCGTGTTTATTGGTATTCGTTTTCTTACCTGGTTTGTAGGCATCCTCACACTTTTTGCCGGTGTAGTAGGCGTAAGCAATATTATGCTGGTAATTATTCGCGAGCGAACTAAAGAGATTGGTATTCAGCGTGCCCTGGGAGCAACCCCTTTTAACATTCTCTCACAAATCATCTTTGAGTCCATCATCCTAACTTTTCTTGCTGGACTAATAGGAATGGTATTGGGGATAGGTATTATACAGGGTGTTGACACCATCCTACAATATACGGTTAACCCCGACAATGCCTATTTTCTGAATCCTGAAGTCGACATGCAGGCAGTGGTAAGTGCCTTTATCTTACTGGTTGTTGCCGGTGCTATTGCAGGCAGTTTACCAGCATGGCATGCCATACGCATTAAACCTGTTGATGCACTTCGTACTGAAATTTAAAGTAACTTAAAAATTAGATAACAATGAAAAAGATTGGACGTTTTCTTTTCATAGGATTGATTGCCTTTGGAATGGTATTTATTTTCTATTATCTGTACAGCAAAAACAAAAAGCAACCCGTAATTTTTGAAACCAAAACCCCGTTTATTACCGACATTATCAAAAAAACCGTCGCTACCGGTACTATCGTTCCCCGGAAGGAAATCGAAATTAAGCCTCAGGTCTCGGGAATAGTTGAAAAGATATACGTTGAGCCGGGCATGACCATTAAAAAAGGTGATTTGATAGCCAAAGTAAAGATTATCCCCAACATGGTAAGTCTTAATGAAGCCGAAGCACGCGTAAACAAGGCCAAAATTAACCTGGAAGACGCAAAAGAAATCTATGATCGCCAACGTAAGGTGTATGAGGAAGGAGTTATTCCTTTAGCCGATTTCCAACGATACAAGGTAGCATACGAAAATGCTGTTGCCGAACTGGAGGCTGCGGAAAATAACCTACAGCTCATCCGCGAAGGTGTTAACAAACGAATGGGTACCGCCACCAATACCCTCATTCGATCTACCATCGATGGCATGGTTTTGAACGTACCTGTCGAAGAAGGCAACTCGGTAATTGAAGCCAATAATTTTAATGCAGGAACTACGATAGCCTACGTTGCCGATATGGGCGAGATGATTTTTAAAGGCAAGGTAGATGAGACTGAAGTAGGAAAGCTTCATGAAGGCATGCCCATCATCCTGACCATCGGGGCTATAGAAAATGAAAAGTTCGATGCAACGCTCGAATACATTTCACCCAAAGGAATTGCAGAAGCCGGTGCTATTCAGTTTGAAATTAAGGCCAAAATCCATCTCAAAAAGGGATTTTTCATCCGTTCGGGCTATAGCGCTAACGCCGATATTGTACTCGACGAGAGGAAAAATGTATTGGCCATCCCTGAAAAACTCTTACAGTTCGAAGGTGATTCGGCATTTGTAGAGGTGGAAACCCAACCACAGATCTTTGTCAAACGCTATGTAAAAACCGGCTTATCGGATGGGATCAATATCCAAGTCATAAACGGACTATCTGAAAAAGACAAGGTAAAAGTCCCGCTCTAATGCTTGTATTAAAGCAAAAACAACTGATCGTGAAAAATGGTTGAATGGTTGCAAAAAAAACAATAAAGGACGTGAAATTCACGTCCTTTACTATTCCAAATGAAATACTCTTACTGTTGCTGTTGCATTTTTTCCATTTCCTGATTATAAATTTCTTCAAATTTCTTTTTGTCGTAATCAATGGCAAGCTTCTGGTTCTTCGATATACTATTATTAATGCCTTCGAGAATTGCCTTTTTCGAAACTTCAATAGCTACCCAGTATTCGTAAGTTTTATCTTTCTGGAAAAGCTTTTCCCCGATAATACTTACATCCACCAATTGCTGATTGACTACTTCACGGGTAAGACTCTCAAATTTGCTTTCAAAATCCTGAGCATCAGCAACAGCACGCTGGTTTACATAATTATCGGTTACTGTTTTAATCGTTGAGTTGATTAATCCAGCAATTTCGGCCTTTGCGTTGTTCAAGGCAATCTTCTTAGCTGTGGAGATGTCAGGACTTTTTCCAGAACCTTTAGCCCGGTAATATTCTTTGTCCGACTGATATTCCTTACCCGACAAAGGTAGAGCAACTTCCTCCATCCCAGCCTGTTTTTCCAGTTTCTTGGGACCTCCGCAGTTGGTTACAAGCATTAGTGCAGAAGCCATCATAAAGGTGGTAATAATGATTCTCTTCATAGTTTTAATTTTAAATTGTTAATAATAATTTTCTTATTAAAGATAAGCATTTTCTGAAAAGCAAAAAATAGCTTGATAAATATACAACACAATTGTGAAATTTAATATATGTTAACAGACTTTTCTGTCTTATTTTACGAAAGTTGGCACCATGCACTACCACCTTCAAACTTGACCAGGTAACCAAAACACTCTTGACCTGCAAGTTTTATCAGACCGTTAAATTAAATTTTTACTTTTTGTAAAAAATATTGTCTATAATAAACGAAGTAAACATAAGCAAAATTGTTGGATTGATTCAAAAGAGATAAAAAGAAATTTATTGACATTCCTATCAATAATTGTCCCCTATAAATTCTATGTCAATAAACATACCTGTCATAACATTGTTTTATTAATTGGTGAGGTTGGCTAAGATTTATTGACAAAAAAATAATAAAATGTTCAACCAAAAAAATTTTTTTGCATTAACTTTAATAATGCGGAACAAACAATAATCATTTTTTGACATGAGAATATCAAACGGGACGCTAAACATTACAACCATGAAAGTTACCCCCCGAAATAAAAGCAAGAAAAAACTTCAAGCAGATAAATATTATCGGCAGAGCAGGTTGAATTTTCTTATATCGCAAGAAGATGCACTTGCCGAGGAGGATTTACTGATAAAAGATGAGGATTAATAAAAGTACTCATCCTTATTTTCCTCGAGCAATCAGCCAGTTGATCCATTGATCTATTCCCGATCGGTTTTTGACCGAAAGTTCCAAAATTTTTGCCTGAGGACTGATGCGTTGAACGTACGTTTTAGCCTTTTCGACATCAAATTCCAGATACGGTAAAAGGTCAATTTTATTAATAATCACAAGTTGCGAAGAATGAAATATATTGGGATATTTAAGCGGTTTGTCTTCACCTTCGGTAACGCTGAAAATAACCACACGAAAATTTTCTCCCAGATCGAACAACGAAGGGCACACCAAATTGCCAACATTTTCGATAAAAAGCAACGAATTTTCAGCTGGATTTAATTGATGAATGGCCTGATGTACCATGTTTGCATCCAGATGGCAACCATTACCGGTATTAACCTGTATTACATCGACACCTGTTTGTTGTATTCTACGAGCGTCATTATCAGTTTGTTGATCGCCTTCAATGACGTAACACTTATGGGAAGCTCCAAGCTCCCTTAAGGTGTGTTCCAGTAAACTTGTCTTTCCTGCACCCGGCGAACTTACCAGATTAATGGCAAAAATATTGCGTGCCTCAAAAAAACCTCTATTGCGCTCAGCCAGCCTGTTGTTGGCCGTAAGAATTTCTTGCTCCAACGATATATGCCCCGCAACGGAATGTTCATGTGTATGATCATGATCATGCGGATGAGGATGTTCATGCGCATGCGTATGTACATGGACGTGATCATGACTGTGTGCATGCACATGATGAATTTGATCGAATACAAAAGAGGAATATTTATTTTCTCCCGGACGATATATTTTAGTATCGTCCTGATTCCCTCCACATCCACAAGTACTACACATATGATAGCGTATTTAATTATGGCAAAGTTAGCAAATAAAATTTAGCTAACGTTAACACCATCCCTATTTGACCTAACAATTAATCAGCTTATATGTTTTCTAATACATTGATTCTAATCAATTTAGAATCATTTTCAATAATTATTTTTGTTCAACTTTATATATGCATGTTAAAACGAATTACCTTTTTTTTATTTAGATTTAATTTATAAAAAACAATATTTTTTAATTTATATTACTGTATTGCAACTATTTAACATATTTATCTATTTAAATAAACAACAAATATTAAAAGTTTTTAGATATTAAGACTTTTTTATCTGTTTAATTTATTTTAATTTTGGTTCAACAAAAACCAAAAGGATAATCCTATGACACTCGTTGAATTTCAAACTCAGCTGGTAAGTCTTGAAAGCAGTCTTGAACGTTTTGCTTATAGCCTTACTGGTTTAGCCCCCAATAAATCGGACTTTAGTACAGAAGGTTAAACAAACATAGTAAAATTAGTTTATTTTTGCAAAAGGAAGGGACGACCGACGGCGATTTTCGACCGATGGTTGTTTTGATGGAA
>Ga0209204_1003192_pt1 | contig 12368 bp, 10 predicted proteins | sample AD_JPNMR2_MetaG_FD_184425 | JGI IMG/M metagenome (GOLD analysis project Ga0209204, IMG submission 184425) | Active sludge microbial communities of municipal wastewater-treating anaerobic digesters from Japan - AD_JPNMR2_MetaG (SPAdes) (version 2) | ecosystem: Engineered > Bioreactor > Anaerobic... | reverse complement strand
ATCTTTATGTTGGCACCCATTCTGACAAGTTCATCAACATGTTTATATCTGTTTTCAAAAACCGTTTCTACAATTATGCTCTCCCCTCTGGCTATAGAAAGCAGAGAAACCATTTGTGCTTGCATATCCGTCGGGAAGCCCGGGTAGGGCAATGTTCTTATGATATCTATGGACCTTGGTCTTGCCGGTCCGCTGATTCTAATTAAGTTTCTTTTTACATTTATACTGCATCCGCAATCTCTCAGGTTTGATATCATTGAGTTTATATGCTCCGGAATTACATTTTTTAAAACTATATCTCCGCCTGTTATTGCTGATGCAACCATATATGTACCCGCTACAATCCTATCCGGAATTACATTATGTACTATACTTCTTAACTTGGTATTATTGCCTGAAATCCGTATAACGCTAGTACCTGCTCCCCATATGTTAACACCCATTCCTATGAGGAAATTTTGCAAATCAACTATTTCCGGTTCTTTTGCTGCATTTCTTATACAGGTCTCACCTTCGGCAAATACCGCTGCAAGCATTATGTTTTCTGTAGCTCCCACACTCGGGTAATCAAGGTGAATATCGCACCCCTTAAGTCTTTCAGCTTCGCAATAAACAAAGCCCTTTTGCATAAAGTGCACCTTTGCACCCATCTTTTTTATAGCCTTTAGATGGAGGTCTATGGGTCTGGGGCCTATTTCACAGCCACCCGATTGTGTTAGTTTATGGGCATTTTTTATCCATAGTTATTTTCCATAGTTTTTGCAATAACACAATATATTTTATCACTGTGTTAGTAATCAATCAACTTAAAACGCCATTCCATAATTAGTGAGTTTTTTAATTTTCTCCCTTACCAAATCATTAAAAGTGACCAATGATTAATCTTTCAATGATATTTACTTCCATCAATAGGTAATATATACCAATAAAATTTTTGTGTTATATTCATTCCTTTGTGTTATAAAATAGGAGATGATTTTATGGAGAACTACTCCCCTCTTATTGCTTTAGGCATTGTATTCCTGTGTATTGTCTACACAATATATATAAAGCCTATTTTAATCAAAAAAATAAATTGACTCAAGACCAACTTGATTTTATAGATGCTACTATAGACCGGGCTATTTCTTACGCTGAAATATTACACAAGAATGATCCTAGTGTAGATAAAAAGAAAGTTGCTATTGATTACGCTTTTGAAATTGTCAAAGAGGCCAAAATAGTACCAGACCAGTATATCAATATAATTAAAACTATCATTGAAGATAAAATACTAAATAGATAAATTTGTGTAAAGAAGGTTGTTATCATGGGATAAGAATAAATTTCACATGTAAATAGAGGTGTGTGTTTATGGAAGGTGATTAACTGATCTACTAGTGTAGGAACAGTTTCTAAGGACGGTTATAATAACCGTCCTTAGTTTATAAATATATTTTTGTTATATTGTAAACTTCTTTTTACTATCACTTGGTAATGCATCATATAATGCCTTATTTATTAGTTCATCAAATGAATTATATTCCAACCCTCTAGAGCCTGATGGCTTATCTAATTCCAAATATATTTTCTTTTCTATATCATAACAATACCAAGTAATTCCACTATGACCAAAAAACATATATTTCTTTTGCCATTCATTTTCATACCACAGTTCGTTTGATTCAATAAATCCTGTATCTTCATTTATATCTTCTTCAGCTTCCATTATATAATCATCTATACCATATATCACCAAACCATTAAAATTAAGACCATTTATGTAATTCAAAAATGTAATATACTCATTTGGAACATTATAATTAAAACTATCATACACCTCATCTTGAAAATCTGATAATAATTCTTCATTACAACCATCATTTAACTTTTCTGAATACTTTGCTGATATAACTCTAATTTCTTCAATTTTATCTTTCCACATTCAGTTATCCTCCCTTTTATTTATTTTTCATTTTTTTCTTTTTTTTAGGTTTTGCTACTGGTATTGATTTTTCAAATTCTTCCCGTGTTTCTGGTGGATAAATATTTCCTGGTGGTATAGGAAATTTTACAATGCATTCGTCTTTACCTTCTATTTGTTTTGCAACTATAGTATTTTGGTGAGTTGTTATCACTTTATGGTATGGATGATTTTTAATTAGTACCAAATTATATAATGATACCAGAAATTAAGACAGACAAAACAGCAAAAATAAGTTAAAATGGAACTATGGAAAAGAGAAGACATTTTACACCTGAAGAAAAAGCAAAAATAGTAATCGAGGTCCTAAGGGAAGAAAAAACTCTGAATGAGATTGCTGCAGAATATGAAATTCATCCAAATCAGTTAAGTCGCTGGAAGGCAGAATTCCTAAGTAATGCGGGCAGAGTATTCAGCAAGGAAACTGATGAAGTAGAGAAGGTCAAACAGTCGTATGAAAAGGAGAAGGACGAACTGCTTAAGCAAATAGGTCAACTCTCATATGAGGTTTCCTGGCTTAAAAAAAAATCTGGCCGACTCTAAATCCCGTGAAGACCGCACGAAGATGATTGACAGAAAAGATAAAAAACTCAGCATAACAAAGCAAGCAGAATTATTGGGCTTAAACCGTACAAGCCTTTACTACAAGCCGGTTCCAGTAAATGATGAGGAATGCCTGATTAAGCGTATCATTGATGAAATTTACACGGCTCATCCAGAGTATGGCTATCGCAGGATGACAAATATCCTGAACCGGGATTATCACATTCATATCAATCGAAAACGAACCCGGCGTTACATGAGGGAAATGGGGATACATGGCTTCTGTCCTGGACCCAACCTTAGCAAACGTATACATGGTAAGTACTTGCATCCATATCTGCTGAGAGGCTTGAAAATTAATCATCCAAATCAGGTATGGTCCATAGACGTGACCTACTGCCGGATGAAACACGGTTTTATGTATCTGGTAGCTATTATAGACTGGTATTCCCGCTATATTGTTGGGTTTGAGTTATCAAACACTTTAGATCGGACATTCATCATAGAGGCAATCAAAAAGGCGATAAAACTGCATGGTAAGCCTGAAATCATCAACAGTGATCAAGGTTCACAGTTTACTAGTGATGACTACATAAATCTATTGAAAAATAACAATATAAAAATATCAATGGATGGAAAAGGAAGAGCATTGGATAACCAACGGATAGAGCGTTTCTTCCGATCCTACAAGTGGGAAAAACTTTATCTTGAAGATTGTGAAAGAGGACATCAGCTCCGGCAGATTACAAGGGAATATGTGGAGTATTATAACAACTGGAGACCGCATCAATCATTGGATTACAAAACACCGGCAGAGTATTACTTCGTGGGTAGTAAGCAGTTTCCGGCAGTCGTATAAAACCTTGGGGCTCTGCCCCAAACCCCGTCCTCGCCGGAAGGCAGCCGGTCTGTTATTGCAGACCGGAAAACAAGAGGATGTATGTCCATTGGATGTCAAGGGTCAAGATGAACTCGCTTACGCTCGCCCTTGACATCATCCAACAGAGTGCATAGATGTAAATATTATACAAAACCAAAGAAGGGAGAATCTAACTTAAAAAAGCTGCAAAAATTGTCTTGACAATGGGGAGCATTATATTATATTTAAATATGTATATGTATTAAGAGAGATATTTTACCTGTAACTCATTATTTCTTATATCATCCTATGAAAAATAATTGGGTGATGTGAGGACATTAAAAAACATTTACAGTATATGCTAGTGTATTGTAAAATTATATGTGCATGAAAGACATAAATATGGAGGGATATTAATGCGGTTTTGTGGTGAATGTGGTACACAGCTTGGGGAGAATGATAATTTTTGTGGAGAATGCGGGGCAAAAGTAGAAAGGGAGCAATCCATCAACAAAAATGTAGTTTATGAAAGTCCCAAAAACCAAACTCCGAAATTTAGAATGACGAAGAAGAACAAAATAATTATTGGCACCATATCTGCTGTTGTAGGTGCTGTAGTAATTTTGGCATTGGTTGCGAACACCCTAACCTCAAAGGAAAAAGTGATTTCACAGTTTAAAGAGGCATTAGAAACAAAAAATGTTAGTAAAATTACAAAGTTTCTGGTTTCATCCGACACTGAACTAAAAATTGATGAAAGCACTGTAAAGCCTTTGATGGACTATATAGACAAAAATCCATCTTGGATAGAAGATACAATCAAATCCTTGGAATCACAGAGCAAAATGGAAAACGACAAAAGAATTTTGGACAGTTTATTGAATGGCTTGGATTATAACGAAATTACATTAAAAAACAATGGCAAAAAATTTCTTTTCTTTAATTCATACAGTTTTGAAATAAAGCCTTATTATATTAATGTCCGAGCAACATTAAAGGATACAAAAATAATGGTAAATGATAAAGAAGTTTGTACCGTAGACAGTGAAAATTTTTCAAAGAAGCTTGGGCCTTACTTGCCGGGAATTTATACTGTGAAAGGTGTATATAAAGGCAAGTACACAGATCTTGAGAAGAAGGAAGAGATAGAGCTTCAAAACAATATTTTTTCGGGCAACACAAAAAGTGTTTATTTATCATTTAATGAAAAATATGTAAAACCTCAATGTGATTTTAAAGATGCAAAGCTTTTTGCTAACGGTAAAGATACAGGAATGACTGTTAAGGAAGCTCAAAAATTTGGGCCTATTGATGACTCTGTTAAGCTGCAAGCCGTTATGGATTTTCCATGGGGAACATCAAAAAGCAAAGAAGTGTCGATAGGGGATTCTTTATGGGGTGTTAATCTTGAATTGTCTTTATCTGATGATGTTAAAGATGCTATAATGAACACAATTAACCAATTTGATAAATCATGGATTGAAGCTGCAACCAGCAGGGATGTATCGAAGATTAAATGTGTTTCGGATAAGATGCTTGAGCATGAGAAAGAGTATATAGATGACATGATAAAATATAAGAGATATTTTAAGGGAAAAATAATTAAAATAATATATGATCTTGACAGCTTCAAGATTTTAAATAATGATGGTAAATATAGTGTGAGTGTAACTAACTCAGAATATTATGACAGTGCAGAATATTACGAAAATCAAAATGATGTTCAAACCAGTTTGAGAACTAATAGATGGAAGTATACCCTTGTCTTTGATGAACAGAATGGAAAATGGCTCATAGACAGTGCAAGCCGTACATATTTTATGAATGATGAAAACATAAAAGAATTTATAATGGATTCGGAGAATCAAGAAAATATTTTATAAATCTTAAAATGCAAATTAAGGAGGAATTAAAATGGCAAAATTCTGTACGAATTGCGGAAAGCCGTTGGCTGAAGGTACAATTTGCAGTTGCTTAGGGGGGATGCAAGCAGAAGAGGGAATGGCTTTTACTCCGGAGAATATGTCGTCACAAAGCAGTACATTTGCTCAGCAGAATGATTTCAAACAGTTTTTGGAGAGTATGTGGTCATTAGTAAAAATGTTTGCAAAGAACCCAATAGACTCCATTGTTAATACTGCAAAGACTGACAACTTTAAAGTGGGTCTTTTCTTTGTAGGTGTTCAGGCTTTGATAGCATCCTTAACGGCAATTATACTGGTAAAGAGACTAACCAGCTCTATTACCGGCTTTCTATTTGGCTCTATGAGCTTATTCGGAAGCAGGAGTATTAATATACCGTATTTTGCAATATTTATAAGAACTATTTTTGCTGTGGCAGTTCAATATTTCTTACTGGTAGGTCTATTCTATCTTGGAAGTAAATTTATAGCTAAAAAAACCGGTTCCATAAAAACACTGATAGCTACTTTAGGTATTTCAACGATACCCATGACAGCATCATTACTGGTATCTTTAGTAATAGGACTGATTATTCCGGTACTTATATTCTATATATTGGTTTTTGGTATTGTAAGCAGTATTGTGTTAAATTACATATCATTAAGAGAATCATATGAAATTTCTGAAAATAAAGCAGCATACATAGTACCTCTTTCATATCTGGTATATTTCTTCTTGATATTTACAATATTTTCACAAAGTATAAGATAGACTGATTTGTTTTAAGATATGATTGTAAAATAAAAAATTCAGAAACGATATTTTTTTAAGAAAAACAAAATCATTTAATGATTTTGTTTTTCTATATTAAATACGGGAAAATGACCGGTAAATATGGTATAATTCAATTAGTTTGGCGATAAGGTAATTAATAGCATTAATACAATTAATATTTTTTGAAGGAGTATTTTAATGAAACTGGTGGACTTGGATGGAAAGTGGATGATGAAAAGGGTTGATGAAGCTGAATGGATAGAAGCAAATGTTCCGGGATCAGTTTATAATGACCTTATATCTGCAGGCAGGATTGAAGATCCATTTTATAGAGATAACGAGGATAGTGTTTATAAACTGTCATGCTATGATTACGAGTACAGTCGCCAATTTACTGTCAATAAAAGTGTTTTGGAGTATGATTTCCTAAAATTAAAATGTGAAGGGCTTGATACTATTGCTGTAATAACTGTAAACGGAAAAAGGATAGCAGAAACGGAAAACATGCATAGAATCTATGAGTTTGATATTAAAAGAATATTGACAGAGGGTGTAAACACAATACATATTCTTTTCAAGTCTCCGGTTAATTATCTCGAAGAAAGAAAGAAAGTAAAGCCAATTTGGTCAAATTTTTCAGATACTTCCTTTGCATACCTTAGAAAAGCTCATTATATGTTTGGATGGGATTGGGCACCGTCACTGCCGGATATGGGTATATGGAGAAGCATATACATAGAAGGCTATAAAATGCAGCGAATGGATGATGTTTATATTACCCAGATGCATGAAAAGGGAAATGTTACTTTAGATATTCGCATAAAGCTTGATATGAATGACGGTATAGATTATGATATAAACATTTTTGTCAGTTCACCTCATGGGGATAAAATTGAAAAAAGTATAACCATGTTAGATAGGGAAGAGCATGTGTTGATAGAAATTCCCGATCCTATGCTCTGGTGGCCCAATGGCTATGGAGAACAGAATCTATATAATGTTGATGTTATGCTTTTTAAAGATGGGAATATGCTTGATTGCAAATCTTTGAGGATTGGTCTTAGGACTATGACAATAAGTCAGAAGGATGATGAATGGGGAAGATCCTTTGCATATGAAATAAACGGTATTGAGATATTTGCCATGGGAGCAAATTTTGTTCCTATGGACAGCATTCCTGCAAGATGCAGCAGGGAAAAGACCCAAAAACTTATAAAAAGCTGTATTGATGCAAATTTCAACAGTATAAGAGTTTGGGGAGGTGCTTATTATCCTGAAGACTATTTCTTTGATTTGTGTGATGAATATGGCTTGATTGTTTGGCAGGATTTGATGTTTGCCTGCGGAGTATATGACTTCTTCGGAAAGTTTAAGGAGGAAGTGATTAAAGAGGTCTCTTGCAACATGAAGAGAATAAGACATCATGCTTCATTGGGACTTTGGTGCGGTAACAATGAGATGGAGCAGGGATGGTCTGAATGGGATATGAATGAGTCGGAAGAACGAAGGCAATACTACATTGAACAATTTGAGGAGGTATTGCCACAAGTTGCCAAAGAGGCTGATCCAAATACATTCTATTGGCCGGCTTCACCGTCATCATTCGGAGGTTTTGACTCCCCCAATGATCAAAATTACGGGGACATGCATGATTGGTCCGTATGGCATTCACGTGAGCCATTTACCGAGTACAGAAAACGCTATCCCAGGTTTATGTCTGAGTTCGGTATTCAGTCATTCCCATGTAAAAAAACAATAGAATCCTTTACATTGCCGGAAGATAGAAATATATTTTCATATATAATGGAAAAACATCAAAAAAGTGGAACTGGGAATGAAAAAATACTGTATTATATTTCTCAATACTTTAGATTCCCTGACAGCTTCGACTCACTTATATATGTATCCCAGTTGGTGCAAGCTGAAGGCATTAGATATGGAGTTGAGCATTGGAGGAGAAACAGAGGAAGGTGTATGGGGGCAATATATTGGCAGCTCAATGACTGTTGGCCGGCGGCATCCTGGGCAAGTATAGACAGCTTTGGAAGGTGGAAGGCACTGCATTATACTGCTAAAAGGTTCTATTCACCTGTATTGGCCTCTGCTTGTGAGGAGGGTGCATGCGTGTCTCTTCATGTTACAAACGATACTTTATATAGGGTTGATGGAAGCTTGAAGTGGACACTTGTAGACGGTTCAACTGAAAATGTGATTTTGCAAAATGAAAAACAAGGAATTGTAGAGCCTTTAACGGCCATTGAATTCGAGAAACTTGATTTTTCAAATGTAATTGATACTGACGATAAAAAAAGAAACTCATACCTTGAGTTTAAGTTTATAGAGAAAAATAAAATCATAAGCTCAGGCATAGTTATGTTTGTACCTGTAAAGCATTTTAATTTAAATGATCCCGAATTGGAAGTTAATATTAGAGAAGAACCGAAGAGGTTTATTATCTCTTTAACATCGAAAAAACTTGCAAAGTATATAGAACTTGATCTTAAAAATATCGACGGCATCTTCAGTGACAACTACTTTGATATGTCGGGAGGAGAAGCTAAAGAAGTGTATTTAAACAAAGATTTACTTTCAAGAGATATTTCAATTGATGAGCTAAGACAGGAACTTACCGTACGCAGTCTATATGACAGCTATGAAAAGTTCTAGACTGCAAAATCAATATTTGGGAGGTTTGATATATGTTGACTAAAGAGCTATATACCAAAACTTGTGAAAGAGCAATGGAATACTTGAAAAAAGCAGGTATAGTGATTACTGAAAAAGAAAAGAATGAAATGGAAGTTGCCGAGTACGGACTTGGCGATTTGGAAAATGTAGGTCTTGAGCTTGTTGTATATGTGAATACCGACAGATGTTGTGCCAAAGAGCTGATTTTGTTCCCGGGGCAAACTTGTCCCGAGCATAGGCATCCGCCTGTAGAAGGTGAAGAAGGAAAGGAAGAGACTTTCAGATGCCGATACGGCAAGGTTTATTTGTATGTACCGGGTGAACCTACAAAGAATCCAAAAGCGAAAGCTCCGAAGGGATGTGAGGAATATTTTACGGTGTGGCATGAGATTGAACTCAATGCAGGTGAGCAATACACTTTATATCCCGATACACTTCACTGGTTCCAGGCAGGACCTGAAGGGGCTGTGATATCTGAGTTTTCTACAAAAAGCAGGGATGAATTCGATATATATACCGATCCAAGAATAAATCCTGCGCAAAAAAGGAAAGTTTGAGAGGTATAATGCTTATGTTTGATGTAATTGCATTAGGTGAGTTATTGATAGATTTTACACCTGCAGGGCCGTCTAAGCAGGGTAATATTTGCTTTGAAAGGAATCCCGGAGGGGCACCTGCCAATGTATTGGCCTGCATATCGAAGCTTGGCGGAAAAACTGCTTTTATTGGCAAGGTTGGAAAAGATATGTTTGGTGAGTATTTGAAAGAAACATTAATAAAACATGGCATTGATGCTTCAGGTCTGATGTTTTCAAGTGAAGCCAATACTACCCTTGCCTTTATTCAGTTAAATGAGGACGGAGACAGAGCATTTAGCTTTTATAGGAATCCCGGAGCGGATACAATGCTGGATAAAAGCGAATTAAATTATGAGCTTATCAATTGCTCAAAGATATTTCATTTCGGATCTCTTTCATTAACTCATGAACCGGCCAGAAGTGCTACAATTGCAGCATTGGAGCATGCAAAGAATAAGAATATAATTATATCTTATGATCCCAATTTGCGTATCAAGCTTTGGAAAAACTCCGACCATGCTTTAAAGGAAATACGTTTTGGACTTAAGTTTTGCAGGATTCTTAAGATATCGGAAGAAGAGCTGGAGTTTATTACAGGTATTAATGATTTAAATGACGGGAGCATGACTTTATACAGGGAATACGGCATAGATGTTATATTGGTAACAAGAGGCAGTAAAGGTTGCTTTTACAGGTTCAAGGGAAAAACCGGGCAGGTAGATACATTTAATGAATGCAAGGCAGTAGATACAACAGGAGCAGGTGATGCTTTTTTAGGTGGCTTTCTCTATTCACTTCTAAATGAGTTTGGTGGCAAATTAAATGATATTGATCAAGAAAAGATTCATAAGATGGTGTTGTTTTCAAATGCCGTAGCATCACTAAGTACAACGAAAAAAGGTGCAATACCTTCGATGCCTAGGCTCGATGAGGTCCGTGCCCTACTAGCAAGCAAAGCTTGAACAAAAGGGAAAACTGTTTGCTCCCTTTTATTTATTTTTTTCTGCAAGTATATTTTTAACAGATTGCCTATATACAATCCTGCCCTTAACCATTACCCTGCCGTACTTCTTGCTCTGGTTGGATATTTTCCCAAGTATGAATTTAATAGCCATTCTGGACATTTCTTCAACATCAACTTCTACAGTTGTAAGCTGAGGCTCGGAAATAGTTGAAAACATGTCATTGTCAAATCCAACAATTGAAATGTCATTAGGTACTGTTTTTCCCATTTCTTTTAATTTATTTATAACATTTCTGGCTACCTCATCACAGTTGCATACGTAAGCGGTAGGCATGTCGGTGGGCAGCTTGATATCGATATATTTGCCATATTCGTCACGGTCGCTTATAACATAATCATAGTTAAGCTTATAACCGTGTTCTAAAAGGGATTTGTAGAAGCCTAAGAATCGGTCTTGGATGCTGCTTGTAGCATAGATATTGCCTATGAAGCCTATGTTTTCATGTCCGTTTTTAATAAGATAATTGGTCAGTTCATATGCACTATTAAAATTATCTACGGCAATTGAATCGATTTGTGAATTCTCATCATAGAAATCAAGAAATACTATTGGAATGTCTATGTTTTGTAATACCTCTATATAAGGCTTGCTGACCTGACCAAGTATGATTAGTCCGTCAACCTTTCTTTCAAAGTACAGTTTTGGCAGAACTAATTTTTCTTCATCCTGCTGGCGAAGTATTTGTAAAATACCGCAATAATTATAATTTTCAAGCTGAACTGATATATGCTTGAAAAAATTCAAGTAAAAGGACTGCTCGCCCATAAAGTGTTCTGCAACAATAACTCCCATATTATAAGAACATCCGTCCCGCATGGACTTTGCCAGCATATTGTAACGATAGCCCATTTCATCAGCCAGCTTTTTAATTTTGTTTTTTAGTTCAACACTAACGCCATCCTTATCGTTTAGAGCTTTTGATACAGTTACAGTGCTTATGCCGAGTTTAACGGCGATATCTTTCATCGTTACGCTTCGTTCCATTAGTATACCGCTTTCCCAAAAATATTCTTACAACTAATAGGATTAAGATTAACTTTTTGTAGTTATCAGCCATTACTAATTTTATATTTAATTTTTGGCACTGTCAATACAACCCTAAAAGGCTGAAAATGGCTCATAGACATTGATATAAAGGTGGGTAAATAAAATTTAAAATTAAAGAAAGCTTTTAAGTGCTTCAACATTAAGTATTTTAATTGAGGATAAATGAAAATCAATAATTCCTTCATCTCTCATAAGGCACATTTCTCGTGACATGGACGGTCTGGATACATTTAAAAAGTCTGCAAGCTCGTTTCTGTTCATGGAGATCATAAATGTAAGATTACCTGCTTTTTTGCTCTCTTCCAGCAAAAATTTACTGAGCTTGCCACGGATGCTTTTTATTGAGAGGTATTCAAGCTTTTTGTTGAGCATTAAAGCCCTTTCAGAAATTATGACAAGCATATTCTGTATAAGTGTCCTGTGCCATGAGCACATTTTTTCACATTCTCCAATAATTTTTTCTCTTTGAATAAAAAAAACGGTGCAGGAGTTTTGTGCCTGAACATTAGCAGGCCAAGTCGAAGCTCTTGAAAAAACAAGCATTTCTCCAAACATGTCTCCGGCCTTTAAAATTGTCATCACCACACGATTACCGGCAGCATTTTCCTTGCTGATTGAAGCTTCACCTTGAGCTATAATACCTATACTGTTGAATTTTTCTCCCGCTAAAGCTATGTATTCGTTTTTTTATAGGTTACAATTCTTGGCTCAATGCACTTAAGCATTGTAAGCAGTTCATTGTCATTTATACCGTTAAAAAGCGGAACCTTTTTTAAAGATGCTAAGTACTTTTCCATAGTTTCAATCACATTCCATATTTTTTAGCATTTTGGTATCTGGAGATACCGATTTTCGTTTCTTATTATATTATAATCAGTTTGTAAACACAACACGGAGTTTTATGACGAATTTATTCGATATGATTGAAAGGAGTAGATTTATTATGATAAGAAAAATAATTTCCATAAATGAAGAAAAGTGTAACGGAT
>Ga0209204_1003184_pt1 | contig 12394 bp, 8 predicted proteins | sample AD_JPNMR2_MetaG_FD_184425 | JGI IMG/M metagenome (GOLD analysis project Ga0209204, IMG submission 184425) | Active sludge microbial communities of municipal wastewater-treating anaerobic digesters from Japan - AD_JPNMR2_MetaG (SPAdes) (version 2) | ecosystem: Engineered > Bioreactor > Anaerobic >... | reverse complement strand
ACATCAAGAAACAAGGCAAAAGATATTAAGAAAGGAATAAAATCTATAACAGGTATAGGAGATACATTATCAAGTATTGCAGGAGGCATTGCCGCATTTGCAAATTTTAATGATTTCCCTATTCAAGTTGCAGATGGCAAAGGAGGATTAACATATATAAATAAAGATTTATCTGAGGTAGTTCCAAATATGAAAAATATTTTAATAGGATCAGAAGGTAAAAATGATGGACTTCTATTTGTATTAACTGGAATTCTTGAAGATGCCGGAGAAAAAATTAAAGGTAACAAACGAAAAATAAAAAATGCCGTAGATTCATTTAGTGATGTTTCGAATGTATTCAATAATATTATATCTGGCATTGTTTCATTTATGGATATAGAAAAAGGGATACCCATTTATAATAATCAAGGTACAATTGTTGGGTATACCCCAATAAATATTGAAGATATGAATTCTCATATGAAAGAAATTATATCATTTATTCCAACAATATTTACTGATTTAGATACTAATATTCTTTCAAAGGCAAAGGATAATATGTCGTCATTTTCATTATTTACTAATGAATTAGAAAAAATGTCAAAAATGGGAAATGGATTAGATAAATTTTCGGATTCATTAACTAAATTAGGAGGTTCTTTTATAGATTTAAATAAAGGATTTCAGATATTTTCAACATCTATTCCATCATTTACATTATTCGAAAAATCAATATCAACGCTTTCAAAAAATCAACAAGCATATGGATTTTCTAAATTTGCATCTTCTATGGGAGTATTAAAAACAAATGTTAATAATTTTGATGTTGAAAAATTAAAATTGACAAATTCTATGATGAATTCAATGGCTATAATTTCAAAGGCGCCAGAAGCATTAGCATCAAGGATTACAGATACTCTTGAAACTTCTTTTGAAGAACTTGTAAAGGCTATTAAAGATATATCTGATTCTGTATCAAAAGAAAAACCTAATGAAAGTATTACTATAATGTCTCCTCCTACTGGAACAAAAACTATTGGAACAAAAACAGCAAAAGGAAATAATGAACAAACTGTATCTACATTAATAGTACTAAATCAAATTAAAGAAGAACTGGAACATATATCTGGATATGTAGATGGATTAGAAAATTTTATAGAAGCTATTTATAATAAATTAAAAATAGAAAAATAAATATTTATTAGAATAAATTATTTGTGATATCTATATCTATATTTTTGATAGATAAATCTTTTTTGTTTATTACAGATACAAATCGTTCTAATGGTGTTAAGATAAGTTTATCAAATTGCATATTATAATCAATTTCTGGAGCAAATTCTATGGGAAAGCTTCCTGGTAAAAACGCAAACACATCAACATTTTGATTTTTCTTGACATAATAATATTTTACCTTATCATTTTTTTTGATAAATTCGTATTTATCCTTATATTTAGAATTATATAGCATATGATTATAAATGGCGGCAGCACGAACATGAATGGGACATTTTTTTTCTATTTTTATATCATATTTATCTTCTATAACATATGCATCATATGATGATAATGTCATTGCTAATGAAATATTTTCTATGCTATTTAATCTAAATTCTTTTTTATATTTTAATACAATGTTATTAAATTCATATATATTAAAATTATCAACATTATTTATTATATAGTTAACCATATTATATAATATATTTCTAATATAATCTGAATATGTTGATTTTGCTAGTTCGGTTCCTCTAAAATAAATTTTTTTATTTTTATCATATTTAATATTAGGTTCTTCCCATGAAACATGCGAGAAATAGGATTTTTTACCAAAAATTATAATTTTATCTAATATTTTTTCTATTTCAAATTTTTGAAAATTTTTTGTTTCTGTTTTTTGTGCATATGCATTTAATACTTTTTTGTAAAAATCAGATAAAAATACATCATAAAATTTTAATATAAAGTCCGTTGGATCTTTATCCCAGTCTGTTTTTGATATTATCTCATCAAAGCATATAAAGTTTGAATCTGTATCTCCATAAATCACAACTTCATTATTTATTGGTTCAACCTTTGATATTCCCATTTTTTTATGAGTTTTTTTATCATTTGGCCAATATTTTAAAAAATATGAATTTATAGCATTTTTGCAAAATTTCATAGTACTTTGTCCTTGTAATGTGATAGATTCTGCCAAGTCTATATTATAAAAATAAAAGAAATTGGCTCCAAAGATTCCATACATAGAATTAATAAGTAATTTTATACTTTGTTCTTTGTTCTTATATGATTTATATAATGTATTTAATCGTTCTATTTCATTTGAAATATCATTATTTAAATTAGCATATTTAAAATTTTTATTTGAAATATCATTATTTTTTAAATATGATATTTCTTGATAAATTTCTAAGGCAATTTTTTTTGACAATGATCTTTCATTAAAAAAATTTGTAAATACTGTTCTCAATATCGAATCATGTTCATTGTCAAAAACAGTACCATTTACACATTTAATATATCCAGGCTTCATTTCTACATCTTTACCTATATATGTATCTGGTGATATGTTAAACTGACGAATCGTCGTTGGATATAATGATGAAAAATCAAATATAGCTACATTTTTATATAATCCTTTTTGCGGCTTTATTACATATGCTCCTTCATATGATTTTTTTTCAAATGATTTTTTTTCATCATATATTACTATTTTATTTTTTTTATAAAATTCTCTAACCATTATACATTCAGTGATTTTAGTGATATAAAAAACATCATATATTTCAACTTTTGCTAAATGATTTATCAGCAAATATATATCTATAACATGGATTTTTTCATTTATTAGATATATTAATATAGAATCAATTGAATTATAAAACATAAAATATACTGGATCATCATTACATAAATTTTTTAGACTTCCAGCATATTTTACCTTTCCAGATCCTATGCATTGCTTTGCAGCTGTCTCTAATTTATAATTTTCTTTTAGGTCAATTGTTTTATCATATTTTATATACAATTGCATATAGTCTACAACAATTTTATGCATTGGAAAATTATTAATTGTAACAGTTTTATTAGATATTGATGATATTCTATAATCTATATTTAATTTTTTGCATCTATTTATTATGTATTTCCAATCAAAATCTGTAAAATACCATCCAGTTAAAAATGGAATATTTCTAACATAAGACCCTAAAAAAGTAGTTATCATATTTATCTCATCATCAAAATAAAGATATTCTGTTTGTATAGATAAATTATATTTAGAAATATATTCATTTATTAATTTATTTATTTTATCTATTTCAAATTGCTTTAATGGTTTAAGTCCAAAAATATATAAAATTTTTGTTTTTGAATCAAATAATGATATGGATAATATTTGTCCGTTTGCTACTGCTGGATCTGGAAATCCATCTATAATCTCAACTTCTATATCACAATACCAAATGTTGGGTTCATTATACTCATATATTTCTTCAATATCATTATCATCCATAGATGATAGTAATTCAATCACACGATATTTATCTAAATATTTTGTTGGAACTTTTTTAATATTTTTTCCGTCCCATGTTTTATATTTATTATTACCGCGTTCATTATCATTACACAATACCCATTTAAAATATTCATTTCTAGGAATTTGAATATTTTTTATACTAACAGTTCCTTCTTTGTTTACATATGATATTTTTAATATACCATTATTCTGTTCTATACTGATCATTTTTTTTATATTATATATTTTTTTATAATTTTTATAATTATATTTTTTGAAATTTAAAAATATTAAAAAAAATAATTTTTTATATAATATAAAAATAAAAAATAATCAGGTGATTATAAATTAGAAAATAACAAATGGCAATGGTATCCGTTGTAAAAAATAAATAAATTATGAGAAAAAGTAAATATTTAATTATTCCGCCATTTAGCATATCTATATTAGATTCAAATAAAGAATTGACTTCATTCAATAAAGATTTAACTTTTTTAGATTTATGTAGATATATAAATCTAAAGGTATTACCATCTAATTTTTTGAAAAATTATGATAATGTAAAATATTTATTTTTACCAAACTCTATATATTTAATATCACCGAATGCTTTAAGCAATAAAAAATTAATATATGTAAATTTTGTTTCATTAAAAAATATTGTTTCTATAGAGAAATGCGCATTTTTTAATAATTATATTAAATATTTAAATTTATCATATTCAAAAAAATTAAAATTTATAGATGATGAGGCATTTTCTTTTAATAATATATATAGGATGCATCTTCCCGATAATATATCTTTGATAGCAAATGAATGTTTTAGAAATAATAAATTAAAAAAGATAGATTTATCTAATATAAAATCTCCTTTGACATTTTTTTCTAGTGTATTTGCATATAATCAAATAGAAGATATTATATTTAGTTCAAGCATAGTAGAGTTGGGATCATCATCATTCGAAAATAATAATCTTGTTAATCTTGATTTGTCTAAATTAACTAATATAATATCAATTCCGTATAGATGCTTTTGCAATAATCATATTGAAACTGTTATCTTACCAAATAACATTTCTAAAATAGAATCATTTGCGTTTTCTCATAATGATATTAAATCACTATATATGAAAAATCTGCTAAAATTAAAAAAAATAGGATCAAATGCATTCTTATCAAATAATAACTTATCATATATCGAAATAAATCAAAATGTGAATATTTTTGAAACATTTAACGTAGATAGATGGGGAACATTTGTAAGATATTATCAAATGATTTTAAATAAAGGCGGTACATATGTTTTTAGCAATGGTAAGTGGAATTTTTATAAAACTTTTTAAATAAAAAATATATATACTAAAAAAAAGAAAGATGGAAACTTTTAAAGATTATAAAGAAAAAAAATCATCTATAAATTTTGATGATGAAAAATATGAATATATCTCTGAAGAAGAGAAAAAAAGAATACAAGATTTTTTAAATGAGTATGGCGATTTAAAAATATCTGAATTGGATGAAAGTCTATTAGGAAAAATTGTTGGAGGAACCATTGGCTTTATTGTTGGGCCATCCATAGGAAAGGTCATTGCAAACGCATTAGGAGTTGAAAAAGGTATCATATATGATACATTGACTTCTAGATTGGTATCAACAGCATTAGGCGCCGCAATAACAAAATATATTAAAGGCTCAAACAAATGAGATATGAAAAAAAGTAAATATCTAATATTAAATAGTTTTTATTTTGATTTTAACGATGAATTAACAGAAATTTTAAAAGTTAAAAAATCATTTAAAAATCAGAATATGCTAGATTTATTTAAATTTGATAAAATAAAAATTATAAAAGAAAATCAATTTCAATTTGAATTATTAAATTTTATATATTTACCGCAAAACATAAAAATAATAGAAGAATCTGCGTTTGGCGATAATGAAATAAAAATATTAGATTTATCTCCATATATGTCTTTAAAAATTATTAAAAAATTTTCATTTGAAGGAAATAAAATAAAAGAACTAAAATTGCCGCAAAACATAGAAATAATTGAAAAAATTTCATTTGCTTCAAATACTAAAATATATTCGATAGATTTATCTCAATGTAAAAATTTAAAAAATATAAATAATGCATTTAAAAATATTGAATTAAATATATTGAAAATATCACCATATATTGAAACAATAAATGAGTCTGCTTTTTCTCTGAATCGAATTGAAATATTAGATTTGTCTCAATGTGAAAAATTGAAAACTATTGATGATAACGCATTTATGAGTTGTGATATAAAGCATTTAAAATTACCCAAAAATATAGAAGAAATAAATATTTCTGCTTTTTTAGATAATGAAATAAAAGAATTAGATTTATCACAATGTATAAATTTAAAATATATTGGGGGTGCTTCATTTGAAGCAAATAAAATAAAAAAATTATATTTACCGCAAAATATAGAGGCAATATATCCAGAGGCATTTTTAGGTAATGAAATTGAAGCACTAGATTTATCCAATTGCACAAATTTAAAACATATTTATAGACATGCATTTACAAACAATCCATTAAAGGAAATAAAAATATTAAGTGATGTAATTTTAGAAGTTTTATTAAGTACCAATTCAGATCATTATAAAGATGATATATGGAATAATTTTAGCTATGAATATGAACATGATCGCAAGGCAGGAACTTATAAATTTGAAGACGGATGGTGGAAATGGTATCCACTATAAAAAAATAAATTAATATTTTTTTTATTAAACAATATATTTTTTCAATACATTTATATCGTTATTTTCTTTTAATTTTTTTATTGAATTATTATGAATTTGTATTATTCTCATTTTGCTTAAATTCATATTAAAAGCAATTTCTTCAAACGTTTTAGGATAATTTTTATTTAGACCATAGTAATCTATTATTACTTTTTTTTCTTTTTGAGATAAAATATCAAGAAAATTGTTTATTTTTATATCTAATGACTCTATATCAAGATTATTATCTGTTGACTTGTTTATGCTTTTTGAAATTATATTTGTAATATTATTATATTTATCATTGATATTGTCATTCTCATTCTCATTCTCATCTATGCTTGATATTTTATTATAAAATAAATTATTCAACTCTATTATTGTATTTTCAGATATATTTAACTTTTCTGATAGTTCTTTTATAGATGGATTTCTTTCTAATAATTGTTCTAATAAATAATATTCTTTTTTTATTTTATTATATAAGTGAATTTTATTGCTAGGTATTTTAATCAATCTACTATTATTTTCTATTGATAGTAAAATAGATTGTCGTATCCACCATATTGCATATGAAATGAATTTAAATCCTTTTGTTTCATCAAAATAATCAATTGCTTTCATTAATCCTATGTTGCCTTCACTTATTAAATCTGTTAGTTCAACTCCCATGTTTGAATATTGCTTTGCAACAGATACGACAAATCTTAAATTCTTTTTTATTAGTGTTTCTTTTGCAACCACATCACCAGCCTTAGCAGATTTGATTAATTCTAATTCTTCTTCTTGTGTTAATGGATTTTCTTTTGCGATATCTTTTAAATATAAATCTAATATTTCCGAATCTCTGATTGTTAATTTTTTTTCAATAACTAATGTTTTTAGTCTCATAATTTTTTATATTATATAAATATTTAGAAATTTTTATAAAAATATAAAATCAAAAAAATAGAATTAAAATATGTAATAAAAAAAATATTTTTTATATATAATATAAAAATAAAATAAAAAATGAAAGATACAGTATTTCAAAAATTATCATTAGCATTATTAATTCTGATATTGATAATGACAACATGTTCTAGAATATCTACTAATAAAAAGTTATCAAAAATATCAAAATCTATAGAGCAGATATCAACTAAGGATGATATTAAAAATTTAGAAACTATATTATCATTATCTATTGAAACAGAAGGATTAAAGTCAGAGCATAGAATGATACAATCTACAGATAGAAGAATTCTAGACGTAAATAGACAAAATGAAATTGAAAAAGAAATTAAAAAATTAGATTCATTAAAAAATCAAATTACCAAATCATATTAGATTATTTTCTATGCAATATCTTAATAGCATTATTGAATCTACAATTCCATCATAGACATTATTTCTAACATAGCATTTTTTTAGTAAATCTATTCCATAGATATCGACCAAGCATTTCATTGTTTTTATTTTTTGCAATTTGAATGATGTGATTTTATTCATTGGGATTTCTAAATAATTTGATAATATTTCTAAATTTTTTGGCGGTATTTTATAAAATGTACAAAATGATTTTATTTTTTTTATATTTATATCATATTTATCACAATATTCTAAATATATGGTATCATCATTTAGCATACTTATATCTTCAACTTCTAAATCATGCCCTTTGTAAAAATAATATTCCCACGTCTTTGGAAGTATCTCAATCAATTTTATATTTTTGTATATACTATATGATGTAATATACCCTATTTGCTTTCCCAAAGAAAACATTGTTGATTTAGAAACTCCATATATATTTGATATTTTTTCGATAACAATTAATTTAATATTATACTTATTTAAAATAGAATATAATTCTTTAACATCTAATACATTATGACCTTTTTCGGAGACAATTGGCATTTCATATAATGCTATAAACTCTTTTTTATTTATATCGTATATAGAAATTCCACCCTTTAAACCTATATCAATTCCTACTGCTATATTATTTTCTACCATTTTTTATTATATATATTAAAAAATTATTTTTTTTTATTTTACTTTGTGTTGTCAAACTAAAATAAGGAATTTTATATTTTACTTTACGTTACAAAAATAAAATAAGGAAATTTATATTTTACTTTTATCATTAAAAGTAAAATAAGGAATTATAAAAGCATATTGCACAACAAAAATGTTTTAATAATATTATATTTTTTTACAAAAACATTATTTTTTTATATAATATAAAAATAAAAATATGATATTCAAGCAAACAGATATTGATTTAAAAAATGTAAATTGTGTTGTGCAAGAATCAGATATTGAAAAATTCAAAATTAATATTTTAAACTTATTTAAAAATACAATTGAAAATTCAAATGCTGACGAAAAACAATATGTATCATGGATTAGTAATTTTTTTACAAATATTCTTGGAAATAATTATAAGATATCATCTACTTTAAAACCTAAATGTGATTTAGTAATTGAAGATGATTATAATAAATATATCATCTTTGAAATTAAAACTCAGAGATCAAATGAAATGATAAAAGATAATAATTTTAATGTAAAATCATTGCATGAGGTTATTTGGTATTTTATGAATGAAATTTATAATAAAAACAATGATATTAAATGGCTAATTGTAACCGATGTTTCAAATTGGTATTTTTTTGATGCACAAAAAATGTATAAAATATTTTGTAAAGATAATGAATTTAAAAAAAATATAGCAGATTATATAAATAGAAATAAAACAAATAATAATACAATTAATGTATATAAATGTATAGAAAAATATATAAATGATAACAATGATATAGTTGAATATTCGTATATTTGTATTGGTGATATTGAAACTATTAAAGATGATGATATAAAATTGTTATATAATATATTTTCTGAAAATTTTTTATTAAAGAAAAGTAATAATATTCAATCGGCATCTCTCAATAAAAATTTTTATAAGGAACTTTTATATATTTTGGGATTACAAGAATCAAAAATTAATAATAGAGTATTAATACAAAAAAATTCGGGTGATGATTTCAATGGATCTATAATAGAGAATATTATTTTACATTTAAAAACTGAAAAAAATATAACGGATGAAAATGAACTTTTTAATATATCATTAGAATTATGCATAATATGGTTAAATAGAATTCTTTTTTTGAAATTATTAGAAGGTCAATTACTAAAATTTAATAATAATGATAACAAATATGCATTCTTAAATAGTTCAAAAATAAAAGATTTTGATAATTTATATGAACTATTTTTTAATGTATTAGCAAAAGATATAAATGAACGTGAGGAAAAATATAGGAAAAAATATGAAAACGTCCCATATTTAAATAGTTCTCTTTTTGAACAAACAGAATTAGAACAAAATTATATATCTATTAATGAATTGTCTAATGATAATGAAATGAAATTATATAAAAATTCTATATTAAAAATACAAAATAAATATAATAAAAATAATAGTAAGATAAATACATTAAATTATTTATTAATGTTTTTGGATTCATATGATTTTTCTAGTGATATTAATAAAAAAATACAAAATAATAATCGAGATATTATAAATGCTTCTGTTTTAGGATTAATATTTGAAAAAATCAATGGATATAAAGATGGTTCATATTATACACCAGAATATATAACAACATATATGTGCGAAGAATCTATAAGGCAAGCTATTGCGCAAAAATTCATTGATGAAGAAAAAAAAGATTTTAAAAATTTTGATGAGGTTAAAAATTATTGTATTAATGCATATAAACAGGATGATTTAATAAAATTTAATAATTATATAAATTCATTAAAAATATGTGATCCTGCTGTGGGATCTGGTCATTTTCTTGTATCATCATTGAATGCTATATTATCATTAAAAAGTGAACTGAATATACTAGCAGATGAAAAAGGTAATAGAATACCAAATTTAAAAATAAATATAGAAAACAACGAACTTAATATAATATATAATAATGAACATTATGAATATGATAAAAATAATGAAGATAACAGAAATATACAAGAATTTTTATTTAATGAAAAAAAACATATCATAGAAAATTGCCTTTTTGGAGTGGATATCAATTCTAAATCTGTGCAAATAACTAGGTTGAGATTATGGATAGAATTATTAAAAAATGCTTATTACAAATCTCCCGATTATATAGAATTAGAAACATTACCAAATATTGATATTAATATCAAATGCGGCAACTCACTTATTAGTAAGTTTAATTTAGATGATAATAAAAATAATAGCCAAAAAAAAGATTTGATAAAAGAATATAAAGCAAAAGTTAATGAATATAAAAATTGCTCTCATAAAAAAATAAAAAATGAAATAAAAAAAGAAATAGAATCAATAAAAAATGAAATATCTTTATATGCTAATACCAATATTAATGAACTTACTGAAATTAAAAATAAACAAAAAGAATTAAAATTACAAGCAAATCAGCTTTCTATAAATTTTGATGAAGATTCAATAAATGAAAATAAAAACAATATAATTAGACTAGAATTTGAATTAAAAAAGTTACAAGATGACTTTGATAAGAAATATAAAGATATATATGACAATTCATTTGAGTGGCGATATGAATTTCCAGAAATATTAGATGATGATGGAAACTATATAGGATTTGATGTATTAATAAGCAATCCTCCATATATACAATTACAATTAGCTTATAATGACACGATGAAATATGCTGATATATATAAAAATATGAATTATGAGACTTTTGACCGCACAGTAGATATTTATTGTCTTTTTTATGAAAGAGGAATACAAATAGCAAAAGATAATGGTATACTATGCTATATTAGTTCTAATAAATGGATGCGTGCAGGCTATGGTGAGAAATTGAGAAATTTCTTTCTCAAATACAACCCACTTTTGCTATTAGATCTAGGGCCAGGTATTTTTGAGAGTGCTACTGTAGATACCTGTATAATGATGTTGCAAAAAAATGATAGGTCTATGTCCAAACAATATTCTCTCAAAGCTGTTACAATCACTAAAGAAAGAAATCTACCATTAGATATAGACAAGCAGGTAAAAGGGAAATCAGTCACTTTATCCAAGCTCTCAAAAGATGCATGGTTCATAGGTAGCGATGATAAGGAAAAGCTAAAAGAAAAAATCGAGCATATAGGTAAACCTCTCAAAGATTGGGACATAAAAATCTATTATGGAATAAAAACAGGTCTCAATGAAGCTTTTATCATAGATGATATTAAACGTCAGGAGATTTTAGATGATTGCAAAGATGAAGATGAGCGTCGCCGCACCGAATCTATCATCAAGCCTATACTGCGTGGACGCGATATCAAAAGATATTATTATGAATGGGCTGGGCTGTGGGTGATATTTATCCATTGGCATTTTCCATTACATAATGATGCTTCCATTCAAGGAGCAAGTGAAAAAGCAGAAAATGAATTCAAAAAACAATATCCCAGTGTTTACAATCATCTTTTACAATATAAAGAATCGCTATCTAAAAGGAATAAAGAAGAAACAGGCATTAGATACGAATGGTATGCTTTACAACGATGTGCTGCAACATACTACAACGAGTTTGAGAATGAGAAGGTGGTGTGGAATAGAATAGCAAATAAAGTTATTTTTTCATATGTAACTGATAAATTTTTTGTTTTAGATAGTACATTTTTTATTGTTGGAAAAAAGATAAAATTTTTAACTGCTGTATTAAATTCCAAAGTCGCATTATATTGGATGAAAAGTAGTCTTGCAACTTTAGGTGAAGGTATGTATGGAGCAAAAATATATGTTGAAAAAATTCCCATACCGCCCATCACACCATCTAACCAACCAATAGTTTCACAAATCGAATCACTTGTAGATAAAATCCTCGCCGCCAAAAAAACAAATCACGCAGAAGATACCACCGCATGGGAAAAAGAAATCGACCAATTGGTCTACAAATTATATGATTTGACAGAAGAAGAGATAAGGATAATAGAAGGGGTAAATGAAGTAAATATTAAAAAACAAAAATTATGAAAAATAATAACGAATCCTATGATAAATTTATATCTTTATTAAAAGATATGTTCCAGTTTGATTCATCCGACTTAGACTTTGGTATATACAAGATAATG
>Ga0209204_1003181_pt1 | contig 12425 bp, 12 predicted proteins | sample AD_JPNMR2_MetaG_FD_184425 | JGI IMG/M metagenome (GOLD analysis project Ga0209204, IMG submission 184425) | Active sludge microbial communities of municipal wastewater-treating anaerobic digesters from Japan - AD_JPNMR2_MetaG (SPAdes) (version 2) | ecosystem: Engineered > Bioreactor > Anaerobic... | reverse complement strand
TCTAAAATTATGTACTATACCGTCCCTGCTTTTATACCATCGCAGGCACGGCAGCAATAACCCCCTTCCCCCTGTCAAAAAATTTTTAGATTTTCCGCTCTTCAAAAAATGTGTCAAAAAAATTTTCCAAAATATCTTTTTTAGATTAATCACTGTCAAAAAAATTGTAGAAATTGAATATTTTAGGAGCACATCGTGAAACATCTTCACAGTCTGGGTTGGTAATAAGGTAATATATATGATTAGTATGGTATAGTAGTGTAAGGAAGGAGTAAAATGTATCGGCGAAGGATGGGATTTTGTACGGATTACGCCAGATTCACGGATTTGCCACACACTATAATCATCTCTCGTTGTCTTGTTCCGTTTAGTTTTAATTTTTAAACGGTTTACTTCTCTTAATAGCGTAGAGATGAATAAGTTATAGTTCACTATATAACGGATAAATGTTAATTTGTCAAGTAAAATTTTAAAGATAAAAAACATTTTTCTTAAAATCATTATTATCTCCTTTTACGCTAAAAGCTTTTCTTTTTTCTTTTCTTCTTGTTCTTTATATTCTTGTTCAATATAGCTAAAATATTTTATACTGTTAACTATATTATTATATTCTTGTTCTTGTGCATATTTTACTCCAGTAAATAGGGGTTTTGGTGCATATTTTACGCCAGTCAGTGCATAATTTACGCCAACCGATGCATTGTTTATTCCAGTAATTTCAGCGCTTTCTCCAATTCGCTCGAAAGTAGGCGTACCAAAGAAACAGTATCCTCGATATGTTCGAAAGGGCACAATGCGTATTACCCCCACTTTACACAGAGAATCGATTGCTTTATACGTTGCCCTTCGTGATATACCGCAGAGTTCTGCTACAATAGATGGCGATGGATAACTGAAATCCATGTTGTAGTTTTTATATGAGAGAAGTGTTATGAATACGCCATGCTCCAATAATGAACAGCGATTCATTTTTACAAAGTATTCACGCTTATCCATGATAAAGTTATTGTGTGGTTTACATCTAAAGCGGAACGCAATGAGAGTGAATTTTCTTTTAGGTGCGTAGATAATAAGATTCTTTTTGTACAAAGACTTTAAATATTTAGCTAATGTCTTCCGTGTGATACCATAGCGCTCTTCTAATTCACGTAAAGAAACGGTTACCGAGCGCTTATATAGCGGTGCTTCCCATAAAAGAATACGGATAATACCGAGCTCATAAGCATCACACTCTTTTACAATTTCTTTTGGTATTGCTACAAATTTTTTTAAATTTATAGTTGACATTTTCATACCTCAATATTATATTAGATTAGTAACCCAGTAAGAATGGTTTATGGTTGACATTTAAATCTCCGTATTAGTGCCCCCTTTAGCGGGGCACACTTGTTAAGATACTGACGATTATTGATTTCGTCAATGACTTTTTAGTGACAAATTATGGAATTATCAGCCGTTAAGACCTCCTTTTTAATTACCACTCTGCCCATGCAATATGGGCATTTTTTTTGTTTTTTTTCTTGACAAAAAATAAATATATGTTAGCATAAACTATATGGGCAAGATGTTCACATTTGAACCACAAGAAGGTGCTCATTATCGCTACGATTATGAGAAGGTATGCTTTGACCTTAATAAAACCTATGAAGATAAAGACTGGGCTAAAGCATGCGCTATCGTACGCAAATACTGCCTTGAAGACCTGTTTTTCTTAATGTACTTTGTCGGCGGTATTGAGGAAGTAAACCATCCGTTCATGGTGGAACGCATCAATGATTTCATGGACAACCCTACAAAAACATTAAACCTATGGTTTCGTCTTGGCTATAAATCATCAATCGTAACCGTATACGGTACAATTCAGGAAGCTCTCACAAGGAACGTGTCAGCAGCTATATTCTCCCATACAAGAGATATCGCAAAATCATTCCTGCGCAGAATTAAAGTAATCCTTGAGATGAATGGACTTCTGCGCTCTGCATTCTATGATAAAATACCTGAGAACCCACTTACAACAAAAGGGCTCACGTGGGATATGGACGTCTATCTTCAACTAAAGGATGGTATGAAACTTGGATCAACTATTGCAGCTTACGGACTCGTTGATAGTCTGCCTACTGGTATACATCCTAATCTTATTGTGTATGATGATATTTCTGAGCTCAAGTCTGTCTCAACAGCAGACCAGAGAGAAAAGCTCGAAACAGCATTCAAACACTCATTCGGACTCCACGACAAACACGCACGATTCAGAATAGTCGGAACTCGTTACCATCACGCAGACCTATATGGCAAGCTTATAGAAAGCGGAAGCTATAAAGTGTTCTGCTATCCTGCGACACATAATGGTGAGTTCCCATACAAGCCTGAATCGGCTACCGATAACATACCCCCGATGGGTGATGGAATTTCAGTCTATTACTCTCAAGAGTATCTGTGGGAAAAATTTAAAGAAATGGGAAGAGATGTCTTTTCCACACAGATGCTTATGAATCCTACCAAAGCAAGTGAGCGCACCTTTGATATAGACTGGATTAAGTACTACGAAGAATCACCGCAAACAAGGAATTATATATTTGTAGATCCAGCTTCCTCAGCAAAAAAAGACAGCTCGTATACCGTTATGTGGGTTGTTGGCGTAGGAAGCAGAGGATATTTTTACATCAGGGATTGTGTCCGTGATAGGCTAAACCTTGCAGAAAGAAAAGACAAGCTGTTTGGACTGGTTGAGAAGTGGAATGTCCGCAAAGTGTACTATGAGAAATACTCAATGCAGGCAGATATTGAGTATATGCAGGAAAAAATGAGAGAAGAAGGGCTTTATTTTACGATAATACCTGTAGGCGGAACACACCTATCTAAGGACGAGCGTATCTTAGCATTACAGCCGTTATTCATGGAAGGAAGGATTTTGTTTCCAAAGTCTATTGCGTATGTGGGTAATAAGGGTAAGAAGAGGAATTTAGTCGAAGAGTTTATCAAAGATGAGTACTTAGACTTTCCACTATGCGCTACCAAAGATATGCTTGACTGCCTTGCACGAATACGAGATAAGGATGTGAAGATATTTTTCACAAGAGGGGATGAGAAAACACCGACAATTGATAAGCCGAATCCATTAAAACGTACAGACTATTCATCGTATAACTGGATGGTACAATAATGACAGATGAAAAAATAAAAGAAGTCGTAGAAGCATGGAACAATGGCATTGAACAGCTTGCGTCATTTCGCTCAGAAATGCGTGCAGATATTGAAATGGCATGGGGAGACCAGTGGTATTTCGTAGATTCCGTGAGAAAGACCACAAGACCATACCTGAGTATCAATATTATCAATGGCAGAATACGCCGAAGAAGCGGTTTTATCAGGCAAAACATGCCTGAGGCTCGTGTTGTGTCACTATCATCCTATGGCGATGAGTTCTGCGACGTTATGCAACAGGCTCTAAAATACATATATTCAGAAAAAGACAACTATATCAACCGAATGTCAGCAATCGATGATGCTTTGGCAGCTGGTATAGGCTGGTTGTACGTCTATATGGACTATAACGATGACATTATAAATGGCGATGTAAAGATTTTAAAGGTTTCTCCGTTTGATATAGTGTTCGACCCGTATATATCAAGCCCAGATTTCAGTGACATGCGGTATCTTGTGCATAGAAGCTACATGCATAAGAAAGACTTAATTGAAATGTATCCACAGTATAAGGATGATATAGAGATACTAAACGGGGAATCAGAGTCAGAGTTCGAAAATGAAGTCGCAAGAACCTATATTTCCAAAGAAGACATGATAAATGTTTTTGATTACTGGTATACAAAACACGAATACGAAGAGTGGTATGTCAATTTAACTACAGGTGAGTACGGAAAATATGACGATTCACTGCTTCCTATGGAAGGTGAAATAAAACTTGTACGCAAGAAGAAGCCGAAGGTATATTTACGTCGATGCATTAGCGACCGTATAGTGGTATATGACAAAATTTCACCATTCCACGAATCAAGGTTCCCGTATATTCCCATTGTATGCTATGCAAATTTCACTCATCCAAACTGGGAACACCGAATAAAAGGCATAGCAAGAACATTAAAAGACTTGCAGTTAGAGAAGAATAAGCGCCGTTCATCAATCACGAGAAACGTATTAAACAAGTTCCTGCGTGGCTATATGAAGCTGCGTGATGAAACAGCCGACTTACAGGCATATTTAAATAGCGATATGGAAGTTCTTGAGGTAGATAGCCTTGACTCTATAAAAGAAATAGACCCACCGAAGATTCCAGAAGCACTCATGATTCTGGAAAAGGAAATAGACAACGATTTAAATGTTGTCGATACAAACCTTGAAATGCTTGATAACGCAACTACGTATCAGGCTGTTGGTGCGCTACAGCTAAAGCTGAGAGAGAATCTGATTGGCGACCAAGAAATTTATGATAACGTCAATTATGCAATGCACAAGGTTAGCTCATACATTGTTGAGATGGTAAACACATTATGGACGGTGGAAAAGTTTAAGAAAATAGTCGGCTATAATATGCCGTACAGAGAAGAGCTCAAGGCTTTAGAAGAGCAGGCTTCGCAGGTGAACCAGATTCTGTCTCAATCTTTGTCTGGAGAAGACCAGTCTGCAGTATTGCGGCAAGGCGATGAAATCATGAAACAGGTCTCTATTCTTCAGACAAAGATTGAGAGGTTCTGGCATGACTTTGAGCGCATGAGAAGAGAGCTACAGTTTGTCGTTAAATTTGGCGAAGGCGTAGAAGAAACGCCTACCTATAAGCTTGCATACTTAAATACTTTTACATCACTCAAACATCAGGGTCAGAATGTTCCTGATGAGGTGTATATAGAATTTCTTGACATACCGAAGAGGATTAAGGATAAATGGCTACAGAGCATACAGAACCAGTATCAGGCTCAGCAGCAGATTATGCAGATGCAGCAGCAGCATGAGCTCGATATAGAACGTCTCAGAGGGCAGATTAAGATGGTAATTCAGGAAATGGCTAACGAAGGGAAACTTGAATTTGAAAAACTCAAACAGAAGGATGTATACGAATACGATATTACGAAGAGAAATATCGAGGTAGGGAATGCCAATACCAAAAACGACTGATGTCGGAAAAATCATAGAGTTCCTGAATAAGGAAAAACCAAATATGCCACGTAAGCAAAAGATTGCCATTGCTTTGCAAATAAAACGTGATGTCTTAAAAAAACGAAGAAGGAGTAACAAAAATGGGCGAAAATGAAATTTTAGAAGAAGGCTTAATGCCTGAAGAGACTGAGGTCGCCACTCAGCAAGAAGCGGGCTCTAAAGACGAGTTAAATTTGGAGGATTTACTTCCTGCGGAAGCCGCACAGGAAAAGGGTAAGACTCCAGAAACCGTGCCGTACAAAGCCTTGAAGGAAGAACGCAGCAAAAGGCAAATGTACGAGAAACGGTTTAATGACTTAATGGCTATGCACCAAGAGGTGCTACAGGAGCTCAGGATGCTTCGGCAGCCACGACAAGAGGCTACTGCTGAGAATGGATTTGAGATTGAGGATGACTCTGTCATAACAGGAGCAGAGCTTAAGAAGATATTACAGATGGAGCGAGAACGTCTCTTAGGGGAGACGAAACGGCAGACTTCAACTCAGGCATTGCTCACTGCGAAAAAGCAGTATGAGGACTTCGATGAAGTTGTGAAATACGCTGACGACTTGATAGCCAAGTATCCAGAGCTAAAAGGCATAGAAGAGTTTATACTCACAAAGCCAGATGCACCTTTCATAGCATACGCATTAGGTCAACTACATCCTGACTATCAGAGGAAACGGGCTCAGAAAAACTCTCTGGCTGAGAGAATCCAGAATAACATGGAAGCACCACAGCCTGCGAGGAAATCAGCCGTAGAACCCTCTGATTTGTATGAGAGAATCAAGAACCTTGACCCACTCTCAGAAGAATTTGCTAAATTGGATAAGAAAATCCAAGACTACATGCGTAGAAAATATGGAGGGTAAACTATGAACATGACTTCTACTTTCGGGTTTTATGAAAGCAATGTGCATCAGGCGTATTATGACAAGAAGTTATTGTCACGCTTGCTGCCTAACCTTGTGTATACTGAGTTTGGCGAAGAAAGAGACCTGCCTAAAAATCAGACTGACTATATTGCATTTAGAAGGATTGAGTCTTTAGCTGCTCAGTCAACTCCGTTAAATGAAGGTGTTAATCCTGCCGCAATCGATGTTGACGATACTATCATACGTGCACAGATTAAAGAATTCGGTGCATGGACTGAAGTATCATCTCTGTTACAGCTAACTGACTACGATCCTGTTATTACTCGGTATTCAGAAGTATTTGGAGAGAATGCAGCTAATTCTCTTGATCAGTATACGAGAGACATATTAGTTGCTGGTACGTACTTTATTCGTATTCAGGATACTGGTACTCTTTCAACATCTGGTGCAAGAAATACAGTTGCGCATCCTATCAGAAAATTAGCTTTAGACATGGCTATTACTCAGTTGGAAGGCTACAATGTTCCAAAGTTTGAATCAATTGTGAACGCAACTACAGGTGTAGGAACAAGCCCAATACCAGAATCGTATGTCTGTATAGTACATCCACATGTCAAGAAGGACATACTTGCTCTTGGTAGCTCAAACGGGATAATACCTGCGTTTAAGTATTCTAATACTTCAAAACTGCTTAAAGGTGAGTTTGCAGCTTATGAAGGTGGTATACGGTTTGTATCTACAACTAACGGGAAGATATGGTCTGGTGCTGGTGCAACTGGAACAACTAACTATAGAAATAACGGAACTGCCTATGACGTATATGGATGCTTGGTTATTGGAAAAGGTTTTTATGCAAAAACCAGACTTAATGGTGGTGCAAGAATTATAGTAAAGACACCAGAACAGATTGGTGGAGCATTAGAACGATACGGTACTGTAGGATGGCAGGCTAATTATCAGGCTGTTATCCTTAACGATTACTGCGGTGTTCGTATAGAATGTACAGCTTCACTGTAAAAGATGTAAAAGCTATATGAGCGGGGATAATTCCCCGCTCATAATAAAACAGGAGGAGTCATGGAAAAAAGAACAAGAGTTGTGATTAGAAGGTCAAACCATCATGCAGAGATGTATGATAATGATAGCCGTCCAATAGGCTTCGGATATCAGGGGAAGTCGTTTAGTCTTATGGAAGGCTCTGAAGTGTGTCTTGACAAAGATGCTATTTATTGTTTTACCGATGCCGTGATTGAGCATACCGAAGTTATTAAGGACAGGAATACTGGAATTTCAACGACAAAGGTAACAAAGATACCAAGATTTATCATTGATTACAAGGGGTTTTATGTGTGCTCAAACAAATGTAACAATGGCATAAAGGAATGTGTAGGGATACCGATTAGCAATGATGAGTTCTGGGATGATAGCAAAGATATGGAAGAACGATTAGGCATGAAGGCTGGAATTTTAACTGATAATAAGCAGGGAAGACCGAGAAAGAACGAAAAGGTGGAAGATATTAAGGAAATTGCACAAAACGAAATAGATGAGGATGTACTATTATGACATTCGGTGAAATATATACCAGAGTTATGTGGTTAGTGTATGGCGATACAAACTATCCACAATCGACACAAACACACATGAGCAACATAAACTATGGGATAATATCAGAAGCACATAGGAAGGTGCAGAATGACTTTAACTACTGGTTTATGGAACGTGTGTATATGAAAGAGCTTGAAGCTGGGAAGGTTGCTTTTGACCTTCCTTCAGCATTTAAGCAGGATGTGTATATACGGATAATAGAGTACAACGATGTTTCAGAGACCACTGGCGGAGATGCTACTGTATTGAGTAATGGCAATGTTGCTACCGTAGCGTTTGAATGCGATGCTTGGGAATACATTATCAAAGTTGGGGATAGATGGTATTGGATTGTAAACGGGAGCGATACGCAAATTGAAGTATTACCAGCAGAAGAATCAACTGGTTTGTATGACATCCGTAAAGTTACTGGTATATATACAATCCAAAAGGACAAATGGTTTAAAGCCATAGATTTAGCGTATTTTGTCAAAGATGGGAAATTATATTTAACAAGGGCATTAAGCAGAGATGCGGTAATAGAGTTAGTGTATTACACAACCTATACGCCGTATGAGCCGTTTAATTCGTATGAGGACGCTATTACAATTAATGCAGCTGATGCGATTATATATATGGCTGTTGAGTTAGAAGAGAGAAGAAGGAGAGAATTCCAAGCTGCTACCTATTACAGGAAGTTAGCCGATGCAGAATTGCTGAGACTTAAAAAAGAGCATAACAGCAAGTCATTAGCTCATTTGAGAATACCACTACAGGAGTAATGAGATGGCATATTCACATACATTAGCATGGGATGCAGCAAATCCGCTTGACACTGAGAACGCAGGTCTTGGTGCAAGCCGAATCCGTGACTTTAAGGACATGATACAGGATAGGATGCAGGTAGGGCATATCTGGGGAAATAGCCAGACAACTGATGGTGAGCATAAGTATGATAAGATAGAGAATCTCGGCAGTGTTAGCGGAACTGTGAATATTTACTTAACTAATGGATACATAAAGTTTATGAAACTATCTGGGGATGTTACATTGTCAATATCAGATACCGACCACATGTCGGCTAATTATGCAAGAGCGTTTATGCTTGCTGTACAACAACATTCTTCGAGTGTTTATGCTTTGACGTTCCCATCTTCGTTTAAGTTTCATAATAATATCACTATAAACGTTACTACTCAAGCAAGCTGGGTAACAATATATCATTGTCTTTCTATAGACAACGGGACTCATTGGATTATAACACATGTAGGTGATTTTCTATGGTAAGAGCTTGCATGCGCAGACAGGCTGATGTATGGACGATGATAGTGACATTTGGAAGTACTATAGGTAGGATGACTTCAGATGACACAATAACAACAACTGTATCAACAAACTCGGCAGCTATAACAGCAAGGAGAGTGATAGGATGGTATTATGTTGTATGTCAAAACGGTTCTATATATTTATCTAATACTGGCGAAGTATGGAGAGTATTAACTGGTACTCGTTCTTTGTATAGGACTGATGTAGACGATTACGGATATGTATATGCAACTGAATATAGTCCTAATTCTTTTAGCAGGATAATATACACAAGAGACTATGTAAACTGGAATAGTCTCGTGGCATATTATTCTGGTGATTATTGGGTGTATTTTTATGCGTTATATTGTAAGTATTATAATGGTTATGTTTATGCGACAGTTGAACGTTATTATAATGTGAGTTTTGAGATACAGATTCTTTCGCCAGCTGCAACATCTTATTATTATTATGCGAGCGATATGTATGGAATTAAGTATTCTTCTGGCGTAGGAACTACAATATATAGTCTTTCTTTACCTATTACGAAGGTATGTGAACTACATAAAAGTAAAACTATTTATAGTAAGTATATATTAACATACTGTTGTGTAAATGTACAATCAGCTACCGTAATGTCATACTATTACTATGATTATATAAGTTCGCATCATGAGATAGAATATGTAACATCTAATATTGGCATTACTGGTGTTCCTGTTTTAGATTGCGTGTATTATGACAGCAAATATTATGTTATGACAACATCGGTTTTGTATGAATCAACTAATTTAAGCTCATATACACCAGTTTTATCTTTTTTCATAACTCCAATTAAGATAAGAACAACAAACAATAAGGTTTATATAGGGGACTACGGAAAGTATTATGTTAAGTCTGGAAGTAGTAGCTTTGTAACAAAGCAACCTACAGCTGTAGCAGGAAAGACGGTATATGATTTTGCGGGGGTGTGATGGAGATAAAGTATTACAGCGGATATAAAGGGTTGAACACATTATTATCACCACGACAAGTTCCAGATGATTATGTAATAGATTGTTCTAATGTTATCTTCAGAGACGGGTGTATTAAGCGAAGATGGGGATTAAATCCAACATTAGAGCCGCTACCGATAACTGATTATACTATAAGACATGTTGTGTATTTTAACCAATTCTACGAATACCAGAAGGCTGTTGTTTGTATAACCGATAAAGATATATGGCTTTATGATCAAACGTATGCGCTTGGAAGCAGATGGAGATTAATAACTCCACGGTATATAACTGGAACTGCAAGCGCAACTAATGGAAGCACTGTAGTTACTGGTAGTGGTACTTCATGGTCTACATTGACTGGAGGTAATGGTATATATGAAATAAAGTTTGGATCAACAGACCCAAATGCTTCAGGAACTTGGTATAAAATAGCTACATTTAACAGTAATACTTCTTTGACTCTATTAACTGAATCTACACAATCTTATAGTGGTGTAGCTTACTGTATTCGTATGTGTTTGTCTGGCGGTGTTGTTGATTACACAATAGCCAACAAAACAGATGGGACAAGAATGGTGTTAGTTATAGATGGAAGCAGAACTATCAAATATACAGGAAGCGGATATGCAACCGATGTTACTGGTGTTAATCCTTCGAGAGTATGTGGTTTCTTTGGTAGCGTATCTGGCGAACATTTTATCATAGGCAATACTACGGATACTGCGATACGGCAACCTATGACAATTGAAATATCAGACATTGGAGATCCTGAAAGTTTTGCTAATGGTGATTATATAGACTTAATGGATACGAATGATGAAATAGTAGGGTTTAGAAAAATAAGAGACAACATAGCGGTATATAAAAGGCATTCTATTTCACTTTTGGCACCTTCATACAGCACTTCACTATTTAATGTTAGGCAAAATGTTGTTAACGGTATTGGTGCTATTAACAACAGAGTAATAGCAGATTGCAATAATTATCATATATTCTTAGGAGAGACAAATGTTTATGCTTTTGATGGCGTTAATATAGTTCCTATAGCCGATGAGATAAAGAATAGGATGTTCTCAGATATTAACTGGGATTATATCCACAGGGCTTTTGCTTTCTACGATAGCGTCCATGATTTATTTATGCTGTTTTTGCCTACTGGTAGTAGAACGGAAGCAAACATTTGTTATGTATATGATGTAATAACAAAGGCTTGGACTGTTTTCAATTTCGGGTATATTATAACTTCAGCACAAGAGATATACATACCATTTACCTATAGCTGGGATGATGTAGTGGCTGCATATACTGCAAGTGGTGGGTCTGAGTGGACATGGAACTGGATATTGAATAATAGAATAACATGGAATAGGTTGCAAGGTGGTGTTGAGAAAAAGGCGATAATGTTTACAACTTCAGATGGCAAATTTTTGGTTTTTGATGAAGATGCCGAAAAGGACTTTGATATTCCAATCCGAGCTTATGTTTTATCAAAAGACTATTACCTTAATGAACCATACAAGTTAGCTTCTGTAGGTGACTTAAGGATATACTGTTCGGCGATAGACCAAACGTACTATAATTTATCGTACGTACCAAACATAACAGTAAAAGGGAGCATGAATTACGGATATGAATATTCACAAAATTATTTAGTTGACATTTCTGGCAACTATGGTAACATTATAGACAGAACTGTTAGTTTTGCATTGCGTGGAAGTCACTTTAGGTTTTATATTGGCAATACGACAGCAGGAGAGCCTTTCAGCATAGAAGGCGTAGCTATAAACTACAATGATGCGGGGGTATAATATGGGATTTGGTGATTTCTTCAAAAGAAATGTAAAGGTAAAGCAATATAGCACGCTCACGCCTGAGCAGGAAGCGCTGCTGAAGCAGCAAGTAGGGCTGGCACAGCAATACAGCCCAGAGACCTATGCTACATTAGCACAATTCATGAGAGGTGAAACTGGATTAAGCCCAGAGGCTATACAGCAATTCTATCAGCAAGGCGTGCAAAATCCTGCATTGTACGAATTTGAGACACGAACAAGACCAATGATAGAAGAACAGTTCGGTAGCACATACCACTCATCTGCAAGAACAAAGGCACTTTCTCGTGCATTTAGTGATTTGCAGAATCAGCTAAGCCAGACACTTGCTAATATGCAGTATCAGGGGTTAGTGCAAAATCTACAGGCAAGAATGCAATCTGCAGGCATGATGCAGGGACTTGGGCAGAATGTTTTAGGCACAAGAGCGATAGAGAATGTGGCAACACAGCAACCGTCTGGGTTCGATTTATTGACACAGGGATTGGGAGCAGCTGGATTGCTGATGTCTGGATTTGGCTCTATGGGCTTAAAGTTCAACCAGCCTTCTAAGGGAGGTAACGTATGATAGCATTTGAATACAGACCGACAGTCTCTCTTGCTGAGGGAGTAGATGCAATACAGGATTGGCAAAGGCTAAAGCTGCAAAAAGCTATGGCAAAGATACAGCTTGGAAGCCA
>Ga0209204_1003176_pt1 | contig 12448 bp, 8 predicted proteins | sample AD_JPNMR2_MetaG_FD_184425 | JGI IMG/M metagenome (GOLD analysis project Ga0209204, IMG submission 184425) | Active sludge microbial communities of municipal wastewater-treating anaerobic digesters from Japan - AD_JPNMR2_MetaG (SPAdes) (version 2) | ecosystem: Engineered > Bioreactor > Anaerobic >... | reverse complement strand
TATTTTTTAATTTATCCAAATATTCTTTTTGTTCTTTGTCTATTAATTTATATTTAAAAGCGTAGTTTATAAAATCTTTACTTAAACTATTTGAAAATATTTCGCAAGTTTTAATTATTAAAGCTCTATTATTAAGATCAACGTCTTTATTTTCTTGTAAAAATTTTTTAAAAGCAGGAGAATTGAGAAATCTTTTATAATTTTTACTATTTAAAAATTCTTGGTATTTTTTATTATGTTTAGTAAATTCTATAAACTTGTTTGTTGGATAAAAATCTACTAAATAATCATCTATTTTAGAAAAAATCTTACTTTTTATTTTTTCTTCGGTTATTTCAAAACAAACGTTAGGTTTTGATAATGGATAATTTGTTTTTTTTCTTTCTTTTTCTGGCATGTTTCCTTTATAAGGAGGTAAATAGCCAAATTTATATTCTTGAGGAAAATTCTTTCCTATCATTTTATAAAACTTTCCTTCTTTCATATTAATCGGATTTATCAAAACAGGTAATTGATATTCTATCATTAAATTTTCATCATCAATCAAAGGAAGTAAATTATAATCGTGTTTTTTAGCAGTTTCTATTATATCTTTATAAATAAAATAAATTTGAAAGATTAGATCTTCTAATATAAAATCATTTTCTTTAAAACAATGTGATTTAGAAAAATAAGAAAATTCTTTTAAATTATCTAAAAAATATTGATTTATTTTAAAATTTTTATTTTCTATCAAAATTCCTTTAATAAAAATATCTTTTTGAATAGGATATGGAGTATTCTTAGAAAAATAAAAATAATTCATATCAGTACTTATTGGCTCATACAAATCTGTAAGGTTTACTTTCCTACCTTCTGAAAAAATAAGTAATTTTTCTTTACATATAGGAAGCTCACTTTCAACTTTATATTTTAAATCATTAATTAAATAAGGAATTCTATTAAAATTATCATTATTAATATCTTGTATATAATCAAAATAAGAAAGTTCTATAGTTTTATTAAGTACTGGAATTTGTTTTTGATAACTAACTGGTCCGTTATAATATAAAAGTATTAATCCTCCATTAATTTCTTTATTTATAGTTAGAACATTATCTTTAATCATATAGAAATCTTTTATAGGAACTAAAAATATTCCGTTTAAATAAATTTCATAATCATAAGGATTATTAGTAGGAACTATTATTTGATTTTTTATTACTTTATAATAATCTTTTTTAAAATAGTACCATGAATTTTTATTTAAAATTCTAATTTTTTTAGGAGCTTCTATTTCTTTTATTAAAATTTTATTATTATTTAATATTTCATAATTATTTATTATTCTTTCATTAATAACTACTATAAATTCTTCTTTATAAATATTAAAATTATTTATTTCTATTTCAACTTCTCCATCTTCATCAACTACAAAAGTATTTGTCGCAGCATTAACTTGAAAAGCTTTTCTTCTTATATAAATTTCTATTTTAGCATTCAAAAAAAAGAAATTTGAAATTATAAATAAAGCATCTTCCGAGAAATAAACTTTATAAGTAGATGGATCTTTCAAAAAACCATCTTCATATATAAATAAAAAATAACGATCTTCCGAGTAGTCCGAAGGAACGTCATCTAATACTACTACAAAACCTGTTTTATCTAAACGTTCATATAAGTCTTTTCCTAAATTATCTTCTAATCTTTTATAATAAGTAAACTTATTATTTTCTGTTATAGTCTGAGTATCATAATAGACTATGTCAGACATATCACGGATAACTTTTTTAAAATAATCTAAAAATTTTTGTAAGCCATTATTGCATTGATTTAGAGTATCTTTAGTTATTTTAATATTTTCTAACATTTTTTCACCATTGTTTATTTTTAAAATAAGGAAAGCAACTAGCTTTCCTTATGAATTTAATTTAGCTGCAACTTCATTAAATAAATTTAACATAACTTCAGGTTCAATAGATCTTTCTATAATGGTTCCTTTAACAATACGGGAACCTATCATAGGATATCCAATCATAATTGCTATGAAATAATTATAAAGTTCTATAGAAAGAATTGAATTTGCTGAATATAAATCCATCCAAGATTTAATAAAATCTTTAAAATTCAATTTTTTCAAAGAAACATATTCTTTTGATAAATATGATAAAAAGTCTTCTAAATTCATAGAACCGATTTCTGAAAGATCGGATTTAGTTCTAAGAACTTCTTCTATTGTACTTAAAGCTAATTTTTCAGTTGTTTCATTATTTTCTTTTCCTAACAAAAAAGTTAAGAAAAACATATTAACTTTACATCTTATATCTTCCATTTCTTTTATATTAATATTAATAGCATATAGTTTATCCAATGCTTTAATAAAAAGATTACTATATGCTTTCATAGATAACGTAACTATTCTTATATTGTTCTGATATTCTTTAGTATGTAAATGAATGTTTCTTATTATTGCTCCAGCTTGAGCAAGGGAAAAAAATAATGTAGTGTTTCCATCTAAAACATTATCTTCAAGTTTTAATTCTTTGTAAGAACCGATATTAACTATTGCTCTTATATCATGTCCAGCTTGATTCAACCATACTGGAAATATGACAGGAATTTTATAATAATCTTCAGGTTTAATTACTATTATATCACCGTTTAAAATCCCTTCGATAACAGGTTTAACAGTGTGATATTTAAATTTTCTTTTAATTATATCTAACATATTGCTTAAAGCTGTAGGGCTTACAGTTACTTCTTTCAAGTTAAGTTTTTTGATTTCTTCTATGATACCTTGATTAACCAAATATGTGTTAAAAATTTTTGATTCATTATTCATTTTTATATCCTATTTAATTAATTCATTGTTTAATTTGTTGTGAAATATATAAAAAAAAATAAAGCATCTAAAAAGATGCTTTATTTTTAATTTTCTTCAAAAATTGCATTATTATATTCGATTATATCTTTGAAATCAGAATTATAAAATCCATTGTTTTCGATATTATTAAGGATTGCTTCGTTTATCTTAACTCTTGACGTACTGATTTTATTAATACGTTTTCCGTTTGAAGTAATGTCAGGGGAAGAAATCGATTCTTTAGAAAGCGAAATTTCTAAGAAAAGATCTTCTTGAAGACGCATTCCATTTCCTGGTATGAATGGATGAGCAAAATAAGTTAAATTGTTTGATGTTTTCTTTCCTCTTTGTTTAATATTATTTATAGTAAGATAATAAAGATTTTCGGTAGGACTATATTCAATATTACAAGCAAACCCATTTTCAATATTATCGATAATCCTTCTTGAATCTGAAACTTTAGAACGTCCTAAATGTTTTCCAAAATCTGTTCGCTGTTCATTTTCATTTTTTTCTATTAATTCGTCAGCACTTCTATTAAGTTGGGAAGCAAATATAACTGGAATATCAAAATCTTTAGCTAAATTAGCTAAATCATCTGATTTATCTCCAAGTGAAATATATTCATCACTATTTTGATTTTTCTTTAATTTATTCGGAGCCATTCTTCTTAAATAGTCTACTACTAACATTACTACTTCATTATTATTTTCTTCGGCTTCAGCTCTTATAATTCCTTCGATATCGTTGATGTCACAAGTTTGACTTGGTCTATAAATAAATTTAAAATTAATTCCATTATTAAAAAATCCATCTTCTTTCATTTTTTCCATTACTTGTTGTCCAGTAATATTTCTTAAATCAACATTGTCTCCATATAGATAAGAAATAATCCTGTGCATGGTCTGTATTTTAGAATTTTCAAATGAAAGATACAATATAGTCGGAACTTTTGTAACATCTTTAGGTCTTATAACGTTATATTTAGCTGCCCATAAACAACATGAAAGTAATATACCTGACTTCCATTTACCAGGAGCTCCAAAGAAACATGTAGTTTCAGAACGCTTAAATCCTCCATCTAGCATTTGATTAAGATATTTGATTCCTGTGGAGATTATTCCTGTGGAATCAACTAATTTTTCAATAGTTTCATTAAATTGTCCTTCTAAGTCACTATCGCTGAAACTAAATTCTTGATTTTCATAATTACTTCTTTTTTGTTGTTTTTGAAATTCAATATGAGCTTGAGAAATAGTAAGGCTAAATTGAGAAACTATATCAGAAAAGTTTTCATAATCTTGATTTAAAATTTTACTGGAAATTTCGATTAAATTTTGTGCATGTTTATAAGCAAAATTAAACTTAATCTGTTCTCTTAAAAAATTATCTAATGCTATAATATCAAAAGAAGAAAGAGAAGAAGCATCAATTTCAAATGAAAGTTGTTCTATCTCTTCTTTATAAGCTGTATTAGCTATAATTTTACTATATATGATGTTAAGATCACCGATGTTTTCGTCTATAAAATAATGGATAACTTCATTAATCAAATATAATCTAATATAGATATTCCAATCCTGTTTATAACTTTCAATATCAATAAGGGATAAGAATTCTTTTATTCTATGGTAATAACTTCTATTAACGATTTCATTAGAAGAAAAAAGTGATAATAATAATGCTTGAGTAATTTCAAGGGTTAAAAATACAGTTTTTTTATTTTCTTTTTTCATAGTTATTTATCTTTTTTTGTTTCTGAAAGAATTTCTTCAATTTCTTTTAATGAAAGATCTTTATTATATGAAATTTTTATAAATTTTTGAACTATTTCAGGAAAAGGAAGTGAACGTTTTAAAACAAAATCAAATTTTTCATCTTCTTCAGAAACTTCTTTCTTAACTCTTTTATAATTACTTTCGATTTTAATATTATTGTCAAATTTAAAAGCACTTTGTAATATCTGGGAATCTACTGAAGAAACATTCTTAGTATCGATAATCCTTAAATTAGGATAAATTTCTTTTTGCTTTTTGATGAATTTAATCTTTTCTTCTACAGGCATTTTTTCAAATTCATAGTCAGAAAGATCGATAGTTTTATATTCAGGCGCATAAATATTTATAACACGTTTTGTTTCAGTAGTCTTATTTTCAATATCTATATAAAATATTAAAAAACCTTTATCTTTTTCTTCACCAAAACAATTTCTTGAAAATGAATTAGCATAAATTATTTTATTTTTCCATTCTAAAGGAGAATGAATATGTCCAAATAAAATTTGTCCTGAAACTAAGCTACTCATGAATTCAGAATCAAAAATAGGAGCTGTATTAAGTTGTTTTTCACTCATTATTTTTTGACTTTCAAATGAAGTAAAATCAAAAGTACCATGCCCAAAAGCCATTACCGGAGCATATTTTTCACATTCTTCTTTTATTAATTCAAAATAAATATCTTTATCTTTAGGATATTCTTCTGGAATGAAAAGAAAATTCAATGGTTCATCATTTTCTAACATAAATAAAGTATCTATGGTTAAATTTGAATATATTCTAAAATAGTTATTCAAATATTCTTGAAAAACATAAATTTGATTATTATCATGGGAAATAGTACCATTGACATAAAGTAAATATTTTTCATTTTTAACTAATAATTCATATAATTGTAAGAAAAATGAACTAACTAATTTTCCAGCAGGTTCTTTAAAATTTAAAACTCTGTCAAAAAGATCTCCTCCTAAAATAACCATATCGAGTTCATCTAAATTCTTTTTTACAAAATCGATAAAAAAATCTGTTTCTTTTTTAAAATTTTCTAAATTGCTATGTCCTCCGAAATGAAAATCGGAAGCAAAAATTCCTACTAATTGATTTTATTCGAATTCATTTTGTTTTCCTTATTTGTTTAATTTATTTTTGTTACAAATTTAAAATAAAAAAAACCTATGAGTCTTTAAGAAGTTTCTCATAGATTTTATTGGGGGAAGACAAATATATATATAAATTATTTACAAGGGGAATAACCGCAATTATAACATATTTTACAACCTTCTGATTCCATAAAAAGTTCACTATTACATTCAGGACAACGATTTTCTTTTTCTTGAATCAATACCTTTCCATCCTTAACAACAGATTTTGAAAAATTATCGAAAACCTTGCTAAGGATTCCAGGAAGATCAAAAGGTGAAAGTGAAGATTCTTTTATATGTTTATATATTTTTTCAGGTTTTATTCCTGATCTTAGAGCAAGTGAAATAAGTCTTGAAATTAAATTCCACATAGCTTTAAGTTCAGTATATTCTTTTATTGAAACTTCACCATTCTCATTTATAGCAGAAATAGGTTGAAGATCAGTAAATACTTCTATAGGTCTGTCACCTTTTTTACTGATAAAGATATATATAGGCTCACCTTTAGAACCATATACTCTTTCACTATATCCTACTTCAATATCATTTCTTTGTAATGGAAGTACATAACCATCTTCATCTTGAATTATTTCTATTTTCTTTTTCTTTTCTTTTATTTCAAAGCCTGAAGAAATATTATTTCCCCAATTCCATTTTTGAAATACTTTGTCAATAACAGAATTAGGTTTTATATTAAATGATTTTACTATTTCTTTTAAGTAATCAGTTCCTACAGTACGTTTAGTTCCAGATGGATCTAATAATACAGCACTTCCTGTATTAGCTCTATAGGTAGTTAATCCTTTAATGTTATTTTTCCATGCATTATAATAAACTGACTTAAATTCTTCATAAGTAAAATCACCTGGAACATTAACTGTTTTAGAACTATTCATATCAGTATATTTAGCTATGATAGCAAGAACGTTGATATGTTCATCTACAGTAAGTTCATTAGTAGTAAAATAAGCATCTTCACTTAAAGGAGGATTACATATTCCTAAACGAATCATTTTAGCACCAAAATCTTCAACAGTTTGAATTTCAGTTAATCCTCTTGACTTGTCAATTATATAACGAACTCCATCAAAGGTTCCAACAAGAACTTCTTCATTATTCATCTTTTCAAACTTAAAATGTTCTGTTTCATACCATTCACCTTTTTTAGGATTAACTAATTTTAATCCTTTTTTAACTAAAGCAGGAATTTTAGATTCAGGAACAGAAACAAATCTATCATAGCTTTTTAAGAAAACTGGTTCAATTCCATTGGAAACACAATCAAAAAAGATACCGGTGTTTCCTGTAGGAGGATTACTTGATCGATGAGAATTTCGCATATGTCCTTTTTGTTCTATCCATTTTTTGACTTCTGGAGAAATATCAAGCGTTTTCCACCATAATGTATTAAAATATTTTTCTTTATCAAATAATTCAAAATCTCCTAAAGCTTCTCCTAAAAGAGCTGAAGCTATCAATTGAATTTCTGCTTTAGTACGTTCTATTTCTTCAATAAGTTTTAATGATTCAGAACTTCCATATTTAATTCCAAGTATCATTAACATAGAACCAAGCCCCATGGTTCCAGGACCAATTCTTCTTTTTTTCTTAATAGCTTCTTCATATTCAGGAAGAGGAACTTTAGTAATATCGTTTACAGCGTCAAGAGCAATTACCATACCAAACATCAATCGCTGAAATTTTTCTCTATCAAAAACATATCTTTTTTCTTTTTTGTTATATTTAATACATCTAGTTAAATTTATATTTCCTAAATTACAAACTCCAGAAGACATTATAATTTCACCACATGGATTACTTGCTAACAATTTTTCAGCATAATTTAAAGGATTAAGTTTATTAGCTACATCTAAAAATAATACTCCTGGATCATTTCTTGTATATGTAGAAAACATCAATAAATTCCATAAATCTCTTGCTTTTACAGTTTCATATATAACTGTAGGATATCCTTTAGCCTTCCAATCTTCTAAGTCTCCTTTCCATTCAGATTTATAAGCATGAAAAGTAGTTTCAGGAAATTCAAGATTCCATAATTCATCGTTTTCTACAGCTTCTATGAAACCTTTAGTAATACCAACACTTAAATTAGCTTTAGTAATAGTATTAGGTTTTTGTTTTACAGTAATAAATTCTAGGATAGAAGGATGCCAGATGTTTAGTATTAACATCATAGCTCCTTTTCTATTCTTTTTCTTTTCATTTTTATGATAATTAGAACGAGGATTTTCGGAACCCATCGTAACTACTTCAGAAGTTTTATCCCACAACTCCATCCATTTTATTGGACCTGGAGTTCTACTATCAATTCCATAAACATAAACTCCATCTGGTCTTAAATAACTAAGATTAGTTCCATAACCACCTTCTGACTTTAAAGTTAAAGCAAGAGCTTTTAAAGCGTCTTCTATATATTCTACCGAATCTACGTCATAAGCTTTTTCAGGATCTAAAGAATTAGGTTCATGTACAAAACAATTCATAAGAGTAGTTTTTTCTCTTTCGGGAATTCCTATATTAGCAGCTATACGTCCACCGAAACAAGCTGAATTATTATCAAAAAGTTCATAAAGAAGATTATTAAGTAAAATTAAATTAATTTTTCGATATTTAGGATCTTCTAATTGTTTTTTATAATAAAAATCGATGATAGCTTTTCTCCAACGTCTTCTAGTATCTTCAATAGTTTTTTCTTCGTCACCATTCCTATAGTTCTGTTCCCATATTTCTTGAGAGAGTGGCGTAGAAAATCCTTCCTCTGAAAAATTTAGTCTATCTTTGATTATATAACTAATATTATCTTTATCAATTTCAACTTCAGGTTTATCAAAAACTTCATAAATATTTTTATCTATAGTTGTTTTGTTTTTATCTATAATATTTATAACATCGAAATTTTTGTTTTTATTTTGAAACATAGTTTTACCTTTTTTATTATTTTTTAAATTATGCATATACTTTTGTTACCGTATTTTTTAATAAAACTGAAAGTTGAGTAACAATTCCCGAATGCCACTCGTCATTAATTTTTATAGCTGGTACTTTTTTAATTCCTGTACTAAAAAATTCATTTAATAAATTGCTTGGCATATTTTCCATATCGTAATACTTCATATCATAATCATTATAATAAAAATTTTCAACTTCATTCTTAAGCATTTTACAATTTGTACAGGTTTTAGAACCTACGATAATTAATGGCATTTTTTGTTTCATAATAATGATCCTTAATTTATTTTGTAGAAAGATTATGCAAAGTTAAAATAATCCGCAATTTTTCGTGCGGATTATTTTTATGTTTTTAGCTAAAATTTTTTAATTTAAATTTGTTGAACAATAAAAATTTTAAATCCTCTCTTTTTAAAACTTGAGAAAATACAACATTTTTAGTCATTTCTCTTGTTAATTCTTTTATAAAGATTACATTTTCACCGATCATCAAATTAGGATATCTTCCGATTACTTCAAAAAAGTCATATTTTTCATTATCTTTAAAAGTAGGAATAGGAATTCCAGTATAAATCATTTCATTAAAAGCATAATTCTTTTTAGAAAACATCTTATCTATTAAATTATCATCTCCTATTACTGAAACAGCAACTTTCAATAAATAATTGAAAAAATCATTATTTTTAATATTACATATATAAACTTTTAAATCTACGTCTTTAATAAACTTCATAGAAGAAATCAGAGAATAAGCTATAGCAAAAAATGTACTTAAAAGTTTATTTTCTTTCATTTCTTTGAAATCGCTATAGAATATTTTTTGAATAACACTATTTTCATTAAATTCATTTGGATACTTATCTTTTAAATATTCAATCATTTCATTTAATCTTGTTATATCTTTTGTTGCTTTAGGAGGTAACAAAGTAAATTTAATTATACTTTCTTTAATAGATTCTTCTTCAGTTTCATTTAAAATAATATGATTCAAAAATGAAACTACTATTTCCTTTGCGATTATAAAACGCCCTAATGAAGAAAATTTTTCAGAAGCTTCTTTACTAACATAATCTTTAGTTAATTCAAATTTAGGAATTTGAATAAATAAATGATATTTAGTAGCATTATTAAATAAATCATCTGTAGTAAAATTTTCACTTTTTAACCAATTTTCAAAATATTCATTATAAATATAATATCCAAAATTAAATTCTGGATATTTAATTCTTTTGGTGATTGGATCAGCGAATCCCATATTTCCCTCCTGTTATTTTAAAATTATTACTGAGTTAACTGCCCTTGTTACAGCTGTATAAAGCCAACGATAATAATTTTCTTTCATAAAATTTTCATTTATTATAAGAATATTATCATATTGAGAACCTTGTGAAGAATGAACTGTAATAGCGTATCCATATTGAAAGAAACTATCAAAATAAAATTTTTCAACTATTTCTTGATCTTCAATTATATTCTTTAATTTTGTATATGTTTCTTCATTATTATTGGTTTCTAATAAAAAAGGAATATTAATTGACAAATCTTCAAAATACTCTACTTGATGAGAAACGTAATTAGGACGAAAATTTAATTTTGCTACATAAGGATTTATAGCACCGAACTTGTCAAAATATTTTTGAAATCTTTCTTCTACTTCTATATTAACGTCAGAAAGAGCATATCCTATAGTTCCATTAACCAAAGGATAATTATAGAATTCAAGTTCTTCAATAGAAGTAATAGAATCATCAGAAAGAAAGTTATATTTAGTTTTATCTTCTTTTTCAATATTTTCAAATAATTTAATAGTATCCTTTTCTAAAATTTTAGTTTTTATTTCTTGGTTAGTTAAAGTTTTCTTCCATGAATTTCGTTTACAAATTAATTTATCACCTTTTACAGGTAATGGATTTTTATTAATATCAATCCCATTAAGCAGTCTCATCCTATCATTAACAGCCTTACGAATTCTATGTGTACCAACAAGAATTTGAGAAGATTTTATAAGAGTTTCATCTAATTGCTCCTGAGTAAAACGGCTTCTATCTACACAAACAACATAAAAATCACCTGAAACAAGTTCAATTTCTTTAAGATAACGTGGTCTATTAAGTCTTATGTCTGTAGCATATTTAATAATAGGATTCAATAAAGCTTGACGATGGATAGTAGTAAGTTCAGCATCTGGATGTTCTAATAGATTAACACTAGTAGATTCTACTGGAGGAAGCTGTTCTTTATCACCTATTACTAAAATAGGAATATTAAAACTTTTAATATCATTAAGCATATCACTATTAATCATAGAACTTTCATCTAACACTATTAAACGATAATCCTCTAATAATTTATCACGTTTTTTGAATATTAATTTTTCTTCAGTTTCTTCTTCTAATTTATAAAAAACTGAATGAATAGTAAAAGCATTTTTATTTCCTTTTTTTCTTAAAACTAAGGAAGCCTGTCCTGAGAGAGCACAAAAAACCACGTTTTCTTCTTTTAAATTAATATTTCTGATTAATTGATGAACAAGAGTTGTTTTTCCAGAACCAGCTGGACCTACTAAAACAAACATTTTATCATTATTTGTTTTATAATTCCCGTTCCACCATTGAACAAATTTATCCAAAGCATCTTTTTGGTCTGGGGATAAAGAAAAATTTGACATTTTTATTACTCCTTATTTATTTTACAAATTAATAATATAAGTTTATTTAATTATTTATATATTAAATTAAATGTAAAAAAGCAAAAAATAAATAAAAAAAAATATGAGATGAATAACTGTTTTTATTTTATATAATATAAGTTAAAAATGGATAATAAACTAAAGTTTATTATCTATTTTTTAATATTTTAAATAAAACATAATAATAAACTATTAAGTGAATTTTAACTAATTTTTAATAATAATTTATAAACAATTAATTAATATTAACTAAAAAAGGAGGGTATTATTTTAATGAAAGTTTTAAGAACAAAAGAAGTAATGGAAAAATTAAACATTAGTAAAAAGACATTAGAAAATTATCAAAAAAGAGGCTGGTTACATCCAATATATGTTGGTAAACTAAAATATTTTTATGAAGATGAAATTAATAATCTTCTAAATATTAAAACTAAAAATCCAGAAAAACGAAAAATTATTGCTTACTATAGGGTTTCAACAAATGGACAAAAGAAAGAATTAGAAAATCAAAGAAATTATATTGAAAATTATATTATAAATAATGGAAAAATTGTAAATGAATATATGTTTGATATAGGTTCAGGAATTAATTTTGAAAGAAAAAATTTTTTAAAATTAATTAATATGATAGAAAATGGTGAAGTTGAAGAAATTATAATAACACATAAAGATAGATTAACTAGATTTGCTTTTGAATTAATAGAAGAAAGATGTAAAATTAAAAATACAAAAATAACAATAATTAATTTGGAATCAACTTCACCTGAAAAAGAATTAGTAGAAGATTTAATGACAATTATACATGTATTTTCAAGTAGACTGTATGGTTTAAGAAAATATAAAAATCTTATTAAAAAGGAAGTAGATAAAAATGATATTAACACATAAAATGGAAATTAAACCTAATAAAACAATTATAAAATTATTTGAAAAATATTTTGGTTATAGTAGATATTGTTATAATAAAGGATTATCCATATGGGAAGAAGAATATTCTAAAGGTAATAAACCTAATGGAAGAAAAGTTAGA
>Ga0209204_1003175_pt1 | contig 12448 bp, 8 predicted proteins | sample AD_JPNMR2_MetaG_FD_184425 | JGI IMG/M metagenome (GOLD analysis project Ga0209204, IMG submission 184425) | Active sludge microbial communities of municipal wastewater-treating anaerobic digesters from Japan - AD_JPNMR2_MetaG (SPAdes) (version 2) | ecosystem: Engineered > Bioreactor > Anaerobic >... | reverse complement strand
ACACCGCAAATGCCTGCCAGATTTTTTTGTAGAGGTTTGCCTTTTTTATCTCATCAATAAAAATGGCATCAACATCTTTCAAAATCTCAAGTTTTTCTCTGTCAATTTCACCAATAATCCTGACAGCAAGCCCTGGTCCAGGAAAAGGATGTCTTTCAACAAGTGCCTTTGGCAGGTGAATTTTTTTTGCGATTTTTCTCACTTCATCCTTGAAAAGATACTTGAATGGTTCAACAAGTTTCAAATTCATCTTTTCAGGAAGTCCGCCAACATTATGGTGGGTCTTTATTCTTACACTCGGTCCTCCGAAGGCAGAAATACTTTCAATAAGGTCAGGGTACAGGGTGCCCTGGGCAAGAAATTCTGCTCCGAATTGCGTTGCCTCTTTTTCAAACACCTCAATGAATGTTTCACCGATAATTTTTCTTTTTCTTTCAGGATCAACGACTCCAGCCAATCTGCTGAGAAAAATTTCTGAAGCATCCACATATTTCATGTTGACCATCGGGCTCAATGCTGCTTTTACTTCATTTTCTTCATTTTTTCTCAAAAGACCATGATTAACAAAGACAGCAAGCGACCTTTCTCCTGCCACCTGGTGAAGAATCACAGCAAGAGTTGAAGAGTCAACCCCTCCACTTAATGCACACACAACCTTTCCATCTCCAATTTTTGATATGATTTCTTTTTTTGCTGTCTCAACCATTGAAGATGGAGTCCAGTCAGACCTGCATTCAGCAATTTTATAAAGGAAGTTTTTCAAAATAGTATTACCGTGCTGGGTATGAACAACTTCAGGATGGAATTGAAGCCCGTATATTGAACCTTCTTTGTTTCTAATTGCTGCAATTTTGCAATTTGCCGTGCTGCCAATCAAAGAAAATCCTTCTGGCAGATTTTCAACCTGGTCATAATGACTCATCCACACGACTGTTTTTTCTGGCACATTGTCAAAAATTGCATCTTTTTCAGGATGAAAAAGTGTTTTGCCGTATTCTCTCACAGCGCCTCTTGCAACATTTGCTCCAAAAAACTTTGCAATCACCTGCATACCAAAACATATACCAAGAATTTTATAGTTGCCACTAAAAATTTCAGGGTCAGGCAAAAAAGAAATTTCTGACTCAGTTAAATGCCCGGGTCCGCCTGAAAGAATTATTGCGTCAATGCTTTTTTCTTTCAGGGTGGCAGCAGAGACATTATACGGGTATATTTCACAATAAACCCCTGACTCCCTTACCCTTCTTGCAATCAACTGCGTATATTGAGAACCAAAATCAACAATGACAACCATGTGATTTCTCCCACTGGTATTTATTAAACATTGTATCAAATTTCACAGGATATTTGCCAGTAAAGCATCCAGTGCAAAAATTTTCTCCTGGAATCAACATCGCATCAAGCAGTCCTTTGTAACTTAAATAATGAAGCCCGTCCAGTCCAAGGAAATCCTTGATTTGTTTTACACTCTTTGTTGAAGCAATCAATTCCTTCTTTGATGGAAAATCAATGCCGAAATAGCATGGAGATATAATTGGCGGACAGGAAATCGCAAGCATTATTCTTTTTGCTCCAGCAGCCCTCAATGATTTGACCCTGTTTCTGCATGTTGTGCCCCTGACAATTGAATCCTCAACAACAATGACATCCTTTCCCTTCACAACTGCGCTGACAGGATTTAATTTTATCCTGACACCTGCATCCCTTATTTTCTGGGTTGGCTGAATAAAAGTCCTTCCTATGTAGTGGTTCCTGATGACTCCAAACTCAAATGGAATCTTTTTTTCCTGAGCAAACCCGAGCGCAGCAATAGAACCAGAATCAGGTACAGGCATTACAATATCTCCATCAAAACCACATTCTCTGGCAAGAAGTGTACCAAGATTTTTTCTTGTTAGATACACGCTTTTTGTAAAAATATCACTATCAGGCCTGGCAAAATAAATAAATTCAAATATGCAGTGAGCATTTTTTGTCTTTTCAGCCCAGACGCAACGATCAATGCCACTATCAGAAAAAATTACCATTTCCCCTGGTTCAACATCCCTGAGATACTGTGCGCCAATCAGGTCAAATGCGCATGTTTCTGAAGCAACCACATAACTATTATCAAGTTTTCCAATACATAAAGGCCTGAATCCATTAGCATCCCTTGCTGCAATTATTTCGTTTTCAGTAAAGATAAGAAGCGAAAAAGCACCTTTCAACTGTCTCAATGTGTGCACCAGTTTTTCCTTGATGTTTGAACCCTTGTTCCTTACAAGAAGATGCAAAATGATTTCACTGTCCATACTGGTTTGAAAAATCGAACCCTGTTGTTCAAGTTTTGTTCTCAAACTCCTGCTATTTGTGAGATTGCCATTGTGGGCAACTGCCAATGTTTTTCCTTTATACTCAACAGAAAATGGCTGTATGTTTTTTTCATTATTTGCGCCTGTTGTTGAATATCTGACATGCCCTATACCAGCATCCCCTTTGAGCAGGTTGATCATTTCAGGGGTAAAAATTTCAGAAACAAGGCCCTGCGCCCTGTGGGAATAAATAGTATTGCCATCTGATAATATCATCCCTGCGCTTTCCTGTCCCCTGTGCTGGAGAGAAAACAGAGAAAGATACAGAATCTCAGAGGCGCCTTTATGCCTGAAAACACCTGCAAGACCGCAATTTTCTCTGATAAATTCCATTGTATGTTCCTTAAAGAAAGTTCATACGGCTGGATAAACAATATTACCATTTTTTCAGAATTTCGCCAACTAAAAAATTATGGTGTATTGACAGGGATCACGCAGGGGGGTATAATAATTGTAGGAAAATAAAGTTCCAAACAAAGGGAGGTGAGAAAAATGAAAAAAGGATTTACGCTGATTGAACTTCTTGTTGTAATAGCAATCATTGCGATACTTGCAGCGATGCTGCTTCCTGTGCTTGGCAAGGCAAGGGAAAGAGCAAAGATGGCAACATGCATCAGCAACCTCAAACAGATTTCTCTTGCAATAAAAATGTATGCTGACGATTACAGCATGCCGAGAATGCCAGGCAATGTTCCGTTGCCTGGAAGTATCAGAAACTCATGGTATGAAGCATTATATCTTCTGGGTTATATAAAAAACTGGGGTGTATTCAAGTGTCCGTCTGACACAAGAAAACTGGACTTCAGCAGGCAGGGACTTACTGCTAACTGGAAAGCTGTATCCTATGTAATGAACCACCAGATTTCAAGTGGGGGGGATTATCGCTATGTCCTTTCAAAACCACCGGATACTACAAGAACCATGTACATTCGTTGTTCTATGAACTTAGGTCCCACTTACCAGTCATACGGAACAGATTGCCCAATTTATTACTGGTATAATAACGTAAAGGGTGGTGGAGAGAAAGGAATTGGGTTTTCCCATGATGGAATGGTACCCGTCATTTATGCTGACTTGCATGTAGGAACAATGCCATTCAGGGATTTATTCAATTCAGGAAGTGCTTCTGCTTATGGATGGGGACCCTGGACACTGAATCCTGACGATTAATAAAAAAAAGGGGGTGAGAAAAATGAAAAAAGGATTTACCTTAATTGAGCTTCTTGTTGTAATAGCAATTATTGCAATACTTGCTGCGATGCTACTTCCAGCCCTTACACGTGCCCAGCAACAGGCAAAAATGTCCAGTTGCCTTGCAAACTTAAAACAAATTGGTCTTGCTGTGCATTTGTATCTTCAGGATAATAATGAGTACTGGTATCCTTCATGCAGGGGATTCACAACAAATGATGCGGGTCAGGTAAGCACGGATTTTAACTGGAGTTATCCTGAAGCCAAGTATGGCGGTGGCTCGTGGTTAATGAGTGGTTTTCTTGATACAATGCTTCAACTTGGATATCTGAAAGGTTCAATCACATGGAGAGACAACGCGAAATTCACTTCAACCTTTGGTGGTGTTACAAATAAATTTTATGCACTTTCAGAAGGGCAGATTAATTGTCCCTGCATTGACAATAATGAACGCTGGTTTATGTCTGGTTATGCAGGACAGATTGATTATGGATACAACTGGAATCTTCCGACTTATGCAAAAAAACTGGCAAGGGTGACAAAACCAGCAGAAACCGTTGTTTTTGCTGAATCAGCATATGCTGAGATGCATTTCTCTCAGATAATAGGCAGTTATGATATGGATACAGTGTGGAGAATTGGTGGCGGATATTATACGGGTTCCAGAAGTCGTCATTACATGATTCCTTTAACCAATGCTGTTTTTGTTGATGGGCATGCAGAAGCCCTTACAGGAGAAAGACTTCTGGTAGGAGCAAGGGGAGGATTTTAGTTTATGTGGAAGAGCCTTTTACAGGTTTTCTTTCTGGGTATCTGTGTTTCCCTATCTGCTGAAACTGTTGCTGAAAGATGCCACAAGGATTTTTCTTCAAAGGCACCAGTTGTCTACATTGCAAAACAAGGTAAAGCTCTTGTTGATATTGTTATTCCTGAAACTACCACAGCAGTGGTAAAAACAGCAGCAGACGAACTCGCCAGATGTTTGAAGGTAATGACAGGCGCTGATTTTAAGATTGTGCAATCAACAAAGGTCCTTCCTGGTATTGTCATAGGAAGAACAACTGATTTCCCGGAACTCGGCTTATCAAAAAAACTTCCATTGTTGCGTGTTGAAGACCGGCAGCATTATATTCTCCGCACAGTAAAAAACCATGTTCTCTGTATTGGAGCATCTGAATATGGAGCAAGCCATGCAGTGTATGATTTACTTGAAAGAATAGGTTGCAGGTGGTATTTTCCTGGAGAAACCTGGGAAATTATTCCAAGAAAACAAACCATCAGTATCAGGGTGGATGTTGAAGAAAAACCCGACTATTTTATGTTTTTACTTCAGGCAGCAGATGCCTGGGGAAGAGGCGACTGGAATAGAAAGAACAGAAATTATCCTTCGCCACTCATTTACAATCATCACAACATACAGAACATTGCGCTTGCATTAAAGCAAAAGGGAATTCTAACGCAGCATCCTGAATATAATGCATACAATCCAAAGGCAGAACCTGGAAAAGAAAGAACACCATCTTCCTGGCTCTGTCTTTCAAATCCCCAATTGCGAAGCACTGTGGCTGAATATGTGCTTGAATTCTTCAAAAAAAATCCAGAAAGGGACAGTATCTCTCTTGAACCAATGGATGGCGATGGTTGGTGCAGATGTGAGGAATGCCAAAAATACAGTCCAACAGATTTGCTTGTGATGCTTGTTAATGATGTCGCAAAGAAACTTGAAAACCAGTTTCCTGATAAATACATTGGTATTCTCTCTTACAATAAACATTCTTTTCCACCATCAATCAGGGTTCACAAAATGGTGTATGTGCTTCCAACCACCGCTTTTAACCATAGCGGAAATACTATTGAGCAGCAGTTTGAAAAATGGCGCGAAAAAATGGACAATCCCTATATTGGCATTTATGACTACTGGAACGTACCAATATGGTGGATGGGAAGACCCGGAATAAAAGGGAGTAGAATTTCTTATATGAAGGAATTCTTTCCAAAATATTATCAATTGGGTCTCAGGGTGGTTCAGACAGAAGCAATAGGTGGATGGGCACAAAATGGTCTTGCCTATTACATTGCCAACAAACTGGCATGGAACATTGACACAGATGTTGACAGGATTGTTCCTGAATTTGTAAACAATTGTTTTAAGGAAGCAGCAGAACCAATGAAGGAATTTTACAAACTTCTGAATCAGGAACCAAAAATCTACTGGAGCAGGGATTATATTGGCAGACTTTTCAGATGCCTTGCAGAAGCAAGAAATAAGGTAACAGACCCAGATGTTATTGCAAGGATTGATGAACTGACGATTTATGTGGGATATCTTGAAAGGTTTTACAGGTGGCAGGAACAGAGTATTCAGATTGATGAGTTAATGAAATATCTCTGGAAGGCAAGTAATTCCACAAAGATTTTTGAGGCTGACTGGATATGGAGATATCTTCCTGAACGATATCGTATTAAATTGCCTGAAGATATTGGCTTATGGAAAGAACAAGGGAAATTCTCACATCAGGAAATTGAAGAAATGAACAGAAAGGGAGTCATAGAAAACCCGGTGATTGATATAAAGCCTGTGAAGTTTTCCACAAATCTTGTGCCTGCTGGCTCTGAAAAGAGAGATAAATTCAGGGCAGGATATAGATGCAGCTCAATCCTTTATATTTACGCGGAAGATGCCATTCCAGAAATCACCCTGAGTCCTGATACCCAATGGTTTCTTTACGATGGAAAAGGGAAACTTATTGAGCAGGGAAAAACCCCTGCTGGAGATACTCCAGTTGAAATCAAATTTAATACAAAAGGCAAAGGACTTTACAGATTTGAATCAAAGGGAAAACTTGATTGGAAGCCAGGCGCAAAAATCGCAATGGATGTCAGCAACTCATATCCTGTTGCTACCAACAGGTCACATTATTTCTTTGTTCCCCCTGGTACGAAAAAGGTTTTGCTGTATGCAACGAGTATTAAACAGGAGATATATGATTCTGACGACAGGATTCTTTATCGATATGAAGATAAACCGAATGTGTCTGGTTACATCGTCGTTGATGTTCCAGAAGGACAGGATGGAAAAATCTGGAAAATCAGGGGTGTATATGTAGGTAATATTGAATTTCTTAACGTGCCACCTTATATTGCACTGAGCCCTGATGAACTTCTTGTTCCCGTTGAAACCCTCAAAAAGGCAAAATAGATTTATCTATTTTTCTCTTTTTCCCCTGTTTCTCCACTCTTCTTTTCCTTTTTTGCCTTCTTTTTCTCCTTAATGCTCAATGCCTTTAATTGATTGTCAGTCGTCTTTTTATAGCCAACAACTATATTTTCACCAGGGCTTATCATCCTGATTTTCATTGGAGAAGTAAAAAACTTCGTTTCTGTACCCTCCTGGTCTTTTATCGTGAAACAATATAGGGATGTATCAACTGTTGTCACCTCGCCAGTATTCTTTGCAAGTTTTTCTTCTGAGGCCGAAAATTTTTCTTTTGAAAAAGAAATTGCACAAAGCCAGCAGATCGCAAGCACCATAGATATAATAAGTTTTTTCATTTTTTTAACCCCCTTTCCTCACATTCAGTTTTGCCATCAGTTTCCTTCTTCCCTTAGCATATTCAGGACTATTTTTGGTTCTTTCTCCACAGCCACTATGCCACATTGAAGTTTGTGGATTGTCAAGCCTGCATATCAACAGTGTGGATGGAATTTTTTCAATAATCTTTTTGTAAAGTGTTCTTGCATCAATCGTCATTCCATAATCAAGACCCAGTGTTTCAAGCACCCTCATGTCTCGCAATTGATTGGGAAGTCCACATTTCCCAAAAGCATGCACACAGAAGTTTTCTTCTGTCTTTGAAGGGCATGGACCGCACATCATCCAGTCAGCAGCCTCAACAAGAGTAATTTTGACATCTGGCTCTTTCAATACCAGAGCAAGCAGTTCTGGAAGATTGTCATATACCTTGCCTGGTTTTACTCCTGCGCCATACTGGCATATTGAACACAAAAGGATGTGAGGTCTTACTCTGATTCCTTTATTCTTTGCCTGATACATTGCATCAAGAGATTTCTGTTTGCTTTTCATTAGGTCATCTAAGGTTCTTGGCGGGATAATAATTTTGATGTTTTTCTTTTTTGCCTTTTCAGCAAGAATGCTTTTTTCAAATTGACCGCAATGCTCGACAATCAATGGTAGCTGCTGTTTTCTCGCTTTTTCATAATATTTTTTCGTTGCAAAATCACAATCAAAACAAATTCCCTTTACTGTTGTAATTCTGTGAAGTATGCGAATGAAAAGAATTCTCGCAGTAATGGTAATACCTGGAAAAAGGTCAAGTTTCTGCAATATCTCAAGATTTTTTCTTCTTGTTGAAAGAGTATCATCTTGTTTGATATCCTGAAATGAAAATACATCTCCTGCATCACACCTCAATGTCACTGGAATATCAGGGTTTTTTTCAATGATACTGAAAATTTCGTTAAGCAATGGTTCTTCAATTTTTTTGGGATTTTTACCGAGATGGCACAACAGGCACAACGGCTGAACAGGAGTCAACGTAATTCCGCCATAAATTCCTTTTTTCATCGTGTTTCCTCCTTTTTTATAATTGACGGTGATTTCTTTCAGGTTTATTTTCTTTTCACAACCTCAAAAAGAATCAAAATAATATCTATGATGAAAAGTACTACAATGGCAATTTCAGAGACCACCATCCTGCTTGTCTGAGACCTTTCCCATTCTTTCGCATAAAGAGATTCTATGACCGCAAGTTTATCTCTTACTGCAAGTTTCCATCTGTCAAGATAAAACCTGTTTGATGCTGCTGCATATACTTTTGCAAGATACAAATCACCAATCAATTTCAAATAATTTTCCAATCTATCAATTACTTCAGAAATATCAAGTTTCATCCGTGAAAGTCCACCAAGAACAGATGAAATCCTGACAATTTTTAGTTTCCTCTGCCTCTGGGCAGCAAGGTCGTCGTATGCCTTTTCAATCGCCTGGTCACACAAACTATCGTAAATTCTCAATTCAAGCAGTTGTATCACTGCAAATTCAATTACATCAAGAACATCAAAACTTTTTTTCGGGTCATAAACAAAGGCAGAATTCCAGTCAACCAGTACAAGGTCATCACCATAATAAGAAAGGGCATACTTCAGCGCATCTTCTTTTTCAGAATTGCTCAGTTTTTCTTCTGCCCTCAAAATTCTGCTGATGCAGTCGCCATAGTGTCTTTTCAATGATTCAGAGTCAACTTCTCTGTCAAATTTTTCAATCCAGAAAATTGCGTAGTCCTCCCAGTCAGCATCTGGAGATTGAGAGGGCCTTATTGAAACTTTTTTAATTGGCTCTAAGTTTGATTTCAGCCACAAAATGGCGATATTTTTCAATTCCTGACTTTCCTGAATAAACCTGTTCAGGCTTATCAATTGTTCAAGTTCGCATTCAACAGGACATGTTAAACGAATTGTTACAACTCCAAATCCATATACTTTCATTTCAACTGTGGCATTCAATCCCTGCGGCAAACTCTGGCTGCCAAGTTTCAAAAGAAGTGGAGGAGTTCTATACTGAATGTATTCAGGAACAATGCGGATGCCTGAAAGAAATGCCTTTTCCACCTGATGGCCAAGTTGCTTTTCAAATTGTCCAATATCAATTTCGTCAGCAACATCAAAGCACCAGTAAAGCATCAATGAACCACTTACAATTTTCATCTTAATGTGATTGAAGCCATTTAATCAGTTGTTCGTCTGTTCCCTCTTTTATCAATGTTTGCATTTCAGGGTCAGTCACCTGGTCAAAAGTTTCAACACCAAGTTTCTCTCTTACCATCATTGCAAGATTTGCAGTTTGAGATGCCTGTCTGATTTCTTCCCATATAATCGTTGGTACAGGTCCATGCCTACTCATCACATGCCCCATGGTTGAGGCATCGCGAATGTGCTCATAGGCAGTATCCCACTGGTCTCTCCAAGGATAATTGAGGGCAAAAAACGCAACGCCAACGCAATTGCCTGGTTGAGAAGGCACAATTCTGATACCTGGTTCTCTTGCTGTTTTATCCCACAGACACGGTGTTGTGTACCACATCCAGGGCTTTTTCAGGTATATCTCTTTTTTCTTTGGATTATCATAATATGGAGAAAATACATGCAAACTGTATGGAACCCAGAAATCGCAGTATGGAGCAAGAATCTGGAATGTAGCAAGACTTGCTGCTTCACCAGGATTAAAGGAAATTCTTACATTCGGGTCAACCTCCTTGATTGCCTTTGCGATATCAATAAACGGTTTCAGTTCTGTTTCTGTTTTTCCACCAGGCTCATCAAGCACACCAACAAAATAATCCTGATAGTCAAGGCCAAGTTGTTTGATATGGTCGACAAACTCCTTTGCTCTGTTTGCTGACCAAGCAGACAATCTTACCATTTTGATTCCGTATTTTTCCATATCCTTCTTTGTAATATCCCCTGGCCAGACATTCATCCCATGTTCAACAAAGTCGTTGATGTATGCCTCGCCTTCGTGAGGTCTTGTCCATCCATCAACAAGGACGGCTTTTTTGGGATTGATTTTGAAATCAGATACCTTCACATTGAGAACAATCTCATAACTTTCCACATTTTTTCCTGATATTTTTACTCTGCCTGAATAATTTCCAGGTGGTATCCCCTTTGTATTCACAGTAATCCAGATTCCTGCGACATTTAATGGCGGAACTGTAATATCAGGTCTTCTTAACAGGAAAAATGGAGTCCAGTTCTGCCTGTGTCTTCCATAAGGAATAAACGCCTGAACGCGCCACTGCACAGTATCAGGAAAATTTCTATCGCCGGATTTCAATGGCTCTACCTTGACATTTAATTTTACTGGATTTTCAGTCAGGTTTCTGATGCCCACAGAAACCGAATTATACATATCCTGGGTCATCACAAAGTCCTTAATTCTTGTATTTCCCCTTTGTATTTCATAAGGCCAGGAATCGCCTGCTGATGTTTTATCTGCCCAGACCTCCTGAGAAAGCCGCCTGAAAGGATTTTCCTGAAGCCATACAAGAAGTTTGTCATCTGGTTTTGCACCAAGTTGTTTTGCTTTCTCTCTGTACATTTCAATAGTCCATGGTGGCTGCACAGTACCTTCAGGAATAATTTCCGGATTGTCAACAAGGAAAAGTTTATAAATCCTTCTATATGTACTGCCTGCTCCTGCGCCATCAAGAATAAAGTCAAACCTTGCTTTTGTTGGTTTTGAAACCTTGATTTCACCCATTTTCATCCAGATACTGGGTATTTTGTCTTTATGATGATAGGTAAATTGTTCCTCTTCATCAACATATGCCTTGCAGAAATAAGGCGCAGTATACGAAAGATTTGTGCCGTCAGAAAGTATCCAGCAATGATATGTTCCAGGAACCTTGATGTCTACTTCTGTAGAAACAGTACCCCTTGGACTACCATAACCTGCCATCAATCTACCAGGACCACCATACCAACCGCCGTATTTTTCGTATTTACTACCTTTTTCATATCTACCGTCTTCCCGAAGACCTTCAATATTGCTGCCCACATCATGCCATACATAATGATATCCAAGTGGTTTTTTTGATATGTCGTTTGTTAGAATATCAATCTGCCTTTTTGCCCTTACAGGATTTGCAACCATATTCCATGTCTCATTGAACACAACCTGTCTTTCTGGTTCCCTGTAATCAGGACGATTGTCTTCACTATACTCTTTTTTACTCAATTCTTCAATCACCTGATTCCAGAATTTTCTACTCAAATCAAAAAGTTTTGGATTTTTTTCTGCATCTTCCCATGAAATGGGTCTGACCTGCCACCACTTCCAGTTTTCATATTCCTGCTTGTCAAATGACTCAATAATTGTCCATTGAATTCCCTGGGGTTTTGAACTTTCCTTGATTTTTTTCAATTGTTCAGTCTCTGGTGCGTTTTTCCAGATTTCGTCAGTTAAATAAAGGCAATCAACCCATCGAGAAGCATAGCCACCTTTTCCATGCCACCATCTTGTGATATGCCCAAGTTTCACAATTAACTCACCCTCTGGAAGATCCACAAGCATATCCTTCCATTGCAACCCTTCTTTTTCAGGCATCTGGTCATAAAATTCGTCCATCTGGAAAATCGGGCCAAGATGTTCCTGTCCTTTTTTGTAAAACTTAATGAAGGTCACACCACGATGATTCATCCAGCCGTAATAGGAAATCCAGAATCTATATAGGCCTGCTTTTGGAATATTCAAAGGAATAGAGACAGTTGGCCCAGCATCAGTAGCACCGCTTGTGATATAATTGCCATTGATTTTCCATCCACTCAAATTTTCATTTCCCATCAGTTCTGGTTCAATAAGTATTTTGACAACTGATTGCGGACGATTGGAAGATGGCAAAAGTTTTTCAGGGCTCACGTTTAATTGTTTCAAATACTGATGAAATTTTTCAATCATTTCAGGATTGTGTCCCATATGCCACAATGTCATTCCGAGAGAATACCGCGGCCCAAGTGGCTCGTCCACAACCTGACACCTGACACTGGAAAATGAAAAAACAATTCCGAATAACATGAAAAATAAAAACTTTTTCATTCGTTCTCCCTATTTCTGTGGATAAAAGTTCTTTTTCTTATGACTCTTGCTGGATTTCCAACAGCAACAGAATACGGTGGAATCGTTCTTACAACAACAGAACCAGCGCCAATTACACTACCGTCTCCAATATCAGCGCAATAAAGAATACAGACATTTTTCCCAATATAACAATCTTTTCCTATTGTCAGTTTCCTGCTATAACCTCCCTGTGTATAGATTGGCTTTTCAGGGTCATCAAACTTATGTGAATATGGTGTGATTGTGATATTTTGCGAAAGAAGGCAGTCAT
>Ga0209204_1003169_pt1 | contig 12467 bp, 20 predicted proteins | sample AD_JPNMR2_MetaG_FD_184425 | JGI IMG/M metagenome (GOLD analysis project Ga0209204, IMG submission 184425) | Active sludge microbial communities of municipal wastewater-treating anaerobic digesters from Japan - AD_JPNMR2_MetaG (SPAdes) (version 2) | ecosystem: Engineered > Bioreactor > Anaerobic... | reverse complement strand
TTCAATCCAAAGAATAGTAGTGATGCTGCAACCGCTATACTCATTATTATAAGATCTTGTTTCATTCATTTCACCTTTGTTTAAATCATCGCTTCATTTCTCATTTCTTCTGTAAGTTGAGGAATGTATGATCAATGTAGTGTGATGTATACTCATTCATCGTCAGGCTCCATCTTGATGTGTTTGCGTTTGAGTAGTGTGGTTACGGCTTCATGAAGGATTTCATCAATCAGTGTTGGATTCACAGTAGGGAATTCGTTTGTGAGTTTATTTAAAATGGTGGTGTAATCAGTAGGCTTCATATGCTCGCGACTCTCCTTAATAGTTTTAATAATTCTCAATTATGTAGGTGTAGATGAGTTCAGACAATGCTGCATTACATAAGGTTGTGAACTTGGTATGAGTTTGTTTCTTCATTTCATCATCTAAATAATCCTGATAAATTGGATCATTGATGATGTCAGGTAATTTGTCCCTGATAAAGTTTTTTGTTGAGTGGGTGAAGTAAGCAGCACTTCGATGAATGTCCTCTTCAGACATATTCTCAATGTTGTATTCATCGTAGAATTCATTTAGATAAAAATGTAATAGATCATGTAGGGGTAATGTATAAGACATTTGGTTTACCTCACAAGGTCCAGTCTCTTATAATAAACATATTCGCCATCAGAACCGATGTAACATGGTTCAGTTGTATATGATTCGTTATCCCATGTGAAGGTAAAGGTGTCTGTTGCACCATCTTCCCATGTGAGGTGTTCTACCCATTCAGTGCCCTCTTGGTAGTAGAAGGTTGCTATTGCTTCAATGAGGTTCTGCATTTCATAGTTATCAGTTGGATCTTGGTAAGCCCAGCTGTTCATAACGCTTGTAGGGTTTGAGCTGTTTGTATAGCCTGTTTGGGGGTTGAAAAAGTCGACTGAAAAATCGGCCCCTTCCCAGTCAACCTGCGCTTCGATTTCATAATCCAGATATCTGAATATAACTGTTTGTTTCATAATCATTCCTCACTCGTCTTTATAATTTGGTTCGATTCCTAGCGCTTCAGGTCCATAAAATGTGCCGCAAATGTGGCACTGGACCTCATAATCTCTTTTACCCCCGCAATAATTCTGGGGATACTTCATTTCTGCTCCGCAATTTTCACAATAGTAATGTTTCATAATCATTCCTCCTCATCATCACATACAATGTGTGTCTTTAGTTCATTAAAGGCTGTGTTTACTCCATCTTTGATCTCATCTTCGGTGAAATGAGGGTAGTTTTGTTTAATGTTTTTTACAATTTTGTTAAAGGTTGTTTGTTTCATGTGTTTGCGCCTCGGTTTAATTTTAATTTAATTGTTCTAACTGCATGGCAATTCGCATCCCTTTGCCTGTTAGCTGTCTGCCTTTTCCGGACTTAGTGATGATACCCTCCTGGATGAGATAGATCTCTAATGTTTCGATGTTCTTACGGCTATCATTGAGTAGACCCATGAGGGTGTTAATGCCTACAGGCATGTTGTTCATGGTATGGTAGAGAGTGCGGATATATTGTCTATCGTCATCAGTGAGACCGAATTCATCAATGCCTAAGTTATGTAATGCTTTACGCATATCATCGGCTGTGACTGTTTTGAGGTCATGAAGGATTGCATAGTCCTTTATGTTTTTAGCAAACTGGACTGCATGACGGGGAACATATCTCGTAGCATTTGCTAGGATGTCCAAGGCTTCCTGTTCTACATTGTTGTGCCTGAGATGGATTGCCAAAATTTTAAACATCTCCTCATGAGTGTATGGTTTGAGTTTTATATTTAGTTCAAATCGATTTATGAAAGGTGCTGTTAGTTTATCTACCATGTTGGTTGCTGCCATGATAGTAATGCGTTTACCTATTTCAAATGGTTCGATACGACCATCACCAAACCGGAGATAGACTATGCCCTGATCCATAAAACGGTATAAAATACTTTCTATGGTGCCCTCGTCTAATGCGTGAACTTCATCTAGGAAAAGGATACCTTTATCAGGGACTTTGAGGAGTTGATTAAGAACATTGGGATTGGGTGTTGCACAATTGAGTTCAATAATTGGCACATTCATCGATTCGGCTATGATATACGCTAGGGTGGACTTTCCGCTCCCGCTAATCCCTGTAATGATGGTATGAGGGAAGGCAGTCATCTTCTTGAGCGATACCTCTATACTATTTTTGATAAGTGTCTTGGCTTGATCATTCCCGATAAAGGTCTCAAGGGTAGGCTTGATCGTATTGATGATGTTAGGGGTGTTTAATGGTTGTATCATGTTAATTGAACCTCCTTATACGATGTATGTTTCATTGTGGTTGTTGGACTGGACGTTCCTTGAGTCCTAATTCGTAGAGTTTATCCAGTGACATATTTCGATGCTTCTGCCAAATTGGGCATTTGGCTAGGCTACACATATCTGGTGCACATACAAAGTGTGCCTCATAAATACAATAGGCTGGCGTCATAGGTTTGTGATTCTCCTTTAAGGTTTAATTGCTTTGTTTTAAGGCTTAACTGGGTAGAAAGTTTCATATATGGGTAATACTAATATAACTGTGCCAACCCGACATAAAAGTTAAGGGGAAGATTTTCTTCTCCCTTTCTTTTTGTCAAGTATGTTTGTAGTTGGGCTCTGTTTTTAGTGCTTGTGTGTTTAAAGGGTGTCTTGTATGTTTCATTTGTAGCAATTATCATGCTGGTGACTCCTTTAACATTTGGCATGCCTCCTTTGCGTTCTTATAGGCATATTCCATTGCGCGTTCTTTCATATCGGGGAAGTATCCATCCTCGTTGATGAATTCATCGAAGGATTTGTAGAGACATGCTCCTAGGCTGTCCCAGCCGAATTCGACTCCATTGATGTATGCTTTGACAACTGCACAGAAGTAGACAAGGTCACCATTGTCGATATCATGATATAACTGTTGGATGTTATCAATATCATCGTCAAAGGTGGCTTCTAGGGGTAGTGGTTCTTCCTCAAAGGTGAGTTTGAGTGTCATTGGGACACCCTTGTAGGTTTCTTCAAAGGTTCTGGTTTCGTAGACGTAGTATGACATGGTGTTCAAACCTCCTTATCAGTTTTGGATGTGTTATCATTAGTGGGATACATACGGCTGTTGGCATAGGCTCGTAATTCGATTGCTGCATCAAGGGATTTTTTGAATGCTTCTGGATTATTGAAGTTACCAGATACCTTGATTTCTCCTTGTCGACCCGGTGTGCCAATGGTTAGGGTTCCTTTACCATCATCGTCTGTTGTAAAGTGGTGTTCCATGTGGATGTTTCGTAAGATTGTTCGATCTAATTTATCAAAGAGAGCCATTAGTAATCACTCCTCCATCTTATGGCAGTAGGGATATGTTTTGTCTTTGCACAAGATTGTATACTGGTTGTCATCGGTCCAGTTGAGGCAGTATTTTACAAAACAGTTGCATGATTCGCAGGTCGATTCTACAAATGATTTGCTTATAGTTCGATTCATGATGTGTTACTCCGCTTAATTGACAGTTTGACTTCATGTTGGAAGTGGTAGGCTAACTAGACTGTATAATATATTGTAGGAAGCTGTTACTATTGCACCTACAATATACCGGAAAGGTTGACGTGTTAGGTTTAACAGGATTAAGAAACTGAGGGATGCTAACAGTTTAACAGTTTTGAGTTTTACATCCGTAATCTGATAACGGATCACATGCATTATTGGAGTCGAACCAATTGAGACCCTGATGCATAAAAAATGATATGGGGAGTTTGAGATTTAATGAGTCGTTTCATATGGGTGGATTTGAGTAATGGATCGGGCTGAATGAGTGTTGGCTTGCGTCGTAAAGGCGCCAGCTTGCAAGTTTTGAGTTTTACATCCGTGGCCTTGCTAACGGATCAAATGTGCGAATGGAGTAGCATATCTAGTATACTACACATTGAACCATTACACACATACTTTGTTTAATGGCTGTGCTACCTCTTGCATCTATCACCGATAGACTCTAGGGGTTTCTAGTTGTTGCTAGTCGTTGGGTATACCGTTCGGGCATATGTGATACGCTTCCGGTCTCATTAGAGGGATACTGGGATTGCTCCTAACCATTCCTTAACCGGTTCAGGGGTATCATGTCCTATTAGGGTGTTTGCTTGTCTCGTATCGGTCAGTATACCACGCTGATGATTCCGATAGTCATGTTGTGTCAGTGAGTTGCTCCGTTGTTGTAACGGGGTCATCTCCTGTGCACATACTATAGTCTACGTCAGGACTATATAATGGTTTCGATTTTATATTGGGGGAAGTATACAATCGGGTTAGCAAATACGATAGTGGAATGTTGATACTTAATGGTTGAATAACGAACCTGGAGAGACCTGGAGCAAAATAGAGGGTGAAATGAGGTTGGATTGGTTTAGTCATTGAGTATGTAATTACCATACCGATCGGCAATAGCGCAAGGTGATACTATTATACATCATCCTGTAAAATGTAATTACCATACTGATCGGCAATAGCGCAAGGTGATACTATTATACATCATCCTGTAAAATGTAATTACCATACTGATCGGCAATAGCGCAAGCAATTCCACTGTAAGTTATTGAGCGAAGTTTGCTACGGTCCTTTGATGGTGCCATATAATGACATTTGTTGGTTTGGTTTTTGGGTAAGGTGTCCATGAGGGCCTTGACATTGTTGGTTGGCTGAAGTAGGGGTAGACCTTTGAGCCATAGGCATGTGGCTTTAGTTTCCGTGTGCCCGAATTGATAGGGTTGAATTATTTGACTATGATTCACACCAATAAGGGCTTTAGCGTGCTTATGCATGATTGGATTCTCAATGCAGACGTGTGGGATGTTTGCATTATAGAGTGTTAAGAAGAATTTGGCTGCTTCATGGAGTGATTGCCAACGTGGTTCATTACGTGACTTGTCTTTGTTATAGAGCCATCTGACACCGGCATTAGTCATGAAGGTGCATGGAGGATGAGCAACTAGCAAATCCCAATCATCATTGAGGATATCACATACGTCACCTTGGTAATGGAGTGATGGATCAGTATACTTGGTGGACTCGCATGGTAGTAGATCACAACTGATGGCATTGAAGCCTCGATCAAGGAATGCATCACGCACGACTCCTGAAAACTCGCATGCCACAAGGATCTTGGTGTCTGATGGTTCACGCATGAGGTAAATGTATAGAAGTGTAAGTATAAAAGAGGTGTGGTTACTGGTAGTGAAAATACTCAAACACATGACTTGTCATGATTTGATATGCCATGCTGGTGTAGTATGATTCCATTGATTGAGGTTGTCTAGGTTGATGTCAAAGGTAATGTGGGTGGTAGGGTTGAACCGGATGGTAAGTATGCCTTTGTTAATTGAGTCGTCTTGCTAATAGTCGATTGATACAGTGTTGATAGTTGACATGTTAGTTACTCCGTTAAATCATCTGGATGGTAAGAAGCCTTGCCGCACTTGGGACAAATCATGGTGCTAAAACATTAAGTGTTTCATCAGATGTAGCATAAAATGTGATAGTGCCATTAAAGGCTTCATAGGTGTCTAGACTTACATGGAGCATAATAATTACTCATCATATATTTCGTTAGTATCATCCGCTGTCATATTCCTTATAATATCGCGTTCCTTTTTGTTAAGGTAGTATCCATCAGTGTTTGAGTTTAATTCTTTGTGGATAACCTTCATACGTTGCTTTAGATTCATGGTAATGTTTTCAATATCTATCTTTTTGCGAAGTGAGCGAAGAATACTTTCCATATTCATGTTTATAATGTGATCGACTTTATCTGACATATCTACTAATCTAGGAATTGCCTCCATATACGTACCATCAGAAAATTGTCTATTAGTTATGCCTGCTGCTGCACATTCCTTTGAACAATATCGTGAACCCATATCGGTTACTGCTCTGAAATGAGTGCCACAAGTGTTACAAATGTACCAGAGTGGAACAAACCCACGACACCGGTTGGCACATTTAGTAGAGCAATATATTCCTTGACCTTCGGATAAACGACTTGCCGGTAGCGTAAATTCTTTACCACAGAATGAGCAATTCTTATGGATCCTAGCTCTCCTCTTTGCATTTAGATTTGATTTTTGTGTGTTTGGATTTGCAAGGAATTCATACTTGCATTTACGGGAACAGAATTGTTTGGTTTTAGTATGGGTCCATTCCGCCACACCACAGTTATCGCATACACAGATACGACCTCCTCCTCTAGAACCGGGACCATGAAGTGGTTCTCTTTCTATACATGCTGCTGATGCATATAATTTTTTATTAACAGGTCTACCTTTTTCGTCTTTAGCAAGCGCCTTTTTCCAGAATTCTTTTGGATCGAAATTCATTGACTACTATATATGTATGTTTTAGTATTTAAATATTTCCGTTGGAGTGAAAGTAGGAATATTATTGCATAATATATATATATATATGGGTATATTAACAGATGTATTATGAATGGAGTAGATATATGGTGCATTCCATATGATTTGTTAGATTTAATGAATGATTTAGATAGAGATGAAGTAGTTTTTTTACTTGGTGATATGGATTATTATAAGGTTAGAGAATTTTTTTATAATCATGGGTATGTGCTGTTGTATGATGTGGATGATCGATTATACTTTGTAAAGGAACGTGTTGTGAAAGAAATTATTGAGGGGATTAACCGTGATGAAATGACACTATGTTCACATAATTGTTATGCGTATGATTCAATGAATTACGATTTGATGGTTGGATTAGAACAATTGTTACGTGATCCATTAGGATTTGATTTAGCATATTATGATTATAGGAGGCCAAAAAAAGCATTATAGTAGTTATGTTTTAATTTGAGTATAAAATTATGTAAAGGCGAAGCACTATGCGGCACCTCATTTCGAAAGTGAGTTACGGACAATGAAAAGTGCACTTTTTTATGTATAGTGGTGATGAAGTTTTGAAAATAATGATGGAATGTGAATAGTTTCAAACTGTATAACCTATTGTTTTATATATTATGAAGTTAAACACTACTCACCTGTATACTGTATAGTTAAAAAACTATGAAAATGGATATTTTAGGGTGTGGCTGATTATGAAGCCATACCCACTATAGATCATTTTCAAGCCATTATTACCAATATAATAATGATAACACGACACCCAAAATTTCGCGTTTTTTGTCTAGTTTTTTTATATATATATGAGGCGCCGATTGCTCTTCGCTTTGCGGGTTTTTTTTAAGCCCGAAAGAACGAGATGCTAACTGAACCTCCATTTTAAACGGTTTAAATTTTTGATCTAACTGGGAATTCACTAAAAATCACCCTTTCGGAATTTTTACGAAAATAGCACGGGAGCCACTTTTTTGCAAAATTCTCTTCTTTCGAACCTAGATTATGCCTGTTTTGTTACTCGTAGCAAAAAACGATTAGATTTGATCACGTCTTTTTAAAATTCCATTATTTTCCTTCGTATACCTAGCGCGTCAAGAAGATGCGCTTCATAAAAAATTTTCGACTGACCGAAAGGTGATACTTTAGGCTGAATAATCATTATTTTTTAATTTAACGACTAACATATCTTCTTTCGAAAAAGTGTCAGACATAATTTCAAATCGATGACCAGAAGAAGAATTAAATCACACCATTTCTTAAAATAACGTGAAGTTAATTTACCTTTATTTTATTATTTTTTTTACATAATAATGTGATTTTCCTAATGTGTTTTTGATAGATTTTAATTTAAGCCTCAAATATTAGTCCGCTTCTACTATATAAATGTATGCATTTTTGAGTACGGGAGGCTGGAATGGGCTTGGATTAATAGCATGTTGGGTCCCAAGAATGAGATGCATAACAAAAATGGATATCGGTCCACGTTGAGCCGGATGGTCACAGTCGGAAAAATCGTAAGACGCCAGCCCTGCCGAGAGCACACCCACTGACATACTTGACAAAAACAGGAGAAGGAAAAGAATCTTAATGGTCAGTTAAGCCTTTTCATTCCTGTTAAGTCATTTCGGGGCGAACATATACATGTTGGTGCTACTTATATATAAGTGTAATGTGTGGATAGACCGTGAAGTCATGATGAAGTCTGGTGAAAATTTGTCTGAATTTTTAAAAGAAGAATAATCTAAACTCTTTTTTCGATTTTGACAAAAATTCGCGGGTAACTAAGGGGGCTTTTTGACGGTTTGACTTATGAACTATTTTATGGAAAATTTTCCAGTAACCAGGGGGATTTTTTCTATATATTTTTTTATTAAAAAACTGATGAAAATGCTAATTTGGCCGGGTAACTTAAGCGATCCCCTGATGATTTGATTTATGAAAATTTTGCTGGTAACTTGGACATTTTTCCTGATACCTGGACTGATGATTCCGCTGATGGCTGGACTGGAAAGACCTGGATTTCCACTGGAACATTTTATAAAATTATTTTTATAAAAATGAAAATATAAAATTAAAATTATAAAAATATTAAAATATTAATTGACAAATATAAACATCAATGTATAAAAGTGTACATATGTACATTTGTGGTCATGGATGTATATTTCTGAACATATGTATAAAGATGGTTATCAGTGTACAAACGTGTACATCATAAGGATTAATCTTTTCGTATTACTAGATGTTACGAATTATTGATTTGTTATGATCATACGTTTTGATACTTTCGTATTACTGAATAACACTAAATGATGATTTGTTATGATCATACGTTTTGATGTATTCTTATGAAGTAGTATTATGTTTTTGAGAAATGTGTTATCGGTATCTTTTCTATACCAGTAATACGAATAGTTTTATTTTTCATACTTTATTTATGTATGATCAAACATTGTTAGACTAATCTTAAATTTAATTATTTTTATAAAAGTCATCACAATATATAATGATCAATCATGTAGTATCTTTTAGGTAGTAAGTATATTTTGTATAGTAAGTATCATTTAGGTAGTAAGTATATTTTGTATAGTAAGTATCATTTAGGTAGTAAGTATCTTTTTAATACTTCATGATTAATCATGATAGAAAGATTATTTGTGTTAAGTTCAAAAAGTTGTTGTTAAGATTTCTTGAAGATCCTGGGGAGACCTGGATGAGCTTGGATTTTAATTTGGTCCCCAGGACTTGCTTAGATTTTAATTTAGACTTCAATTTATTAATTTAGATTTATTGTTCATCAAATATCCTGATGTTTTGACAAATAGACTTTATCTAATTATTTTCTGATCGTAAAATAACACCTGGATAGACCTGGATTTCAATTTAGAAACCAGGACTGGCTTAGATTTTAATTTAGACTTCAATTTATTAATTTAGATTTATTGTTCATCAAATATCCTGATGTTTTGACAAATAGACTTTATCTAATTATTTTCTGATCGTAAAATACCTCCAGGATAGACCTGGATTTTCAAAATACCCTGGCTATGACATCCGTTTTCAATTTAAGGCTTAAATTATTGAGAAAGTTTTTTGGTTGAACAATTTTATTTTCTAAAAATCCGGATGAAATTTTAATTTTTGAAATCAGAGAAATTCTCTGTGTGAATTGGTATTTGTTTGTAAAAATAACAATTTTAAAGGCCATCTTGTCATAGATTGATTATACGACTGAATACTGACAGGTGCCTTATGATACATCGATCGGAATTATCCTTTATCCTGATGAATCTATAGGGGTATGGTGGCGTTTTCGTTAGGTCATCCGGGTATTCTGCTATTTTATACAAGTGAGATATATAGGAGTAGAAATATGTTTCATATTGCGTGCTACCAGATACAATATTGTTATGCGTATTATATATGGTAGACCAGGATAAAGCCAGGATGAGCTTGAATCTCAAAAAGGACTTCATTTTGGCTTCCGATTGATCTTTTTTGATCAGGTGTTTGAAATCATGCATATACTATGCTGCGTTTTTCGATTGGAGATATATAAAGCCACAAGGTATAAATACTATTGATGATAACATTTATGCATGACAGTAGGATTTGAAACAGAAGAGAAAGTATACTCTTTTGGTGATGGTGTATGGGTAAGAATCAATGGAAAACCATGTATCCGATATCATGATGGTGAAAAGTGGAATGTATATCAGATATGCAGGAAAGTTGTAAAGCACTATGAAGAAACGGAAGAAGGATTAACCCTGATAAAACAAATCAGGGGATTAAAAGAAACATTCTAAAATTTTTTGAAGATGAAAAAAGCGCTCAAGAAAAGTATCAGAAAATTGTAAAGAATCTTAAAGAGGAACAATCTTATCAGTATAGGTTCTGACATTTCGTAGAATGGTTATTCCGCGAAATGAAAGTATATGAACACCTTTTAGGGATTTGAGGTTAAAAATCTCATAAAAATGAAAAAGGATTGATTTAAATGAATCATAAGGAATATAACGGTTGGTACAATTATGAGACTTGGATATGTGCACTATGGCTGCAAAATGACAGTGGATCATGTAATTATTGGGAAGAAATGACTAATGAAGTTGAATCTATTTATGATCTCGCACAAATGATCAAAGATGAGATAGAAGAGAATGATCCTACAAATGATCACGCATCGATGTATGCAGACTTAATGAGCGCTGCAATCAGTGAGATTAATTTTAATGAGATCGCTTATCATTTTTGGAATGAATATCGAAATGTAGAGAAGATAGATGAGATCGTCTTATCTATGATTGATGTATATAATAGTGAAAAAGATAATCCAATATGGTTATCTGATGATTATATCAGGGTGTTTTACGATCAAATATGGATACCTGATTTATTTGATCAGATTGATGAAAAATTACAGGAAAGCGATTTGTGGCTTGAAACAGGTGATGACCCTGCTGATGTTTACGTTTGTGGTGATCTAAATGTCTAATGATATACTTGCACGTGAAAGGATGAACAGACCGACAAATGAGGGAATGATAAGAGGAATTGGAATGAATAAGAAAGATGAAATTATAAAAAGGATTCAAAATATGGATCATTTATCTTTTTGGTGTTATAATCACTATGATTCACCAATCAGAGACTATATTCAAGATATACCGGCAGATAAGTCTGTATATTGGTCAGATCTTGAAAAGATTGATAATCCTGATTTATCTGATCTTGAGAATATATATATCATGCATGACTATACCCAAATGGGTGATTATGGTGGTTCATTGGTAGAAAAGGCTAATTATGAGGTTCTGACTAATGAATATGGTTTTATTCGCGTATTTGGTGATTATGGTAGTATTTCATGCATGATTAGTATACAAAGTCTTATCGATATGGATGAAGAGGAATCAGATACAATACTGGATGTATTAGAGGGATTAAACGATTATCCCTTAATTGATGATGATGAATTGTATCAACAAGAAAGAGATCAAATAGAAGAAGCGTGGAATAATTGGGTAGAATATGATTTCAAGCGTGCAATAGAGTCAAAATACGATATTGACCTTGATGATTATGAATTGATACCCGATCAAACATTTCGATCAATATTTGATCAGACTGCCGAAAACATATCTGAATATTGGATCAATGAATCTGGTTATGATATGTGGATTAATGTTGATAAGGTTGTCAAATCATTAGATTTTAACAAATACTTTCAGGTGATTTAAGGGGGAGTAATACATATGATAATAAAAATCTTTGAAGGTATCAATGCAGATACAGATTATAAATCATTTTGTTGTGATGTTCATAACATCATTGCAAGGTTTGAAACGAATCTTCCGAATACCGTAAATCGTGTAATCACAGTATATTATGATGATGATGATGATGAATGAATTAGATATCCGGATCAACCGAACAAGATCTTTAATGCATTATTACAAATCTAAACCTGATTTGTTGTCTAAATGTCAGTATGAGGTATTAGCGAACGAATTGAACCAATTAAAGAAACAAAAAAAGAATATGTTGAATGATCGAAAAGTGCACATTTTCCTACAAAAGCATCCTGAGTACAGGGAGAGGTTCTTATGGTAGATTATATTTTCATTTATTTGGTTGATCCATACGGGAATGTTAGGTTAAGATATACCAGATTAGACAGGATACCTAAAAGGTATCAGTATAGTATGGATGATATAGAAGCGTATATGCTCAAAAAACATGGTAGAGGTTATAATTTTAAGGTATATGAGATATGGAAAGATGATAATTTCGATCACTGGAATTATATGTGTGATCGATATCCAAAAAATGTGAGGGTATAACCATATTTTTTTTCGATAAATTTTAAAACAAATATATTTTAGTTAAGGTAAGATGTTTGTTGTTATCAGATCTGTTATGCTTACCAGGTTTGAACCTTACTTTTTTCGATTTTTTATAATGAAAGTTTTATTGTGTTAAGGTAAGATGTTTGTTGTTATCAGATATGTTATGCTTACCAGGTTTGAACCTTACTTTTTTCGATTTT
>Ga0209204_1003168_pt1 | contig 12469 bp, 13 predicted proteins | sample AD_JPNMR2_MetaG_FD_184425 | JGI IMG/M metagenome (GOLD analysis project Ga0209204, IMG submission 184425) | Active sludge microbial communities of municipal wastewater-treating anaerobic digesters from Japan - AD_JPNMR2_MetaG (SPAdes) (version 2) | ecosystem: Engineered > Bioreactor > Anaerobic... | reverse complement strand
ATAAGTGCAAAAAAGCTCTTGAAGTTTCTGTCGACTACTTTCATTGTCTGCTGTGCGATGTCAGTATTAAGGAGCTTGTAATTTTCATTATCCTTCAATGCATGGTAGGCAGATTCATAGCGTAAGTATTTCTTCTCAGTAAAGTAGTACTGACGGATGGCATAGAGGGTTGCATTATACAAATTTTTCGATAGTCTGCATAGTGTTTTCAAAGCAACGTACTCTTGCTTGGTTAGATGCCTAACTTGGTTCTTTTGATTGCGGTACACATCATCACCTCGCTTAAGTAATATTATATCACAGTGTCATTATTAATCTAAGATATTAGTAAGAAGAAAGGAGGGAAGGCGATTCCTCTCCAACTTGCAGAAGTTGGAGTCTCCTCGCCGATTAATGATGAATGGTAGTAGCCAAGGCATAACACACGTAGCATTCTTCAATCCACAAGGCAACTTTGATAAGAACGACAGCCACTTAACCGAACATCCTGATTTTGGTGGTCAACTTGTCTACGTCAAAGAGCTTGCAAAAGCGATGGGTGAGCTTGGAATAAAAGTAGATATAATTACAAGAAGAATAATCGATGAAAAGTGGCCAGAATTTTCAGAACAATTCGATTTCTATCCCGATGCACCAAACGTCAGGATCGTACGTATTCCATTTGGAGGCAATCAGTTCTTGAGGAAGGAAGACCTATGGAATTATTTGCCAGAGTACGTCGATGGTATATACAAATTTTACGAATCAGAAGGAATCTTTCCGGAATTTGTGACAACACATTACGGTGACGGCGGTATAAGTGGTGTATTATTCTTGAAAAAGACAGGGATACCATTTTCTTTCACGGGTCACTCGCTTGGTGCTTGGAAAAGAGAAAAGTTAATTGGTTCGACTTGTAGTGAGCAAGAGTTGGAGAAAAAGTACAGATTCTCAGCTAGAATATATGCAGAAAATTTGGCACTTAAGTACGCTTCCTTTGTTGTCTGTAGTACAGCTCAAGAAAGGTACGAACAATATTCTCACAAAGCATACAATTGCAATCCGTACGATGAAAAATTCAAGGTTATACCACCTGGAATAAATCACAAGATATTTAATACGAAAGATAGTGATATGGACTTGCTCATGGAAAAGTATATCGAAGATAAACTTGCAAAGACGCCTTTGAATAGGCAAAGATTACCGTTTATACTGATGTCAAGTCGAATAGACAGAAAAAAGAATCACATATCTGTTGTGAAGGCATTTCTAAACGATGAGCAACTACTCTCATCAGCAAATCTTTTCATAGCAGTGAGAGGAATAGAAGACGTTGAAACATTTGCATATGAGAAAGAAACGGAAGAAGCTAAGATTTTAAGAGAAATAGTTGATCTCGCAAGGTCAGAAATCGGCAAGAGTATCTTCTTCGTAAACATTTCTGATCAAGCCACTTTGGCAAGTTTTTACAGAGTATGTGCAAAAAGAAATTCCGTCTTCGTCCTTCCAGCTATATATGAACCATTTGGATTAGCTATCATAGAGGCTGCTGCATGTGGTCTTAAGATAGTGGCAACAAAAAACGGCGGCCCTGCCGAAATATTATCTAACGGAGAAGGATTGTTGATAGACCCAGATGATATCAAAGACATAGGGGCAAAACTTTATCTTTCTCTGACGCAATTTACAAATGAAAAATCATTGCTATTAGCAAGTAAGTACAGTTGGAAAAATACTGCATTCGCGTATTTGCAAAGTATGATGAGTTGTTCTTCAATATTGCAGGAGGTGGATTCTGAAGACATTGAAAAATTCTATAAACTTTTGCTGTGATAGATTCAGTGGATTTTTGACATTCATTCTATCAATCAGTGTTGCTACTTGAAAAGTCAAGAGTTTTGCCTTATTATAATAGAAAACATTTATATTGGCTACTAAAGCTCATGATTGTAATGGATTTTATCACAAAATCAATCTAATCTATAGGAAAAACGATTAAACCAATAATGGGGATGGTGAAGAATGGATCAACTAACATTATTTGACGGTGAAGAGAAAAAATTAGCTACTTTAAGTGAGGCGAGTATTTGGGCATCTCACTATCTTAATCGTAAAGTAACAATTTCAAACATCGCATATTTGCTTCAATATGGAAGAATAAAGAAGTATGGAAATAATGGAAGGCCATTGATAGACATAGACGAATTAAGAAGCTATTATGATTCTTTCGATAAAGAAAAACAGTGGAAAAAAACATTAGGAGAAGATATTAACTGGCATCTATCGTTTGTAGAATACAAAGAATCAGAAAGAACAAAGCATGTCCATAGGTTACATCCCTATAAAGGCAAATTTATTCCTCAACTAGTAGAGTACTTTCTTGATTCTCATACCGATGAATTCAAAAAAGAAGTATATTTCCACGCGGGTGATATAGTTCTTGACCCTTTCTGTGGAAGTGGAACAACACTTGTCCAGGCAAATGAATTGGGTATGCATGCTATTGGTATAGATATTTCTGAGTTCAACGCTCTGATTAGCAACGTTAAGGTTGGAAAGCATAATCTTCAATTGCTTAAAGAAGCTATTCATAATTTAACTTCAAAATTGAATGATTTTGAAAGTACTAGAAGTAACATTGTATTTGAAGAACATTTACTTTCCGAACTGGAAAAATTTAATTATAAGTATTTCCCGTCGCCAGAATATAAGAGGAAGGTAATGATGGGAGAAATCAATGAAGACGAATACGGGAGAGAAAAAGAAAAGGAGTTTTTGAAAATTTATTATGCTCTTGTTGAAAAATATCAAATTAAGATTAAGCAAGATAGAGAGGATACATTCTTAGATAAGTGGTTTTTATTCCCTGTTAGAGAAGAGATAGACTTCCTGCTTGGTGAACTAAAAAGGGTAAATGACGAGGACGTTAAGCAAGTCTTGTCAATCATATTAAGCAGGACTGTTCGTTCTTGTAGAGCAACTACACATGCTGACCTGGCAACTTTGAAAGAACCTGTTACAAAAACGTATTACTGTAAAAAACATGGTAAGATATGCAAACCTATATTTTCTATAAAAGACTGGTGGCAAAGATATACTATAGATACTCTGCATCGTCTTAAAGAATTTGATAGCTTGAGAACAAACACATTTCAGATTTGCTTATCAGGTGATAGTAGGACTATAGATATTTATGATGAAATTAGAAGGAGAAACGTAGAGTTTGCATCCATATTGTCAAAGCAAAAGATAAAGGGTATTTTCTCTTCCCCACCTTATGTTGGCCTTATTGATTATCATGAGCAACACGCATATGCCTACGAATTATTCGGACTTGAACGAAGGGACGAATTAGAAATAGGCCCTTTGTATAAAGGCTATGGGGAAAAGGCAAGAGAAGATTATGTTAGAGGGATAGCTCAAATTTTAATAAATTGTAAAAAATATCTCCAGGAAGGATATGACGTATTCTTAGTAGCTAATGATAAATACAACCTCTATCCTAAAATTGCTGAAAAGGCTTCCATGAAAATTGTAAACCAGTTTAAGAGGCCAGTGCTTAACAGAGTAGAAAAAGATAGGAATTCCGTGTATTCAGAAACAATATTCCATTTAAAGGAGAGGTAAAATGCCACTCAGTGAAGAACAAGCAAACAAAATCAAAGAAATTATCAAAAATACTTTAGAGAATAAATTTTCTTCATACAAACCAGAGACAATTAATATGCCATTTCATTTTCGATTGCTCGGACGGGACAGGATGGCTTTATTTTCTTTTATCCAATCGCTAAACACAACATTTGGAACTTCAATTTTTGAGCCAGTGGCTAAAGAATTAGCAAGTCAAAATTTCCCTGTTGTAAAGAGTCAGTATAGCATAGGGAACCAAATAAGTGAATTAGCCCAAAAAGAGATTGACCGCATTATAAATAATTTAACGATCGGAAATGCATCTGACAAAAGAGAAGAAATTGAACAAATACGGAGAGTTTGCAACAAAGGAGATACACAGAAACTGAAACCTGTAAAAGTGGACTTATTTGTTCAAAGCTATGATGGAACTGTACATCTTTTTGATTTAAAAACGGCTAAACCAAATAAGAGTAATTTCAAGGATTTTAAAAGAACGTTGCTAGAGTGGGTAGCAATTTATTTAAGAGAACACCCAAATGACAACGTTAATTCATACATCGCAATTCCATACAATCCTTATGAACCAAAACCATATGAAAGATGGACACTTAAAGGGATGTTGGATCTAGACAATGAGTTGAAAGTCGCAGAGGAATTCTGGGACTTCCTTGGCCATGATGGGACATACTCAGAACTACTGGATTGTTTTGAGAAAGTAGGTATTGAATTGAGACCCAAAATTGATGAGTATTTTTCAAAATTCAAACAATAAGAAAAAGCGAGAGATGGGATGGGAATGGTTTTGCACACCTTTTTATAGCCAAATTTACCCTTTGATTGGATAGCATCGTTAGTTATCAAAAGTCTCAGGCAAATAGGCCATAAGATGCCTTTTTTGTTCACCTACTCCCATTGAAGAATTTTCATAGAGTGTTATAATTTTTATGGAACGATGTACTCCTTTTCAAAGTCGTGCATATTAGAGGGGTGAGTAGAGTTGAAAGTTGGTAAGCTTTTGGAAAGCATAAGTAATTTGGTTGTAAGAGATAATATCGCGGACGAACTTAAGCAATTAGATGTTGAGTACATTACGAACAATTCTACGAAAGTTAAGCCAGGCACAGTTTTTATATGCAGGGTTGGTAAGAACTTTGACTCACACACGATTGTTGAAAAACTTTACAATGAAGGAAATGTTTTTGCATTTGTTACAGAGAAAGAGATAAATCCCAAAATTCCATACGTACAAGTTTACGATAGCAAACTCGCCGAGGCCTATCTTGCAGATACATTCTTTGAACATCCATACAATCACCTCATTACATTTGGCGTCACCGGAACAAACGGTAAGACCACATGTGCTCATCTATTTCATCATATCATGCAACAGATAGGATTAACGGGGAGTTTATCCGGCACGGTCATGAACGATATAATGGGTGATAAATTCTACATACACAATACGACTCCAGATGCAATTACTATCATGGAAAACATGGCAAAAACGTACAAAAATGGTGGGAGTTACTACTCTATGGAGGTATCATCACACTCCTTAGACCAAGCAAGGGTTGAGACGATAAGATTCGATATAGCTGGCCTTACCAATATTACGAGAGATCACCTTGACTATCACCCAACGTTTGAGCATTATGCAAATGCCAAAATGCATATATTTGATTTGCTCAAAAAAGATGGTGTTGCAGTTATCACCGAAGACTACTTTCAATTATTGAATGGTAGGAACGTTCCAAAGGCTGTTTCTATAGGTACGAGTGATAAGGCGGATTACCGAATATCGAACGTTTCAACTTCATGGAATGGAACTGTCTTCAGTCTAAAGACACCTTACGGCGAGAAAAAGGTTTATACGCAGATGATAGGCGAGTACAATGCTTTCAACGTAACACTCGTACTTGCAGGATTAGTTGAAATAGGCTACGATTTGGATGAGATAATAAGTCATATCTCCACATTTAGGGGCGTTGATGGTAGGTTCGAACCGATTCCAGAAGCGCGAAAGTTGGGAATAGAAGTTGTAATAGATTTTGCACATTCACCAGACGCACTTGAAAAAGTCATAACTACAGCAAGAAAACTCACAAAAGGGCGACTCATCGTCGTATATGGAGCTGGTGGCCAAGCAGACAAGGGAAAGAGACCAATGATGTCCGAAGTAGTCACGAAACTGGCTGATATAGCGATATTGACCACTGATGACCCAAGGGGTGAGGACCCTGAAGAGATCATAAACGAAGTAGAAACTGGAGTATCCCCAAATTCATTGTCTCTAACGGTTCTCAACAGAAAAGAAGCAATAGACACAGCCATTACATTGGCGACTCGTGGTGACGTTGTAATGATTACGGGCAGAGGTCACGAACCTTATCAAACATTCTCAGAAACTCTGAAGATTCCTTTCAAAGATAGGGACGTAACGCTTGATATAATACTATCAAAGATAAACAAGAATCATAATTCAAGAGAATGACAACGTCTTGGCAGAGGATGTGGCACAACATATGGTAAAAATTTCAGACCTCTTTGGACATCGCTTTGTTATAGACTCTAGAGAAGTAAAGTTCGACGATGTCTTTGTTGCAATAAAAGGCTCTCAAGTTGATGGACATGATTTTGCAAGTCAAGCTCTTCAAAATGGGGCCTTTGCAGTTATTGTGGAGAGAGATGTAGGCATTGAAAATCAAATAATAGTACCAAATACAGTGCAGTTCTTAGGACAGTTGGCAAGCAAAATAATAAGCAAATTCAATCATAAAATCATAGCACTTACTGGTTCTAACGGAAAAACTACAACCAAAGAAATTCTGTGGAGTGTCTTAAACAGTGAGACTCCAACTTTCAAAAATGAAGGGAATCTGAATTCTGAAATTGGACTGCCTTTATCTATAATAAATTCATACAAAGGCGAAGAATTGTTAGTGTTAGAAATGGGGCAACGTGTAGTTGGTGATATCGAGTATCTGTGCAAGTTGTTTCCGCCGGATATTGGCATACTCTTGAATGCGGGGAGTGCGCATGTTGGCGTTGCTGGTAGTTTGGAGAATATATTTAAAGGTAAGTGGCAGATTGTTGAAGGTGCAAAACTAGCCTTGGTAAATTACGATGACGAAAGAATGAGAGATGCAGATTGTAAAAAATGCAAATACTTTGGCACTTACGGTGGAGACTACGTTTTGAAAGGCAAGAGGTTTGATGGTAAATCAACGTTACTCAATTTCTATGCCGATGGCAATGATTATTTCTATTACTTTCCTGGATATTGGACGAAAGCAATGTCGATTTCTGCGCTCGTATCTTTTGCTGTATGTGATATGTTAGATATCATTTTCAATCCTACAAGTCTAGTTCAATTCAAGACGCTCAAAGGGAGATTCAACGTACATAATTATCGAAATGGATATTTAATAGATGATTCTTACAATGCAAGTTACGAGTCGTTCAAAATTGGTATTGAAGAGATTTTGGATAATTTTCCAAGGCCGCATTATGCGGTGGTTGGTGCAATGAAAGAATTGGGAGAGCATTCAAAACACTATCATGAGCAATTATCAAAATTACTCGAGAAACTTGATGGCGTGATAGTCTTGGACAAAGAAGAAGAATCTGCATACATAAACACATCTAATACACTCTTTAGAAGTGCGTCTATCGATGAAATCGCAAGTTTCGTTGAAGCAAAAATACTTGTAGATAATTTTTCAGGTACGGTCTATTTCAAAGCATCGCATGCAGTCCAGTTGGACAAAGTTGTTGACAGAATACTCGATATTCAGGAGGTACAGACTAAATGACAGCAGACAAGATACTAACTTTCGTAGTACTTCTTGCAGAATTTGCAGTAGCAATGGCTATCTATCCAAAATACATAGTCTACATGAGAAAACTAAAAGTTGGACAGTACATAAGGGAAGAAGGACCTGACCTTCACAACTATAAAGCTGGAACACCAACAGCTGGTGGAATAATATTCATACTCATATCAATTATCGCTGGGTTTGTTTTAAGGATACCAACTGAATTGATGATTACATTGATATTTTACGGATTCATAGGCTTCTTGGATGATTACGTAAGTATTAGAAAACAGAGGTCGTTGGGGCTTAGAGCTTGGCAAAAGTTAGTTCTTCAATTTACTTTTTCGATTTGGGTAGCATACACAATACTAAAATATCGGCCTAGCAGCATATTTGGTATTGCAGTTCCTCAATGGCTCTTTTATTTATTTACAATGTTCCTTGTCGCTGGATATTCAAATGCGGTAAATTTAACCGACGGGCTCGATGGGCTCGCAGGTTCTGTTTTCACAACGAGTATGATTCCATTCTTATTCCTTACAAATAAGTTCCAAAATTATGAGATGGTCTTTGTGATTGTTGTACCGCTCTTGGCATTTCTTGTCTACAACAGCAGACCAGCTAAGATCTTCATGGGTGATACTGGCTCACTTGCACTTGGTGCATACATCTCAACGTATGCATTGATGACAGAAAACGAACTCCCATTACTTTTTTTCACAACGATATTCTTGATAGAAACACTTAGTGTTATACTACAAGTTGGTTCAATGAAACTGAGAGGGAAGAGAATTTTCAAAATGGCACCTATACACCACCATTTTGAATTGTTAGGTTGGCCAGAAGAGAAGATAGTCGGTGTCTTCAGTACTTGGAATTTGGCTATTTCAATAATCTTCTCGATGCTATTTTTCAAATGATAGAATGATAAATGACAATACGGCAACAATAATAGCTTCTGAAATAGCTTCTTGAATGACTCTATGCTTTTTAGACAACTTTTGAATTGTTAGTGGGAGGCTGTCACGATTTTAATGCCTAATTCTATAACTTTATTTGGTACAATGTTCTTCATCCTCACACCGATTCTATTAATTTTGCTACTGAGGACCTTTTCAATTAAGACAAAAATACTTTTAGAATATCCCGACGAAAGAAAACAACACAACCAGCCAGTTCCATTGCTTGGTGGTCTTGTGTTGTTTATTAGTGCAATGATTTTCTCAGCTCTTGGTCTAATAGAAAAAGAGCTTAGTCGTGATATCTGCTTCTATCTTGTATTCATAATAGGAATTCTTGACGATATGTTTGAACTGCGTTACTACATAAAACTCATAATGCAGATTCTCGTTAGTATCTTATACGTACAAAGTAACATAATAACTGCTGCAAACAATCATGTAATCAACATCATTGCAACAGCAGCGTGGTTTGTAGTCATACTAAACGCATTCAATCTAATCGATGGAATAAACGGACTTTTGATAGGTCTATCCATAATATATGCTGCATTTACCGGGAATTTTTGGTTGATACTCCCACTGTTTGTATTGTTATTTTTCAACATGAACGAGAAAACATTCATGGGAGATTCCGGAGCATTCATATTAGCTTATATATTCATATCCAGTAATTCAGCAAATATGCCTACACAACTTGGTGCATTGATAGTATTTTTCGGTTACCCGATATATGAGATCGTATCATCGTTCCTCAGAAGGATTTTGATGAAGAGAAATCCATTTAGAGCCGACAGATACCATCTTCACTATATCGGGAGTGAACAATTCGGATTATCAGCGTTTCTAATATTAGCCTATTCCTTGACACTTGGATTCATACTCATCTCATCCCAAAAATTCAACTGGCTTGTCTACCTCGGAATATGCATCATCATCTTTATTTACCAACTCTGTTTCATCTTCCATACCGAGCGCATGCTTAAGGGAGACGATGGCAACTTCTAATTGAGAATCGTCTGGTTGTGCCGTCGTTAGTCTTTGCAACAACATTCCAGGAGCTGCCAACACTCTTAAACTTGGATATTTATCAAATAACCTAAGAAGCTCATATGAAATACCTGCAACTATTGGTAAAGCAATCAGTCGCACCAAGATCCTCTGAGCCATGTTCAAAGTTCCAAATAAGCCGAACAAGCTATGAATCAAAACAGCAACTATGAGAAATATCATCAAGAAATTCGTTCCACAGCGCGGATGAATCGTCGAAAACTTTCTGGCATTCTCTACGCTTAATTCTTCTCCACTTTCGTAATTGTGAACGGTTTTATGTTCTGCACCATGATATTGGAAAACTCGCTTTATATCCTTAGAAAGCGATATAATCCAAACGTAAAGCAAAAAGATGCCCAGCCTTATGAAGCCATCTATCAGAGAGAAGAGAAACTCGTTGTTTTTAATTCCTATCCACTTCGTTATGTACGCAGGTGCAACTACGAACAAACCAAGAGCAAGTGCAACAGCTATTATTATTGAGATGATAGAGTCACTCTTTTTCATTTCCTCCCCAGAAGACAATTCAGCACTTAGGTCAATAGCCTTCAAGCCAAACGACAGAGAATAGAAGAGACTAAAAAAGCCTCTTATAAATGGTATTTTCATCCACTTATTATTTTGAGACACCCCACCTAGTTCTTTGACAGCTATATTGCCATTAGCTTCCCTAACAGCTACAACAACCTTTTTACCCATCATCAGAACGCCTTCTATTACTGCTTGACCTCCAACTTTCAAACACGTCACCTACTTTCCTATCTATCAGATAATTTTTGAGCAATTTGATTCCAACTGGTTCAGAATAGATTTAAAAAAGGTGCCAGTTAGGCACCATATTGACACTATTTGTTTTCAGTGATTTCAACATACAAATCGAGAACCTTTTTAGCATTTTGATTCTCTAATAGCAACTTGTAGAATTTGTAAGCTTCTACGTCATCTGGTGACTTTCTGTTTATGAAATATGCAAGCACTTTACTCTTAAAACCACTTTTTTCTTCCTCTGTCATATTCGCTATCGAGACTACTATATCGTAGATTCTCTGATCACCTGTACAAGCCTGTGCAATACTTTTTAACTCTTCCATTGTCAACATTCAAAACTTCAGTCAACCGTAATTCATTATTTCTTTAAATATACCTTGAAAGATATGCCGGTTCTTGTTTCATTACCAATCTGTATCTCTATGAATGCTGGAACTGCATAGAGGTCTAGTTGTTCTTGCTCCAGAAATCTTCTTGCTATTGCCAAAGATTTTGAAGCTTGGTTAACGGCACCCGCACCTATAGCTTGAATCTCCACCTTTTCGTTCTTTTTCAACGAACCCACGATGGCACCTGCAACTTTGTTAGGATTAGACTTTGAACTCACTTTTAAAATCTCCATAATACCTATCCTCCTTGTACTCATAAGTATGCTACGGTGTTATTCATGATACTTTATTTTAACACATATTTTTGAAAAAATCAAACTTTACCTCAATGTGGTACTAAATTTATCTACCTTAAATTGAATAGATTTATCTGTAAGTGTGCAATTGTCACAAAAAGTAAGAATACAGTAACATAAAATTATCTTAATGCCTGACCTTGCGTGATAAAATTAACTGTGCATATGGTACATAAAGCGCGTCTTTCAAACAGTTGGGGATTCCCGCACGTCTCCAACTTACGTGTTTTAGTGCCTGTATATCATATAGGAGGTGAACCTTAGTGTACGCTATCGTAGAAAGCGGTGGAAAGCAGTACAGAGTGGAAGTTGGTGAAGTCTTCCACACTGAGAGAGTAAACGGTGTTTCTCAAGGTGATAAGATCACGCTGGAGAAGGTTATCATGGTTAAGACGGATGATGGTAAGGCCTTGGTCGGCAAACCATATCTTACAAACGTTACTATAACTGGTACAGTTGTAGAACACGCAAGAGCAAGAAAAGTTTTGGTTGGTCAGTTCATACCAAGAAAAGGGCACAGGACTGTAAATGGTCACAGGCAGTGGTATACAACCATAAAGATAGAAAGTATAGAAGTCAAATGACAATTGATACCATCGATAAGCTGTTAAGTCATGATAAGTTGTACATTCAAAAAGTCTAAAGGTGTCTTTATAGAGTTCGAGGTTAGTGGACACGCTAATTATTCAAAAAAGGGACAAGACATAGTCTGTGCAGCGGTTAGTACCGTTTCTCAGCATACAGCACGTGCTTTAGAAAAAGATGGTGCAAACGTTAGAATAGAAGCAGGGTACTTACGAGTTGGAAACATATCAAACGGTGAAGTGGCGCAAAGATTTGTACATGAGCTGCTTGAGACATTGGAAGACATTGCACAGCAGTATCCGAAATACATAAATTTGGAGGTGAACGATGATGCGCATTGATATACAACTATTTGCAAAAGCAAGTGGCGCAGGTAGAAATGGAAGAGATAGTAGACCAAAATATCTTGGTGTAAAAAAGCAAGACGGTGAACAAGTTGTAGCCGGCAACATAATCATTAGGCAACGTGGAACGAAATTCTGGCCAGGTCAAAACGTCGGAATGGGTAGAGATTATACGCTTTTTGCACTTAAAGATGGTGTTGTAAAATTTACTACCAAGAATAATAGGAAGTACGTGACGATAGTCAACGAATAACAAGCAAAATAGCAAGCAATATGCAAAAGACACAGTAATACAGTAATGTTGTTGAGAAACGTTCCAGCATTTCCAGCGTTTCAATCGAATGTCAAAAAGGAGGAGCATAGATTTGAAAAACAATTCTGTTACTCGGATTTCGACAATAGGCATAATGTCAGCTTTGGCAACTGGTCTCATGTTCTTGGAATTTCCTATATTCCCAGCTGTGAATTTTCTCAAATATGATCCGAGTGACATCTTACCATTGTTGGCAGGTTTCATCTTTTCTCCTTTAGATGGCGTGATAATACTGCTCATAAAAGATGTACTATTTTATCTATTGAAATCTGGAGACATAATTGGTATAACGATGGATTTCATTGCAGGAGTTGCATACGTGCTTCCAGTGTTGT
>Ga0209204_1003159_pt1 | contig 12496 bp, 15 predicted proteins | sample AD_JPNMR2_MetaG_FD_184425 | JGI IMG/M metagenome (GOLD analysis project Ga0209204, IMG submission 184425) | Active sludge microbial communities of municipal wastewater-treating anaerobic digesters from Japan - AD_JPNMR2_MetaG (SPAdes) (version 2) | ecosystem: Engineered > Bioreactor > Anaerobic... | reverse complement strand
ATGCAACGTCCCTTCTGATGCGTCAAACAATGTTGTTGTGGTTAATGGTGGTGGTTATCATACTCTAATCATAATCGCAGACAGGGGTGTTGGATTGGGTCTAACCGATGATAGTTCGTATCGTGGTGACTGGGGGAACAATGTAAGTAATAGAGTTAGTTTATTAGAAGATGCTACTATTTACGCTCAACCATCAACAAATATCTATTTTAACAGCTCAATGACAATTAGCGAGATACAATCTAAAATTAACAGTTTGCAAAAATACATTCCTTATGGCAGCGGTGTTAATTTATATTTTCAACCAGGAACATACAACTTTGGAGTGGGTGAGGCGATAGAAATAAGAGGGTTTTTTGGTGGTGGTAGTTTAATTTTGCAATCAACTACAACAGAAAATCCAAACACTGCTTATGCAACACAAAGCGTAGTGTTTGCGCAGAATAATAGTGCAAATGGTGCTATGTTTTATTTTGAAAACAATCAATTGTCAATATTGCAGGTATATAGAATTAAATTTTTAATATCTACAAATAACGGGCGAGCATTTTGGGCTTATCGGTCAACTTTTGGCACTCAGTATTGTAGTTTTTTGAGAAACGGCAATGGTGGAGGCACGGATTTACAGGCACTTCGTATAGAAAAAAATTCACGATTAAACTTTTCTCTATGGGAAGTTTCGCTTTTGTTTTTTAGTAATATCAATATATGTGTTTTTTCAATTGCTGCTGATGGTATTTTACAAGGGGATAAAACAACAAATTGTTCCACTTATATCTCTGCTAATGCGTGCAGTTCATTGCGTGTTAATGATACAAACAATGTTTATGGAGCATCAATAGATGCTAATAGTGGGTCTTTGGTTGTTGGTCCAAAAGGATTAAAAACGGGGTTTTAACTTTGAAAAAATTATTATTTTATGGATTTTAATCCCAAAACATCATAAGAAAGAGAGGATAATATGTGGCATTTTTTAAATAGTTTATCAAACGAGGTTTATAACAGATTGGCAATTTATTCCACACTGATGGTTGGAGTTGTAGAAGAATTTCCAGTTTCAACGAAGGTTGAAGAGCTTGCGAAGCTTCCAATAACAATGGCATTGATAGCACTAGCAGGCTTTGCGATATGGATGAGTTTCAGGAATTACGAAAAGATGATGGCCGCTGGTGGATTACATACAATTAATTGGCTGTATTTAGGTTCATTAACATCAGATGTTTGTATTAGAGTTGGTAAGTCTATATTTATATATTAGACACACAGCCAAACAAGCCTACATATTCTTATTTTAAGAATGAATTTGAGAGTTTTAGAATAAATCTTGAAAGACTTGGTATAGATTTAGGTAATTTGCCATAATATTATTAAATTTAATTATATATGAAAAATAAACTAATTTCAATTTTTATACTTATATTATTAGTATTAACATATATAAAAGCATTTTCAATAGATAAATATATTTTTAGTAATGGTAATAATATTCCACCATATACAAATATATATATGGCAGCAACTTCAATAGAATATTTAACAAATAATCTTAATGATAATGATAACATTATAATATGTAATGATATTATAATATCTAATTCAATAAATTTAACAAATAATCAAATATATATTATTGGAAGTAATTATAATAATAGTTATAATAAAATAATAACAATAAGAGGTAATATTGATCCAAAAAAATTATAACATATAGATTATTTACAGCAAAAAATATATATTTCAAAAATATTAAATTTAGTGAATTAATTGTAAGTAACAATTTAAATCCATCTATTATTAGAGCTAATTATTTAGAACTTGATAATTGTATATTTAATAGTAATACAATATATTTGTCTTATTCTATGATTGGATGTTATAATTTAAAAATTTCAAATTCAGAGTTCAAAAATAATTATAATATTGCAAAAATTTCTGGCTCTGTCTGGTTTAATATAGCATCCAACTTATATATAACAAATTGTGTTTTTGAAAATTTTAATATTAATTATGATGATGGAGATCATATTCCAAAAACTGAAGGTCTTTTTAATAAAGGATATTCAAGTTTTACAAATATATATATATATAATAGTAAATTTATTAGAAATTATAATTATAATAGTACTATTAGATTTAGTGGTTATATGCAAAATGTTATAATTAGTAACTGTATATTTAATAGTAATTGTGCATATAGTACAGCCGCAGATATTCAAATGTATAATTTAATATTAAGTAATAATGCTATTTTAAGAATTTCTGATTCATCTTTTTCAAATAAATCTAGTTTATATAATACTAGGGCTAGATTATATATAAATGGATTAACTGTTGTTAATAATTCTACTGCTATAATAGAAAGATGTATTTTTAAAGATAGTTATGATTTAGATAGAAGTATGATATATGGTCTTAATGTTAATGGATTAAATATTATTAATTCTATTATGATCGGAAGTAGAATGGCCGGCGGTAATATTGTTAATTCTGCAGGGGCACTATTTTTTTATGGAAATAATAACAAAATAATAAATTGTACTATTGCAAATAATAATACTACAGCATATACACGAAATTCTTCATATAAAAGAGCGGGCGGATTATTTATTATGGGAATATCTAATTATGTTATTAATTGTATAGTATATTCAAACATATGTTACAATAAAATCAATACAAACCAGGTTGATAATTTGTTAATATCGCCAAAAGAAAGTAATTATGTATATAATACAATAACAACATTATTAACTAATGATAATTTAAATTATTTTTCTATTATAACAAATAATCCAGAAATAATCAATTTTGATAGTACTATAGGATATCCTCTTGTTGGTAATTATGATTATTCTTTAAAAGAAACATCAATTTGTATAGATAATGGTAATACAAATTTAATATTTGATTATTATGATATTAATAAATATTTAAGAACAAATATATTTGATTCTAAAATTGATATAGGGGCTTATGAATTTAGATATTATCCAGATAGATTAAAATTAAAAATAATTTTATATAGTAATAAACTTATTTTAAACAATAATACAAATATTATTAATATTCATAGTATTATAGCAAAATGATATTAATTTAACCAACAATCAATTTAACATAACCATCTTTGCTAATATATGCTTTTTTGATATAATACTTTCTACCATTATAAGTTATATAATCTATATTTTCAAATTATTTTAAAATTAATACTGCTATATTATCTTTTTCTGATATATAGACTTTATCTAATTGATATTCATTATCATTGATAGTTATATAGTCTATATTTTTGAATAATTCGATATATTGTTTATTTTCGATTAAATAATCTAATAGAAATAATGTTAATTCCCAAGAATTTAGATATGGTTCTAGATGATATTGATAATAACTATAATTATTTACCATATCTTCTGCAACTTCATAAACATACTCATCAATTACATCATCTTCATTAATAAAAAGGCTCATCTCCTTTCTTCGTAGTGAATCATGTTCATGCATATATCTGTCTCTATATTTTCTAAAATTATCTCTAATATATTCTTTTGCCGCAGACTCATAATCAAAAAACTCCTCAAAATCAGAATCAGATAATCCTAAATCTATAGCTAATGATATATCAGCATTTTCAGAAAAACTATCTTCAAATATATTTGAATAACTATCTATTCGATTCAAATCTAGAAATATAATGTTATTTTTCTTACTAATAGCTATTGGAGTTGATTTTAATTCCGTTAATATCTCTTCTACATTGTTAGATTCTTTAACTTCTGGAATACTATCAATTTTGTCAATAATTCGTATATTCCTTCTATTCATGTTTTTCTCCTTTCATTTTTTATTTATTTTTTATTTATTTTTTATCTTTCTTTATTTTTTATTAATTTATTAATAAAAAATAAGGATTAAATTATCATTTTCTGATATAACAACTTTTTTAATAAAGTATTGATTATCAGATATTTGTATATAATCTACATTAGAAAATAATACTGTATATAGCCTCTCATCTAAAATTTTTTCTAATAATATCATATATGCTTCGTCTTCTGTAATAACATTCTCAGCAAACATATCATTGATAACATCAGTCATACCTATATCTTCAGCAACACTATCAACATCACAACTATTAACAAAACTATCAAAAAACATATTAATCTGACTTAATAACATATCCAATTTAAAACATACAAATCTTTTATCTTCATCAATTATAATCTTATTTTGTTTAAATTTTTCTGTAATTTTTTCAGAATCAAAATCTGTTCAAAAAAATCATTCTTTGAGCAAGCCCAGCAAATCTTCAAAAACATTAGGAGCTTTGCTATGGAGAATTTTTAACATCTGCGCACAGGCTTCTTTAATCTCCCATTGAGCATGCGGTGTGCAGCGCAATTTAAAAATGTGGCGATATTCTCTAAAATTGGCTGAAATAACAAGCTCCGTTTGGCAGGCATTTGGCAAAACAAAACGAGCGTCTTCATTTTTAAGTCCCATATTTTTCCATTTTGCATACATTGCCCGTATAAGTTCCATATCTTTTTTATATTCATCAATTGCTGATGATGGAATTGATGGTGGCACTACATATTGGAAGTTATTCTCGCTAACATATCTCTGGCTTTGCTGCGAAACTGCAATTAACCTATGCCGTACCAGCTGGTGCGTCATTGCTCTTGAACATCCCTTTATATAAAATGTTGCATAAGCATGCTCAAAAGGGGTTTCGTGTCCCATAGCAAGTAGCTTTTTAATAAAAGTTGCGGCACTGCCTTCTGCAATTTTATTAAAACTTTGATAACAAACTCGTGCAGCAAATTCTATTAGTTCTTCAGCTTTTTCTGTAATAGCAAGCAGTTTGATTTCCATTATTTTTTCCTCTTTAATCTTTATTGTTTTATGGTGACGAGGGAAGGATTCGAACCTTCGAAGACATAGTCAACAGATTTACAGTCTGCCCCGGTTGTCCACTTCGGTACCTCGCCGAATAGTTAAACTACTATAATTATACTAATTTAATTTTAAAATAAAGGTTTATTTTATTAAATAATATTAAAATTAAAATTATAAATATAATATACCAAATAATATTAATTTAAATTATTAAACAATAAATAAACAATAAATGACCATGAATATATTAAAATTATTAATTATAATAATTATTATTGGATATTTAAATATATATAATCTTTTTTCTGATGTAACAAAAATTAAATTGTATAATAGTGATGATATAACAGATATTGAAGATACTAATACTAATTATCCTAAAATTTTAAGTAAAGAGAATGATAAATCTATTAAATGGATATATATGACAGGCAGCACTGTTACAGGTAGCAGTGGTAGTGTTTCTTTTGGAATAACATCAAATGCAGTTTATCGTGGAGATTGGGGTGCTAATCTAAGTAATAGAGTTATTATATTAGAAAATATGTCTAATAATATAAACATATTAAGTAATCGAGTTTCTACAATAGAAAACAACTATAAAAACTATAATATAGGTACAGGAACAAATGATATATATTCTGGATTATGGGGATATGTTGTCAGTAATAAAACAACAGCGTATGATTTACGTACAATGTTGGTTGTCGGCACTACAGGCGATAATAGTTATGGACAGTGTGATATTCCAGAAAATAATAGAACCAATAATATTAAAGCAGTTTCTGCTGGTTATCTTGTTAGTTGGATATTATATAATGATGGGACGATAGCAGGATTTGGTGATAATACATATGGTGCATTAGATATTCCGACAGATATATCAAACAATGTTGTTAAAATTGTTGGTGGTGGATTTCATTCTGGTGTTATTTTGAACAATGGTGGTGTAAGATTATGGGGCGATAATAGTTATGGACAGTGTGATGTGCCTACTAATCTTGGTTATATTATAGATTTGGCTTTAGGTGAAAATTTTACTTTAGTTTTAAAATCTAATGGTTGTGTTGTTGGATTTGGTGATAATATGTATGGTCAATGTGATATTCCAGAATTAGTAGTAACAATGTTATAGCTATTGCGGCTGCATACAATCACTCATTAGCGTTACGTAATGATGGGCGTGTGGTTGCTTGGGGATCTGGTTATTATGGAGAGTCTACAGTTCCACTAGAAGCAATGAGTAATGTTATAGCTATTGCGGCTGGATACCAAAATTCTTTTGCTTTACTTAAATCTGGGCGTGTGGTTGCTTGGGGTGATAATAATTTTGGATTAATTAATGTACCATCAGATGCTAGTAATAATGTTATAGCAATTGCTGCTAATACTGGAGCAGGTTATGCATTACGTAATGATGGGCGTGTGGTTGCTTGGGGCGCTGATGATTATGGTTTATTAGAGATTACAAATGCTCCACCAAGAATTAAGATGATGGCCGCTGGTGGATTACATACAATTAATTGGCTGTATTTAGGTTCATTAACATCAGATGTTTGTATTAGAGTTGGTATAATTAGAACAGAGATTAAAACATCATATGTACATCAATTATATCTTGGAAATAATAATTGGACTAATTTAATAGAATATAACATCTATAAATAATTGAAAAACAATGAATTGTATATACACTAAAAATAATATATATTTTAAACAAAATGGACAGATTTTAAGATTTAAAAATAGATTTTCGTTGAAATTTTTGAGAGAATTAAGAGATTCTGATATAATAGTGATAGTTGGAGAAAATAAACATAGTTTTTTTGATATATTAAAACTTGGATTCTATTTTGGTTATTTAGATTATGCTTGTCCAAATAAAAAAATAATTTTAGTTGAAAAAGATAATATTTTGCAAAGAATTAAAGAAAATGAAAATATAAATAAGGAAATAATGGATGACGAATTTAAAATAATATTATCAATAATTGATGATTTGAATCTAAAAAAAGAATAATATATTGGAGGTATAATATGATTTTTAGTAAAGAAGAAATCATGGAAATAGCAAAAAATCTTTATAAAGTTAAATATGAAAGTATATTTCCAGATGATAGGGAAGTAGAAAAGAGAGTATTAAATACTATAGCAGAACAAATATCTAATACATTAAAGAAAAACAGTAAATACAAAACTGGGTATGATTTTATCATAGATTTATCGAGTGAGGAAGGATATGATTATGTAAATGATAAATATATTATATTTGATAATAAAGACAACAAATATATTGATTTTATTTATATATGTGTTAATAAAATTGAAGATGAGTCAAAATACATATCACTTTTATCTGATTATATTGATTTAAATGATATTATGAAAAATATAGTAAAAGATTATCTTTATTATTATAAAAAAGATTTGAAAGATTTGGCTAATATTTTTGATATTGATTTGGTTTTAGATGATTTTGGTTATTATATTATAGAGGCATGATTTCTATATATATTTAAATAATATTGTTTTATTTAATACAATTTAAAGACAATATTTTTTTTATTGCTTAAAATTAATAAAATTATAAAAAAAATAAATTATACAATTATATTTGTTTTATTTTTAGTTAAATTAGTTAATTCTCAAGTTATTATGGATATATCAGATTATAGATACCTGGTATACAAAAGATGAGAATGGAAATATAATAACTAATTATACTAGATTAGATTTACCAATGCCTGTTGTTGAGTATATAATTACAACTAATGAAATAACAGGTTTGACAGAAACTAATTTGAGTGATACCATATTTTATAATTTAGATAAAAAACAAGTTTTAGTAAAAAGAATGCAATACCAACAAATGATTAATAGTTTAGTGGATTTATATATTAGACACACAGCCAAACAAGCCTACATATTCTTATTTTAAGAATGAATTTGAGAGTTTTAGAATAAATCTTGAAAGACTTGGTATAGATTTAGGTAATTTGCCATGATTGTTATTTTTACGTATCTTTTCATTTGCTTTTAAACATTGTGTTATATAATATCTAATTTCTGCTGGTTGATATTTTGGGTTTGCATATAATAATATTTGTTCTAAACTTAATTCATCTGTTTCAATTTTTGATAGTGCATACATAATTTCATTCATTTACATCCAAGAAAATTCTTGATTAGCAAAAATACTTATATCTAATCCTTTTTTTAATCCGTCTTTTATTGATATTATTTGACAACAATTAAAATTTGGAATAGCAAATAAACTTACATCTAGATTATTTTCTAATCCAAAACGGATTTCACGCATACAAGTCCAATCAAATTCTGGATTGGCATACCAACTTACGTCTACACCATTTTTTAATCCTAAATATATATGTTTAGGATTAAATAATCCTAAATATATTTGCTCCATTTGATACTGATTAAAATTGTTATCTAAGTACCAAGATATATCAATCCCAGAATTAATTCCTGACTGTATTATTTCTAATTGATTTTCGTCAAAATTAGCAGATTTTAATAATATTTCTGATAAATTCATGATATTATCTTTTTTGTTTATATTATACTGATTTTAACAATTAAATACTGATTTTATTTAACTTTTTTACATAACTTAATGTAGCTTGTTTTAAATATCCTTTTGGTCCACCATTCCATATTCTGGCTAAATTGTTCTCTGTCAATAAGTTATCTTGTAGTTTACTGCCATAATGCATTAAATATAATTTACATATAATTTCTGATTTTCTCTCATCAAAAGCATCTTTATGCTCAAAATTAGTATGATATATTTGATTCACATCATCTATTACCTCTTTATGTATTTGTAATATACCATAAGCCCGGCCATTATCACCTATCTTTTTTGGATTATTTCCAGATTCTACTATTTTTAACTTTTCTAATAATCCATTATTTAAAATAGATATTATCTTCCTTTTCTTTTCATAATCAGAATTAATATTCTTTATATTGCTCACAACAGCACCTCTATCCATATTATTTATAATATTTTTGGTTTCAGCTTGATTAAATAATCCTGAAATAGCCAAAATTAAGATAGATAATAATTGTTTGTTTTCTTCTATTAATTCTTTATCTTCAAAATTATTCTGATTATTCTGATTATCTTTTTGGATATATTTTTGAAGTTTGTTTGGATTTATATAATAATTTATTTGATTATCTATTGATAATATATTGGCTTCTAATAATTCTTGGATATCTTTATTATTTATTTGATTTTTCATAATTAATAATTATTTATAATTTGATTGGTTTAATTTTTTGTATAAATAATTTATTTATGTCTGATATGTTAGTTAATTCTTGATTTGATAGATTATTTTTAAAATTATTTGGAATTTGTTGTTTATTTTTTGAATTTTCAACAGCCTCTGCTTGTTCTTTTAAATGATTAATTATTTGGTTAATTATCAAATAATGGTCTAATATAGTCATATTTTCCATAGATGACGGTGGTATATTAAATTGTGTTATTAGCATTTTATCTATAGTTATTATTAGATTGATATAATTGATATTTATCTGGATTAGATTTATATAAAAAAAAGGTATAGAGGCGGTACTATAGTCATTTCATTACCGCAATTTTTACATTTTTCTTGAATTGATATATTGAATAATTTAGTATATAATACAACCAGATTTTCTAGAAAACTATCTTCAAACATATCTATTGGTAATTGTTCAATTATCTTAAATAATTTTTGTATGTCATTAATTGAAGATAAAGATAAAGAAATCAATTCATTATTGGTATTATTATCTATTATTTTAATATTATCAAGCAATAATATATTTAGATATATATTATCAGTAATAATAGACATTAATGTTTTAAGTTTATTATTAATTTTATTTAATAGTATTTGTGTTACGGTATTTGTTATATCAGAATCTTTTGATTTAAATTTATTCTTAATTTTATCATCTATATTTATATTGACATTTTTTGACTGATAGTTACCTTCTTTTTTATTTAAAATACTATTAACTTCTTCAGCTGTTTCTGTTATATTATTAAACATATTATCTATTATATTAGAATTTAATGAAACAACTTCAGAAACATATTTTTCTAATTCTGGATTTTCAAGTTTAACATTAGTATTTCTAATAAATTTAATAACATTAATCAATCTCATTATCTTTAATGGTGCATATTCCAATATAATTCTTTTGTTATTAATTACTTTATCTAATCTATATTTACCTGCAGACATATCTGTTTTAATCTCATTTTCGATATTTTCAAGAATTTTCAAAAAAGAATTAAAATCAATAACAATACTATTATTAGTATTACATTTATCACAAATAATATCATTATTAAATAATTTACTAGCTATATTATAATTACTTGCTATTATTTTTGTCATTATTTTTAATCTATCAATATCATATAATTTGTTTATATCAAATTCTGGATTTAATGATAGATATTTAATCATTCCTAGAATTATCTCATAATCTTCAATAAAATCCTGCATACTATTAATAAATAGCTTAGATAATATCTTCTGCTCACGCACTGTTATACTCTTAAATACATAATCACTTCCATCAAATAACTTAATAGTATTAAATTCTGATGTATTATTTATATTGCTCAATATATCAATTGTAGCATTAATTTTTAAATCGTCATTAGAATTATTACTAACTATTTTACTTTCATTATTCATTGAAAATACTCCTATTATTAGATATTTTAGACATTTCTCAGTTTACCTCTTTAATGTAGATAATATAATACTTAATATACATATATCAGACAAAACAATAATATTGGATTATATATATTTATTATTTATTTTTATTTTTTTAAAAATAATTATAAATAATAATAGCAACATAATGCTATATAAATAATTAAATTTAATTTCATATTATACTAAAATGCCCTCTACACCAAATAATCCAAATATAACACCAACTAATCAACAACAACAGCCAGTAAATCAAAATCAACCATCTACAAATCAGCCTGGCAATCAAGAATCTATTACTGGTGATATTACTGAACAAGAAACACTAAGTTTATTACAAGAATTAAAAAATCTATATCAACAAACACAACAATCAAAAGATACTGATTTTGAAACACCAGAAACAAAAACTAAAATTAGCAAGATTATTTCAGATACTATACAATTACACGAAAGTAAGATTTATAGTGGAAAAGATGTATTAGCTAAAAAAAGATTAGTTTATTTAACGGCTACAACAAAGACTATACTTAATAGAATATTTGGTGCTGGTACTATAAACAATTTAGGTAATAATATAAAGAATATTTTAGATTCTGTAGCTAATATGGAAACAGTAATAATGGATTTATCTGATATTAAGAATGCTAATAAAAAGATTATAGAAACAGTTTCTACTATAGTAGATACTATATTATTAAATAACATTCAAACAATAACCAAAAATACAACAAAAACTGTTACAGAAGTAAGTAAAACTATAAATAAATCTACTAATCTAATTTTGACAAATCAACACAAATTATTTAAAGATTATTTATCCAAAAAAGGCTTTTTTGAAATGTTTGAATATTCAATGAATCAGATTTATGGTAGTATTAGAAAAGGTAGTATATTTGGTTTATTATATTATAATATTATGCTAATAAAAAACAGTTTTATAGGATTAATAAATGATGTTATTAGAACATATCAAAACATTAAGGAATATTTTGATAAACATTATATACAAAGAGCTATATTAAAATGGCTTTTGTTTTCACCTTATGCGATTGGTGTGGTTCTTTTTAATAAAATAAAGGAAAGGGAGAAAGAAAAAAGAGAAGATTTAATAAAAATAGCTAAAGAATTTCAAGATACGACCATTAAGAAAAGTATTAATATAGAAGAGCAATTAAAAAATTATTTTTCTGATAAAAATTTTGAAAGTTTCTTTAAACAATCTAAACTATTTCGTGGATTATTTAAATTATCTGATAATATAGATATTTTGAAGAACCCCTTAGAAGAAATGTCTAATAAAGAATTAAGAAAATATATTGAATTAATGAAAAAAGTTAAATTTGTTGAAACTATAAAAGATATAGAAAATAAGATTAGTCAGGTAAAAACAGAAGAAGAAAAGAAAGCTTTAGAAGAAGAACGTATAAAATTAATAGAAAAAGAAACGAAGAAGTTGATGTTCGAACAACATAAAAAGATATTATCAGATATTGGCTCAATAATAAGTAAACCTATTGCTGGATTAATTACTGGTGGATTTAAAGCTATTAAATTTTCTTTAGGTATATTATATAAAGGAACTATTGGTGGATTTAATTTTATTAAAGGATTATTTAATTTTGGTGGTAAAGTACTTAATATGTTTTCATTGGTATTTACTGCAGTTAAAATGATAATAGAAGAATTTGGTTCAACATTATTATATCGTGTTGTATTTACTATTGGATTTGTAGTTGGGTTTTTATCAAAATTGATAAATAATATATTAAATTATTTTAAAGATGAAAACGGAAATTATTTAACAATTTCACAAATAGCAAAAAAATTATTCAAGGATA
>Ga0209204_1003144_pt1 | contig 12529 bp, 10 predicted proteins | sample AD_JPNMR2_MetaG_FD_184425 | JGI IMG/M metagenome (GOLD analysis project Ga0209204, IMG submission 184425) | Active sludge microbial communities of municipal wastewater-treating anaerobic digesters from Japan - AD_JPNMR2_MetaG (SPAdes) (version 2) | ecosystem: Engineered > Bioreactor > Anaerobic... | reverse complement strand
ATAAATTTTATAAAAATTTTATTTGGTAAAATATTAATTAAGCCAACACCGCCAGATGCAGATGGCAATGACGAAGAACAGCTAGATATTAATGATCTAGATCAAGATGAACAACTGATGGTAGATGATGAACATTCTTCAAACAATGAAGAAAGTCCTGATACCTCAACTGAAGTCAATTCAAATATTCAAGAAATTAATTTCCAAGACGTAGAAGGAGATGTTGTCATAATGTTAGAAAAAGGTAAAAAATATTCAACTTTACCTAAAGAATACCTTGATGAAGTTCTCAAATACGAAGGTGGACTAGTAAATGATCCTGTTGATAAAGGTGGTAAGACCAATAGAGGAATAACTGAAAGTACACTGAAAAGTGCTATTCAACAGGGACTAGTTCCACCCACAGTTACTATAGAGTCATTAACTCATGATCTGGAATCAGTAAGGAAAATATATGAAACTAATTACTATTTAAGAGCTAAATGCAATTTAATGCCACATCCATTGGCATTTGCTCACTTTGATGCCAGTGTCAATCATGGTGTAGGTAATGCAGCAAGGTTTATCCAAAGAACTTTAAACACTTTTGGAAATAGCCTAGCAGTAGATGGTGCAATAGGACCATTAACAATAGCTGCATTAGAAAAGACATTAGCTGTAGTAGAACTGGATGTGATAGTCAAAGTATATTGTGATATCAGAAAATCATTCTATGATGCTATTGTTGCCAATAATCCATCGCAACAGAAGTTTTATAAAGGATGGATAAACAGATTAAATAATGTCAGAAAATTTTGCGGGGTAGCATAATATGAAAAAGATAATAAACACATTAAAAAATATATTTGAATGGATAGTAGCTATAGCACTTATTTTATCCGGATACTTCGTATTTAAATATCTAAAAGATAAATTTTTTGGTCCAAGTCAAGCTGAAAAGGATATAATCAATGACATCAAAATAAATGAGAAAAAGATAGATGAGCTGGAAAAAATATCTCAAGATAAGATTCAAGAAGAGAAAAAACTTCAAGAAGAACAGATAGAAGTACAGAAAAAGATGGATAAGTTAAAAGAAGAATATCACGCTAAAGAAAAAGAATTTTCTGAAAGAGAAAAAGAGATAGGCAATTCAACGCATCAAGAGAATATAGATTATATCAATAAAAAATATGGAGGTTAAATTATGAATGTTTTAAATCGTATTAATTTAATATTGGCGGCGATGGCTCTAAACCGTATACAATAAAAGAACTGTCCCTAGAAGATGTATTGCATGCTGGTAATTATTCTATAGGAATAAAATGTCTGATTAAAAATTTGAGAAAATCAGTTGAATTAAAGGAACCTACTTCTATGAATTTACTTGTCGATGTTCATGATATATCTAGCGGCCTTTTGTATAGAGCATCGTCTGATAAAGGGATTAATCCTTTTCTATTTACTCCTGGAGAAAGAATAGCTGAAGGATCATCCAATGTATATACTAGGTTAATATCCGGTGTATTACCTAGTTGGAGAAACTTTCCTAAACGTAATAAGAGTGTAATCTGCACAAATAGCTTCTTTGTTGCTGCTGATTATGTTGACTATAGCGTTAGAGAAAAAGGCGTGGTATATGTAGTAATACCGCCAAACGATGCCAAATTAGTTGTATCACCGACTAAAGATATTTGGATAGCTTTTAAAGATCTGGAATCGTTAGACTATGTAGAAGACTGTATAGCAACATTTTTAGCATTCTTTTATCATATGATGAAAGAAAATCTGATCGATATTACAGCTAATCCTCCTAAAATCATAAAACCAAGTAAAATGAAATCAGAGTTGTTGAAATCAGATGAAAAAAAGCTAATATACATCGATACGATTAAAGAAATGTTTATAAAACAAGATCGATCATCAATACTTAATTACTTCAGTGAAGTCGATAAAATACTATCTAATCGCAAGATAATTAATACATTTATACCGATATATGAAGAATATGCCAATGATGGAGTATTATTCAATTTTGGAAAATATATATTCAAGCAAAAAACGTCTAATCCGGCTATCTCCATCACTGATATTTTAGATGGATTGTTTGATCCTCAAAAAAATAATTTTGATTTAATTACATATTCATCTTATGTTGGAAAAAAATATCAAGAATGCGAGGTCTGGACTGAATCACCTTGCATCTTCTTCAGCTCTGCAGATAACAATTTTATGACAAAGTTATATACAAGATATACTGAGTTGTATGGGAAAGAGTTATAATATGAAAGGCAATATATTAGCTAATATAAATTCAATATTAGAAGCCGTAGGATCCAGACCATATAATATAGAAAAGTTGACAACTAATGATCTTCTGAGATTAAGCAATTATTCTATTGGTATAGATATATTAATTAAAAATTTACAACCACACGAACGCAATACTGAATCTGGCAGATCTATATATTTTTCTTTAGATATAACTAATGCTCCAAATAATATTTTATATAGAGCGTCATCTGACAAGCATATAGCAGCTTTTTTATTTACTCCAGGAGAACGAGTGTCACAAGGTACACAAAATATATACAATAGGCTTATCTCTGATGTATTACCAAGTTGGAAAGATATACCTAAGCGAAGCAATAGTGTAGTATGCGCTAATGATTATAATGTAGCAGAAGATTATATTGAATATAGCACCAGAGAAAGTGGTATCATATATATTGTACTACCGCCAAATAATGCCAAATTAGTAGTGTCGCCAAGAGATGACGTTTGGTACGCTTTTCAATATATGAAGGCTAAAACAGATATACCAAGTTTAAAAAATTTTAACAGCAGCATGCTGAATTTTTTGGCATTTATCGATAATTTTATTAATAACGAAAATTTAGCGCATAAAATTAAAGAAAAATCACCTGATGTACATGAATTAATGGAAAAAATTAAAATGATGCTGTATGCCAATAGAGATAAATATAGTCGTATGTTTTTAAATGGCGATATATCAACAATACTAAATACATTTAAAGCAATAGATACTCTGCTATCTGATAAAAAAGTAATTAATGGTTTAATTTATGCTTGTAAAACTTACTATTTGGAAGAGCCTTTGACCGGGATTGGTGGATATATTTTAAGACAAAAAATGGCATTTAATGCGCCGGTGATAGATATTCTTGACGATTTGTTCAATCCACGCGCCAATGGATTTGAAGTGATCAGTTATTCAACTTTTGCTAAAAAAGATTATATTAGACGCGAAGTTTGGACTGAAGACCCATGTATATTCATTGATCTTGAAAACAGAAAATTTTTAACCGAGTTATATAAAAAATACATGAATGCAAATAAAAAGGAGATACAGCATGAGTAATACCATATTAAACAATATTAATATAATATTAGCGGCAATGGGTTCTAAACCGTACAGCATAAAGAAATTATCGTTAGATGATTTAATTAATTTATCTGATTATTCATTAGGAATAAAGAATCTGGTAGAAAATTTAGTAGAGGCTGAAGAAGATGGTATTACATATTTTTATATCGATAAAAGGAATAGACTGAACAATTTTTTATATAGAGCTTCATCCGATAAAAATATGGAAGCTTTTTTATTTACTCCTGGAGAAAGAACATCAGAAGGAACAGCTAATGTATATAACAGGTTAATATCAGATATATTGCCTAGTTGGAAGAATATTCCGAAACGAAGTGATAGTGTAATATGCTCTAATAATTATTATACAGCTGAAGAGTATCTAGACTATGGTAAAAGAATTGACGGAGTAATATATTTAGTTATACCGCCGAATAATGCTAGAATAGTTGTATCTCCTAGTGGAGATATATGGTATGCTTTTGACCGAGTATCGACAGAAATTCGTATTGAAGGTTTAGATGCTTTTAACGATAGTATGCTGGTATTTCTAGCATTCTTCTATGAATTTGTTGTGAATAAAAATTTAGCTAATAAGATAACTACAGTACGTAATGCTTCTGAAATATTAAAAGATATCACAGAAAAAGAAGTTGAAAACGTACAAAAATTAAAAGATATATTTGCTAAGCAAGATAAATCTGTTATAATAAAGTTGTTTAATACTATAGATAAATTATTATCCAATAAAGAATTAAAAAACAAATTAATACCTTTATATAGAAAATATGCTGATTTAAATCCAATGCCAGAAGTCGGTTATTATATGATAAATCGAAAAGTTTCAAATCCAAATATTTCAATATTAAAAATCTTAGATGAATTATTTAATCCGATTGATAACGGTTTTGACGTATTAAATTATTCATCTTTTTTGAAAGTTATATGGCCGACATGCGAGGTATGGACTGATCAGCCGTGTATTTTTATCGATGCAGATAATTACGAATTTTTGACGGCGATTAAAAATCGATTTTCTTAAAATTGAAGTGGAAGGAAGTATATTAGATATGGATAATAATATATTAAACCATATTAACATAATATTAGCAGCCGCAGGGTCTAAACCATATACCATAAAAGAATTAACAATTGGCGATGTATTAAAAATGTCTAATTATTTTATAGGGATAAAAGAATTGTTAAAGAAACTTAATAAATCAGGAGATTCAATTTATGCAGATTTTAAACTTAATATTAAAGATCCGCCATATACTCTTTTATATAGAGCATCGTCTGATAAAGGGATTAATCCTTTTCTATTTACTCCTGGAGAAAGAATAGCTGAAGGATCATCCAATGTATATACTAGATTGATATCCGATATATTGCCGAGTTGGAGGAATGCTCCTCAGCGCAATAAAAGTGTAATTTGTACGAATGATTTTTCCGGAGCAGAATATTACATTGATTATTCTACCAGAAGGAAAGGTACAATATACGTTGTAATACCGCCTAATGATGCACGGCTTGTAATCGCTCCAACTAAAGACATCTGGTCTTCTTTCAAAGATCTTGGTTCATTATATGTTGTCGACGACAGTATATTAGTATTTTTGGCATTTTTCTATTATATAATTGATAATAAATTGGTAGATGACATATTAATAAAATCCAATAAAACTTTAGAACAACTGAGAGATGTCCCAAAAATATATGTCGATATAGTTAAAGAAATGTTTTTGAAAGATCGGTCAGTAATAATTAATCTGTTAGATGAAACAGATAAAATATTATCTATAGATGGATTAGCCAACATCATATTGCCTATATATAGGATATATCCAGGTAATTTTTTATTAGCTGAAATTGGCGAGTTAATCATTAAACAAAAAGCGTTAAATAAAAATATTCATATAATTAATATATTGGATAAAATGTTTGATCCCAAAAAAAATGGTTTCAGGATAACTACATATTCATCTTATGTAAAAAAACCATCTAGCAACAATGAAATTTGGACAGAACAGCCGTGTATTTTTATTAATATTAATGATGAAAGTTTTTTAATTGAATTGTATGGTAAATTTACGGGGAGTGACAAATAAATGAAAAAATCTGTATTAGCAATATTAATATTGCTTTTTACCTTCAGCGGCTGTAGTTATGCAGCTCAACCAGCAGTGTATGATTTAGGAAATGGCTATACAGCTGTACGGAATGATGTGTTTGATAAATTGGTTGAGAATGATAAACTTTTAGAACTGATGAAAGAGGAAAGAGATTACTATAAAAAGACTTTAGATCAATATATTGCACTAGAAGAGCAGAAAAGCCGCATACAAGAAGAGCGAATAGCTGTGCTTAAAGATACTATAGAAGTTAAAAATTCAATTATCGAACTTAAAGATGATAACCTACAAAATTGGGAGAAATTATATAATATAGAAAAAGCCGAAGTTCGCTCTTTAAAAATTAAGAAAACATGGGAAAAAATATTGACTCTTGGCTTAGGAGCATATGCTTTTAGCCAGCTTGATGACTCATCAGATAAAGCTGTTGTAGGTGGATTAACATTATATTTAGTCACGAATTAGGAGAGTGATCGCTTTGAAAGATGGAGTATTGATAATTGGAAGATTTTCTGGTTTTCACCGAGGACATGTTGAAGTAATAAGGAAAGCGCATCTGGATCACCCAGATAAACCGTTAATTATTGCCGTAGTTGTAGGTAAAAAATCTAGCGCTGATCTGGAAAAAAATCCTTTTACTTTCGAAGAAAGGAAAAATATGATATCAAAGATATTACAAAAATTGAATATCAAAGCTGGTATAGTTGAAGTGCCGTCAGCTTATATACCAGACTTAGTTAAGATGCTTAAAGAAGAATATGGTGTTAATATCAAATATGTATACTGCGGTGCTGATAGATTAAGCTCTTATATGAAACAGAATCTAGAAAGTTTGGGGATAAAAGTAGTATATCTTGAAAGAGACGAATCTGCTATCGATCCGACTAAAAGTGCTTCGGCAACGAAAATACGTAATGCTGTTAAGAACAATGATTTTGAAACATTTAAACAACTTATGCCCGACGAACTAGATCAGGATACTTTAGTTGAAGTTTGGAACGAATTAAGAGAAGCGATGAGATCCAAAGGAATAGATATTAAAGCTTCAGCACTACAAGGTGGTATTGCACATATTGAAGATTTAGATGTAGAAGACTTCATCGACTGGGTAAAAGATTTTTATAATGACCATATAATTGCTGTACAAAAACTAGATGGCACCTTCAATCTATCGATATTAAAAGACGAAGAAGGAATTAAATTCGCCAGATTAGCAAAAGGACAGGATGAGCCTTTTACAGCTGAAGATTTACCAAAAACGCCAATTTACAACGCCCTTAGAGGAGCATGCTATGTATTAGAAAATCCTGAGGTAGAGGAAATATTTAATAAATATCTAGATGAAGGCGACGCCGTAGATATTGAAGTGCTATATGGTGACCAACCAAATACAATAAGATATAACTTAAAACATAATTATCTGGCGCTTCTTAGATTTATACGCGGAAAAACTGGAGAAGAAGCTGAAAAAATATTAGATGATTTGGCTGATCAGCTTAAAAATTTAGAAGTGACAATTAGCAATACTGTATATTATTACGACTGGGAAAAGGAAGAAATAAGCAGTAAAATCCAAGAAGAAACTTGGAGATTTACTAAACCGGAAATATTAGACAAACTAGCTAATAAATTAGATTTTTCAAGTGATTTGGAAAGATTGGAAGTGTGGCTTAAAGCTAAAAATCCGATAATACCATCGCTTTCTAATTTAGAAGTTATGAGCGTAAGCTTAAATAGAATCAGGCTTAAAGACAGACCTCTATATGCTAAAGCTAGAGAACAAGCTCTTGCCGAAGCAAATAAATTTAAGTTGAATATAAAGAATAAAATGATAGAAAGTATCATTAAAAAAGCTAATTTTGAAATAGGTGGCAGCAATCAGGAAGGTTTAGTCATCCGTAATCTGAAAACTGGAGAGATGACAAAATTAGTAGATAAAGAAGCATTTACGAGAGAAAATAAGAGAAATTGGTATTATATGGAATTGGCTACTAAAGGTGTCAAAGAAGATGGTGAATTTATTCCTGGTATAGTTTCTAAATATTTTGATTTCTGCGCAACGCTTCTTGGTATACCTATGTTGAGATTGCGCGAAAAGTTTTGGAAACAACTGAAAGACGGCAGCTATGATATAAAAACAAATATTAAGAATTATCTTATAAGCAATGATATTGAGATAAATAATATCGGCGAAAAATTAGTGTTGATGAAAAGAGAAGCTAGCAATTCTATTAATGATTTAAAAGCTCTTAAAGATAGAGCAGCTAATGATCCGAATTTATCAGATACTATCAGAAAACGCACTCTAGATTCGCTTGGATTAATAAACAACAGCTTTAAAAATTTAATCGATGATTTAAATAAATTGATCGGTTCAAGTGCATTTAAGAACAAAGATAATTATGACCAAGCTACTGAATGCATATACGTATTATTAAAAAATTTTGCGACAGCATAACAATGATAAAAAAAGAGGAGCTTCGGCTCCTTTTTTTTATGCATGAATTTAGATTATTATAGATAATAGTTTTGATATATCATACAACAATTTTTCGACGGACTTTGACCAAATCCTGTTTGCATCAACACAATCATCTAATCCTATAAATCCGACAAGCTCTTTTTCTTTAAATATCGGACATATTATTACTGATTTAATATTTTTTCTTTGCATTATTTTTTTGAACATAAAATCATATTGATTTGATTCATGCGCTTTATATATTTTATTGCTCAGTAGACTAGCATATAATGAATACGCTTCTACTTCCTCGAAAGTTATATCATCAGATATAATATTCTTTGCGTCAGGTTGGATACCTTCTCTAGTCCAGCCGTAGGCATATTTAATTCGCTGGATATTGTTATCGTCAGTATATACATCAAATATATATGCTCTATCAGCATTTAGATTTTCAGCTAAAATTTTTAATATCTCATTAGGAATATTTTTCTTATCATAGTCTACAAATGTGTGTAATATTTTGGATAATATTTTATTACAGCGTTCTTTTTCTTCTATAATATTCTCCAATTTGTTGATAAAAGTACCGGAAATTTCTTCTATTTCCTTAGATGCGGTTATATCTTTTTGATGTAATATTAGAAATACGTCGGAATCGCTTAGATAATTGATATATCTTAATATTTCATTACTATTTTCATTCGGTATAATGCTTGCTAAAGATTTTTTGATATCACTATTGGAAATAGGAATAATGCTTGTCTGCACCCAACACTCTTCGCCGCTTTTGGTTATATATTTAAATTCCAATTCTGCTGGCTTTAATAATATTATGCTTTCTTTTATACGTTCAAGTACTTTTTCGTCAACATTTAGCTCAAATATTGAATTGATTGGTTTATTTAATATTTCTTCTTTTTTATATCCAGTTATCTCAGTTAATTTATTATTTGAATATACTATTTCTGGAATTTTATTACTACTACTTTTTCTAGATATTAAAACACCATCTGGCGTATTTTCGATAATGGATGCAAATACGCCAAGATATTTAGCTGATTTGATTTCTTCTGTTATATCAAAAAACGACAGTAATACAATTTTTTTAAGACCTAGCTTAAAGCATGAAAATTTAACATCAATATGTCTTATTTCATCATGTATTTTAGTTTGAATTAATTTATTACTTATACCAGTACTGCCCTTGCTTATTTTTTTGATGTTTAAATAGTCTTCAAAATTATAAAATATATTTGCTAGCTCAATATTTTTGCTAGTACTTTGCTCTTTGCTACTATTTTTAATAAAAAGATCGTAAAAATATGAATTATAATCAATTATTTCATTACTGTATAAATTGACCATACAAATTGGAACTGGTAAATTTTTAATTTTATCCAGCGTCAATTGTGAATAATATCTATTTGTTTTAAATATCAATAATACTGATAAAATGCATAATATCAATACTAGTGTAAATGTTGTATACATCAATAAAGTATACATATTTTAAATCAAATCCTTTCATTTATTATAGTAAATTAGACTGCATATTTCTTAAATATATTAATATTTCGGCATTTATATCATCTTCTAATGATTTAAGTAGCATTGATATTATATATAATTTTTCAGTTGTTAGTTTATCTTTATTTATTTCTGAAGTTATATTTTCTATTATACTATTAATTTTGCTAGTTAATTCAGCTGTTAATTTTTCATCTATATTATGATATTTAATACTCTGGTGCACAAATTCTATAAAGTTATTTTTTATATCATTTAGAGAATTTTTAAAGTTGGTATTAATTATTTCCGATGATTCTTTGTTATAAGTTAAAAGATATTTTAAACACTCTTTAAAAATGTCATTCCATAACCCTTTAGTTTTCAGTTCTAATATTAATTTTAGGGATTTAAGATTCGGAATTCCTTTGATACTTTCAATTAACTCATTTACACATTCTGATATCTTTGTTATAGCAGAATCGATATGATATATAAGTGATTTTATTAAATCATAATCTTCTTTAAAACTTTCAGTTATATCTCCGATATCTTTTAACTGTTCTACTGATTCGTTGATAATTTTTAATCTTTTTGAAGAAATCGGATATATAAATATAGTAACTAATATATTTATAATTACTAATGTTGCTATAAGATATAATTGATCAGACAGATAATGTATATCAACTCCCAACAAATTTAGCGCTACCAAGATTAATAATACGATCGTTATTAGGATGTTTTTGTTCAGTAGATCATCGGAGAAAAATTTTTCCAGAAATTTATTCAGAAAGTTCATAGGTTATAACCTCGATTCAATAAATATACACACACAATTAAATTTACTTTTTAAGTGCTTAAACAGAGCTGTTTACAGAAACATTAGAATATGATACAATAACATTGTACAGACAACTATATATAAAACATATATAAAAGGAGAGATGTGTAGTGGCAAAAAATCTAAAAAATTTCCTGCAAAAAACATATCCAGATGCCATGGATACGGATATAATTACAGAGGTTAAGTATCTAGATACTGGTATACCGACTATCAATTATATCATATCCGGGAAGCCGCTGACAGGTGGATTACCTTTAACAGGAAAAATCACCATCATGTATGGTCCTGAAGGATGCGGCAAGACAAGCTTTGTTGCTCATATGATAGCTCGAGCTCAACAGAGCAATATCGATGTTGTGTATATCGATACTGAAAGATCTATTACCAGATCTAGATTAGAACAATTCGGTGTCGATATCAATGAATTAGCGTATTTAACTCCTGATACTATGGAAGAATGCTTTGACATTATCGAAGCAGTGTGTCGAGAGAAAATGGTTGAAGATGATAAGGAACCGGTTCTGATAGTCTGGGATTCTATAGCAATGACACCTACATCTGATGAAATCAACAGGACAGCTGATGATATTGAGATAGCATCTCAAGCAAGAGTTTTAACACGAAATCTCAGACGTATCAGAGGAAAAGTCAAAAGAATTGAAGCATCACTGCTTTTAATCAACCAGGCAAGAGCAAATCAATCCAGATTTGGCGATTTGTTCGTCATGCCAGGCGGACATGCTTTACATCACGCTGCAGATGTTATTCTCCGAGTCAACCGCGTAAAGCCTGATGAATCTGGTCAAGGTATTAAGTTTTCAACACCGATAAAGAACAGACTGTTTAGGCCTTTTCAAAGCACATCGTTGCGTTTCGAGTATGTCGATGGTTTTACCAAAGAAAATATTATCGAAGCTTTCTGCGATTTCCTGAAAGATATTGAGATACTCGGTGCCGCTGGACCGTATTGTTATCTGGAAACTGAAGCTGAAGAGATAGCTGTTAAGGAAAATATCGATAAAAAAGAGGCAGTAAAAAAGGTAAATAAATTCTATAAAAAGGATTTTGTCAAACGACTATTAGAAGATCCGGAATACTATCATGAAGTGTTAGCCATGGCTGAGGAATATGTTAATAAAAACATCGCTAAAGTATCACATATACTCCTTGATGACGAGCTGACTGAGGAAGAAATTAAATCGATGGAAAGAGAAAATGGAGGGATAATATAATGAGTAAAGTAACTTTACTTAACAATAAATCAGAAATTATCGATAATATAGATAAAATTCGTGATATGGCTGTAGAACATGATAAGTCACGGCTTGAAGAATATATTGGCGGAATAGTTTTCTCTGAAACACTTCAAAAACAATATACTATGATGCGTGAAGATTTGAATCTAAACAGCATCCGTAAAAGATATTTTACAAATGAATTAAAGAATAGAGAACTGTTAAATACATATTATCAACATATGTATATGCACAATCATATCGCATTTGAAGATGAGGTATTTGAAGCATATGATGCTATTGGAAATCTACTTAATTCAACAAAACAAGATAAAATTGATCTTTGTAAACTTCTTGTACTTGAAGAGCTAATCGATGTATATCATTTTCTGCTTGAGTATACATGTTTGTTGAAAGAACATTTTCTGATGCAAATTGAATGCACAAAGCAGAACGAAGCAGGAAAAGATTTCACAGTCCGTGATTTAGAAAGATATCTGACCGTTGATAGCAATTTCGGCATTGAGACCCACGATGATGGTTGTCAATATAATATATTCGATTTTCTTGATTTTGAAGGTAAACATATTGCCAGCGATATATTTTGCCCTAGTAACATTGATAAGTTTTACGGATATCTTTCAACTACACAATCCGATCAATTTCTGTTCGAATTACTACGCCTTAATCGCGAATTTGTAAGGAATTGTAACTTTAAAGATTGGAAGAATTACTCGGTCAATTTCTATGATATAGTCAAAATAGCAAGCTTGACAGATATTACCAGAAAGATGTATTATTTATTTATAAAGACCTTTGTATATTATATCGATTTTGTTAATGTATTGTATGATGATGAATACCCATATTCTGGATCTGACTATTTAGACGCATTATATATCATATATGGTATATATACAGCTAAACGAAGTGAAAACATCAGGCGGCAGCATAACGATCCTAGATATACTGGTAAGA
>Ga0209204_1003142_pt1 | contig 12536 bp, 13 predicted proteins | sample AD_JPNMR2_MetaG_FD_184425 | JGI IMG/M metagenome (GOLD analysis project Ga0209204, IMG submission 184425) | Active sludge microbial communities of municipal wastewater-treating anaerobic digesters from Japan - AD_JPNMR2_MetaG (SPAdes) (version 2) | ecosystem: Engineered > Bioreactor > Anaerobic... | reverse complement strand
ACAACGCCGGGGGCATCCACATCATCGTAAACAGTTTAGCTTACTTGCAATTTTTCCCTGATGAATAAGGGATTGAAACAATCAAAAGAAAGAAAGGAGACAAAAATGTTGAACTGGAACTTGCAATTTTTCCCTGATGAATAAGGGATTGAAACCCTTCGATGACATCGATGAAAAGATTCGCGAAATCAAAACCACTTGCAATTTTTCCCTGATGAATAAGGGATTGAAACGGAACCCTTCCGGAAAAACAAGCCAAAAAAGAGCGTGTAATGGCTTGCAATTTTTCCCTGATGAATAAGGGATTGAAACCGTGTCTACGACCTCTGCTGGGAGTGGGTCAAACTGTCGCAGCCTTGCAATTTTTCCCTGATGAATAAGGGATTGAAACTGCCGCCGAACGTGACGGCGATGATTTTCTATCTGAACTTGCAATTTTTCCCTGATGAATAAGGGATTGAAACAACGCCGGGGGCATCCACATCATCGTAAACAGTTTAGCTTACTTGCAATTTTTCCCTGATGAATAAGGGATTGAAACAATAGAAAGAATCCAACAATTCTTCCGGGATTGCTTCCGCTTGCAATTTTTCCCTGATGAATAAGGGATTGAAACCAGCCGTCGATATCTTTTTCCAGCCGTCCGGCCCGCCGTTATGAACTTGCAATTTTTCCCTGATGAATAAGGGATTGAAACCAGTACGTACCGCAGCGGGGACAAATGCCTATTTCTGACCATTCTTGCAATTTTTCCCTGATGAATAAGGGATTGAAACCCCGGCGCATTTTCTTAACTTGTTTAATCGCATCTTTTTTTTCTTGCAATTTTTCCCTGATGAATAAGGGATTGAAACTCGATTGACATGATTTTTGCCCGGCATCTCTCAAATAGGCTTGCAATTTTTCCCTGATGAATAAGGGATTGAAACTGAAACATTTAGAAGGATTAGTCTCATGGTTGGTCTCCTTTAGACTTGCAATTTTTCCCTGATGAATAAGGGATTGAAACTCCAGCCGCAGGTCTTTGCTTAAGTGATACGGTTTGATTTTGCTTGCAATTTTTCCCTGATGAATAAGGGATTGAAACGCGTCTTCATCCCGCCGTAAGAATCCAGGTCCATCGCCGCCGCCTTGCAATTTTTCCCTGATGAATAAGGGATTGAAACACATATTGGCGCTACGATGTCAACATTGATTTTTTAATTTTTCTTGCAATTTTTCCCTGATGAATAAGGGGTTGAAACTTGCGGCTTCGAGTTGGGCCTGGCCCCAGTTCTTGCTGGGGTGACTTGCAATTTTCCCCTGATGAATAAGGGATTGAAACCGGGCAGATTCTTTCCCCGCAGGTATCGCATTCGACCTGTTCTTGCAATTTTCCCCTGATGAATAAGGGATTGAAACAGTTTGTTTGCTAGTTTTTCGTTGTGCGGCACCTGGTCGTCCTTGCAATTTTCCCCTGATGAATAAGGGATTGAAACTCAGGTAGTCGATTGCCGCCTTGTATAAATTTCTTGCCTTTGCGACGCTTGCAATTTTCCCCTGATGAATAAGGGATTGAAACACCGCTGTACGAAAAATACAGACCGAAAACCTTTGAAGAGTTCTTGCAATTTTCCCCTGATGAATAAGGGATTGAAACTCGATAATAAAGTGGCTCCATCCACAAACATCTATTTCACTTGCAATTTTCCCCTGATGAATAAGGGATTGAAACTTGCAAACGGCAGTGCGCCGCCCCGTCAATTTCCGCTGCCCTCTTGCAATTTTCCCCTGATGAATAAGGGATTGAAACATGAGGTCAAATATGTCTTTGACTTCGGCGATACGGATTTGGCCTTGCAATTTTCCCCTGATGAATAAGGGATTGAAACTCATTTGCGTCCATTTGGCATAACCGCAAATCTTTGTAATGTCCTTGCAATTTTCCCCTGATGAATAAGGGATTGAAACGAGACCTCAGGAAGTTGGCCTTCAATACGGAGCCAGTGCATGACTTGCAATTTTCCCCTGATGAATAAGGGATTGAAACTGCAAGGAACTCCCCCCATTGTGCCTTGAGCACCTCAAACTTGCAATTTTCCCCTGATGAATAAGGGATTGAAACAACTTTCCGTCGGGACAGATTGCTCCTAACAAGCGGAAAAACCTTGCAATTTTCCCCTGATGAATAAGGGATTGAAACCCCCTTAATGTCCGCAATACAAGATTCAATTAGCCCCTCACTTGCAATTTTCCCCTGATGAATAAGGGATTGAAACAATAGTCCATTTGCCTTTGTGCCGAACCATTCGGTAACGCTTGCAATTTTCCCCTGATGAATAAGGGATTGAAACACCTGATACAGACCACACCAGACTACACACCAGACCTGATCTTGCAATTTTCCCCTGATGAATAAGGGATTGAAACTTCTCGATGTCATTGAGGATCATTTGCCCGATCGCTTTGGTACTCACTTGCAATTTTCCCCTGATGAATAAGGGATTGAAACTTTGGTATTCGGGTCTTTCTTTCTGTGGAAAAAACAAACGGACTTGCAATTTTCCCCTGATGAATAAGGGATTGAAACTCGTTGTCGTTGCGGAACTCACTACCGAGGGCCATCGTACCACACTTGCAATTTTTCCCTGATGAATAAGGGATTGAAACCCGGATTGGGCGGCCTTGATGCGGCAGAGCCGATAAGACTCCTTGCAATTTTTCCCTGATGAATAAGGGATTGAAACCCCAGTAAAATCAGAATGTCCATTTCACTCCAATCGGCCAACTTGCAATTTTTCCCTGATGAATAAGGGATTGAAACTTCATTTTTTTCTCCTTTCTTATTTCTTAATTTCCTTTTCTTCTTGCAATTTTTCCCTGATGAATAAGGGATTGAAACTGGTTGGAGCAAATTTTTAACTCTCCTGTATGTTAACACTTGCAATTTTTCCCTGATGAATAAGGGATTGAAACACCTCTTAAGTTGGTCGGGATGCTGTGCAGATAATAGTACTCTTGCAATTTTTCCCTGATGAATAAGGGATTGAAACAACTTGTGGATGCTTTTCCCAACAATTTGTTCAAGACCACGTACTTGCAATTTTTCCCTGATGAATAAGGGATTGAAACTTTTCGGGCCTTATAGGCCCATTCTTCGAGCTGGCTAGCCCTTGCAATTTTTCCCTGATGAATAAGGGATTGAAACGCTGTGTCAGATGTAGCGTTTGTAGCGTCTGTATCTGGTCTTGCAATTTTTCCCTGATGAATAAGGGATTGAAACAATTCCGCCAGAATTGTCTTCAAATATTTTTCTCATTGTTTCTTGCAATTTTTCCCTGATGAATAAGGGATTGAAACGCCGCAAATAAATCACCAAAAGAAAATCCGTTTTCCTCTTCTTGCAATTTTTCCCTGATGAATAAGGGATTGAAACATTACGGTAATTCCCCCTGCGTTATTTTCATACACGGTAATCCTTGCAATTTTTCCCTGATGAATAAGGGATTGAAACGTGATCATGATCGGGCCTCCTTTTCTTGAATGAATTCTTCTTGCAATTTTTCCCTGGTGAATAAGGGATTGAAACGCGGCCGGCGGACAGGGTCCAGACACCAGTTGCCAGTATCCAGCGGCCAGTCATCAGTGAGCAGTTATCCTCTAAATTCATTTGCTTTCGTCCTTTGCTTTTTTGAATCTGTGAAATCTGCGCAATCTGTGGTTAACTGTTTCGGATTTCGGGCTTTTTAGACTGTGGAAGTCTGGTCTCTGGTGTTTGTGTTATCTTGCAATGAGGAAGGTTTTAAGACAGCCCTATTGACATTTTCCTTAAAAACCCTTATTTTGTACCGCACTAAGCCCAAAGAAGGAATTCTGGAATGCTTGCACTTGTGATGACCGTTGGTACGGGCTGTACAGGCAGAGATATTGCAGATGCACTCGTTTTTTCAATCAAGAAACACCAGCCGCAGAAAGTGATTTTATTATGTTCCCCTAAAACGGCCGACCAAACCTTACCTTTTATTGAGGAAGCCCTGCACTCAATCGAAGTTCCCTTTCAGCCCTATACAATAGGCAATGAAGACAACGTAGAGTTTTTGTATAATGAATATCTGAAGATTCTTCGGCAAATTGCTCCTGAAGAAGAAATCGCTGCCGATTTTACAAGCGGTACCAAAGCGATGAGTGCCGCATTGTTCGCCGCCGCTGTCACCTATGGTGTCAAACAGGTCAGCTACATTACCGGGCCCCGCGACCAGACCGGCCGAGTAAAGGTTTCTACCGATGTGCTGGCATTGCACCCGGCTCAGATTTATGCCCGCCAAAATCTCGAAAGAGCTGCCGTCTTGTTCAATCACGGAGAATTTGAGGCCGCTGCTCAAATCGCCAAAGAATACGCCAATAATCACGACATTACCCCTGAAATATCTCGCTTCGCTCAGGAACTCTCTATCCTGGCGAACGCATATAGTTCCTGGGAACGTTTCTGCTGGCAGGATGCCGCATCCAAACTCGGAAATCTTGTCAACAATGCATCTAAAAATCAAACTGCATTGGACATCTGTCAGCTGAAAAACTCTGCCGAATTTTGCCGCAATGTGCAAAACGATGAATGGTCCCTCTGCAGACTCTATGACCTTTTCTCCAACGCAAAACGAAGATTCAATCAAGGCCGATTTGATGATGCCCTCTCTCGTCTCTATCGAGTCTGCGAATATCTAATCCAATACCGCCTGTTTGTTCAGTATAAGATCAAAACATCCTCAGTACCCCGTACTTTTCTTGAAGAAAAGCAGATCCCCAATGAATTTATCAACCGTCTCACTTTTTCTTCCCATCATTCAAACAATACGCAAACAGCTAAAATTGGTCTGCGGGATGCCCTCGAACTGCTTTGTCGCCTTCAAGACCCGTGGGCGGAATATCTTTCTCCTCTTTACTTCGAAAACGGAAATTTCGAAAAACAAACAGGCAAATTGGCCAAATCTTTAGATAAAAGGAATCAATCCTGGCTGGCACACGGAACTCAAACCGCTCAGAAAAAAGACGTAGAATCTCTCATCGACATCCTTGAGAACCTGCTGGATAAGATTTTGCCCACAGAGGAAAAACGCAATTATGAGAAGGCCGTAAAATTCATCCAAATACCGATCCGTCCATTTCACCATGCCCGGAGGGATTCGAACCCCCGACCTGCGGATTAGAAATCCGCTGCTCCATTCAGCTGAGCTACAAACGCCGGATTCAGACGGTATTTCCCCCGCGTTCACAACCCGCTGGAGCGATCTACCCATTGTCCGATAAAGTCGTCTCCGCTTGGCAGAAAACCGTTGGATGGACAAGAAGGAAAAGACAGGAATACTGGGCGATACAGGATTCGAACCTGTGACCTTACGGGTGTGATCCGTACGCTCTAACCAGCTGAGCTAATCGCCCGGTCACCTAAGCCAGTAAAACAGACAGCTTCCGGATTGTCAAGCCCGTTTTCCCGCATGGGGGCATAATCCATAAATCTTTTAGAGAAAAAGAGATAAGATTACATTGAAAGCCCGCTGAAATTCGGTTTTCTTCCCTCCTGTCAGGTCAAAAAAATTTTTTCGTCTGTTCCGATAAAACAACGTTCCTCTTCTGAAAATCCAGATTCTTCAAGCCAAATCGGGTGCAATAGAAACGTCTTCGGCATCCGGAGCGGTTTTTCTGCTATAATACGGATGATGGCTTTGGGGGAAAAAGAAGAGATAGAAAAAAAGTACCGGCCCAGCAACAAGCCAAACCGCTGGCTTCGGGGAAACCAACAAGGACCGTTTTGGGGGTGAACCATGTTCGAATCCAATTTTGAGAAAAAGTTTCAGGAATTGCTCAACGACACAGACTTGCCGCTGCCGCAGAAGGAAAAACTCTTTTTGCTGGCCCGCCGAAGCCGGGAGAATCATCAGAAACTCCAGGCTCAGTTCAACAATCTCCAGCAGTCGCTGGATTATCTGCGGCTGGGCATCAAGTACCTGATTTTTGATTTAGAGGCAACCCGGCGGGAAAACCAGGCCCTTCGGGAAAAATTGAATCAGGAAATGGAATGAATCTTTGTCAGTTTGAAGAAAATTGATAAGGAATCAATCTATGAAAAAACGTCTCAGCTGGCTCTTTCTCGGTTTGGCAAACAGTCTTGTCCTCGGCATCCCGTCCGGCATATCGGCAGCGCCGTCAGCGGCTACAATGCTGCTGCTGAGCACGGGAGCGGTGCTTTTCGGCCTGCTGAAAAAATAGTCCTCTTCCTCTCTCCACCTTAATTGGATGGAAAGCGCGGCAGGGAGCTGCAACGGCTCCCTGCCTTCTTTTTTGAAATCAAAAAGGGACGGCCTGACGAACAATCAGGACATCCCTTTGAAAGGAGGAGATGTTCAGAACATTGAAAAGCGTTTGTTACCGAATATGGTCCGCTACGGCCTTCAGAAGGGTCTCCGGCTTAATCGGCTTTTCCAACACTTCCTTGACAGGCAGCCACGTCTGATCGGGCTCAAAGCTGAACGGCAGATTCATTTCCCGCCGCACTCCCGTCACCATCACAACCGGTGTACCTTTCACTCCCTCCAATTCATTGAGTTTGCGGGCCACATTGAACCCCTCATCCTTGGTCGTCATCATCACATCCAGAATAATCAGGTTGGGTTTTTCCTTTTTAGCGGCTTCGACCCCGTCCTTTCCGTTTGCGGCCGAAACCACCTCATATCCGCGGGCTTCCAGCAGATTTTCAACGCTTTCCACAAAATCCGCATCATCATCGATAATCAGTACTTTTTTCGCCATGTGCAGTCTCCCTTTTTCAACGGTTTTCTCAAGGTTTCCCACGTCGAGTTTCCGCCCCGACAGCCGATTTTTCCTCTGCGGCGGCCTTGCGATACTGGTTAATTATATCAACTGTTTTTTTACTATCCAGTTGTCCGTAAATCTTTTCGTCAATCATCATCACCGGTGCTATGCCGCAGGCTCCAAGGCATCTCGCCTCCTGAAGGGTAAACAAGCCGTCCGATGTCGTTTTCCCGACTTCAACTCCCAGTTCTTTTTTCAAAGTTTCCAGAACGGAAGCGGCGCCTTTTACATAACAAGCCGTCCCCATGCAGACACTGACTACGTGCCGCCCGATTGGCTCCAGATTAAAGTAATGATAAAAGGTTGCTACCCCCCAAATATGAGCCGTAGGGATCTCGAGTGTCTGTGCCACCTCGTCCATCATCTCGCGGGGCAGATAGCCGAAAACATCCTGAACCTTATGCAGAATCCCAATCAGGTGAGATTCCGGATGAGCATCATTTCGAGCCGCCAGCATGGCTTCCCGAATCGCCTGAAGTTTTTCCGTCTGATTCTGAGTCATTTTGAATCTCCCGACAAGGTGCGTTCATTTCGTGGAATAATCCCAACCGGCGTCTTGGCTTTATAGTGGGTATGCAGATACTGATGAGACACCGGACTGAGCGGACTCTGGAGAAACTCCTTATACAGTTTCTGGACATCCGGGTTGTCATGGCTTCGCCGAATGGTCTTGGCCTTATCCAGGTCATAAAGGGCCTGCGCCCTTTTCCGCAGATTTTCATCATCCAGGGGGATAGAATTAATCTGGGCATAGGGTTGGCCTCCGCCGCCGACACAGCCGCCCGGACAGCCCATAATCTCGATGAAGTGATACCGAGACGGGTCTTGCCGGACTCGCTCCAGAAGCCGGCAGGCATTGCCCAGTCCATGGGCAACGGCCACCCGGATCTCTTTGCCGTCCATGGTAATGCTTCCCTCCTTAATGCCCTTGAGCCCCCGAACGGCCTCTACCTCAATATCTACAAGGGTCTCGCCGGTATACAGTTCATAGGCCGTTCGAATGGCGGCTTCCATAACCCCGCCGGTAGCCCCGAAAATGGCCCCGGCACCGCTGGAAATTCCGAGCGGATGGTCCGGCTCCTCGGGCTGAATATTGACCAAATCAATCCCGGCGGACTTAATCATCCAGGCGGCCTCACGGGTCGTTACGACAATGTCAACCCCCCGCATCCCGTCAAACATCAGTTCGGGCCGGGCGGCCTCATATTTCTTGGCCGTGCAGCACATCACGGCTACACTGAGAATTTTGCGAGGGTCAATCTTTTTCTTCTTGGCAAAATAGGTTTTGGTTATCGCCCCCTGCATTGACATCGGAGACTTGCAGGTGGAAACATTCGGAATGAGGTCCGGATAAAACTGTTCCAGACACTTCATCCAGGCACTGGAGCAGGAAGTAATCATCGGCAGAACGCCGCCACTCTGAAGCCGCTCCAGAAACTCGCTGGCCTCTTCCATAATCGTCAAATCCGCCGAAAACTGGGTGTCAAACACATAGTCGAAACCAAGTTTGCGAAGGGATGCAATCAGCTGCCCTTCCATATTCAGACCGGGCTCCAGTCCAAAGGCCTCTCCGATGGCCGCCCGCACAGACGGGGCAAACTGAACCACCTTCACCAGATTCGGATCGTTGAGTTTTTCAAAAAGCTCCTGGGTATAATTCTTTTCCAGAAACGCTGCTGTTGGACAAACGTTAATGCACTGGCCGCAGGCCGTGCAGACGCTTTCGCCCATCGGCATATTGTAGGCGGGCATTACCACCGTATGAAAGCCGCGGTGGGCCTGCGTAAGATTGTGGACCTGCTGAATCTCCGAACACATTCGCACGCAGCGCCCGCACAAAATGCATTTCTCGGGGTCCCGTATGACAGCTTCACTGGACAGGTCTTTTTCATAGCGTTTGCGTTCACCCTCAAAATGCCTGGCCCGGATCCCCATGGAAGCCGCCAGACGCTGGAGCTCACAGTTGCCGTCGCGTTCGCAGGTATGGCAGTCCTGCGGATGATTATCGAGAATCAACTCAATAATATCTCGTCGGGCTGTCCGCAGGGCTTGTGTATTCGTGCGGATTTTCATTCCGTCGCTGACAGGAAAGGCACAAGAGGCCACATAGTTCTTCATTCCTTCCACTTCCACGATACAAACCCGGCAAGCCCCTTCAATGGACAGCTTCGGATGATAGCACAGACGAGGGATATGAAAGCCGAGTTTGTCGGCCGCCTGCATAATCGTTTGGTTCGGCTCAACCTGATAGGGCTTATCGTTAATCGTAATCGTAATCAATCGGCTCATTGGATTCCTCACACTTTGGCAATGGCGTTAAACTTGCATGCATCGTAGCATTGTCCGCATTTGATGCAGAGATTTGGATTGATGCTGTGTTTTTCCTTTCGATTTCCGGATACGGCATTGACCGGACAGACCCGTTTGCAGGCACCGCAGCCGACACAATTGTCCTGTACTACAAAAGACAGGAGTGCGGTGCATTCGCGTGCACGGCATTTTTTCTGATGAATATGCTCTTCGTACTCCTCCCGAAAGTTTCGAATGGTGCTGAGCACCGGATTGGGGGCGGACTGCCCCAGTCCGCACAGCGAGGCCTTCTGAATCATTGTGCCCAGCCGCTCCAGTTTTTCGATATCCCCGGGTTTGCCCTGTCCGCGGGTGATTCGGGTCAGGATTTCGAGCATCCGTTTGGTTCCCTCCCGGCACGGGGTACATTTTCCGCAGGATTCATCCTGGGTGAACTCGACAAAGAACCGGGCCATTCGAACCATGCAGGAATCCTCATCAATCACAATCATCCCGCCGGAACCCATAATCGAACCGGCCTTTGCAAGGGATTCATAATCAATCTGTGTATCCAGATACTTTTCCGGGAGGCATCCGCCGCTCGGACCGCCCGTCTGGACGGCCTTGAATTTTTTGCCGTTGGGAATGCCGCCGCCGATTCCGAAAATGATATCCCGCAGCGTCGTCCCCATCGGAACTTCCACCAGTCCCGTATTGCGAACCTTGCCGGCCAGCGCAAAGACCTTGGTACCCTTACTGGTTGCCGTGCCGATGCGGCTGAACCAATCAGCCCCGTCAATAATAATCACCGGAATATTCGCCCAGGTTTCTACGTTGTTAATTAACGTCGGCTTGCCGAACAGACCGCTGACAGACGGATACGGGGGACGCGGACGCGGCATACCGCGAAAACCCTCAATCGAGTGAATCAGAGCCGTCTCTTCTCCGCAGACAAAGGCGCCGGCTCCCAGGCAAATCCGAATATCGAAGGAAAAGTCCGTTCCGAGAATTCGCTCGCCGAGAAATCCTTCCCGCCGGGCATCTTCAATCGCCTTTTTCAAACGCTGAACAGCCAGCGGATATTCAGCACGGATATAAATAATCCCCTGACGGGACCCGATTGCATAGCCGCCGATAATCATCCCTTCCAGCACCGTATGCGGGTCTCCTTCAATCGCGCTGCGGTCCATAAAGGCCCCGGGGTCACCTTCATCGGCGTTGCAAATGACATATTTCTCCGGGTCAGACTGTTTGGCGGTGTATTCCCACTTGAGTCCTGTAGGGAATCCCGCACCGCCGCGTCCGCGCAGGCCGCTTTTCTTGACCTCTTCAATCACCTGCTGGGGCGTCATTTCCGTGAGCACTTTTGCCAGGGCCTCGTACCCCCGCATCGCCAGATAATCATCAATCTTTTCCGGGTCAATGACGCCGCAGTTGCGCAGCGCAATCCGCATCTGACGGCCGAAAAACTCCGAATCCCCAAAGATCCGGAAAAACCGATTGTATAAATGGTCCTCCTGAATAATCAGACGAGAAACCGGCCGGCCGTTCACCAGATGCTCCTGAACAATCTCTGCGGCATCCTCAGGACGGAGATTGCCATACATAATATAACCCGGATTCACAATGAGGATGGGCCCTTTCGTGCACATCCCTAAGCAGCCGCTCAGATGAATTTGGACGTTCTGCTGAATCTGATGCCGCCGAAGTTCTTCCTCAAAAAGCTGACGGAACTCCCTCGCATGATTTTTCAGGCATCCGGAGCCGTCGCAAAAAGTCAGTTTATATTGCTTGTCTGCCACAACAGGTCCCTTTCCCTAAATCACCCATTCCTGAATTACTTCTCCCTTTTTCAGATGCCGCTCGATGATTTCGCGGGCTCGTTCAGGGGTTACCAGACCGTATTTGACGGGAATCTTTCCTTCCTCAACCACCTCTACCGTGGGCTCCAGATTGCATCGGCCTGCACAACCCTTCTGGCTCAGATATACATCGGTTAATCCTTTGGCGATTGCATCCTGAAAGACCGCCATCACTTCCTTGGAGCCGGCGGCGATTTCGCAGGTAGCCATCCCGACATAAACGCGCTTGGTGGACAGATACCCTTTGCTGATGATTCGATTGACCGCTTCGGCCCGTTTTTTTCTGATCAAATCCATCGGTGTAACCAAGGTTATTCCCTTTCAATCTGAAAAATAAACGCATTTCCTGCCGCCCGCGGTTCGACTCGAATCTGGCCGCCGTGGGCTTCGATAATCTGTTTGGTTATGTACAATCCAAGACCGGTTCCTTTGACCTTTTTCTTGTCCGGATTATCCAGACGGGAGAATTTTTTGAAAAGCAGCGGCAATTCATTCGGCTGAATCGGCCGACCGTCGTTATAAACCTCCACCTCAACCCGTCCATCCAAAAGGCGAGCTGAAAGTTCAATTCGTCCCCCTTCTGCACCATATTTGGCGGCATTGTTAATTAAATTGTTCGCGACAATCTGAAGGAGGTCCGGATCGGCATTGACCCGCAAAGCAGGGTCAATCCGGTTCACAACCGTCATTTGTTTGTCTTCAATCAGTTTGGAGAAAGTTTGTACGGATATATCCACAATATCTTTCCGAAGGCAAATCGGCTGTTTGTTGATTTCCAGTTTTTCCCGCTCTATTCGGCTTAAGTTCAGGAACTTCTTGACCGTGGCATCGAGATAATCCAGATTTCGGCAGATCGAATCAATGGCTCGCTTCTGCTTAAAATTCAGCATCCCCAGAAGGCCATCCCTCAGCGAATAGGCGTTAATGACCGCGGAAGCCAGCATTCCTTTTAATTCGTGGGCCACAAAACCGATTAAATCCAGATAACTTTTGTTCAGTTCCGCCAGCTTTTCATTGCTGATTTTCAAAGACAGTTCCCGGTGCCTCAGCTGGGCACTCATTTCATTGAAGGACTTGGCCAGCTGGTCAAGCTCTTCGACAGAAGTCTGGGCCGGCACTTCGTGTCCCCATTCTCCTTTGGCCAATTTGCGAGTTGCCTCCAGCAGCAAAGTAATCGGGTGCAGGATGGACCCTGTCAGAACAAAAGCCACAATGCCCGCCAGCAGAAGAGCGGCTGCAGCCGCCAGCAAAAACAGCACCAAAATCTTGGCGGCAATATCGGTCAGCTGCTCCTCCAGAATTCCGACATACAGAATTCCAATAATGTTCCCATCAATATCGCGAATCGGTTCATAGGCGGAACGGTACCAGTTCCCCACAACTTCCGCTCGATCATGCCAGCGTCTTCCTTCCCGAATGACGCTGTCATAAACAGCCTGCGAAACGTGCGTACCAACGGCACGTCGGCCCTCTTTGTCCAAAACGTTCGTGGCAATCCGAATGCCGTCCTGAAAAATGGTTACAGTCCCCACCGGTTTG
>Ga0209204_1003134_pt1 | contig 12552 bp, 11 predicted proteins | sample AD_JPNMR2_MetaG_FD_184425 | JGI IMG/M metagenome (GOLD analysis project Ga0209204, IMG submission 184425) | Active sludge microbial communities of municipal wastewater-treating anaerobic digesters from Japan - AD_JPNMR2_MetaG (SPAdes) (version 2) | ecosystem: Engineered > Bioreactor > Anaerobic... | reverse complement strand
TCCAACAAAGTTATCGTGAAAATGGCTCTTCAAATGAACAGGAGGGCTTGGATAAGGAAACTCTGGGAAAAATCAACCAATTTTCAATTCGATTTTTCTACCTGATGATGCTAATGGACAATTTGGGTTCATTTGTGTGTTGATAAGCACATTTTCCACGGTAAAAGCCTTCACGTTATTCATTGGAGCATCTTTGTACCAAGCTTTCTGAGCATCAGATAGAAATTGGTCTATAGCAGGCACTGGATCCCCTCCATTGACACCAAGATCTACACAACCTTTTTGAAAAACGGAGATTTGCCTTTGATATTGAATCCCCCCAGAAATGCCTCCTATTAATACACCGCCTAATGCTCCATAACCACCACCAACTAAACCAGCTTGTAAACCTTGTCCAAAAGTTGCTCCTCCCATCCATGCATTACCTGCTCCTCCAACAAAACCTCCTGCGAAGCCTCCAGAAGCTCCGACTAACGCCCCATTAGCTACCGCGCCCCCGAATGAAGTTGCAGTACCCAATGCTCCCGTTACAGCCTGCCCTGCAAAGCCTCCAGTAGCCCCAGCCAAAGCACCAATTCCAGCTGCTAAAAAGAAATCACCAGCACTATTAATATTTCCAGATACTCCTTGAATACCAACATTAATGATTGCACCAATTGCAGCAGCAATAAGAATATCATCAATTACAAATATTTCGCCTGTTGGGTCTGTATATTTCAAGGGGTTATTCAGGCAGTAGCTGTAGCGGTTGAAACTCTGGGTGAAGTCGGGTGCTTGCACGTAATTTTCAGGGCTGAGAAAGCGTGCCAGCACGGGATCGCATACTCGCCCGTTCATGTTGATCAGCCCGAACGGTTCCAAATGTTCGTGAAACGTATAACCTCTGTCGGTGATATTTGCTCCGCTGAGCAATACCCTGCCACCCCATGGGGTGTAGTAATAACTGCTGACGATGTTTTTATTTTCGTCTGTTATGGCTTGAATGGAGCCTAAATTGTCGGTATGTGAACGTAGTACAGTGTTCCATTCTTTTAATATTTCAAAAAAAATTATTTTGCCTCTGTGTAGTTTATTTTGTATTCAAGAGGTTCATCAGAATCACTTAATTTGATTGTCAATTTTTCGGGATAACCGTCATCGTTATATTCCGACCATTCATAGATATTTACTCTCGAATTGTCGGTTAATCCCACACTTTTTACAAGTAAGTTCGGAGAAAATATGCCTTCAACAAACCAACTATAATAGGTTGATACCCAATTAGGTGTTGCCGAATTGACAAAAATTCCTTTTTTTGTTGTATCATATTCAAAAGTACGTCCGTTTTGAGAATAAAATGTCCAATTATTTAAATTATCATACTCATAGTTGATTTGATAATCTTGAAAACCGGCAGGTTCATCCACAAACAGCACTAACAAATTCCCCGATTTATCAATGGTTAAATTATAATTTGGAGCAATATTTTCACTTACATTTCGTGTATCTGTCAAATAAACATGCGTACCATCATTTGAATAGGTAATATTATATTCGATTATTTCGCCATATTGGTTTTCTGTAAATCGACTTGGTTTTTTATTCTCATACTCTATTGTATAAATCTCACTCTCATCATAATCATTGTAAACCGATTTATAACCGATTATCATATTGTCTTCGTTATAGGTAATGATTTCTTTGGTGTCCTCTGTTAGCCCAATGATTTCCGAAGGCAGCAACTTTGTCCTTTCTTCTATAATTTGATCATTTTTACACGAAAGCAGAAATGCAGAAATTATTAAAATTACCGAAATGATTTTGAATGTTTTCATTTTTATGTGTTTTTATTATTGTTAGAAAGAGCTATTTTCCGATACAAAAAGTATAATTAATTGAATAGTAATAAAATATAGATAAAGTGGTACAAATATGATACATTGTTTGCACTATCATAAATAAACAAAAACTGAAAATCTGTAATTTGATTTACAAAAATATGAATGATTTTTCAATAAGTAATGATAAGGACAATAAAAAAACAAAATAGTTTCAAAATATTATTGTCTGGTTTAGAAATTAGAATTTCTTTGATTTAATAACAAGATAAAGGCCTACAAGCACGACAAGGACAAGGGCTATTCGTCCGCACCAGAGTTGAAAGTTTTGCCAGCTTGAAAGGGAGGCTTTGACTGGTTTAACGACTTCCACCGGAAAGGGAATGCGGATAGTGTCGTTTAGGTAGATTGAATCTTTGATCATTTTGTTTTTGTAAAGATATTTGTAATGTTCCAAAATCAGTGTGTCGCCTTTATCTTTTACATAGACAGAATCATAATGAATAATTGAATCTCTGAGAAGATTGTCCCGATACTCGATTTTTGTAGTTTCTATGGGAATGTACTTGGAAGTTTTACAGGAAGTGCAAGCAAATATGAATGTTGCAATAACGGTAGATAAAATAATTTTTCTCATTTCATTTTGATTTTGGTTTGAAGATTGAAACCTGCCTGCACTTGCGAAATATCAGCATTTTGTCCGTTTTCGACGAAACTCATGGCTGCCACTATCATCATGTATTCAGTTCCATTGGCAAGGGTAAGTTCTTTGTTTCGGGGAACACCCGAATACTTTTCAACCTGGGAAATGTAGTTTTCAGTATCGTTTTCAGCTGGTGGTGCCCAATGGGATATAATTTTTTCAATGGTATTCCAACCTCGCAGATTATAGTTTGCAAGGATTACGAAGGCAGCACGATAGCCATAAGCAAGAGAAGAAAAGGTTTTGAAAATTTTGTCCGTTCCGGCAATTTCACCCTGAAAATGATCAGCACTGTGGCGGATATTCAATGGATTGTTGTTGCGAAGTCCTCTCGGGGTCATAGTTTGTTCTCTTCTTTATGGGTATTTAACAAAGAAAGAATTGTTTTGATTTCCTCTTTGTTTTCCAGTATTTTTAATAACATTTTTTGAACTTCCTCCATGCTTTTTTCCTGATCTTTCAGGTTCTCAAAAACAGATTTTGCTTCTACCAGTACAATACCTATCGCTCCGGTAACAGTAAAATAGGGCATTTTAAAAACTACACTGGCTACAATATCAGCAATAGAAAGCATGAGCATTAAACCAAAATAATTGGTAAGTTTGGTAATGGTACGACGATAATTGGAACTTGTACGGACGATATTCAATCGTTTTGCCCGTCGTACTCCAAAAAACAGATCAATCAGTACAGAAAGAAATACACAGACATAAAGAACAGCCACAACGGTGAGGACAGTTTTTAAATGATTCCAGTCGTGATTGATGAGATAAGGAATAAAAAGAGGTTTCACTTGTAATAGATTTTAAAGTTGATTACATGTAATTGCTTTAAAAAATCCCGCCACAGAGAGCGGGATTTGACAGCAAGAAAACAGAAAACTGCCTACGTTCAGGCAATGGTTACAGAACCCAGATAGACGCTGTTGGCAACTTCTTTGGCATCCTCGGAAACGAAACCCAGATAAACCTGCACTTCGTCGCCTATCCAATCGGAAGGAATGTCAATGCTTTGAGAGCCTGCGGAACGAGTAGCTCCACCATCTTCGGTGATTGCTTCCCCTTTGATGAGATTAGCGAGTGCTATCAGAGCCTTGTCAGATGCTTTGGCTGTGCCGACGCCTGTGTTGTCTTCCCAGGAAACGGTTACTTTTCCGTCAGCTACAGCCACTGCACCGTTGGCAGCGGAAGTCAACGTACCACGAGAAATGAGAGCAGAAGCAAAATTCAGCTCATAATCGGGATACTCTCCCGTAATGGCATTTGCTAACGTGTAAGACATAGCTGCATTGAAAGCAGTCTGCTTGTTGGCATAGAGTTTAAATCCTACCCGTAGCACATGGGTCATAGGTTTTAAGAAATTCAAGGCAAGAGCAAATTTTGCCCTTTGACTGACCTGTGCATCAGTACGAGGATTCTTAATGTGTTGGGCTTGACTTCGCATGTAGGAAATCCCTTTCCAATTGCCACCAATGACTGTCCCGACCTTACCGGAAAAGCCGCCCAAAATACCTTGTTTGATAGTTCCCATTTTAGTAAAAATTTAAAGGGTGAATGAATAGAAAATTACTTGGAGTTGGTATGAGGAAAATACGTCTCAAACCTTATTCATAAGCTAATTTACTGCATAAAATTGAGGTTGGTGCGGAAGAAGTTTCTTTTGCGTTGGTTTGCGTTCTCTTGCTGTTGGATAAAAAAGAAAGGTGGAAAAAATAAAATGATAGCTATATAAGAATGGCGGCGTTGGTGTCTGTCAAGGGTTTTGCTTATAAATACTACCCGAAGGTGTGGAGATTTTAAGCAAAACCCACAGGGCTTAACCTTGACGGACAAAGTGGGAGGATATAAGGGAACGCCGCCTTATCTTTGCGTTCATTTTATTTTTTCTTTCAACTACGAAAGTTGGGTTGCTATCTTTTAGAAAGTTTTACGATAAAATTTGAGGAATGGCAATATTAAAATCTGGAGATTTTATTTTTACTTACGACGTAGTCTGGAGGCTACGCCGAACAAAAAGGTAAAAATATGGGGCGTTGCCCCAAACCCCACTTCATTTTTTGTTTTGCCACAAAAAACGAAGCAAAAAAGGTCAAGACTCTACCCGCTTCGCACGAAAAATGGACGTTCGTTGGCTAAAATCTTTTAAACTCGCTCCTTGCGGAGCTCAAACAGAAAAGATTTTTTAACGCCAACTTCTCTTCTTTTTCGGCTCACCGGCTCATGTCATTCCATAAAATATAGTTTCTTGTGACATTCATTTCTTCAACCTTACTTTGCTCAAACCTTAATAACAAGAACACTCCTTCCACTATCCAAAACCTTATTAGCTTATTAAAAATCAGGAGATTTGATTTTTAATGCGACGTAGCCAAGAGGCCACGCCAAACAAGGGATTTTTTTACTTACGACGTAGCCAGGAGGCTACGCCGAACAAAAAGGTAAAAATATGGGGCTTTGCCACAAACCCCACTTCATTTTTTGTCTTGCCACAAAAAACGAGGCAAAAAAGGTCAAGACTCTACCCGCTTCGCACGAAAAATGGACGTTCGTTGGCTAAAATCTTTTAAACTCGCTCCTTGCGGAGCTCAAACAGAAAAGATTTTTTAACGCCAACTTCTCTTATTTTTAGCTCCGCTGACCGTTGGTTCGGCTCACCGGCTCATGTCAAGATCAAAGAATATGACTGTCCCGTGACGTCGATTTATTCAACCTTATTTCGCTGACAACCTTAATAATAGATACAAATTACCCAAAAATAAACCTTATTACCTTATCAAAAATCTGGAGATTTAATTTTTAACTCGAAGTAGCTTTGAGGCTACGCCGAACAAAAATTAACAATTTTAGTTGGACATTTTGCCAAATTGCCAAATTGCCATTTTGGAGATTTGACAATTTGGAGATTTGGAGAATTGGAGAATTAATTTTTATATGTGGAAACTTTTTGGTAAGATGAAGTCTAGAAAATGAACGAAGATATGGGGCGTTGCCCCAAACCCTACCTGAAAAAATGGACATTCGTTGACTAAAATCTTTTAAACTCGCTCCTTGCGGAGCTCAAACAGAAAAGATTTTTTAACGCCAACTTCTCTTATTTTTAGCTACGCTGACCGTTGGTTCGGCTCTCCGGCTCATGTCAAGACCAAAGAATATTGTTATTTAGTGAAATTTTGGTACAGGTGAATGGCTGACGCCAGTGAGAAAATCTAGAGATTTGAGTTTTACTTACGACGTAGCCTGGAGGCTACGCCGAACAAAAAGGCTTCGCCGAACCAAAGGAAATTAACAATTTGGGTTAGACATTTTGCCAAATTGCCAAATTGCCATTTTGGAGATTTGACAATTTGGAAATTTGGAGGTTTGTATTTTGAGAGTTGTTTGAGTGAAAAATTAATTGGGGTGAACACTTCACGGGAAAAGGGAACAGACCAATGAAAAGGGGTTGGAAAGAATGCAGGGGTGGCGAGTGAATGAATCACACAAATGAAGGGTGGAAAATGGATTGCTTTTTTGACAAGGAAGAAAAAGAAAGATGCCAAGTCAGCAATAAAAAAGCACAAAATAGTTGTGGGTGAAATTTGTAGTGAGGAATGAATGAGCCACGCCTGCTGTGGGGCACTGAAAGCGGGTAGAGAAATGAAGAAATGTAGATGGAGGAAGGGGAACGAAGTGGCATGACGAAACGAAATGACGGAATGAATCTACCGGCTGGAAGTGCAGGCAAATAAGGAATAGTTCTGTTTCCTTTTTCCTGTACCTTAATAGGGTGGTGGGGTAAAATAGTGGCATTTGGTGCGTTGGGTTGCGGCTGTGGGAGGATTGCAGGGGCTATTTTACATAATTAGGTTATGGGAAATTTTTCTGGTGTTTCATTTTAAGCCCGGAGCGTAAGCGAAGCCCGTCAGGGAGAAAATTCTCCCATAACTACTTGTTATGTAAATATAGCTTTGGGTTGTTTTTATTTCCGGCATAAATGGAATGGTGGTGGAGGTTGGAATGGAATGTCTTTTTGCTTTTCGCGGGTGGTATTAGCTCTTTGCTTTTTTGAGGAACGAGGAAAAGCAATGTGCTAATTTGTGGGAGGATTGCAAAAAGTATGACGGAATAAAAACAACAGCAGGGAGAAGTGTGGAAGGCGGAATAAAGACCATGCAAGCCGTGAAGTTATGAACGGCGGGGATTTATTTCCGCCTGGTGAAAGAGCCGCAACGAAGGGTAGGATTTTGAGTTTTAAAAATGTTTTTTGTGATTGTGGTTATATTTTCAATAATACCAATAGAATTATAACAATACTTTGTTCAATTTTATTATAAACAATTGATAATCAATAATATAAATTTATAATTCTTGTTATACTTAACCGCTATCATATATAATATTTTTTTGTATCTTTACAAGAAAAAGTCATGAAAATATTAAAAACCTATCCACATTTTACAGATGCAGAACTGAAAGAGATAATGAATTCTCAAACCAAGGTAAGAGCATTTCAGGATTGGCAGATAATTTATTCTGTTCAAACGAATTATGGAAAGACGGCAGAAGAATTTGCAAAAATATTGGGAGTAAGTAAACAAAAGATTTTTCATGTTATCCAGCAATACAATAAATATGGGGAAACGTGGAGGAGATATGACAATTGGGGTGGAAGACGTGAAGCAAGATGCAATATGACACTTAAAGAAGAAAAGGCAATTCTTTCCTCCCTTGAATCAGATGCTTTGAATGGACGAGTATTGATTTACAAGCAAGTAAAGAAGATTGTTGAGGAAAAGTTAGGCAGAGAAGTATCTGGTGATTATATTTGGGATATGTTTAAACGTCATGGGTGGAAGAAGAAAGTTCCCCGTCCGAGTCATCCTAAAGCAAACCGAGAAGAGCAGGAAGAGTATAAAAAAAACTTCAAGAGAGCCTGGTATCCAAATCATTAGAGGTTAAAGACAGGAAAGATAAAAGGCCCATAAAACTATTTTTTCAAGACGAAGCAAGATTTGGACGAATTGATAATGTTTGTTCTTGTTGGGTTCCTTCTGGCAGAAGATCTAGAGTTGGTAAACAGATTATTCGACAGTACACGTATGCTTACACAGCTGTGTGTCCTGAAACAGGTGAATCCTATTCTTTAATACTTCCCTATGCCAATACTCTATGTATGAATCTATTTATGGAAGGTTTTTCAGAAGAATTTCACGATTATAGAATTATTATGGCAATGGACAAAGCCTCCTGGCATACAGGAGAAAAGGCAAGGAAGAGGGAAAATATAGTTCCATTGTTCCAACCTTCACATTCCCATGAAGTAAATCCTGTAGAGAATTTATGGCATTATATAAGAGAAAAAGGAGGATTTAAAAATAGAACCTTCGAATCTTTGAAAGGTGTTGAAAATACATTAGCTGACAAATGAATAACCACGAGGCAAGCCTCGAGGAATTCTTTGTATGTCGGGCATGGTATTAAGCTTGCAGGATGCGAGTTCCTGTATGTGCCGAGTTAATAGGAAACATTAGCGAATGGCAAGGGTGTTGCGGGCGACTGCAAATCTGAAAGAAGCCATCAGCAAAGCTGACGTTTTGACGAACAGAAATCTGATAGAAGGCTCTAATGAGAGGGCAACCGAGCAATGGATTGGGAACGCCTGAAATTCAACCGTAACTCAAGAAGAGTAAATCAGGCAAGACGCAGCGAAAGTTTAATATCTTATCCCGAGAGGTCTTGTATGGTGCACCAGCAGTGCAAGAAATGCAACGATGTATTTTAGGCCATACAAGAAGTCAGCAGAGGACATAGTATTCTGTTCAGGAACAGGACAGGAGAAGGTCTGAATCTTTTAATATAAGGAGCAGTTAGTTCAAAATTTGTTTTATGGAGCAGCAGCAAGCAATAACGTACCAATACGACCTGTTTGATTCAAAGGGTCAGGATGTTATTCGCCCTTTCGCAGGGAGTGAAGCCGTACGTGGAGTTCAGGCGACAAAGGCATTCCAAGTAAAAGAAGCAGGCGAACGGGAACGTGCCTTAACCCAGGATTTGATGGAAGGTTTGTACAATCTCACATTAAATTATGAGAAGTTAAACAATTAAAAGAAACCGCCGTGTGCGAGAGCATGCACGGTGGTGTGAGAGGGCGGGGGAATAATCCCCCTACCTACTCGATTAATTAAAAAATCTGGATAAGAAACGATAAAATCAGTCTGTTTATATCACTGGATTAAGGAGGCACTTTGATAGCGGTTTAGTATAAAATATATATTTTATAAGCATTATTTCTGATTGACTTTTGATATGAATGCAGTAATAAAAAAATCCACTCTGAAAAATCAATCATTTTCAGAGTGGATCAAATCACAAAAAATAAATCCTTTACCTTTTCCAGAGTTTGCTCATTTCTTCCAGCGTTTTTCCTTTTGTTTCAGGCACCATTCGCCAAACAAATATTGCCGATAAAACTGCCATACAGCCATATAAAGCATAAGTAAACGTAGGATTGAAATTAACGAGTGATGGAAACGTGGAAGAAACCAGAAAATTGGCAATCCATTGAGCTGCAACAGCAATAGCAACTGCTTTGCTGCGAATGGTATTGGGGAAAATTTCCGAAATCAGCACCCAACAAATCGGTCCCCACGACATCATAAAGGATGCCGTATAAATAATAATGAAAACCAAAGTACTAATGCCGATAATCTCTGCATGAGCCAGTCCACTAATGGCAAACATAGCGATAGCCATACCAATAGAACCAATAATCAACAAAGGTTTTCTGCCAAATTTATCTACTGTCAGAATAGCAACCAACGTAAATACAATATTCACAAAACCCATTACTACTGTCTGCATCATAGAAGCATCGCGGGCAGCACCCATACTTTGAAATATTCGCGGAGCATAATAAAGTACCACATTTATACCTACAAATTGCTGAAAAACAGACAGAAGGATACCGACTATCAAAATTTTCCAGCCATATGAAAGAACTTTCCCAGTAGTTTCGTGTACCGTTGCCTTGATGTCTTCCAAAATCTTTGAAGCTTCGTCTATACCCGATATTTTTTTCAGCACGTTAAAAGCCTTTTCTTCTTTATTGTTAAGAACCAAATAACGAGGAGTTTCGGGAACAAAAAACAGCAAAATTCCAAAAAGCGATGCTGGTATGGCTTCTGAAGCAAACATTCTTCGCCAGCCAATAGCGTTGACCCACTCAATGGATTGACCAACAGCAATGGAATAATTCACAAAATAAACCACCAGCATTCCAAAAATAATGGCAAACTGATTCCAGGAAACAAGTTTACCACGAATATCGGCAGGAGCTATTTCGGCAATGTACATGGGAGAAATGGCTGAAGCCAATCCAACTCCTATTCCACCAATGATACGATAAATATTAAAAGCAATCAATACTCCCAATGAAGCACTACCTTGCTTAAAAAATAAAAATTCTGGATAACCTGCACCCAACGCAGAAATAAAAAACATTACCGCTGCAACCAGCAATGAATTTCTACGTCCAAGTTTCGACGCAAAAACCCCAGAAACTGCTCCTCCAATAATACAACCTATCAGTGCACTTGAAGTGGTAATACCATGAATAAAATTGTTAGTATGAAAATAGATCTGAAGAGCTTTTTCAGCTCCTGAAATCACAGCCGTATCATATCCAAAAAGTAATCCTCCTAATGTAGCTACCAATGTGATACCGAAAATATATAATTTGTTTTCTTGTTGTTTATTCATAAGTTAATACTAAAAGCTATTTAAACCTTAAAAGGTTTAAATAGCTGATTAATAAACAAATAATTTATATATACATATTAACGATGGCTTCGTACAACTCCTGCTTGCCACTGATAAGAGCTGGTTCTCCCTTCGTAAGTGCATAAGCACGCAGATCTTCCAGTGTCAGTTTACCCTCTTCAAATTCTTTGCCTTTTCCACTATCAAAAGAAGCATATCGTTCAGTTAGCATTTTTTTGTAAGGTGATTGTTCAAGGATAGCAACAGCTGTTTCAAGAGCTCGTGCTATAGCATCCATTCCTGCAATATGAGCAATAAAGATATCTTCCAAATCGGTAGAATTTCGACGAGTTTTAGCGTCAAAATTCATTCCTCCACTATGAAGGCCGCCATATTGTACAATTACCATCATTGCTTGAGTTAGTTCGTAAATATCGATGGGGAACTGATCGGTATCCCAACCGTTTTGATAATCTCCACGATTTGCATCAATTGAACCCAGTAAACCAGCATCAGCAGCACATTGCAATTCATGTTCAAAAGTATGACCGGCAAGGGTTGCATGGTTCACTTCGATATTCAGTTTAAAATCTTTATCCAGACCGTGAGCACGCAAAAAACCAATAACTGTTTCTGCATCGGCATCATATTGATGTTTGGTAGGTTCCATAGGTTTGGGCTCGATCAGAAAAGTTCCTTTAAAACCTTTTGAACGCGCATAATCGCGTGCCATAGTCAACATCATGGCCAAATGTTCCTTTTCACGCTTCATTTGCGTATTGAGCAAGCTTATGTAACCTTCACGTCCACCCCAGAATACATAATTTTCGCCTCCAAGAGCAATCGTGGCATCCAACGCATTTTTGATCTGAACGGCTGCTCGTGCTACAGCATTAAAATCAGGATTGGTAGCAGCTCCGTTCATGTATCTCTTATGATTGAAAACATTAGCTGTTCCCCAGAGGAGTTTAATGCCTGTTTCAGCTTGTTTTTGCTTCGCATATTCTACAATGGCTTTCATATTGGCTTCATATTCTTCAATGGAATTTCCTTCATCAATTAAATCAACATCATGAAAACAATAATATCCAATGCCAATTTTTTGCATGAATTCAAAACCTGCATCCATCTTGTTCTTTGCTTTTTCCAGAGGATCTTTTCCTTCATTCCAGGGGAAACTTTTGGTGGGTCCCCCAAATTGATCACTACCTTCTGCACCAAGTGTATGCCAATATGCCATCGAAAATTTAAACCAATCTTTCATTTTTCGACCAGCTACAACTTTTTCAGCGTCATAATACCGAAATGATAAAGGATTTTTACTTTCTTTTCCTTCAAATTTGATTTTTCCCACTGTTGGAAAATACTCTTTTATTGCCATAATTCATAAATTATTAAATTCCTCAGCCAAATTAGCTTAAGAATGAGTTAAACATTTTTTATTATCTTGTAATTATCACTAAAATTTCTGCTTAAAATTTCAAATGCTGCAACCATCGATCGTAAGCTTCACGCGTAATTTCCTGATTCTCTTTTTCAGGCTGAACGGTAAGAATTTTCTTTAACGTTGCAAAAGCTTCTTCTTCGTTTTTATAAATTTCCGCTCCTATTCCTGCTCCACGAGCAGCACCTATCGAGCCATCAGTATTATACAACTCAATGGTTGCACCGGTTATGTTAGCCAGTGTCTGACGGAAAACGGGCGAAAGGAAAAGGTTGGCATGCCCGGCACGAATGGTTTTCATCTCGATACCTATTTCATTCATAATATCCATCCCGTATTTAAACGAAAAAGCAATACCTTCATGAGCAGCTCTTATTAAATGAGCTTTACCAATACGATTGAAATTAATTCCATGAATAGAACAATTCGGTTCACGATTTCCCAACATTCGTTCAGCACCATTACCAAAAGGAATAATACTTACACCTTCACTACCAATAGGAACTTTTGCTGCCAATTCATTCATTTCATTATAGCTCACACCTTCCGGAGCAACATTATTTTTCATCCATGCATTCAGTATGGCTGTGCCATTAATACAAAGCAGCACACCAATACGCTTTTCACCGGCAGAATGGTTGACATGGGCAAACGAATTGACTCTCGACTGCGGATCGTATTTTATTTCTCCGTTAACACCATAAACAACGCCTGAAGTTCCGGCAGTAGCAGCGATTTCACCAGGATTTAATACCTTTAACGACAAAGCATTGTTTGGTTGATCGCCGGCACGATAAGTAACGGCTGTTCCTGCTGCAAGTTCAAGTTCATGCGCAGCTTCTGCACTGAGGA
>Ga0209204_1003121_pt1 | contig 12593 bp, 10 predicted proteins | sample AD_JPNMR2_MetaG_FD_184425 | JGI IMG/M metagenome (GOLD analysis project Ga0209204, IMG submission 184425) | Active sludge microbial communities of municipal wastewater-treating anaerobic digesters from Japan - AD_JPNMR2_MetaG (SPAdes) (version 2) | ecosystem: Engineered > Bioreactor > Anaerobic... | reverse complement strand
TCAAAAACTAACCTTAAATCGGCTTGTTCGTCGGCAGGTAAGCTAACCTCCTTTCGGTCCTCCTTAACAATGAGCTTGTCAATCACATCGGAATCGACACGGGCAAATCGGGTATCCTTCAGCTTGGCCTCCAAAGTGTTTATGAAATGAGGATCAAGTTGTCCGTCCATCAGCAGCACATCGTAACCACGAGCCTTTGCCTCCTCAATGTAACTGTGCTGATCGTCCTTGTCGCTGGCATACAGGTAAATAATGGTTTTGTTCTTATCGGTTTGGTTTTCCTTTACCAGCTTTTCATACTCCTCAAAGGTGAAATATTTACCATCAACATTCTTGAGTAAAGCAAACTTCTCGGCACGTTCATAGAACTTTTCGTCGGTAATCATGCCAAATGTGATGAACAGCTTAAGGTCGTCCCATTTCTTCTCAAACTGTTCACGGTCATTCTTGAATATTTCCTGAAGCCTATCGGCAACCTTTTTAGTAATATGCGATGATATTTTCTTTACATTCGAATCGCTTTGCAGGTAGCTACGGGAAACGTTCAATGGAATATCGGGCGAATCGATAACGCCATGAAGCAATGTCAAAAATTCAGGCACAATACCTTCAACCGAATCGGTTACGTAAACCTGATTGCAGTATAGCTGAATTTTATTCTTTTGAATGTCGAAGTTAGTTTTTATTCTTGGGAAGTAAAGAATACCTGTTAGATTGAAAGGGTAATCCACATTCAGGTGAATGTAAAAAAGGGGCTCCTCCTGGGCGGGATATAAATCGCGGTAAAACTTTTGGTAGTCCTCATCCTTCAACTCGGCGGGTTTGCGAGTCCAGAGCGGATTGGTTTCGTTAATTATTCTATCCTTCCCAGTATCAACCTCCTTGCCATCCTTCCATTCCTTTTCGGTTCCAAAGGCTATGGGAATGGGCAGGAACCGACAATACTTGCGAAGCAATTCCTCAATCCTATGATCTTCAAGGAATTCCTTTGAATCGTCGCTTATATGTAAAACAATATCGGTTCCGCGAGCTTCACGGTCAGCGTCTTCAATTTTATACTCAGGTGTACCGTCGCAACTCCAGCGAACTGGTTTGGCGCCATCCTGCCATGAACGGGTAATAATCTCCACCTTATCGCTAACCATGAACGATGAGTAGAATCCAAGCCCGAAATGGCCAATAATACCGTTAGCCTGAGCTTTATACTTTTCCAAAAACTCCTCGGCACCTGAAAAAGCAATTTGATTGATATAACGGTCAATTTCATCGGCGGTCATGCCCACACCACTATCGCTAATTGTGAGTGTTCCCTTTTTCCTATCAACCTTCACCCTGATGGTAAGGTCGCCAAGCTCTCCCTTAAAATCGCCAACCGATGCTAAAGTTTTTAGCTTTTGGGTGGCATCAACGGCGTTGGAAATTAACTCCCTTAAAAATATCTCATGGTCAGAATACAAAAACTTTTTTATTATTGGGAAAATGTTCTCAGTGGTTACGCCAATTTTTCCTGTTTGCATTGTACATCAATATTTTAGGTTAAACATTATCGATACATACCTTACCCAACTTTTCAATTCCAATGCCAACAAGGGCGTTGATAAAGATATCAAAATGAATTTTTGAGTATCAACCTGATAGTCAATATAATGACAAAGCGCAATGGAGTTGACAAGAAAATGTCAATTAGACAAGCGTATGCAATTTTGTCAGATTAAATAGTAACCAATAAGTAGATATGACGCCATGATAATGATTGTTCCAATCCAGATATACAACGCTATTTTAAAATCTTTCTTACGTTGTGCCAGGGCTTGTTTGCTGAATAGCAATGCGATATGGTTGTTTATTCGGAGTAGTGCGCTATCGTCCTTATTGATAACAGCCACAGCACCAAGTTTTTTAACGTAACCACCATACTCCTGTTCGTCCTCATTAGCAAGCATAATAGCATTTACAAAGGGTTTAATCTTTTTGAGCGATTCAAGAATCTCTATACCATTCATCAGGGTTTGATTCTTTTCATCGTAAAATGTATAGCCAATAAGGGCAACATGAGTTATGCGCTTGCTAAGCTTCTCGGTTTTTAAATAGTTAATAAACTCCTCGCCATTTGCAAATTTTTTGATATAAAAAGGCTCAGAGCATTCCAAGCCGTTAAAAAGGATGTCGGACCACTCAATGCTGTAGTCAACAATGTAGATTGCTATTTTCCTTCTTATTTTATCAAGGGTATCCATTCCTGCCATGTGTTGACCACAGTTATTTTGGTTATATATACTAAATCGATGCGGTAAAAGTATTATTCATTTCAATATGAGTAAAGGCTAAACTACATTGTAATACAAATTTATAAAATTTTAAACCGAAGTGCCATGAATTAACAAATTCAACCGGGCTAATTTTAGAGGAATGAGTCGGAATGAGTCGGAATAGATAGAATATTATGGAGTTAGAAGAAGTTAGAGGAAGTTTGAGTCCGTTAACGTGAGCCGTGAACCGTGAAACGCAAGATTTAAGGCGGAATGAATCGGAATGAGTCAGAATGAGTCGGAATAGATAGAATATTATGGAGTTAGAAGAAGTTAGAAGAAGTTAGAAGAAGTTTGAGGAAGTTATAGGAAGTTAGAGGAAGTTAAAGGAAGTTAAAGGAAGTTAAAGGAAGTTAAAGGAAGTTAAATGAAGTCAGAGGAAGTTAGAGGAATAGTAAAAAGTGAACGGCTAAACCAAATTGCCATGAATTAACAAATACAACCGGGCTAATAAAAATGTGAATACAGAAACATTTTTAGAGGAATTTAGTCAATAGAAACACCCCTAAAAAACAATAAATAACTTGTTTCTATTGACTTATCTAAGGAAATTCCAAACTTAAATTTGATAAAAAAAGCCGGGATTACCCGGCTTTAAAAATTAAAGTTATGTTAGTTATACAGGGGTAGATATGAATATCTCTTGGAATATTCTAACATCTGCTCAACATAGCTATCGGGGTATTCCACCAAGGCATCTACCACACTGTCGCCCTGAGTAACCGGGATAATCCGGGGGTTAATAAAACCACCATAGGGTGCAATGTTAAGCTTTGCAAACCTATCGAGAACCTGCTTATGTAAATCGAAATCAACCTTAACGGCGTAGTTCTCAACCAAAGCTTTACCGGCCTCAAAATCGCCAGTTGATTTAATTCGCTGGATTTCTTTAAGAAGCTGCCCAAAAAGTTGACGGAGCTTCTCAAAATCGTTAACCACAAAGTAAACCTTGCCATCGCGCTCTTTTCGCTCAATTACATTATCGGCTTTTCCCTGCTCATAGCACCACTTTGAAATTAACTGACGATTACGCATATGGGCCTGTTCTATGTTCTTACCCAGCTCAACACGGGTAAGCTGAGTCATAAGACCATTTCGTATATAATTAGAATACTGAACCTTAGCCACATCCAGATTGGGAATTAGGCCAAGTTCAACCATTTTGGGGTCCATTATGTAGTAAAGAGCAAACAGATCGGCACGGGCCTCCTCCAACGGCGAACCGTAATTTTTAAGCTCATCGCCTTTAACTCCATCGGCTAGCTGGCCTGATCCGTGGCCAAGGCACTCATGCAAATCGGTATGTAGGCTGCTTGCCAGGTATCCATACTTTTTGTTTAGCTCAACCTCCTGTGCCGACCAGGCAAACTCCTCCAGGAAACCATTTCCCAGAGCCGCCTGATCGTAGGCGTATGTAATGTTATCCATGGTAACCGATTTTGAACCATGAACTTTACGGATCCAATCGGCATTGGGCAAATTAATACCTATAGGGGTTGAAGGGTAACAATCGCCTCCCAGCTGAGCAACGGTAATTACCTTAGCCGTTACTCCCTTTACCTCTTTCTTCTTGAACTGATCATCAATTGGCGAGTGATCCTCAAACCATTGAGCGTTTCCGCTAATTGTTTGAGTGCGGCGGGTTGCCTCATCGTTTCTGAAATTTACAACCGACTCCCAGCTTGCCTTGTAACCTAAGGGATCGCCGTAGTTCTCAATAAATCCATTCACAAAATCAACCCTGGATTGTAAATCGTTAACCCAAAGTACATTGTACTCATCAAACTTTTTAAGGTCGCCGGTTTTGTAGTAATCTATCAGTTTCTCTATCACCTGGCGCTGGTGGTCGTTTTCAGCAACCGTAGCGGCTTTCTCCAGCCAGTAAACAATTCGTTCAATTGCTTTACCATACATACCGCCTAAATGCCAAACCTTTTCAACAATCTTTCCGTTCTCCTTTACCAATTTTGAGTTCAACCCATAGGATATTGGAGTTGAATCGGCAGGGTTTGCCAAGCTGGCATAAAACTTTTCGGCTTCAGCTTGGGTAACTCCCTCATAGTAATTACAGGCAGACTGAGCCACCATATCAACACCAGCTTCCTGGTTAACCCTTTTGGGAGCAACATTAGGGTCAAAAATGATTGGCAAATACTTTTCGATGATTTGAACCTTACCTCCCAACTCCGAAGGAAAGAGTGAATCAGGGGTTTGATTTACAAGCTGTGTAAAGTACCCAGCGCTAAAACCAGGCATAATTTTATCGTTCGAGTAGTGGTGATGGATTCCGTTTGAGAACCAAACCCGTTTCAAATAAACCATAAACTGGTTCCACTGCTCACCATTCCGTTCGCCAGGATACCCTTTATATAATGCCTCCAGTATTGAGCGCACGGCTAGATTGTGCTTATAATTCTGATCCCAAATAATATCGCGCCCACACTTGGCAGCCTCGCTTAAGTAGTAAACCAACACGCGCTGTTGGGGTGTGAGTTTTTCAAACTCAGGAATTTGGTAACGCATTATTCGTATATCGGCAAACTGATCGATTTGCCATTTGAAATCATCGTTCTTTTTTCCTGAGTCGCAACTGGAAATTGCAAATCCGGCAGTTGCAAAACAAATTAAAGTCATTAGCCTTTTCATTTATTTAACGGTTAGTTTGATTGTTTTTAGCTATTATACTAAAGATAATTAGCAAAAAAGTAAACCATAATCATTTTTTGGGTGATGAGTCAGGCTTGTAAAGGAATCCCGGCTCTTTAATGTCAACCGGAGCGTTTACCGGCTTAGGTTTTGATCGACGTGGATTTCGTAAATCCAAATCTCTTACATACACCCATTCAGTACCCTCAAGCTTAAAACCATCGAATGAGCCATCGGGGCCGTAATACTGAAAGTCGCCTGCAAATTCAGGGCTTGAAGGTGAAAGATGATCGAAAACAATGGTTTTGCTATCATCGTTGTATCGTAACACCATGTTTACTCGGGCATTGAATTCAAATACAATCCGCGATAGCCTATACTTACCATCAACATTGAAAACCGGAGAGCCAAAAATTGGAGTACCTTGGCTATCGAAAGTTAGAACATCAATAATCTTTTTTGATGTAAAAAGATTATTGAAATCGTATCCCAACATAACGTAAGCATTTCCGTTAGACGTTGGGAACTGAGCCAATTGATAGTAAAGCGCGGCCATCCATCGTTCAGCAGGTAGCTTTTCGTTTTTTACATCGGTAATACTTTTTCGATCATCCTTAAGCTCAATCAAAGCCACATTTCCATCGGCCTTTTTAACCTGCAATAACCCAAAATATTTTTGGTAACCACCCGGCTGTGGGATATTCCAGGTAAAAATACGAAATCTGCCATCGGGCGATTTTAATTTCCCTATTAGGATTGAATCAAAAGGATAAGTATACGAGCTTTGAACCTCCAAGGTACTCCTGAGCATACCTAAAAATATTGTATTCAACGAATCGCGACGAGAGTAGGAGGTTTCTGCTGAAATACTGTTAAAAACTAACTTTAATGAATCCTCAGTTTTAACAAAATCGAATGCTGGCTGAGAAAAAAGTGAAAGCGGCAAAAAAAACAATCCCAAAAAAACTACACTGCTCATAACAGAAACTTTATTGAATAGCATTTAAACCCTCAACTATCAGATTTGCAACGATTCGGCATTCATCCTCTGTAATTATTAGAGGTGGAGCAATGCGAACTGCTGTATTACAGAACAAAAACCAGTCCAAAATGAATCCATGGTCGAGGCCATACTTAATCAACGCCTGAACCCTGTCAAACGTTCCCAGCTCAACAGCCATCATAAGTCCAGCTCGACGCACCTCCCTAACCTTTGGATGCTTTGCCAAAGCCTCGGCAAGGATTGAGCCTTTATGTTCAACCTGTTCAACAACTTTCTCATGCATCAAAAAGTTGAGCGATGCAATGGCTGCAGCGCACGAAACCGGATGCCCCCCAAAAGTAGTTATATGTCCGAGAATTGGGTTGTGGGTTAATACCCTCATAATTTCTTTTGATGAAATAAAGGCCCCCAATGGCATTCCACCACCAAAGGCTTTTGCCAGTAACAGAATGTCAGGGATAACCTCAAATCTTTGAAAAGCAAACATGCTTCCAGTACGCCCCATTCCAGTCTGTATCTCATCAAATATAAGTAATGCACCCGTTTCACTGCATCGTTGTTTCAACTTACGAAGGTAATCAACGTTAGGTAATCGAATACCTCCTTCGCCCTGTATGGGCTCAATGATCACGCAGGCTGTTCGGGTTGTTATATGATCTAAATCGGCTATACTATTAAAGTTTAATAAACGTACATCGGGGAGTAAGGGGCGGTAGTTTCGCTTCTGCTCCTCGCAACCCATTACGCTTAAAGCGCCATGTGTGCTTCCATGGTATGCATTTTTGAATGCTACAATCTCACTCCTACCGGTAAATCGTTTTGCTAGCTTAAGCGCACCCTCAACGGCCTCGCTACCAGAGTTAACAAGGTAAACCGAATTTAAATTCTCAGGCAGTAACCTGGTAAGCTGAGCGGTGAGCTCAACCTGAGGTTTTTGGATGTACTCCCCGTAAACCATAAGGTGCATGAAATCGGCTGCTTGACTCTGAACAGCTTTAACCACCATGGGGTTTCCATGACCAAGGTTACTTACTGAGATACCGGAAATTAAATCGAAATACTTTTTACCATCTGGCCCAAATAGAAAAACCCCGTCAGCTTTATTTATCTCAAGCATTAGGGGCGATTCCGATGTTTGGGCTAAATGCTCCAGAAAGAGCTGCCTCAACACATTCATTTCGTCCTACTTATTTGCAATTAGATTTAGCTCGTTTATCAATGACTCGCGATACGATTTCCCAATGGGAATGGTTTTACGACCTTCGTTGCTCCGTATCGATATTACGTTATCCTCAATGGTTTCAATTTTACCAACATTAACTATAAAGGAGCGATGAACACGCTTAAACCTCACGCTGGGTAGCTGATTTTCAATAGATTTCATGGTTAAATGAATGGTAAACCGTTCATGGCTGGTCACAATAATCACGTAGTTCTCCATAGCCTCAATCCAAAGGATATCGCCATACCTAACCCTTACAAGCGAGTTATTTTTCTTGATAAAAATTTCCCTATCATCGTCGAATGGCGAACGTAACTGGTTGTAACGCTCATAGGATCGGGATACTGCTTTAAAAAATCGAGGGAAAGTAATGGGTTTTAAAAGGTAATCGGTTACACTGTAGTCAAATGCCTTTAGGGCATACTTTTCCTTTGACGATATAATAACAACTTGGGGTTTAGCTGAACTGGTCTCGAGAAAATCGATTCCCGACATCTCGGGCATTTCGATATCAAGAAAAACCAAATGAACATCGTCGTTTTGGTTTTGAAGGAAACTAAGTGCCTCAATAGGATTGGAGAAAGAGCGAACCAGATTGATAAAGTCAACCCTTGAAGCATAATCCTCAATTAACCTTCTCGACATCTCATCGTCATCTACAAGTATACAGTTCATAACCAATTGTTTTGCTGTGATTTTTTTACGAATTTACAAAAATTTGATAGAAAAAATTCAGGCTAATGCATTTTTAGTTCATTAAAAAAACGTTTTTCTATCAAACTTGAGCTACGGATTGAAGCCCTCAGCCACTGAAGCATCAGCTCATCCTGTTCATCGGGCGATAACCTATAATCAATTTCAGAATTCCGAATCCGGTTTGTTAGCTCATAAAGGGTTATGGCAACTGAAACTGAAATATTGTAGCTCTCAGTGAAGCCAAACATGGGTATTCTAACATACTCATCGGCATTCTTTAGCGCTAAATCCGATAAACCGGTAAGCTCAGTACCAAAAAGCAAAGCGACCTTTCCCTTTGATAAATCGAGTTCACTAATGGTACAATCATTATCGTGCGGAGTAGTAGCAACAATTCTATACCCCTTTTCTCTTAGGGCGTTAATCGCCTCAAGGGTGTTATTCTCAAGTTTGTTGTACCGGTGTAGAGTAAGCCATTTGGAAGCCCCCATATCAACCTCGCTATCAACTGAGAATTTGTTGCTATTTTCAATTATGTGTATGTCCTGAACGCCTAAACAATCGCAAGTTCTAAGGGTAGCGCTTGCATTCTGAGCCTGGTAGATATCTTCAAGAACAACGGTGATGTAGCGTGTTCTATTACTAATGATGCTCCTGAATAGCTGATACCTTCTATCGTAAATAAATTGCGACAGGTAATCAATCAGCCTTTTACGCAGTTCTTTATCGGTGGGGTCAATATTCAGCTTCATTGAACAAAAATAAAAAAGGAGAACCAATGCAGGCTCTCCTTTTTGAAAAAAAGGCAAATAATTAGTTAACTTTTCCGCTAAGTTCGCTACCAGCTTTGAACTTAACAACCTTTTTAGCCTTAATGTTGATGGGCTTTCCGGTTTGAGGGTTGCGGCCAGTTCTAGCATTTCTCTTAACAACGGAGAAAGAGCCAAAACCTACTAGAGCAACGCGGTCACCTTTCTTAAGAGCGGTACCGGTAGTCTTGATGAAAGCGTCAAGTGCTTTCTTAGCATCAGCCTTGGTAATTTTGGCTTCAGCAGCAATTGCATCGATTAATTGTGCTTTGTTCATAACAAATAGAATTTAGGGTTAATAATAGTTAGTTGACTATCAAAGACAAAATTATTACATTTATTAATAAATGCAAGTTTTTTGAAATTTTTTTTTGCCCCGATAGCCATTTTTGTTGATTTTTAAAAAACATTCTCTTTATATGATGCTAATTTATAGCGTTTTTTTGATACAATGCAAGTAAAAGTATACTTTTTTCAACATTTTTTCAACAAGCTATTTGTCAAAAAGGAAAAAGCAACTATTTTTGCAGCGGAGAAATGGCAGAGTGGTCGAATGCGGCGGTCTTGAAAACCGTTGTCCGTTTACGCGGACCGGGGGTTCGAATCCCTCTTTCTCCGCCAAAAAAAACGAAGGGTAACACCCTTCGTTTTTTATTTTGATACCAACAACCACCCCATAAGCACACCTATCCCCATACTACTCCACGGCGATGAGGTTATTGGGCAACTACCACTGTTACACCCTATATAATAATAGTACAGGTAACCCGCTACTATTCCAATGGCAACGGCAAGAACTGGATAGGTAACCCTTTTCTTTTCCTTGAACCATTGGTAAAAGTGATCCACTTTGGTCTTTAAATTCATATTCATCTATATATATATTTATGTTTATTGCAAAAGTAACAACATTTGCAAAAACTTGTTCTATATGTTTGCATATAGATATAAAGTAATTATTTTTGCAAGCCCAAACGGTTTAATGGAGAGATGCCGGAGCGGTCGAACGGGGCGGTCTCGAAAACCGTTGACCCGGGTAACCGGGTCCGAGGGTTCGAATCCCTCTCTCTCCGCCACAAAGTAGGAATGTTGTGTTCCTACTTTTTTTTATTTATACCGGGCCGAAGGGTTCGAACCGAGAACGGCTCTGCCGTTCGAGCTCACGAGCATTGCGAGTAATCCCTCTCTCTCCGCCACAAAGTAGGAATGTTGTGTTCCTACTTTTTTTTATTTATACCGGGCCGAAGGGTTCGAACCGAGAACGGCTTTGCCGTTCGAGCTCACGAGCATTGCGAGTAATCCCTCTCTCTCCGCTAGAAAGTAGGAATGTTGTGTTCCTACTTTTTTTTATTCATACCGGGCCGAAGGGTTCGAACCGAGAACGGCTCTGCCGTTCGAGCTCACGAGCATTGCGAGTAATCCCTCTCTCTCCGCCACAAAGTAGGAATGTTGTGTTCCTACTTTTTTTTATTTATACCGGGCCGAAGGGTTCGAACCGAGAACGGCTTTGCCGTTCGAGCTCACGAGCATTGCGAGTAATCCCTCTCTCTCCGCCACAAAGTAGGAATGTTGTTTTCCTACTTTTTTTTATTCATACCGTGCCGAAGGGTTCGAACCGAGAACGGCTTTGCCGAATATTTCAATTCTTTACTCTCAAAAAATCAACATAAAAAAAGCCGCTCCTGAATAGAACGGCAAAAAAACTAATATCTAACACCTTTACAGCAACTGCATACTGTGAAGCCTTGCATAGTAACCGTTAAGTTTAAGCAGCTCGTCGTGTTTTCCGCGCTCAACAATTTCGCCTTCATGAAGGACACAAATTAAGTCAGCCTTGCGGATAGTAGAAAGCCTGTGTGCAATAACAATGGAGGTACGGTGTTTCATGAGGTTATCAATGGCATCCTGAACCAACCTTTCCGACTCGGTGTCAAGAGCACTGGTTGCCTCATCGAGTATCATGATAGGTGGATTTTTCAGAATTGCTCTGGCTATGCTAACCCGTTGGCGCTGTCCACCGGAAAGTTTACTTCCCCTATCGCCTACATTGGTATGGTATCCATTGGGGGTGGCAATAATAAAATCGTGAGCATTTGCAATTTTTGCCGCATTTACCACATCCTCCATTTTGGCTCCATCAACTCCGAACGCTATATTATTATAAAAGGTATCGTTGAACAGAATTGGATCCTGGTTAACATTACCCATCAGGTTCCTCAAACTGGTTATGTTGTAATCCTTGATATTTACACCATCTATAAAAATTTCACCCTCAGTAACATCCCAGAAACGGGGCAAAAGGTCAACCATGGTACTTTTACCCGACCCCGATTGCCCTACAAGGGCAACAGTCATACCTTTCTTGATGGTAAGGTTAATGTTTTTAAGAACCCAATCGTCCTGGTACTTAAAACTAACATTGCGGTATTCAATTTCATGGTTGAACGATTCAATGATTTTAGCACCAGCGCTAACCTTGATTGGATTTACGGCATTAAGTATGGTATCGACCCTATCCGCTGAAGCAAGTCCCTTAAGTACGTTGTAGTATGCATTTGAGAACGACTTGGCAGGGTTAATAATCATATAAAATATTCCAATGTAAGCAATTAATGACTCGGGCCCCAAAGTGCCCTTGCCTGCAAATATAAGATTGCCGCCATACCACAGAACAAGAACAACCACAATGGTGCCAAGGAATTCGCTAAGGGGTGAAGCTAAATCGCGCCTGCGCCACATCTTTTTCATCAGCAAGGAGTAAAAGCTATTCATGCTTTCAAAGCGCGATATAACCTTTTGCTCGGCATTAAAAGCCTTTATTACTCGTAACCCGCCTATGGTTTCCTCAATCATGGTAAGAATAATCCCCATCTTGGTTTGCCCCTTGAATGACGTTTTGCGAAGGTTCTTCCCCACCCGTCCAATAACTACTCCGGTAAGGGGTAATATGAGAAGAACAAAAAGGGTTAGCTGTGGGCTGATGTAGATAAGACCGATCAGGTGGATGATTATTATGATTGGATCGCGGAAGAACATTTCGAGTGAACGTATGATTGAAATCTCAATCTCGTTTACGTCGTTTGTCATTTTACTGATAATGTCACCCTTTTTTTCCTCGGTGAAATATCCCAGTGGTAAATCAACAACCTTGCGGTATAGCAGGTTTCGCATATTTTGTAATACACCGGTTCTGATGGGAGCTAAATAGTATAACGAAAGGTACGTGAATAAGTTCTTGAGGAATGAAGCCACCAAAACCAGAACAATAACAAATAGTAACGCCGATGCTCTATCGTGGGTTATTATTATCTCGCTTAAATAGTAGTTAAGGTATTGAGAAAGGCCCTTTGCGGAAATTACAAACTCAGGCTTTACTTCAACAAGAGGAACTGTTCCAAATAAAAGCTGTAAAAAGGGTATCAGCATGGCCAAAGAGAACAGCGAAAAAATTGCGGCTAGCACATTGGAAAAAACATTTATAACAACATACCATTTGAATGGAAAAAGGTATTTGAGTATTCGGACGAATTTTTTCATAGCACGTATTAATAAATCATTGCAAAAGTAACTTAATTATCTAATGAAATAAAGTTGAATGGCCTTTAGTGCTCATAATTAAAACTATTTAATGCCAAGATACGTGAAAGGGGTTAACTCTAAAAGTTCCTTTTTAACCGAATCGCTTACCTTCAGGCTGTTAACAAAATTTGTAAAGGTATCAGATGTAACCTGCTGATTTGTTCGAGTAAGCAACTTTAAAGCATCGTATGGGTTTGGGTAGCCCTCGCGGCGAAGAATAGTTTGAATTCCCTCAGCAATTACCATCCAGTTACTTTGTAGGTCTCTATTAATTGCATCGGTGTTAACAATTAGCTTGTCAAGTCCATTAAGTATTGATTTTAATGCGA
>Ga0209204_1003119_pt1 | contig 12600 bp, 10 predicted proteins | sample AD_JPNMR2_MetaG_FD_184425 | JGI IMG/M metagenome (GOLD analysis project Ga0209204, IMG submission 184425) | Active sludge microbial communities of municipal wastewater-treating anaerobic digesters from Japan - AD_JPNMR2_MetaG (SPAdes) (version 2) | ecosystem: Engineered > Bioreactor > Anaerobic... | reverse complement strand
TGGTGATATCGAGAGACTGGCAGGAAGGGTGGACCCAGAGGAGTTTATCAGCAGAAAATAAATTCAAAGTGAGCAATAAAATTATCGCGGCGAGAACCAGGTTGGTCAAAAAGAAATGATGTTTCATCTGATCTGTTATCCTGATTAGAATAATCAAAATCTACCTGAAATTAAATACAACAAAAACCGGGTTAAAGGAAACAAATTTTTGTTTCTGGCAGCTCTGGCCATTAAAAATCTGTTTTTCTTAACATTTCCCTTGGTTGAGTGGTATAGATGATTAGATGGATGAAAGAGAAAAAGAGCTGCTGGACAAAGCCCTGGCTGGAGACGGCTCTGCTTTTGAAGAGCTGGTCTGGCCTTACCGGCAGTCTCTTCTCCATCTGAGTTTCAGGATGACCGGAAACAGGGAAGAAGCTATGGATATTACCCAGGAGGCTTTGCTTAAGTCTTTTCGTTATCTTAGGCGCTTCGAGCCGGAGAAAAGCTTTCGCAACTGGTTGTTTCAGATTGCAGCTAATGAATGCCGTGATTTCTTGAAAAAAACCGGAAAAGAGAAAAAGTACCGGCTGCAAACTGGCAGGAGGAGCAAAAGCCCAGAACTGGATCCAGAAGATAGTAAGGCCCAAATAGATGGCGGATTTGAGCCGGCCCCGGCCCTGAGCTCAGAGCTTAAACTCGATGTCAATAAATGCCTGCAATATCTGAGTCCTAAGGAAAGAGAGGTTTTCATTCTGCGCGACCTTCAGGGATTTAACATCAAGGAGACAGCTTCTACGCTCGGCCTGTCGGCTATCTCTGTCCGGGTTAATCTCAGCTCTGCCCGGAAAAAAATCAGACAGGCCATAGAGGGAGAAAGAATAAAAGCCCCGGGCCAGGGAGGAAAGACATGAGATGCAAGAGTGTTAAAAACAAACTGCCGCTTTATGTCTCAGCTGACCTCAATCGCCGGACAAAAGAAAAAGTTGAGGTCCACTTAGGCAGCTGTCCAGACTGCCAGCAGGAGCTTAAAAGTCTGGAAGAGGCTTTAAGAAGAATAAAAGAAGAGGACTTAGCTCAAAGGCAGAAAATAGCCAGCTGGGATGAAGAAAGCTGGCCGGCTATCAGGGAAGAAATCAGGCTAGCCGCAGTTAATCGCCAGGCCAAACCAGTACCAGACAGCCAACGGCGAAGAAGATACGCACTGGGGCTGGCCACGGCGGTGGGCATTTTTCTCATAGGTATCCTGGCTTATTTGTCAACCGAGAGGGCCGGTGAAAAGTCACCCGTCATCACCGCCGCCAATCAGGATGTAGTCATGCCTGAAATAAAGACTCAGCCGGCCAGGATTCAGGCTGAAGTCAGCCGGCCACCAAAAGAACCAGGGCCCCAGGCCAAAAAGGCAGAAATAAGTTCGCCAGTGGGTGAAACGGAACAAGAGCAATCTTTAAGGCAAAAAGAAGGTCTCTCTGGAAAACAGCCGTCAGAGGGAAGGCGGGTCGCTCGGACTCAGGCCCCGGTTTCAACAGGAAAAGAGGCATCTCAGGTCTCTGATTTATCATCCGGGAAGACATCTGAACAGCTGGAAGAAAGAATTGAAATGGCTTTTATTCTGCCGGAATCAGGGATTCAGGTCGTCTGGATTCTTGACCGGAATTTTAATTTAGAAGGAGAAAAAAAATGAAAAATATCTTAAGAAAAAGGCTGTGGCTATCATTTCTTCTGGTCAGTTTCCTGTTAATTCCAGTCAACCTTCTGGCTGATTCAAACCCTCAAGCAGGCCAGTCAGTACCAAAACTGAAAGAGGAAGTGGTCAGACTGAAATACATCGATGCCGGGTATATGAGAAATCTTCTGGCTCCTTATACCGGTCCATATACCAGGCTTAGTGCGACACCCCCCGGAGCGGGTAATGTGCTGGTGGTTAGCGATACTCCCGAAAATCTGGAAAAAATTCTGGCGGCTATAAAAAAAATAGATGTTAAACCTAAGGACCTGGCGTTTGCTGTCCAGCTTATAGAAGCTTCAGAAACTGGAGAAAAATCGGATCCAGAACTCCAGAGCGACCCTTTGATAAAAGAACTTCAAAAGCTGCTCAGATATAAAACCTACCGGTTGCTTGATGCGACCATGTTAAGAGCCATTGATCGCCAAGACTCGACAGCTACTTTTGGACCCAACAGCCAGTTTTTTATCGGCATCAAACCTGAGGTTTTAGAAGAAACTACCGAAGGAAATATAAGAATTGAAGTCTTGTTCCGCCAGACCAAAGCCAACCAGGTGGTAGCTAAACAGGGAGAGACAGAGGAAAGAGCCTGGGTCAAAATTGATCCTGTCCAGTTAATAAACAGTCATCTTAATCTAAAATCAGGCGAAAGAGCCGTAGTGGGCGTCTCCAGGCTGGCTTCTGGTGGCGGGTCTCAAGCTGAGAACAATGGACTGATTCTCGTTATCTCCGGAAAAATTCTTGACTGAAAATTAAATTGTCTGATTTTATTTGAGGCCGAAACGCAGTAACCCCCGGCTGCAACTGCCGGTGCATCTGGTGCAGGAAAAGCAATCAGGTCTCAGAACTGAGTCCTTAACAATCTCGGCTACCGCCGGGCAAGGAGCTTTAATCACACAGGCCTGGCAATCAGTGCAGTTATCTTTCTTTTTAGTCACCCGGAAAAGAGCAATCTGTTCGACGACGTTGGTCATCAGGCCAACCGGACAGATTAAATAACAGAAAGGCCGATAGGTAAAAAAAGCAAAGATAATAGTTAAAATAAGCGGCAAAAAGTTGATGAGATTGTCAATCAAAGCAGCTGCCCAGCTCCATTCATAGCCATGAAAGGCATTGATATAATCATAAAGCGACAGCGGCACCACCCGGCCGTTAGAAACGGTGTGGATAACGGCCGTCCAGCTCAGAAAAATAAAGGCCAGAAAAATCAGGATCCTGACCGTCTGAGTCAGCCGGAAATTGAGCTTGTGTCTTTTTATTTTCAATTTATCGGCCAGCATGGAGATCAGCTCCTGAATCGCCCCGACCGGGCAGACCCAGCCGCAAAATAACTTTGGTCCGATTAAGGTCAGAAATAGAATCACAGCCAGAAAGACCATCATCGGCCGGCCAAAGCCATAAAGGATTGACTTGGTTACGGTGCAGACCGGAGAGGGATGCATGGAAAAACCGGAAAACAACTTAATCCCTAAATTGGCTGAAACCCCATAGAGGAAAGTTGAAACCAGCAAAATCAGCACTTTCAGCCGGTCATTCATTTTTCTGGAGAGGAGCAAAATTAGAACCAGGGCGGCAATGATGAGCATGGTCAGGAACTTAGGTCTCATTAAAAACTGAAGAAACGTTGGCGCCGCCTGACGGCCCTGTCCCCCGCCGCTCCCGGCCCTCTCCTGAGCCAGAGCAAGGACAGGCCAGCTCAATAGACTCACCAGAAACAACCGGAGGCCAAAACGCCGAAAATTTCTCTTTATCATCCTGGTCTTCTCCTTTCCCTGTAATGAGTTTTCTATCATGCCAGAAGAAGGGAAAAAAGTAAAACAGAAAATAAAGAAAATAAGAAGGTTACCAACCATAACGGTTGCGTTATAAAAGAATACATTAATGATATAATTAATAGGAAATCTTGAAGCAACAGCGGAAATAAAGCAAAGAGATAGAGCGATATAAACATTAAAGGAGGATAATAGTTATGAGTCAATTGTTTTCCCCAATAAAAATTCGAGGGCTGGAATTTAAGAATAGAATTTTCGTTTCCCCGATGTGTCAATACTCAGCCAGAGACGGCCGGCCGACTGACTGGCATTTAGTTCATTATGGCAGCCGGGCGGTGGGTGGGGCAGCCTGCCTGATTATGGAAGCTACAGCTGTTTCAACTGAAGGCCGGATTTCGCCCGATGACTTGGGCCTCTGGTCTGATGATTTTATCCCGGCCTTCAAAAGAGTGACAGATTTTATTAAAGCTCAGAAGGCTGTTCCCGGGATTCAGTTAGCCCATGCTGGCCGCAAGGCGTCAACTTATGCACCCTGGAAGGGGGAGGGGCCACTCAGGCCTGAAGATGGAGCCTGGCCGGTCATCGCTCCCTCCGCCATTCCTTTTGATCGCCACTTCCCTACCCCGATTGAAATGTCACTTGAGGACATTGAACTTATTAAAAGAAAATTCAGTGAAGCTGCAATCAGGGCTGTTAAAGCCGGTTTTGAGCTTATCGAAATTCACCAGGCTCATGGCTTTCTTGTCCATCAATTCCTTTCTCCTATTTCCAACAAGAGAACTGATAGCTACGGAGGCAACCTGGAGAATAGATGTCGCCTGGCACTGGAGATAGCTAAAACGATCAGGGACAATATTCCGGACAATATGCCTCTTCTGGTCAGGTTATCCTCAACCGATTGGGTAGAAAACGGCTGGGACATTGAGCAATCCATCTACCTGGCGAGGGGGCTCAAAGAGGCTGGTGTAGATTTAATTGATTGCTCCTCCGGTGGCAACGTTCCCGACGCTAAAATCCCAGCCGGGCCAGGCTATCAACTATCTTTCTCAGAGCGAATAAAAAAAGAAGTGAAAATTCTGACGGGTGGAGTCGGCTTTATTACTTCACCCGAGCAAGCCGAAACCGTGATCCGGAGCGGGCAGGCTGATATTGTTCTACTGGGTAGAGAACTGCTGCGTCATCCTTACTGGCCGCTCGAAGCTGCTAAAAGGTTAAAGTCTGAAATTGACTGGCCAGCTCAATATTTGAGGGCAAAAAACTAAGGAAGAAAATAAAATTTTTTCGGGGAGAATAAAACGATGGAATACAGACAACTGGGTAAAAGTGATTTAAAAGTCTCAGCCCTGGGACTGGGCTGCATGGGTATGTCAGAATTTTATGGGCAGCTCAATGATGAAGAATCAATTGCTACCATTCACCGGGCGATTGAGCTGGGCATCAACTTTCTGGATACAGCCGATATGTATGGCGTTGGCCACAATGAAAGGCTGGTTGGCCGGGCGATTAAAGGGAAAAGAGACCAGGTCATCATCGCCACCAAATTTGGCAATGTCCGCGGCCAGGACGGTAGCTATCTGGGGATTAATGGCCGCCCGGAATACGTGCGGCAGGCTTGCGAAGCCAGCCTGAAAAGGCTTGATATTGATTACATCGATTTATATTATCAGCACCGGGTTGATCCCAACACGCCAATTGAAGAAACGGTCGGCGCGATGGTCAGGCTGGTCGAGGAAGGCAAGGTCAGATATCTGGGTTTATCCGAGGCTTCAGCGGCCACGATTCGCCGGGCAAATGCCGTTCACCCCATTACAGCTTTGCAAACAGAATATTCTATCTGGACAAGAGACGTCGAGCCGGAAATTCTGCCTGCTGTTCGTGAGCTACAGATTGGCTTCGTTGCTTATAGCCCTCTGGGACGTGGTTTTTTAACCGGGAAAATAAAGACGGTAGAAGACCTCGCCCCAAATGACTGGCGCCGTTTTAATCCCAGATTTAAGGAAGAAAATTTAAAAGAGAATTTAAAAATTATCCAGGGACTGGAAAAAATTGCCGCCGAGAAAGGCTGTACTCTTTCGCAGTTAGCCCTGGCCTGGCTGCTCCACCAGGGACAGGATATCGTGCCTATTGTCGGAACAAAGCGCCGTTCCTACCTGGAAGAAAACCTGGGTGCCCTGAAAGTAGTTTTAACTGAACAGGATTTAAAGAGAATTAATGAGGTCGCTCCGATCGGAGCAACCAGAGGACTTAGGTACCCAGAAGAGACCATGCCGGCTGTCAACAGATAAGCCTGACTCTTTTAAGCGGCCAGTGTCTTTTTATTAATTTATTTCTTTTTTCTCCCGGAATTAAGTTGTAAAATTCAAGCCAGGTTGAGTTATGGTTAAATCAAATCTGCCCATCTCTTACTGGGAGCTGCAAAAGAAGCAAAAGGCTATTTCTGGCTTTCTGTTTATTCTGCTTTTTATCTTTTATCTGGTCGCCTTTGGCCTGCTACTGGCTGTCGTTCTTCTGGGGATACAGGTTTTTCTGCCCGGCTTGAATCCTTTTTCCGCTCCGCATTTATCTTTATATGCAACCCTGGCGATTCTGCTCTCAGGCGCAGTCACCGTCATTAACTTTCTCCAGGCCCGAAGGGCTGGAGCCAGCTATATTTTGAGCAATCTCCGGGCTTATCCTCCTGATCCTGCTGACCGGTATCATCTGAGTTTTATGAATGTGGCTGAGGAAATGAAAATTTCTTCCGGCCTTCCTCGTCTTAAAACTTACGTTATCCCTTCGGTCAACGTCAATTCGCTATCGCTTTATGACCGCGATAATGTTCCAGCCATAGCCGTAACAGAAGGACTGCTGGCTGAAGCCAGCCGGGATGAACTGCAGGCAGTGGTCGCCCATGAGGCTGCTCATATCCAGAAAGGTGACACTTTTCTTTTGACTCTAATTTGTTCTCTGACAGCTTTTTATGAAAACTTCCTGGATTCCCTGGAAAAGGAGCCAGACTACCAACCTGGCTTTCAGCTTTTCCGCTCAACTCAAAAAACGGCTTCAGCACCGTTAGCCTATGTGGTCAACTCTATTTCCTTTCTAATGATCAAATTTTTTACCATGCTGGTTTCGCAGAATCGAGAGCTGCTGGCTGATGCCACCGCCGTTGAATTGAGCCGGGATCCAGCCGCCCTGGCCCGGATTATTTATAAGGCCTGGCTGGCCAATTCTTATCTGGGTGACTCAACTTTGCTAACACCTCTTTTTCTGGTCCCCCCTGACTCAAAAGAGATTGCTGGCAACAGCTGGGGCCGGTTATTCAATACTCATCCACCGCTGGAAAAGAGGTTAAAGTTGCTGGCCAGTATGACTCACCAAACTGTCGAAGAAACAAAAAATACGGTCAGAGAACAGGAGAAGCTAAGACAGGACAGCCGTCTGGTCATCAAGTCTTCTTCTGAAATTGATAGTCCTGAAAAAGAAAAAGCTATCCAGAAATTGAAGGAACAGGCTGAGAATGAACTCCATAAAGCTGCGGTCTGGGAAATAAGACTGGCCTCAGGGCAATGGGGTGGGCCTTTTACTCTGGGCGCCTTGATTTCCCAGCCTGCTTTCAGTCCGGCGGTCAGGGTCAGAAACCTCAAAGAAAACAGGGAAGGTCGAGCCCATGAATTTCCTCAGATTAGATTTGCCCTTTATCGCCAGGGGAAAGATCAACCCGTTGACCCGATTTTAGCCCATCTCTGCCCTGTTTGCCAGACGCCACTTCAAGAGTCTTTTTATGAAGGAGTTCAGACTAAAACCTGCCCTCTTTGTTCCGGCCGCCTGGTCAGGATAGAAGACATGGAAAAAATTCTGTCCCGTCAGGAATATGATTTCTCACCGGGCCTTAAAGCAAAAGCCAGCCATTATAAGGAAGCTCTGCTCAATCCAGGGAAGAGAGCCTCCCTTTTCCCAGAAAAGAAACCGTTGCTCTGCCCGCAGTGCGGTCTGCAGCTGACTGTCAAGCCTTTTAATTATTATTATGTTTTTCCTGTCCACAAATGTTATAAATGCCAGCTGATCTGGTTTGAGCCAGATGAACTGGAAATTTTACAGATTCTCTTCCAGGGCCGGGATGAATAGTGGGAAAAATGTTTAATCCTTATATAGTATATCAGGGGCAATTCCCATGGTGAGATTCCAGACGTTTTTATATAATAGAGACTCATCTTAGCTTGAAAGAAAGGTAGCTTTCGAGACAGGGGGAATTTCATCTGGATAATCACCTCTAAGGGTGATTGAAGATGAGTAATTGAAGTGAGATATATATGGTGCATTGGCCGAAATCCCAGTTTTGGGGTTAATTTTTGAAAGAGGGTAAGACCATGGCAAAGAACAAAATTTTGCTCATAGACTTTGATAACGAGTTCTTGAAGTTCCTCAGCCGGGCTCTGGGGGATGAAGGCTATGAAGTTCAGACGGCCACCGATGGACTGGCTGGCTTTGAAAAATTTTCAGAATTTCAGCCGGATCTGGTCATCATGGAAGCTATGCTGCCGAAATTTCATGGTTTTGAACTCTGTTCACGCATTACCTCTCATCCAACCAAGAAAGCACCCGTGATTATTGTTACCGGCATTTACAAAGACGCTGTCTATAAGACAGAAGCTTTAAGAAGCCTGGGAGCTTCGGCCTTTTTTGAAAAGCCATTAAATCTTGAAGCTCTGCTGACTAAGGTCTATGAGCTGATCGGCAAACCAGAGATAAAAAAGCACCAGACTAAAAAAGAAGAAGAAGACCTTGATGAATTACTTAAACAAGCTCTGGCCTCAGCTTACACTCCTGGCCAGACAGCAGAAACTAACCAGCCGACCGGCAGGACACCCAGGAGAGAGGAAATCAGGAAAACTCCACCGGCACCTTCCCAGGATGACGAAATAGATCTAATTTTAAAATCAAAGCTCAAGGATCTGATTTCAACCCCTGGTGAAAAACCACAACCAGAAACCAGCCATGAGCGACCGGCTGCCAATCCAGTCAAAAAAGCAGAACCCGGCAGGCAGGTAGCCGGGGGTGAAGTCAAAAAACCACAGCCAGCTGTCGGTCAGAAACCGGCTATCAGTCCGACCGCCAAAAAGCCCGTCGACAGGGAAACAAAACCAGCTGGACTCGGTCAACCACCCCAGTCCGAACCAAAAATTAGTCCAAAATTAGAACCGGAGAGAAGTTCTTCCACCTCGCCCTTTGATTTTGAAGAAAACCCGAAGCCAATGGCACCGACGGTCAATCCTTTCAAGGCTTATACCGCCAGCAGTGAAGAGAAAAAGACCGGTAAGAAGTCATCCACTAAATATATCGGTCTGGCCGCTGCTTCTCTGGCCGTCATCAGTCTGATTGCCTTTCTGACTCTGGGCAGGAAAAAGTCTCCTGACTTTTCGCCTCAACCGGTTAATCAGACGGCTGCCCTGCAGGCCACCGAAACCAGCCAGCCGACAACAACCGCTGTCACAGAAAACCAGCCCAGAGAAGAAGATATAAACAAAGAGATTGAAAAACAGATGGCTGCCTACCGTAACCAGCAGAACCGGACAGAAAAAAGTCAGGGAACAACTGGCGGCCAGAATATCAAAGACAGTCAGGCTGGTAAAACTCAGCCCAGAAATCAACCCTCGGCGGCAGCAGTTGCCCCTATAATTCCTCAAGAAACGCCAAAGATTGAAGTCAATATAGAGAGCGGACAGACCCTCTCTGCTCAGGAACAGTCGGCCACCGCTGCTACCGGTCAAATCGAAGTGATTAAAGCAGAGCAGATGGAGACACCCCCGGCGTCCGCTCAGACTAAACAGGAAGAACAGCCAGTTAATATGACCGTGCAGAAAGCCAGGCCAGGTGAGATCGTTCCTCTCTCCATGGTTGATGTCGAACCTAAATTGATCAGAAGTGTAGATCCCGTCTATCCCGAAGTTGACCGACGGGCAGGCGTCAAGGGAAATATTGTCGTCAATGCCCTGATCTCAGAAAATGGCGATGTGCTGGAGGCGGTTGTTGTCCGGGGGATTAAAGGCTCTGTAGCTCTGGAAAAAGAGGCTATTTCAGCCATTAAGAAATGGAAGTTCTTGCCAGCAGAAAAGGATGGTGTTAAAGTAAAGGTTTGGAAACCAATTACCATTGGTTTCGGTTTAAATAAATAAACCGGAGCAAAGTAAGGAGTCAAAGAGATGGGCATCTCAAAAGAACAAGAAGACCTTTATAAGAAGACTCTGGAAGATGTGCGCAGCCAGCTCGCAGCTATCGACGCCGAAGTTGAAAGAGAATTGCAGCGGGTCAGGCAGACTCTGGCTCAGCTGCAGGAGCAGAAGAAATCATTGAAGATGGTCTATCAGGGAATTGCCAAGCTGCTTGGAATTGAAAGCGATCTGGAAGAAGATTCAACAGAAACGACTATTCCGAAGATGTAATCATCGTCTTTATAGAAGCAACCTGGCCAGAGCCTCACTTTTTCCAGTCAATCAGAGTTGACCCCGAAAGCAGGTTTTGCCTTGCCAAAGGCCCTGTTTTAGGGTATTTTTATTTTTTATATTTTAATCCTGGAAATTTTAATGTTTATCTTGATAGGCTTTTTGATTGGATTTTTTGCGGCGGTCCCGGTTGGTCCCGTAAATATCTACATAATTTCCCAGACGCTTAAAAGAGATTTTTTCCATGGAATGATAGCCGGTCTCTTTACAGCTTTGCTTGATATGACTTTCTGTCTTGTTTCTCTTTTTGGTTTTTTCCACATTTCCATAAATCTATCCGGTTATACTCACTGGCTGAAGGTAGCAGCAGCGGCCATTCTGCTTTTTCTCGGTCTGAAGCTATTTCATGATGCCAGGAGTTTTAAGCTTAACACCGAAAAAAACGGACCGGTTACCAAAACGGCCCGGCCGCTGCTCGGAGTGGTTTTGCTGTATGTTTCCAATCCATCCCTTTATGCCTTCTGGATTGGCGTAGCCGGGGCAGTGACCGCCCATGGGCTGCTCAAAAATGTTTTCTGGCCAGCTATTTTGTTTGCCTTTTCCTGCGGCCTGGGTGCCCTTCTCTGGTATTTTTTCCTGGTCAGGTTGGTCTCCCATCACCAAGCTAAATTTCAAGAAAAAACCTTTAAAAAATTACTTATTATCCTGGGTTCTTTATTGATGGCCTTTGCTATTTTTACTTTCATTTCTGCTTTCGCCACCATCAAGTTAGTCGGGCAGGTTTTCTAGTTTTGAGCCTGGTGATAATAATTTTATTTCTGCTCGTCTTTCTGTTAATATCCTAATCTTATGAGCGGGGAGTTAATTCTACCAAAAGATACTGAGGTCTCCAGACCAGAGTTTATCTTACTCGATGCTTCCGCCGGTACCGGTAAAACTCATGCCCTGACCTTAAGATTTGCTCAATTCCTCCTCTCTGATAAAATCAGGAATAACCAGCTCAATCAGATTCTGGCTATCACCTTCACTCATAACGCCGCCAATGAGATGAAAGACCGAATCATTGGCTGGCTGAAAGCCACCCACTTCGGTCAGGACACCGCCCGGCTGAAGGACATTAAAGAGCTGGTCAGCCTGCCCGAAGAGGCTTTCCCGGGCCGGGCCGAAGAAAAGCTGCAATATCTCTTTGACCACTACAGCGATTTTCAGGTCACCACCATTGACAGCTTCATGACCGATGTTTTTAAGGCCTCAGCCATAGAAATGGGCTTCAGTCCTGATTTTAGTATTACTCTCAATACTTCGCCGGTCATCAATTACGCTTTTTACCGTTATCTAAGAAATATTACCGCCGAAGCAGAAGATGGAAAGCTACTGCTCAGGATTACAGATAGCCTTAAAGAAATGAAAGGCAGTGATAAAGCCTTCCTCTGGAACCCGGCTGATGAAATACTCGAGACCTTTACTCAGTTCTACCGAAAGCTGGAGGCTCTGTACCGTCAGCCTGAAATAAAAAGGCCAGAGGAGTTCGAACTGGAGCTCAAGAAGGCAGAAAGTGACTGGCATCACTCTCTACAAAAATTGCGCCAGCTTTTGATCAACACACCTCTGGAAAGAGCTAACCGCTCGGCCATATGGCGACGTCTGGACGCAAATAATATAAGCGACTGGTTTGACTGTTCCTTTAAAACCGACCCGGTTAAACAACCAAAACTATCTGAAGCGCCGGAGCTTTTGAGGATTTATGAGGAAACAATTAAGTACCTGGATGATTTTAAAGAAAAACTAAAAAAATATAAAAGGCTCTATGCCGCCTCTTATTTTCAACCTCACCTTCAGGTTTATAACCGCCTTCTCGAACAGCTTGACTTTATCAAAAAAGAAAATGGCTTGATTTTTCTCGACGATGTCAATCGCCACCTGGCTGCTTATCTTCATACCGGTGTTGTGCCTGATATTTATCTCTGCTTGGGCGGCCAGATTTACCATTTTCTGATTGACGAGTTTCAGGATACCTCACCTATTCAATGGAAGAATCTGGTGCCGCTTATCGATAATGCCCTCTCCCAGGGAGGAAGTTTATTCATCGTCGGCGACACCAAACAGGCGATTTATGGCTTCCGGGAAGCGGATTACCAGATCATGGTTGGCCTGAAAAAAGGTGATGAAAAATTCTATCCAGTAAATGTTTGTGTCAAGCCTCTAGCCACCAATCGCCGCAGCCGGCGGGCTATTCTTGATTTTGTCTCGAGCATTTTTCCACGAGGTATTAGAGAGCTGGGCGTCGGTCAGGATACTACGAAAAAGGCTGAAAAGATAGAAGCCTGGAAAGAAGCCGCCAGGAGCAGCGGGCTGGACGACTTCGAATGTCAGGGAGTTGACGATAAAACACAAAGCAGCAGTGAAATTTTCCCTGGCTATGTGGAAATGGAGTTTTTCCAGCCACCCCGGAAATCAAAAAATAAGGATGAACAAGACAAAGATAGCAAGAACGGGGAAGATTTCAGCGCCGGCACGGAAACAGAAGAAGAAATTGAGCAGGAAGACTCAGCCCTCAAAAAAAGAGTTCAGGAGCTGATCCCTGAACTTCTGAACCGTGGCTATGATTTTTCAGATATAACCATTTTAGCCTACAAAAACGAGACGGTAGCCAGGGCCGCCTCCTGGTTAAATGAGAAAGAGATCCCTTTTGTTACCTTTT
>Ga0209204_1003116_pt1 | contig 12606 bp, 22 predicted proteins | sample AD_JPNMR2_MetaG_FD_184425 | JGI IMG/M metagenome (GOLD analysis project Ga0209204, IMG submission 184425) | Active sludge microbial communities of municipal wastewater-treating anaerobic digesters from Japan - AD_JPNMR2_MetaG (SPAdes) (version 2) | ecosystem: Engineered > Bioreactor > Anaerobic... | reverse complement strand
GCTGTCGCTGTCGCTGTCGCGGCCGCCGAGGCGCACGAACAGCCGGTACCGCGGGCGGCTCGTGCAGAAGTCCCAGATCGCGTGACCGTGCCAGGCGTGCAGGCGCGGCAGCTTCCACACGCGCTCGGTCGGCTTGCCGTCGCGGTCGGCGCTCTGGACCGTCCAGACCGGCTTCAGGCGAACGGGCTTGGCAGGCTCGACCGAGGCCGGCTGGCGCAGCTCGATCGCCCTCGGGTTCACCCGCAGGGCCGGCCGCGGCGCTGCCTGGACCACCGGCGCGAGCGCGGCCCGATCGTTGTCGGTCAGCCGCACGTGGGCGACGACGGCCGCAATGTCGAAGGCGTCGGCCTCGATCCCCTGGACGTCGGTCGGGCGCGGGCTGTGGCGGGCCGGGATGTCGCCGCGGACGCCCATGCGCTGCAGCGCGACCGCCCGGAGGCGCAGGTCGGGATCGGCGGGGCCGCCGGGAAGCTCGGCCACCTGCTCGGCCACCTGCTCGGCCTCGCGCGCCAGGTCACGCCAGCGGCCGATCCACGGCTGCAGCTTCGCCCAGGTCTTGATCAGGGCCCGACCGACGGCGCCGAGCGCTCGCGCCTGCCCGACCTGCTCGAGCAGGGCCCGGCCGGCCTCGTCCTCGGCGACGACTTCGCCGCCCGGGCGCGACCAGTCGATCAGGGCCAGCTCGCCCGCCTCGCGCTTGGCCGCGTCCGGGTGCGTGCCGAGGGTGAAGTGCCCGCAGTGGATCACGAGCTTGGCGCCGGCGGCGCTGGTGAGGGCGCTGGCGATCGTCCAGCCGGTCTCTTCGGTCGTGATCGGGTTCTCCATGGCAGGTCTCCTCAACGGCGATCCTCGGCGGCAGCAGCGGCTTTGCCGAGGCGAGTATGCAAAAGGCGCGCGTGAAAGGCGTCCATGGTGATCCACAGGCGATCTCCGGACGGCGGGGCCGAGCGGCCGCCGGGGTCGGCGAATCGGGTGTCGTGGCGGGGCATGGTCGTGGGTCCTTTCGGGCAGGTGGATCAGTCGAGGTCCGAGAGATCGGGGCCGGCGTCGAGCTCGATCCGGCCGGACATCGCGCGGAGGTTCAGCAGCGCGGCGCGACGGCGCGAGAGCTCGCGGGTGCGGAGCTGCACGAGCCGCAGCGCGTAGGCCCGATCGGTCGCGTGCGGAACGGCCGTGATCGCGTCGGAGAGGGCGCGCTTCGCCTCGCGGACACCGGCTGCGGCGAGGTCCTCGGCGGCGAGGAGGGGGCGGACAGGGCGGGTCGGGGTGTCGGTCGTGATCGTCTGCATCGTCGTGGTCTCCCAGCACCCCAAGGCCCGACCCTCGCGGGTACGGGCCGGGGCCGGGCGGCGGCGGGTCAGTTGAGCGGCGCCCCGTCGAGCGCGGCGCGCAGAATGTCGGCGACCTGCCCCTCGGCGACCGGGATCGCCTCCGCGCACGCGTTGATCAGCGGGACGATCAGCTCGGGCTTGGCCGCCCCGTGGCGGCGCGCGAACGCGGTCACGCGGGCCGGCTCATACAGGTACGGGTCGCGCTCGAGCTCGGCCTTGTCGCAGAACGCGACGATCTGGGCGAGGGCCCACTCGACGCGCTCGGCCGCGATCTCACGGAACGCGAGCACGGTCGGCCGCCACCCGCAGGACACCTTGCCGCGGGCCAGGTCGGCCGTGTAGCGGGCAATATCCGTGCGGTCGCTGCGGGAGAGGGCGGGGCGGGTCGTGGTCGTGGTCTGCATGGTCGTGATCCTGTGAGCGCCGCGCGGGTGTCCGCGGCCCCGGCTTCCACGGGGCTGGGCCTTGGGGATCGTCACACCCCGAGCTTGGAGCGCAGCGCCTTGTCCGCGTTGGCCTTCGCCCGGATCACGTCCGGGTGCTCGGTCTGCGACGGGTGCATCCCCACCGGGCCGTGGACCACCGTCATCGCCAGGGCCCACGCGCTGCGCACGTCGCAGTGGCGAGACCCGCTCGCCGCCTTGATCACTTCCTCGGCGCCGCCGCGGTAGAAGGCCGCCGCGATCGGGGCGAGCGCCGCGGTGCGTTCGGCGCTGTAGAGCGGCCGGTCGCAGTGGTCCCACCAGTGCGTCGCGGCGAGCGCGGGGTGGTTGGAGGCGCCGTTGGGGATCGGGAGGGGAGCGGTCGTGGCGTGCATGGCGTCGATTCCTGAGACGGACTCTAGGCGAGAGTTATTCACGCGTCAACAAAAATCGTAACGCTCGCAATCGATCGGGAATGGGCGGGACCGCGGCGCCGTCCGTGGCGCGCGCAGTCGCTCACGCATCGTTGCAGACGAGGAGCCCCGGCTCCTCGGCGATCACGGGCGCGAGCTCGAGGATCTCGGCGGGCTCCTCGGCGGAGTGCGGCGGCACCGGGGGCAGCGCCGCCGGGCTCCGATCCGCGGCGTCGAGCGCGAGCAGCAGGGCCCGCTGGCCGAGCTTGCGGCCCGGGCCCAGGTGCAGGCTGTCAAAGCGCCGCTCGGCCCGCTCCCGCTCGGTCCCCTGCGCCGACCCGCGCGCGTGCGTGAGCCATTCCGTGATCGCGTTGTACGCCGCCCACCACGTCCCGCGGACCCCGGCGGCGTCGTTGCCCGCGCCGGTCTCGAACAGCGGCCGCACCTGCTCGAGCAGCCGCCGCCCGGTCTGCGCGCCCGGTCCGGTCTCCTCGGCGCGCTCGCCCTCGCCGCGCACCTGGGCGAACACCCGCAGCGCGTAGGCCGTGAACGCCGCGTCGTCGCATGTCCGCGAGGCCAGGTGACGCCACGCCGCCGCCGAGTCGCGGAAGATCTCGATCTGCCGCGCGACGACCCGGCGGGCCCGCTCGAGCGCGTCGCTCATGCCCGCGGTGTGCCGGATGCAGAGCAGCCCGTCGCCATCGTCGAGCGCCGCGGCGAGGGTGTTCGCGCAGACCGTGCGGACCGCGTTGAAGCCGAGCCGCAGCGCGAGCGACCCCTCGTGTCCGTGCGCCATGAGGACGAACGGCTCCACGACGTCCGAGCCGACGATCTCGGCCGGGTCGACACCGGCGAGCCGCGCCATGATCCACACGCGCCGCCCCTCCCGCAGCGCCCCCGCGGTCTCGAGCTCGAGCGCGCCCTCGGCGACGAGCGGCTCGAACCAGCCGAACGCGTCCGCGTTCTGCAGCGGGACGAAATCGTCGCCCACCGTGCCGAGGATCGTCCCGGCGTCGTCGCGGAAGACCGCGCGCTGGCCGGGCACCGGGATCGGCGTGCTGCCGCCCTCGAGCGTCGTCCACATGGGCCGCAGCGAGACGGTCCAGTCGAGGCCCGCGAGCTTGATCGCCTCGGCGACCGACGGGGCCCTGTCGAGAACGTGGCCGAGCCCGTGCCAGGGCGCGACGCCCACCGAAAACATGGTTTGAACTTCATGTGCCATCGAACATCTGCCGGGGCGCATTGCCCCGGTCCTTTCCCATGAGCTCCAGCCCTTGCGGGCCCCGCGGCATGCTCGCGGCGAGGGTCTAGCGGGAAGGCTAGGTGGTGCGGTCCGCGGCGGCGCGGGCCGGGATGCGCGGGTCCTCGGCGCCCTCGCGCTCGGCGGTGCGGTAGGCCAGGCGGGCCGCGTCGGCCTTGCGCTCGCGGGTGGCCTTGGCCGCGGCGGCCTCGGCGGCGGTCATCGCGGGCAGGTCGAACATGGCGAAGTCGAGGGTTTCGGTCGCGTCGAGCATGGATAGAGAGTAGTGCAGAGTTACTCCGATGTCAACGCGACAGTAACCCTTGATCTGTCACAGACAAAGCACCCCGAAAACGTGAAGCAGAGGCCCCGTAGCGGCGTCGAAACGGCCGAATAGGTGGTGCATGCGCGTTATTGCGATCCTGCTCGTTTTGTCGTGCGGCCCGGACGGCCGTTCCCGCGATCCCGGGGCCGTCTCCGGCGTCGTCGTTCCCGACCTCAGCACGGGCGCCGAGGAGCCCGACGCGCCGCGGCTCGATCTGCCGCAGTGGCCCGACCTGCCCGCCGAGAGCTCGAGCGGCGAGGCCTCCACGTCGACCGGCGGCGAGGACAGCCCGAGCGGATCGACGGGGCAGGGGAGCACGGGCGCGACGACCGGCGAGGCCTCCACCGGCGGCGACACGTCGAGCGGCTCGACGGGCAGCACGGGCGACTTGAGCGGCTCGAGCTCCACGGGGCCCGAGCCGAGCGGCTGCCCCTGCGCGCCCGGCATCGACAACTTCTGCGACCTGCCGCCGAGCACCTGCCCGCCGACGGCGCCCGGCGGCTACTGCGACCCGGACGGCGACGGCGCCTACCTGGACGGCGACTTCAACGCGGGATACCTCGACTGGAAAGGCGAGTGCGCATGACCTCCACCGATCCCGTGCGCCGCGCCCGGCGCGACCGCGTTGCCGACGCCGACCAGGCCCTCGTCGCCGCACTCCAGGCCTTCATCGAGGCCGATCGACGCGCGCTCGAGCTGTTCCGTACCCCGGGAGTCTCGGCCCGGGTCCGGCTCGACGCCGACGCGGTCGCCGCTGCGGCGCAGCGGGCCGTCCACATCGCCGCCGCCGCGCTGGCCCGGGCCCTCTTCATCGCCGGGGCAAGGCCAGGCCTGTACGCGCCGCCGGCCACCGCCGCGGAGCTGCGCCGCGAGGCGGCCGCATTCCTCGATCACGACTCGTGACCGGCGAGCGGTAGCCCGACCTGCTCGGCGCGCGGCGGCTCGGCTCGATCGACCTGCTCGACGCGGAACCCGGCCCGCCGCAGCCGCTCGGCCAGCCCGGGCCCGGTGCCCCACCGCCGCAGGATCGGCGCGCACGCGGTCACGCGGCCGTCCTGCTCGACCCACCCCGCGCAGATCAATCCACGGGTCGCGCGGTAGAGCTGTTCCGCACTCAATGAATCACCCGCGGTTGGCCCCGCCACCCGCGACGCAGGTCCCGCGCGGCGGCCTCGAGCTCCCGGGCCATCGCCTCGGCTTCCTCGTCTGACAGCCCGGCGAGCCCGCGGCCCTTGTGGTCGATCCGGTCGCCCTCGTACACCACCGATACCCGCGGTGCGCTGTCGCTCCGCTTGTCGGCCCGCGTCGCCATGATCCCCGTCGTCGTCCGCTTGTCCTGTGCCATCGCCACCCATGACGATTCGCCGATCCTGATATTCGCGCTCGTTGCCGCTCTGGGGCCCCTCCGCTAGCGTCCGCGCATGTTCATCGCTCGCAGCATCCTCCGCGCGCCGACCGACGGCGCCCCCGAGGGCAACGGCGCCGCGCCGGCCCCCTCGCAATCCGCCCTCCCGCTCGACGGCCAGCAGCCCGCGCCGCCAGCCGCCCCCGCCGAGCCCGCAAAGCCGAAGATCGACCCCTCCGATCCGGAGCTGCGCAAGCTGGTCCAGGCCGCGGCGAAGAAGGCCGCCGAGGAAGCCGCCGCCGCCGAGCGCGCCAAGATCGAGGAGGAGAAGAAGCTCGCGCAGCTCGACGCCGAGTCGCGCGCCAAGGCCGAGAAGAAGAAGGCCGAGGACGAGGCCGCGAGCGCGAAGGCCGAGGCGGAGAAGGCCAAGGCCGAGGCCGCGTTCACCCGGAGCCTGCTCGCCGCAGACCTCGCGCCGCAGACCGAGCTCGCCGAGTCGATGGCCCTCGCCGCCGCGAAGGAACTCGTCGCGCAGGGCGTGCCGTGGGCCGACGCCGTGACCCGCGTCGGCAAGGAGCACGCGTACCTGTTCAAGTCGCGCGCCGCGGCGCCGGCCGCCGCTGCCCCGTCCGGCGATTCGCAGCCGGCCTCGCCCTCGGCGGTTCACGCGGCCCGTAATCTCACCGTCGGCGGGTCGGCTGCGCCGAGCAACGCCGGCGGCGCGCAGGTCCCCACCGACGCGTTCGCCATGAACCGCGAGCAGTGGGAGAAGGAGCTCGCGCGGATCAAGGCCGGCGGCAAGGTGCAGTGATCGAGACGTCGAGCGTCGCTATTTGACGCTCGATCCGCGGGGCAGTGCGGTGGGGAGGAGCAACGGCGAGGTCCAGAGGGACGAGCCGTAACAAACCTGCCCTCCCACCCCGCGGAATAACAAATGGCTGACGGATTCATTTCCGACGAACTCGTCCCCCTGGCTCAGAAGAACTTCCTGCAGCGGAAGTTCTACGAGGCCCTCATCCCCACGGTGCAGTTCCTCGCCGCGGCCGAGCTCGAAGAGTACGGTCGCGGCAATGGCGGCACCGTGATCAGCACGGTCCCGGGCCGCAAGACGCCCGTGCTCGACCCGGTCGCGCCGAAGACCGACCCCACCTCGGTCCCGACGCAGTACGAGTGGTTCCGGACCACCGTGCGCCAGTACACCGGCACCGACGACGTGCCGATGAACGAGGCCTACGGCACGATCGCCGACCTCTACCTGCAGAAGATGTCCGAGCTGGGCATCCAGTGCGGGACCTCGCTCAACCTCATGGTCCGCAACTCGCTGTACGCGGCCTACATGGCCGGCAACGCGGTGGCGATCAACTCGGCGGCGCCGGGCACTTCGCTGCAGGTCACCACCGGCAACGGCTTCCGCGAGACCGTCGTCAACGGCGATCCCGTGGCGATCAGCTCGACCAACAAGAAGGCGATCGTCGTCGGCGTCGTCTCGGCGAACGCGATCGCGTGGACCCCGGACGACGCCGACTACCCCGACGGCCCCGGCGTGCTCACGCTCGAGGCCGCGATCACCTGGGCCGCCAACGCCCGCGTCGTCGCCGTCGACCGCTCGGTCATCCTGCGCCCGAACAACGCCTCGACGATCGACGCGCTGTCGACCTCCGACTCGGCGAAGCTCGCCCTGTTCCGCCGCGCCGCGGCCCAGCTCGCCAACGACGGCGTCATGCCGATGGCCGACGGCTACTACCACGTCCACTGCAGCCCGTTCGTGCTGCAGGAGCTCGGCTCGGACAACGAGTACCAGCGGCTGTTCCAGGGCCGGCCCGAGGCGTACATGCCCGACGGCAGCATCGGCACGATCGGCAAGCTCAAGTTCTTCGAGAACAACCAGACCCCGCAGCCGGGCAACCTGAACTCGCCGAACCCGCTGTCGGTCCCGACCCGCGGCACCCAGCTCTCGCCGCACTACTTCGCCGAGCTCTACAACCGCACCGGCGTCCAGATCGAGCGCTCGATCGTCGTCGGCCGCGACGCGGTCTCGCAGCTCTACGTCCCCGAGCTCGCGGCGTTCGTCAGCAACGCGGGCGTCATCGGCAAGCAGCAGGCCGGCTTCCAGATGGTCGGCAACCAGCTCCAGATGGTCATGGGCCCCGGCACCGGCCAGGTCCGCGTCATCATCCGCCCGCCGATCGACAAGCTCGGCCAGGTCGTGACGATCACCTGGTCGGCGACCCGCGGCTTCCCGGTGCGCGCCAACCTGCTCTCCGGCCAGAGCAACGGCCGCTTCAAGAAGGCGATGATCGTCGAGACCGGCCACGAGCCGATCGGCTGATAGCTCGCCGCCTGGCCCCGGGGGCTAGTCCTCGGGGCCGGGTGCCCCGCTTCCCGTCTCCCTTCCTGCCCCGAAAGACGTCCGCCCCATGTCCCTCCCCACCTTCGGCAAAGTCGTACAGGACCTCCTCAACGAGTCGAACATCGCCTACCTCCCGAGCGCCCTGAAGGAGATCGGGCTCGGCGACCTGATCGCCGGCATGATCCCGCGCTGGCGCACCTTCGCCGGCCTGAGCTCCAACGCGACGCAGGTCCTCAACACCGAGCTCGACGGCACCGGCGACTCGCAGGCCGCGATCGTGCTCGCGGTGTGCGACGCCTCGAACGCGCCGCTGGCGATCGTGCAGACCGGCGTCGGCGCCGGCGAGGTCGGCGTCGCCTACTCGTCCGAGGGCGTCCCGACCCTCACCTTCTCGGGCGCCGTCACCGGCTTCCAGGCGCTCATCATGCCCCTGCCGGCCGCCCTCGCCACCAACCTCGCCAAGCGCATCTGAGGCCCGCCGGGCCGAAGGGAGACCTGATCCATGTCGATTCCGACCCAGGGCATCGCGCCGCTCGGCCAGACGGTCCAGCAGCACAACAGCGAGCCGCTCGCGGCGATCAAGGCCGACCAGGCCCGGACGCTTACCGCGAGCGACACCCAGCACCTCGAGTACCAGCGGCACCTAGCCGACACCTCGGGCGGCAGCATCACGATCACGCTCAAGCCCGCCGCGGACTGGCCGGCGTTCGTGCCGTTCCACTTCCAGAAGATCAGCGCGTCGAACACGATGACGATCGACGGCGCGGGCAGCGAGACCGTCGACGGCAGCGCGACGATCGCGGTGACGGGCAACGGCACCGTCATCTCGCTCTACAGCGACGGCACGACGATCCGGCGCTACATCGAGGGCGGGGCCGCAGGCGGCGTCGCGGGTGCCCTGCTCGCGGCGAACAACCTCTCGGACCTCGCCAGCGCCGCGACCGCTCGGACGAACCTCGGCGGCACCGCGACGGGCGTGTCCGTGTTCACGGCGGCCAACGCCGCGGCGGCCCGGACCGCGATCGGTGCCGGCGCCGTGGGCGGTTCGGTGTTCACGGCGGCGAATGCCGCCGCGGTCTACACCGCGCTCGGCCTCGGCGACTATGCCAACGACGCGGCAGCGGCGGGCGGCGGCGTCGCCGTCGGCGCCTGCTACCACACCGCGGGCGTGCTCAAGACGCGCATGGCCTGACCTGCCGCTCCGTGACCGGCCTCGCCGGCGTCCGTAGAGTGCCCTCGTGAACAGCGAAAGCACCCAGACCGCCGCCGGCGAGACCGGCAAGACCGAGAAGGCGGCCGCAAAGTCCAAGGACACCGCGGCCGCCGCGACCAATTCACCTGACATGCGAGCGCTCGTCGCCATGGTCGGCCAGCTCGCCGCCGACATGGCCGCGCTCCGTGCCGAGGTCGCGGCTCTCGCCGGCACGACCAACACCGCCGCCGATGCCGCCGAGGAGGCCGCCGCGTACATGCGCGTCCTGCTCCCGGAGCAGTACCTCGCGCTCAAGCCCGACGAGGTCCGGCAGATCCACGAGACCGCGCCCGAGGCCCGCCTCAAGGTCACGGCGGACTTCCGCACGAACATGGTGACGTTCGCCCGCGGCGAGGTCATCGACGCCGGCGACCCGCGGATCCCGGTCTACGCCGACCGGCTGCAGCTCGCCCTGATCCACGCCGACGACAACGCCGAGACGCGCGTCGCCTCGTTCGTGGCCCGGGCCAACGCACGGCAGGTCAAGGCGCTCCTCGAGGACAAGCGCAAGGCGCAGCTCCGCGTCGCGGGCGAGCTCGCCGCGAAGGCCCGCGAGGCGGCCGACCGCGCCGCCAAGCTCGCGCAGGAGAACGGATAAGCCATGCCGCTGACCGACGACGAGAAGGGTAAAATCGCCTGGCACCTGGGCTGGACCGAGTACCCGCAGGTGCTCAACGTCTCCGGCATCGTCGTCGATCACAACATCGTCACGATGCTCCGACGCAACATCGAGGAGTGCCCCGATTCGGCGCTCGGCCGGGTGCGCCGCTGCCTCTGCGAGTGCGACAAGATCATCGACCAGATCTCGGCCGCGCGCGAGAAGTTCGGCGTGAAGCAGGTCGACGGGATCGTGCTCGACGCCTCCGAGCAGATGCGCCTGCTCGACGACGAGTACAACCGCTGGCGGTACCACCTCGCCGACATGTTCGGGGGCCACATCAACCTGTGGTCCTTCCTCAACCGTAATCGCCTCGGCACCGTCTCGGGGCTCCAGGAGTGCTACGCATGAGCTCCACGTGGAATCTCCTCCGCACCGTCGTCGTCGCAGCCATCGGCGCCGAGCCCGACTTCGAGGCCAACCAGACCGCGCTGCCCAACGGCTTCGGCGTCGCGCACCCGCGCCAGAACAACCCGGACACCGGCGACAACCTGCAGGAGATCAAGCTGATGGTCCTGGGGTACAACGGCCCGGTCGGCTCCGACGGCTACGCGACCGGGGCGATCGTCTCGGGCACCTGCGACCTGCGGATCGTCGAGTTCGCGCCGCACCCGTCGCCGAACCAGCCGGACCGCCTGATCTTCGCGGGCGCAGCGCCGTTCATCGCGCTCCCGACTGGACGCGGAGTCATCGTCACCGCGAAGTACCTGCACGGCCTCACGGCCACGCTGGCGAACCTCGGCGGAGGCCTCGCCGGCGCCACGTCGATCGAGATCCTCTGGCGCTCGGCGCGGTGACGCCATGTCCTGTAATTGCGGCTGCACGCCTCACGACCCGAGCTGTCCCGACTACGGGCACATCGTCGGCCCCGACGCCGGCGTGCTGTCCGCGGACAGTTGCGGCGCGACGCCCGAGGGCAACGCCCCGGTCTGGTCGATCGGGTGCTCGGTCGCGGTCGGCCTGCAGGGCGTCGTCGATCAGGTCCGACGGCTCAAGACCTCGCTCGGCTTCACGTCGTATCGGGTCTGGCTCGTGTGGGAGGAGCAGGGCGACGACAACGTGTACCGCGACGTCCGGCGCGTGGAACTGCAGCCCGTCGAGGTCCGCAAGATCGACGAGGTCGCGCTGACCGTCGGCCCCGGCGGCGTCCAGCCCGAGGGCCAGATCGAGCTGTACCACGTCTCTCCGAATCAGGTCCGGCAGGACGCGCTCCTCGGCCGGCTCGACGGGAAGCCCTGGAACGGCGACCGGCAGCGCTTCTTCTACGAGGTCGTGGTGCGCGACCAGTGCCCCGGCGGCGCCGAGCCGACGCGCTTTCGCTTCGCTCCGGCGGCAGTGCCCGTGCTCTCGCGCGGGCGCGATCCGTTCGGCTGGTCGATCAAGCTGACGTCGCAGATGCCGGCCCGTGGTCGCCACGGCGAGGATCGGACCGTCGCGCTCGGCGAGCCCGCGCCGGTGACATCGAAGTGGGGCGGGTCGCGGACGTGAGGGTCAAGGTCAAGGGCCTCGTCGAGCTCGAGAAGCGCCTCAAGAAGCTTGCGCCGGCGATGGAGAAGGGCCTGCGGGGCATCGCGCTCCGAGCAGCCAGGTACGGGGCCACGCGCGGGGTCCTGCACTCGCGCCGCGCCGGGATCCGGGCGACCGGGACCTACGAGCAGTCGTTCTCGTCGCACGAGACCCGCGACGGCGCCGTCGTCGGCAACGCGTCCGAGCACGCGGTTTTTGTCGAGATCGGCCGCCGTCCGGGTCGCCGCCCGCCGCTCGACGCGATCCTGAAGTGGCTCGTGAACAAGGGGCTCGTGTCGTTGAAGCTGCCGCGGATCTCCGACCGCGAGGCTCGCAAGGGCGACTACGCGGAGCGGGGCGGCGTCACCGGCGAGGCCCGCAGCGGGAAGCAGCGCGCCAGGCTGAAGGCGATCCAGAAGCGCCGCGCCGAGGCGTTCAAGCGCCGGCAGCGGAAGAAGCACGTCATGGCCGCGATGGGCCAGGCCTTCGGGATCCAGAAGAAGATCGGCAAGCGCGGGACCACGGGGCACCGGATCATGCGCAGCGTCCACCGCGACGTGCAGCGGTACGTGAAGCGCGAGCTCCGGCGCATGGCCGCGATGCTGCGCTAGCCGGTCGGGTCGGCGTCGGCCGCCTCGCACGCGACGACGCCGGCGACGCCTTCGCACTCGCGCGGGCACTCGCCGCACCGGGCCAGGCGCAGGGCCTCGCGGCACTCGACGTACTCGCTGACGCACAGGCCTGGGTTCTCGGCGAGCACGGCCTTGCACTCCTCGGCGGTCTGCGGCTCCTCGGCGCCGCAGCCGGGCGCGGGCCCGAAGGGATGGGTCTCGCAGATGTCCGGGTCCTCCTCGATCTGCAGGCACATGTGCGGGCCGCAGGCCGGTGAGGGAACGAGGGCGGCGAGGATGAATGCGACGGGTAGCAGGCGGGTCACGGGCGCCGCGGATATCACGGCGCGCCGCAACAGGCCCGCGGCGTCACTCGTCGTCGCGCTTGTCGAGGGGGCAATGCCGGCCGGTCGCGCGCGGCTCGTTGTCGCGGAGCTGCGGGCAGTGCGACCAGTTGCATTCGCCGTCCGCGCCGGCCTGGCATCCCCTCGCCTTGTCCGGCGGCGGGTACAGGATCAGGCCATTCGCGTCGCGCGGCGTCCTGTCGACGGCGAGGTCGACGTCCTGCAGCCGCTTGAAACGCACGGCGGCATCGATGCGCGCGGCCTCGCCGAAGTCGCCGTTGAACGCCCGCAGCGCCGTCATGGACACCAGACGCTCGACGGCCAGCGAGCGCTCGCGGTCCTCTGCGCAGAGCCGCACGCCGCCGCCGGGCCGATCGTCTCCGATCGCCAGTAGCACCCGCCGACCGCTGCGCAGCGCAAACAGGCCAGGTGACGGCAGGTCGATCCGCTCGAACGTGTCGAGGTCCTTCCAGTCGAGCGCACCCGAGCATCAAGAACAAGCTGATCGCCTACACCTGCAAGTCGGTCGCCGACGCGACCTCCGCCCGGCGGTGCGCGGGGACCGGCATGCGCTCGACGGCCTTGTCCGCGTGGAACGTGGCGAGATCGACGCGATGCGACTCGGCATAGACCTGCGCGTACACGCGCACCCACACCTCGTCGCGGAGGTCGCGGATCGGCGTGCAGACGGCGGCGGCGATCTGGTCCTTGGTCGGCTCGCTCATCCTTCGGCCTCCCCGATGTTGAGAGCGATCGGCTGCCCCTTGCTCCGCAGCCACGAACGGGCCGATCGGCCCGCGTGCGAGGGC
>Ga0209204_1003099_pt1 | contig 12656 bp, 10 predicted proteins | sample AD_JPNMR2_MetaG_FD_184425 | JGI IMG/M metagenome (GOLD analysis project Ga0209204, IMG submission 184425) | Active sludge microbial communities of municipal wastewater-treating anaerobic digesters from Japan - AD_JPNMR2_MetaG (SPAdes) (version 2) | ecosystem: Engineered > Bioreactor > Anaerobic... | reverse complement strand
CTATTATAGCTGGAGCTACTGCTTGTCTATTGCAAAAACATCCTAATGTAGATCCTTTCAATATAATACAAGCTATAATAAAAAGTGGAAATAAATATCTAACACCAGATAATAATTACGGTTATGGCATTCCAAATTTCGCTATTGCAGATATTTTCGCAAATGATACGTCCATATCTACACCTACATGGTTAGACAATTCTCCATTCATTTACCCTAACCCTTTTACTTCTTCATTAAATATTATTTATAAATCTAATGAAAAAGATATCATTAATCTAGCTTTATATTCTATTGATGGCAAACAAATATTCAGTAATGTTTATAAGTTGTATCCAGGGAATAATTATATCGTATTAGATCAATTAGATACATTAGCTGCAGGTACATATTTGTTGTCATTGGGAGCGAATCTCCCAATAAAACTTATTAAAAACTAGATTTTTTTAGAAAAAAAGATAAAGTTTAGAAGCGTAAGGTAAAATTTTATTATTATGTTTTAGTTAAAATATTTTATTATTTAAATAAAATTTATTAATTTTGTTAAAAATTTTAGTTATGAAGGAATTATTAGAAAACATTGATAAATACTTGGCTCTACCCAAGGATCACAAACGTGATTTCCTGGATCAGCTATATCAATACCTCGTCAATAGTAATGCCACTGCTGTAGATTATCAAAGAGTAAAAATCCAATCTACTGCAGCTATCTGTCCAGACTGTAGAAGCGAAAATGTCATTAAAGTTGGTAAAAGAAATGGCAGACAAGTTTACAAATGCAAAACTTGTGGTTATCAATTTCGTGAGACTGCTCGCACCTTTGTATATCGTATGCGAAAATATCCATTAATGCTCGACTATATGAGATGCATGCTCGAGGGTAAAAGTCTGAGAGCATGTGCTAATGAGGTTGGCATTTGTCTTAAAACCAGCTTCGAATGGCGACACAAAATATTAGCAGCTATTAGAGCCTTAGAAGGTGGAATAAGCTTCTCTGGTATTGTAGAAGCCGATGAGCTACTAATGAAATATTCAGAGAAAGGTAGAAAGTTTAAAAACAAAGAAGAATATCAAAAAGCTAAAAAGAAGAAACATCCCAAAGTAGCAGTATTAGTAGTTACAGATAGAGAAGGTAATTTACTTTTTAAACAGGTTGGAAAGAAAAAGGTGAAAAATGAGCAATTGAGAGAAGAACTCAAGAATAGATTATCAGAAAACAATCTTATATGTGTGAAACCAAAGAAAGAGTTCAGAAAAGGCGTAAAGGGTTTACAAAGTAAAAAAGTGATAGTAAACAAAAGGCAGATTAAACGAGGGATTTATAGTGTAAAAATAGTAGAGAACAAAATAAGTGATTTCAAGACGTGGTTGAGTAGATTTCACGGGGTAGCTACAAAGTATTTGCAGAGCTATCTGATGTGGTTTGTGATAATGAATAAGTACCTAAAAGAGTTGATAGATCCAGATATTGGTAGACTACTGAACTTGTCATCGCACGACAGGTGGGCTTGGGACAAGTATAGAGAGATAGTTAGTCAAAAATATGAATAACATACTTTGAAATATAACAATAATTTGTTATTTTCAAAACCCTATATGATAATTTTTTAAACCCTAAAAAATTATCTTCTTATTACCTTTAAATTAAACAAGGCTGTGCTGCCTAATATTGCTGCATTCTTATTTAATAGTGCAGAGGGCAATATTTTAACTTTGTCTTTAAATAGCAACAATACATTATCGTTTATGGTTTCTCGGATTGTAGGTATTAGTATTGGATGTGCATTGGCTATCCCTCCAAACAAAAATATTGCTTCAGGATCTAGTATTAAAATAAGGTTTGCTAAAGAATGTCCCAACGCTTCTCCAGTAATTTTATATGTTTGGATAGCTATTTTATCGCCATTTAATGCTAAATTATAGATTTCTTTGGTAGTCATTTCTTCTGATATAAACTCCCTACCATTAGAAGCACATTCCTCTTTATATGTTTGCAAAATTCCTCTAGATGATACATATGTTTCTAGACAACCTATCCTACCACAACTACATTTACGGTTACTCTCTTTTATAATAGTATGTCCTAGTTCACCTGCTAAACCATTTTTACCATGTATAATATTACCGTTTGCGAAAATTCCACTTCCTAATCCAGTTCCTATTGTTAGTACTACAAAATCGTTCATCTCCTTTGCAGCACCAAAAAATTTTTCTCCTATCGCAGCTGCATTAGCATCATTTGTTAGTATAACTGGTAATTGAAATTTGTCACAAAAAATATTAGCTATAGGAATATTTTCTCCCCAATTCAAATTAGGTGCAAACTCAATGCAACCACTATAAAAATTACCATTTGGAGCTCCTATACCTATACCACTAGCTTTTATGTGCTGTTCATTACTCTTATTTATATATTCAGTATATATGTCATTTACAAGATCTTTCGGGTTACTGTATGATTTAGTATTGAAAGAGCCTGAAAAAATAATTTCTCCTTTTTCGTTTACTAATCCATATTTTGTATTGGTTCCTCCAATGTCGACACCAATATAATAATTGTCTTTCATATATTTTTGATTTAATTGGTTACACTTTTTTTATATCTCCAAATTCGATAAAATATTAGATAAATAAATCCTATCAAAGGTATAATAAATGAATTTATGTTTTTCATTCTTAAAAATTAAATAACATATTCTCCATAAATATAGATTATTGATTAAATGTAGAAATGACTAATTCATTTATTGCAAAAATAAAAATATTTATAAATAAAACTATAATTTTTCATTGAATATAAATCTATTGTTCTTTTAGCATTGATATTTAAAAATTATTGTTAAACAATCTAAAACTCTTAAAATGATATTTGTTATAAAAATCATGCTATTTCTTTAAATTATTTTACTTTTGTAATTATTATTAAATTTTTAAAAAAAATAGTGCTTTATGCCTTGGGATGTTTATTCTTTTCGCGATCATTTTCCTTTTTATTCTTTAGATAATGATATAGTTTATTTAGATAATGCTGCAACTACGCAAAAAAATATTGAAACCATAGACACTCTTAATTTTTTTTATTCCCATTTTAATGCAAATGTACATCGTGGAGCTCACTATTTATCTATTAAATCTACAGAATTATTCGAAGATGCAAGAAAAAAAATTCAAAATTATATTAATGCTAAAAATAGCTATGAGATTATATTTACCAAAGGTACCACTGAAGCCATTAATTTAGTTGCTTTTAGCTACATAGAGCAATTTTGCTCTGCTGGTGATAACATCATTACTACATCTATAGAGCATCATAGTAATTTAGTACCTTGGCAACTTGCTGCTAAAAGAAAAAATTTAGAACTGCGTTTTATACCATTTAATGTTAACAATTATACTCTAGATCTTGATGCTTTTAAAAAATTAGTCGATGGCAATACAAAAATTATCGCTATTACTCAAGTTAGTAACGTCCTAGGAATAGCAACTCCTATTAATGAAATTATTGATTTTGCTCATTCAAAAAATATTCCTGTCCTTATAGATGCTGCGCAATCTTTCCCTCATATGGTTATTGATGTTCAACAATTAGATGCTGATTTTCTAGCATTATCCGCTCATAAATTCTATGGTCCTACTGGCATTGGGATTTTATTTGGTAAAGAAAAATGGTTAAACGCTATGCCTCCATACCAGAGTGGTGGCGAAATGATTGATCTTGTAACTTTAGATAATACTACTTTTAATGAATTACCATTTAAGTTTGAAGCTGGCACTCCCAATTTTGCTGATGCTATTGCCTGGGGATCTACCATAGATTTTATTAGTCAATTGGACAAAAACCAAATGTTTGGTTATGAGGAAGAGCTTTGGAACTATGCATATGAAAAATTATCTTCTTTACCATACATTAAAATTTTTGCTCATCCAGAGCAAAAACATTACGGTGCTTTGTCTTTTGTTTTCAATGATATTCACCCCTATGATGCTGCTTCAGTTTTGGATGAACTAAAAATTGCCGTTAGAGTTGGCCATCACTGTGCTCAACCTCTTATGAGTATATTAGGTGTCACAGGCACTATTAGAGCATCTTTTTCTCCATATAATACGGTAGATGATATTGATAAATTAGTCGAAGGATTAAAATCAGTTTATAAATTTTTTAACAAGAATTAGTTGATTATGAATAATATAGAATTAAAGGCGAAACAAATAGAAGATGAATTTGCTATCTTTGATGATTGGATGGATAGATATAATATTTTAATCGATAAAGCTAGGAATTTAGAACCATTAGATCCTAAATATAAAACTCCTCAATATTTAATAAATGGTTGTCAATCTCAATTATGGTTATATTGTGAGAATAAAGATGGTCGTTTGTTTTGTAAAGCTGATGGAGATGCTATTATCACAAAAGGTATGGCAGCTATTGTTTTAGAGCTTGTTAATGGTGAACCATTGCAAGATATTATAAATTATAATTTTGAAGTCTTTGATAATATCGGACTTCATTCTCATCTCTCTCCTACCCGTTCTAATGGATTACGTAGTTTAATTAAACAAGTAAAATTATATGCTGAGGCATATTTATTAAAAAATATTAACGATGATAAACAAAGATAATGTTATTGAAATTCTAAAAACAGTTTTCGATCCAGAAATACCTGTTAATATCTGGGATCTTGGCATAGTCTATAATATCGAGATTACTGAAAATAATGATATAATTATTACGATGACTATGACAGCACCTAATTGCCCAATCTCTGAAATGATTTTAGATGATGTCAAAGCTTCGCTGAGTAATTTAGAAGGTGTGAATGATATAAAAATCAATTTAACTTTTGATCCTCCTTGGTCTCCTAATATGATGTCTGAAGAAGCTAAATTACAACTAGGTTTGTTCTGATTTTGCTTACTCTCTATTGGCAACCACAAGCTTTTTTATATTTAATCCAGCTATTGTAGCTGCCATTAAATACATTCAAATCTATTTTAGTATTTATTCCTTTTAGTCGTCCTCTATCTGTATATTGCCAAAATAAAAAGTCTTTTGGCAACTGCGGTTCATCTATTCTATATGACGCTATCCACAAAGGTAAATGATCTAAATCATTACCTATTATTAAATCATAATATGTAGATACATTAGTATAAATCATTATTTCATGATCTTTTTCATTATTAATAGTCTGAATAAAAGTATTTAGATTTTTTATAGCCACATCTCTATCTGTATATTTCTCAATATCAATCACATAGGGAAGTTTCACTTTTACATTACTAATAGAATTCAAAAAATTCTTAGCTTGTTCACTACCACTAATGTCAGCTACGAAGTAATGATACGCTCCAAAGCAAACATTTCTTTTTATCAATTCTTTAGAATACTCTTCAAACATCTTATCTTGTAAGGTTATCCCTTCAGACGCCTTTAAAAAGACAAATTCTATAGGTAAATCATTGCCATATAGTAATGTATCCCACTCAATCTGGTCTCCCTGGTAATAGGATAAATCTATTCCATACACATTATAATTTTCTCTTTTGGGAAAATAATATTCCGGTTTATTAATTATGAAATATATTATCAACATTATAATAAGTGTAGCAAGCAATAAAAATAGTATTTTATTTTTTTCTTTTTTCATAATTTATTGTAAAATGTAATTTAGATAATACATATTTTACGCAAAAAATGTTCCTTTATTATTAAAATATGAGTAATTGTACATCTACTATTCAAAATTAGAACGTGTTAAATGCTGAATCAATAGTAAAATAGCCGTGTTAGAAGCTGATTCTATAACTATTTCTCTATTACCATGAAAATGAAATTCATAATGAAAAATTTTTGAAGGTGTAGCTATAGCGAAATGTACTAATCCAACAGGTTTATCTTGCGTACCACCAGTAGGGCCAGCTATACCACTTATAGCCACTGCATAATCTGTATCGAATAATTCTTTCCCATTTACAGCCATATATCTTACAGTTTCTTTACTTACAGCACCTTTTTTAGCTAATATTTCTTCTGGAACATCTAATATTTCTTCTTTAATTTCATTAGAATAGCATACTAAGGTCCCTTTATAATATTCAGAACTACCTGCATTAGAAACAATTTTACTTGCTACAGTGCCACCAGTGCAACTCTCTAATGTACACAAGGTTTTTTTAGAATTTACAAGTAATTTATGTAAATATACTTCTGGTTTATCTATATCATCATAAACAAAAAATTCTCTAAAAGTATATATTAAACTACTTATAAATTTTTTAAAATCTACATTTTGTGAATAATCTTTTTTAGCAGTGAAAACTATTCTGAGATAGCCATAAGAAGGAAGGTAAGCAGCTGACAAGGTATCAAATTTTTCTATCATTGGTTCTATAACTGCAGCTATTTCACTCTCTCGAGTATTCCTAAAAGTATATGCTACACGCCATATATATGCAGAATAATTATTAATAATCCATGGTAATACAGACTGGTCAAAAATAGTTTGTGCTTCTTGCGGCACACCAGGTAGGCTGAATAAAAATACATTATCTTTTTTTACTTTAACACCAGGAGCTGCTCCTACTGGATTTGGCAACAATTCAGCAGATTGTGGTAACATTGCCATTAGTTCTCTCATTTTAGTATATTTTACTTCCTGGTTTTCATAAAAATTTTGTATTGTTTTCTTAACTTCATCATTTAACACGATGGGAACATTTAACCATTCCGCAATAGCTTCGATAGTTTTATCATCAGAAGTAGGTCCTAGTCCTCCAGTAGTGATTATCATATCATGTGATCTTGATAATTCATCTAAAGCATTGACAATATCATTAATATCGTCAGCAACTGATAAAATAGTTTTTGTTTGAAAGCCATTAATAAATAATTGATTAGCAATATATGAAGCATTTTTATTATCTATGATGCCTCTCAAAAGTTCATCTCCAATGCATAAAATTGCAATATTCATACTAATTTTAATAATTTCAATTAAAATTCAATCTATTTTATTATCACAATTTTATCAACAATATAGTATTTATTACCATTATTTTTATTGGAATATTTAATAGCTATTATATATGAACCCTGAGGGACAGGTTCTCCATTATAAGTACCATCCCAACTAGCACTATAATCTGTAGTATAAAAAAGTTGTTTTCCCCACCTGTCAAATATTCTCATCTCGAAAGTAGAGGGATCTATGCCTGTGCCCATAATATTGTATAGTTCATTAATATTATTACCATTAGGAGTAAATGCATTTGGTAAAAATATATTTGTTATATCATTAATAATAATATTAGCACCAACTGTATCCACGCAACCATATTGATCTGATACAGATAAAACAACATGATACACACCAGGGAAATCATATGCATGAGTCGGAGAAAAATAAGTTGAACTATACCCATCACCAAAGTCCCATTGATAAGAACTCGCACCAATAGAATAATTTTCAAAATAAATTATTGGATCATCTATAGTTGTGATTTGCGGTTTTGGTGCAAAATTAGCTTGTGGTTTAGATGCTTCTACTAATGTTATATTGATCGTACTGCTACATCCATTAGCGTCAGTAATAGTTAAATTATAATTACCCGCAGGTATATTATTTAGATTTGAAGTGTTTGCTCCATTTGACCATTGATAAATAAATGGAGGTATTCCACCAGTTACATTCGTTATTATATTCCCATCTGACTGCCCACAATGTGATTGTGTAGTAGTATAATCAATTATTGGAGGCTGAGACACATTTATCGTAACAGATGCGGTACCTGTACAACCTTGGTTAGTAGTTCCTGTAACTGCATATGTAGTCGTAGTGGAAGGTATTACAGTTATATTATTACCACTTATATTATTACTCCAAATAAAAGACGTTCCTGATATATCAGAATTCGCTGTTAAAATTACGCTAGTACCACTACAAATAGATGATTGAGAAGGATCAATACTTACTGTTGGCAATGGATTTACCGTTACACTTACAGTTGCTGTACCAGAACATCCTACACCACTTGATCCCGTTACTGTGTATGTTGTTGTGGTTGTTGGCGTTACAGTAATACTTGATGTGCTACCTCCTGTGCTCCAGCTATATGTACTAGATCCATTAGCTGTTAATACTGAGGTACTACCTATACATATTGATGGTGGTGCCGCTGTTATACTAATAGTTGGTGAAGAACCCACTGTAACAGTTACTGTAGCAGTATTTGAACATCCTACACCACTTGATCCCGTTACTGTGTATGTTGTTGTGGCTGTTGGCGTTACAGTAATACTTGCTGTGCTACCTCCTGTGCTCCAACTATATGTACTACCTCCACTAGCTGTTAATACTGAGGTACCACCTATACATATTGATTGTGGTGCTGCTGTTATACTAATAGTTGGTGAAGAACTCACTGAAACAGTTACAGTAGCAGTATTTGAACATCCTACACCACTTGATCCAGTTACTGTGTATGTTGTTGTGGCTGTTGGCGTTACAGTAATACTTGCTGTGCTACCTCCTGTGCTCCAACTATATGTACTAGCTCCACTAGCTGTTAATACTGAGGTACCACCTATACATATTGATTGTGGTGCTGCTGTTATACTAATAGTTGGTGAAGAACTCACTGTAACAGTTACAGTAGCAGTATTTGAACATCCTACACCACTTGATCCAGTTACTGTATATGTTGTTGTGGCTGTTGGCGTTACAGTAATACTTGCTGTGCTACCTCCTGTGCTCCAACTATATGTACTACCTCCACTAGCTGTTAATACTGAGGTACCACCTATACAAACAGATGGAGGATTAGCATTAATAGTAACATTTAAATTGGTACTTACATTTACTACTACAGTAGCTGAACTAGAGCATGAGCCATTATAACCTGTTACTGTGTATGTTGTTGTGGTTGTTGGCGTTACAGTAATACTTGCCGTGCTAGCTCCTGTGCTCCAGCTATATGTACTAGCTCCATTAGCTGTTAAAATACTATTTTGTCCAACACAAATATTTTGTGGTGAAGCAGTAACAGTAAGGGTTGGAGATGGAGTAACTGTTATTAATACAGAAGCAGAAGCTGTACATCCCTGTGAATCAGTTGTAGTAACTGTATATGTTGTTGTACTAGATGGAGAAGCTATAGGATTAGAAATATTTGGATTAGATAGCCCTGTAGTTGGTGACCATGAATAAGTGACGCCACCAGTAGCTGTAAGCTGTACACTTTCACCTTGACAAATTGTAGATGTAGGACCGGCAGTAGCATTACAAGAAACGCATGATGCTGGAGCCATATATGTAATTGTCATACTACAAGAAGGTGCATAAGTAAAATATGCTGTGATAGTATGTGAGGCACCATCTGATGTGATACCATTTAAAGTATAAGATATCGGACTAGTAAAAGGTGAATTAAAAGATTGAGTTGTACCTGAATTATCAGTAACTACAAGTTGCCCACCTGGAGGTGGATTTGAAAATGTTATTTGACCAGAAACTGAATAAGAATTAGTAGCAGGATCACAAGTACCAGGCACAGCTGTTAAACCAGTCATGCTACAATATACAATATCGCAATTTGTATGACCTGCACCTGGTTGGCCAGCATTAGTTTGTTCAAAAATAATATTATTTGGATTATTAGAATAATTTGTTATTAATAAAATATAAAATTGTCCTACTTGGGCATTAGGTATGTAGCACCATTCAGTGGATGCAGCGTCATAGCTGCAATCTACTGTGTTGCCATTCGGATATCCTCCACCTGGTCCAGAAGCATGATGATCATCACAAGTAGAATTAGAATTAGTTAAGTATGTTTCTGGATTTTGACATGGATCAAAAATATTATTAAAAGGTCCCCAACATATGAAATCTAAATCTTGACTTTGATCACTATGTATGTATATATCAATATTTCCTGGTTGATCTATAAATAAATAATACCAAACAGGATTTGGAGTAGTTTGTAAACAACAGTAATTAGGTCCAGCCTCGCCAACTCCACTATTAACACCTGCTGGGAAATTATATGTTGTTCCTGTACAAAATGGCCTTGCAGATATACAAAAATCGCCATCACAACCTGTATTATCAATAGCAGACCATTTTAAAGAAACTGGTATTTCTAAATATCCACTAGAAACTTGACAATTATACTTACTAACTAAAAGAGTTACAGTACCAGTAAATGTAGCTGTCCAAGTAATAGAGGATTTATTACCGCATTCATCGTCATTATATGCTAACACAGTTCCACTACCGCATGTAGAACCCTCAAATAAAGTTAATTGAGTATTAAAAGCTAATCCTGATGACCCACAAGTTGACCACGTATATGTGATTCCTTGTGTAACATTAAAAACTGCATAATTACCACCTTTCACCATATCTGATACAGTTATAGTAGAACATGGCGCTATACTATATGGGCTACCTAGTAAAACTGTATTGCAAGTGTAACATTGTGAATAAATAGTGAAACTTAAATGTAATATTAAAATAAATAAATAAAATTTTTTCATTTTCTAAAATATTTTTAATGTGAGATATCACCTTGATTTTTTTGTATTAAATATTTATTGTATTGTTCAAAATATTTATCTTCCCAAATTTTAGATGCTAAATCATATAATTGCTTAGATAGCTCATTTTTAGGACCTAATTGAATATATTTAGGCATTGATTTAGTAATATCATCTTTTTTTATATTATTTCTCATGTAATATATTTCTAAAAATATATCTTTAGTGAATGAAGTTTCCTCAGATTTAATAAACTTATAGCCTTTGTCTGATAAAGCATCAATATAATCATTCACTACTTCTATTGGCATTTGTTTATCTAAAATTACATATCCAAAATTTTCAGTATAAGAAAAGGCAGAAAAAATGACCAAATTTTCTTTTTCTAATCCTCTTGCTAAGTAATCAGCTTTCACAGAGTCATTTATACCTGATACATAAATTTTATAAACGCTCCAATTAGGTAAATTATCTGTATTTTGAGCTATAATTTTGCTCATTAATACTATAAAAACCAGAAATGTTATTATCTTTTTCATATAATTGATTTTTTACTAAAACAAAATTACATATTTTTTTTAAAAAAAAACACAGATATATAAAATTTTTATAAATTCATAATTAAATATTAATAAATAAATTTGGTTATTATATCAACTTACATTTAAACTCAATAAAAATTTTAAACATATTTTATCTGATTTATGGAATGATTTAACTGATTTATATTGTTTAGAAGTTTATTAATTTAGTAGTTTAAGATAAAGAGTATTATAATTAATTGGATTATGATTAATAATAGAAAAACACAAAAACCAAAAAAAAATCATGGGTTCAGACAATAAAAGCATAAAATCAAAATATTAGACCCTAGGATGAGACAACTATTCTACAATGATATATATTAACTAATTTTACAAAATCAAGAAAAATTTGTAATTTTATAAAAGTTTTTTAGCACTTATGAATTATTTATTAGACAGACAAGATTTATATAATTTAGATAAAAACGAAATAATAGAATTATTACAATTGCAAGGTGATGATTTCATAAAATTAATTAAAAAAGCTAATGAAATTCGCTTGAAATATAGAGGTGACAAAGTATATTTTAGAGGTTTAATAGAATATTCTAATATTTGCAGAAAAAATTGCTTTTATTGTGGCATTAGAAGTGGTAATAAAAATTTTATTCGTTATACAATAAAAGATGATGAATTTTATAACGCTGTAAAATTTGCTATCAGAGAGCGATATGGGAGCCTTGTAATACAAAGTGGCGAAAATACTAGTCCAGCTTTTATAGAAAAAATTACAGAATACATAAAAGAAATTAAAAAAATTAGTAATGGTAAATTAGGTATTACACTATCATTAGGAGAGCAATCATTAGAAACATATCAAAAGTGGTATGATGCTGGTGTACATCGCTATTTATTAAGAATAGAAGAGTCACATCCAGAGTTATACAAAAAATTACATCCGCAGGATGGTAATCATGATTTTGGAATAAGGTATAATTGTTTAATAAATTTGAAAAATATTGGTTATCAATTGGGCACGGGTATTATGATAGGTCTACCGTTTCAAACTGTTGAGCATTTAGCTGATGATCTGATTTTTATGAGAGATCTAGACATAGATATGTGTGGCATGGGACCTTATATAGAACATCCTGATACTCCACTTTATCAATTCAAAGATGAGCTTTTACCTTTAAAGGAAAGGTTTAATTTGACTTTAAAAATGATTGCTATTCTCAGGTTAATGATGCCAGATATTAATATCGCTGCTACCACTGCTATGCAAGCAATAGATCCAATGGGTAGAGAAAAAGCTTTACAAGCTGGTGCTAATGTTTTGATGCCTAATATTACTCCCAAGCAATACAGAGAAGAATATCTGCTCTACAATAATAAACCTTGCATAGATGAAAATCCTGACGATTGTATAGCTTGTTTAGACTCTAGAGTACAAATGGCAGGTTATCGAATAGGCTATGATGAATGGGGTGATAGTACACATTATTTTAATAGAAAAAAATAGTAATAAATTTTTTTAATCTAATTTTTCTTGGGTTTATATCCACTTTGTTGCAATAGGATACTAGAGTTTG
>Ga0209204_1003090_pt1 | contig 12684 bp, 7 predicted proteins | sample AD_JPNMR2_MetaG_FD_184425 | JGI IMG/M metagenome (GOLD analysis project Ga0209204, IMG submission 184425) | Active sludge microbial communities of municipal wastewater-treating anaerobic digesters from Japan - AD_JPNMR2_MetaG (SPAdes) (version 2) | ecosystem: Engineered > Bioreactor > Anaerobic >... | reverse complement strand
CATCACATCTTCACCAGCGACACCCACGTGCAGGCGTACGCCGAACGGCTGGGGCTGGCATCCAAGCTGCACTGGTGCGAATCGTCGGTGGGTGTGGAATACCGCGGGACCTGTTACCCATTCACGACACCGGTTGATCTGCTGCGTTTCCGGCCGCTCTCGCTGCTTTCGCGCCTCCGGGTCGGGTTGGCGGTGTTGAAAATGCGCCGCCGGGCCACATTTGACGATTTGGAAGAAATCACCGCCGAGGAGTGGATCATCCGCGAGATGGGCGAGCCGGCCTACCGGGTGCTTTGGGAGCCGTTGCTCCGCTCCAAGTTCGGAGACAAGTACCGGGAGGTGTCGGCGGTGTGGTTTTGGGGGAAGGTGAAACTGCGGGGAGGCACCCGCTCCAAGTCCGGGGCGGGCGAGAGGCTTGGGTACCTGAAGGACGGGTGGGGGCAATTGTATGAGCGGATGGGGGAAGAGATCGCCGCGCGGGGGGGGATTATCCGGCTCCATGAGTTGGTGCGGGAGATCCGGCCTGTCCCTGGCGGATTGGCGGTCCGCACCCGGTCCGGCGAGGAGATCTTCCAGCGGGTGTTATTCACTCCCAGTGTGCCGATGTTGCTCCAGACCGTGCCGTCACTCCCGGACGGCTACCGGGCGTTTCTCTCCCGCATTCCCTACCAGGCCAACATCACGATGGTGTTGGGATTGGAGAGGTCGTTATCCCCTTATTATTGGTTGAACATCACCGATCCGGACTCTCCTTTCGTGGCGGTGATCGAGCACACCAACCTTTTCCGCGATCCGGATTACGGCGGTTTGATTCCCGTGTACCTTTCGCGGTATCTCAGCCCGGACCATCCATTTTATACCATGAAGGTCCCCGCCTTGCGGGAGCGGTTCCTCTCCCACCTGGAACAATTGTTTCCGCATTTTCGCCGGGAATGGATTCAGAGTTTCACGTTTTCCAAGGCTGAATACGCCCAGCCGGTCATTGGACTCCATTATTCCAAGAACAAGCCTTTGTTTCAAACCCCCGTGGAAGGTTTGTTCCTTTGCACGATGGTTCAAATCTATCCTGAAGACCGGGGAATGAATTACAGTATCAAATGCGCCGAAGAACTGTTATGCGCCTTGGGGGAATTGGAACGGCTGACCGCTTGAACTCCGCCAGGGCGCGGGAAATCAGAAATCTTCCTCGTCGGCGTCCTCGTCTAATTCATCGTCATAATCATCCTCTTCAAAGTCCTCTTCCTCGTCTTCATCATCAAAATCATCCTCGAAATCGTCGTCTTCGTCGAACAGATCTTCGTCGTCTTCGTCATCGTCGAGGAGATCGCCGTCGACGAAGTCATCCTCTTCGTCGTCGAACAGCACACTGTCATCCCAATCCTTCTCGAGGACTGGCTTCACAGCCACCCGCGGGCCGGGGACGATCCGTCCCGCCGCATCCTGGAACCACACGATCATTTCCATCTTTTCCGGAAGGCAAACCCAACCCGCCACCCGCCGAAGGGTCCCTCGACGCTGATTACTTCGAAACATTGCTTCCATGGCCGTACTCCTGAATGCATCCGTCAGTGAAAGGAGGATCCTTTCGCCGATATAGTGGACTCGAAATGGCTTTCAGCTTCGGTACATTACACGCAAGAGATAGCAAGTCAATAGCTGATCCGTCATCTTTTTTTACCTGTGTTCAAGCATAATTCAAGGCCCAAAACACGGCCAGCAACCATCCCATGCCATTGAGCAAAAGCGGTTTGTCGGAGAGCAGCAATTCGGTGGGATTGCCCCCCTCTTCTTTCCGGTAGATGAGGTACAAATACCGGAACAGGCCGTAGATGACAAAGGGGATGGTGTATTTCATGCGGGGATTGTAGCCCAGCGATCCATGCGGGTTTGCCGGCGGGGGGCCGGGATTTTCCTTGTCCGGGGAAACGGGGGCGGAGAAGGCCTTGCCCGCCAGCGTTTGTTCCTTCACGCTGGTGGTGTCGATGCAGTAGAGCGAATACGAAACGACCGTGGCGGCGGTGACGATGGCGATGATCTGGTCCAGCAGCTGGGTCGAGTATTCCTGGAGGATTTCCCGGTGGTTGCGCGCCTCTTCCTCGCCCAGGAGGATGATCTCGTGGCGGCGTTTGCTAAAGGCCAGGAATAGCGAAACGAAGAGCGCGCAGATGTACAGCCAGTCGGAAAAGATGACATCGATCACCACGGCGCCCGCGTAGGTGCGCAGCACGAAGCCGGAGGCGATGAGCATGCCGTCCAGGATCACGGCGGATTTGGCCCAGAACGAATAGACCACGTGAATCAGCAGGTAGGCCAGGCCCACGCCGGCGAATTCCCAGGAGAGCAGCACCGCGCCGGTGACCGCCACCGCCAGCAGCGCCGCGCAGGCGGTGAGCACGGTGGCGGCCTGGATGCGCCCCGAGGGCAACGGCCGGGTTTTTTTCTGGGGATGCTGGCGGTCGCGCTCCAGGTCGGCGACGTCGTTGATCATGTACACGCAGGAGGAGAAGAGGCAGAAGAGCAAAAACGCCAGGCCGCTGCGTTCCAGCGCCACGGGGTCCATGGCCCGCTTGGCGAACAGGAGCGGCGCGAACACGAACGCGTTTTTGATCCATTGCCGGGGCCGGGAGATTTCCCACAAGGCTTGCGCGGTGAATGTCCATGAGGCCATAAGTCGATCCTGTATCCGGCTCCCCAGGGGAGGCGGGTCAAATATCTTTCGGGATGTTGTGCCACAGGATGTGGAGGAATTCCGTGCATCCCATTTTCGTCCAGAACCGGTAGCCGCGTTCGTTGCGGGGCGAAACGTTGAGTTGAATCACCGTGATGCCCCGCCGGTGAAACCAGCGGCGGATATGGTTCCACATCTGTTGTCCGACGCCGCCGTGCTGGGCTTCCGGGGTCACCGCCATTTCCGCGATGAATCCGTACCGGGTCAACGCGAAGACGGTGGGATTGGAGAGGATCATGCCTACCGTGTATCCCACGAGGGTCTGGTCCCGCTCCGCCACGAAGAGGGCGTAATCGTAGTTGTCCATGATGGAATGGAGGTATTCCAGATACGCTTCTTCTGAATCTTCCGCCAATTCAAACCGCGGGTCGAGAGTCAGATGGTAGGCCATCATTTCCTGCCACAGCGCGGTGACTTTGGGCAGATCTTCCAGGGTGGCGCGGCGGACGATGACCTCATCCATGGGAGGATTCCTTACTCGCGTACGTGCGCGGTGTGGGTGTGGATTCAACGCAGCTCGTGACTCGATCGCAGAGAGAAACTGGATGCCTTCCCCCCTTGCGAGGGTTCCCTCCCCCAGCCCCTCTCACCGAGGGAGAGGGAGTGGCATAGCGTTCTCATCCTTATTTATTCATCCCCCGAATCCAATCCGGAGAAAGATCCGCGGCCGGGTAAATCATTACGATTTAACCCGGAGAGAGACCTTAGGCGATTATAATGAAAACCGGCCGCGCGGTGTCAAGGGTTTCCCCTTTTTCAAGGCCTTTCCAGTCCCGCGGCCGGGTTTCTCCCGCTTGACACCTTTATCTCGCCTTGGGCCTATGGTACCTTGAGTGGCCGCTGCGCGCGGCGCAGGTTACATGGGGACGCGATCCGCCGTCAATCGGATACCACCGTGGAGACACAAAAAAGGAGTGAAACAATGAGCGAAGGGAAACAAAACCAATTATCACGCAGGGAATTTGGGAAACGGACCGTGATTGGAGCCACCGCGATGGCCGGATTCGGGATTCTGAAACACGCCCATGCCGCCGAAACGCCGATGAAGATCGGCCTGATCGGCGCGGGCGGCCGCGGCACCGGCGCGGTGGAAGACGCGATCAAGGCCAACAGCAACATTCAGTTGGTGGCGGTCGGCGATTTCTGGGAAGAGCGGGCCAAGAACGCGGTCCGGGGATTCAAGCAGAACGAGAACCTGAAGGAGAACATCCAAGTGCCGGAGGACGCCATTTACGGCGGCCTGGACGCTTACAAGAAGGTCCTCGAGCATGAAGTGGATTACATCATCCTGGCCACTCCGCCCGGATTCCGCCCCCTCCATTTCGAAGCGGTGGTCGAGGCCAAGAAACACTGCTTCTGCGAAAAGCCCGTGGCCACCGATCCCGTGGGCACCCGCCGGTTCATGGCCGCCGCCAAGAAATCGGAAGAGTTGAAACTTTCCGTGGTCGCCGGCACGCAGCGCCGCCACCAGAAGCCGTATATCGAGACCATCCAAAAGATCCATGACGGCGTGCTGGGTGAATTGCTTGCCGGCCGCGCCTACTGGGACGGCGGTCTGCCCCATGCCCGCGACCGCAAGGACGGCATGAGCGATCTCGAGTATCAATTGTACAACTGGTACAACTTCTGCTGGATCTGCGGGGACAACATCGTCGAGCAGCACGTCCACAACCTCGATGTCATGAACTGGGTCTTCAACGCCCATCCGGTGGCCGTGGTGGCTTCGGGCGGCCGCGCCTGGAAGCCCAAGATCGAAAAGTACGGCAACATTTGGGATCACTTCGCCTGTGATTTCGAATATCCCAACGGCGTGCATGTTTCGAGCTTCTGCCGGCATTGGAATGTTTCCTGGGGACGCAATACGTTGTTCGAGTGGGTCATCGGCACCAATCGCGGCGGTGAACACAAGGGTATCAGCAACTGTGCCGACATGGGTTCGGGCGGCCAGAATGAATACGTGCAGGAGCATGCCGACCTGCAAGCCAGCATCCGCGGCGACGGCCCCTACCTCAACGAAGCCATGCAGGTGGCCGAGAGCTGCTTCACGGCCATCATGGGCCGCATGTCCGCCTATACCGGCAAGCGCATGGTGTGGGACGAGGCGTTGAACATGGATCTCGACATTTTCCCCAAGAACCTGTCCTGGGACGCCAAGATCCCCGTCGATCCCATCCCGGTGCCGGGCGAAGCCTGATAGCCCCGCCCGTTTGTTTCTTCTCCAAATCCGAAGGGGCGCGACCTTCGCGCCCCTTTCTTTTAGGTAATCCACTCTTTGGGTAATCCACTCTACCAGATTCCGCCGTCTTCCCTGCGGGTCCTCCCCGTGTATGCGGGGACGACATCGTTGGTGGATGCCGGATGGATTAAAGCGCGGCGCCGTCCTCGGTTTCCGGAGGGGGTGGGTGGCCCGGCGGGAGCCACGCCTTTCCCAAAATCCAGAGGAGCCGCTTATTGGATTTCCTTGATGTAAATATCCTCGAAGCGGATGGCCGACTGGCCGCCGCTGTGGAGTTGCAGGGCGATCACGCCGTCGGTGTCGCGGGGATTTTCATCCACGTAGTCCACGGCGAGGAATCCGTTGAGGTGGGTGATGACATGGTTGTCATTCACCCAGATTTGCATTTCGTTCCACTCCCCGATGGGGCGCATGAGTTTTTCCGCTTCGGCGTTGGGCAGGATCAGCCAGTTGCGGCCGTAGCTTTCATACAGCCCGGCGGTGTGATTGCCCGGCGTCGGGTCGATTTCCGCCTGGACGCCGTAGATTTTCACGCCATCCAGCCGGGAATGGTAAAACACGCCGCTGTTGCCCGCTCCTTCGGCGTTGAACCGCAGCCGCAGCATGAAGTTCTTGTACGTCTTCTGGGTGGAGAGGTAGCCGTATTCGTTGGTCACCGCCTTGCCCACGAGCATGCCGTCTTCCACGTACCATTTCTCCTTGCCGTGCTCGACCCAGCCGTCCAGGTTCTGCCCGTTGAACAGGGGCTGCCAGCCGGGGCCGTAGCCCAAGTCTTGGATGGTGATGTCTTTCCACAGCATTTTAACCGGCGGTTCCTGGCCGCTGTGAACCTGGAGGGCGATGATCCCCCGGATGGTGCGGCCGTCGTGAAAATCCACGATTTTCTGCCCGTTGAGGAAGGTTTGGATATGGTCCCCGATCATCTGGATCCGGTACGTGTTCCACTCGTTGGGCTTGAGGGCTTTTTCTCCTTCCGGGGTGGGCTGGGCCAGCCATCCCCGGCCTTTTTCCTCGTAGATGCCGCCGGTGTGCATGCCGGGAGTGGGATCGCATTCCGCCTGGTAGCCGTACATTTCGCCGTCGATGAGATGCGAGCGGAACTGGATGCCCGAGTTGCCTGCCGCTTCCGGTTTGAATTGGAGGTCCAGGATGAAGTCCGAATATGCTTTTTCAGTAACCAGCCACCCGTAACTGCCGTCGCCGGTTTCGCCCACGATGCAGCCATCCGCCACGTACCATTTTCCCCCGCCGGCCGCTTTCCAGCCGGAGAGGTCCTTGCCGTTGAAGAGAGGGGTTGGAGAGGCGGCGGGCTCTTCCGCGCCGGGGGCAGTGAGCGCCATAAAGGCAATGGCCAGGAATACCGGGAAACAACGTTTCATAATGCGCTCCTTGGTTCAGTATCGAAACCGCATGAGGGATTATATCAAAGATTTCATTGGCGTGTGACCCGGCCGGTGGAATCTTCCCGGGGAAGGCGCATTTTTTCCGATTTTGATTTCCATTGTGACCGAAATACTTTATGATGGCCACGGCCGGCATCCGGCCGGGCGGCAGGAAGGCGGTTCCTGCCCCGGAAATTTGTGAAGGGGTATACGCGCATGCGAGGGAGTTTGGGAATCTTACTGTCTGCCGCCGTTTGGATCGCGGGCGGGATGGGGGAGACGGAAGAAGAGAATGGGTTTGAATTGGATGGCTTCATCAATCCCGCGGTGGTGTCCAATGTGGGCTGCGGGGCCGTTGGGGTGTTGGATGAGGTGCTGGTCAACCGGGGGGATTTCGTCAAGAAAGGGCAAATTCTCGCCCGGTTGGATACCCGTGTCGAGCAGGCCACGGTCGAGCACACCCGGCACCGGGCGCGGATGGACTCGCCCATCGAGTTGCGCAAGGCGCGGCTGGATTTCGCCACCCGGGAATTCAACCGGAAGAAAGAGCTCTTCGAGAAAGGGGCCGTCCGCACCTACGACCGGGATGAAGCCGAAACCAACATGATCATTGCCCAGCATGAACTGGCCAGCGCGTTGGAACAAAAGCGGGCGGCGGAACTCGAATGGGAGCAAGCCCAGGAAATTCTCAACCGGCGGATTGTCCGCAGCCCCCTCACGGGTATTGTGGTGGAGCGGTATCTCACCCCGGGGGAATTGGTGAACGAGCAACCCATCCTGAAATTGACTCAGTTGGATCCCCTCCATGTTGAATTGATCGTGCCGGTGAGCCGGTGGGGACAGATTCAGGAAGGCGACCGTGCCGACGTGTTTCCCGAGGAGCCGGTGGGCGGGGAATATCCCGCTCAAGTAACGGTGGTGGACCGCGTGGTCGATCCCGGCAGTGGGACGTTCGGTGTGCGGTTGGAATTGCCCAACAAGGACTACAAACTTCCGTCCGGGTTGAAATGCCGCGTCCGGTTTCCACTTTCCCCGTGAAGATGAGAGAGAAAGACGCCCGGTGCGGGGAACGGGACGGGTGGGGAAAGGCCGGAGGCCGGCCGGAAAAAAACCGCACAAAAAAATTCTCTTGAATGGCTGTTGGGTATGTTGTATAGTAAATCAAATTTTTTAAAAACTGGGTTCATTTGGCAAGTGCACACCTGAAGGAGGGAAATCGATTCCATTCTCTCTGGAATGAAAGGGGGTAGGAGGTTCATCTGTACCAAAATACCCTCACCGTGCCCCTCTCCCAGAGGGAGAGGGAATTCAGGGGTTGGTCATTCAGTGATCTTATCAAGAGTAGAGAACTGGGGATCCAAAAAAAGAACGCACTTGCCGGATGAGTTTACAATAGTTTGTTTCTATTGATCTTGCTTACAAGGGGGTGGGGCGGCCGGGGGTCGTGTTCCATTGCTTGATCTTGAGCCTCTCCAATAGAATTGCCGGTGTTGTTCACAATTCCCGCATTGCATGCATTGTTCGATGCTAAAAGGCATTGTGATCAGGATGTGATTTTAAACTTATTTGTGGTTCATCCGGTATGTGCGTACTTGCTGGGGTAAAATCGATTCCATTCTCTCTGGGATGAGAGGGGACAGGAGTTTCATCTGTACCAAAAAAAACCCTCACCCTGCCCCTCTCCCAGAGGAAGAGGAAAACTCCGGGCCTTCTCCCTGGGGGAGAGGGAATTCGGGTGTTGGTTTTTTAGTGAGGCTACTGAGTAAACGGATGCAAAGAATTTGCACTTAATTTGAATGCTGTGCGGCGTGGAAAACCGGAAACATAGTGAGTTTTGGTTCCGCGGTCCCTTATCTTTTCCCCCTCGCCGTGATTTTCATAGCCTGAAGGAGAAAATCATGCCGTCCCCCATTCCGCGTTCACCCTCTTTAAAACAGCGTTCCCGCAGTTGGGTGCGTTTTTTGAAACCCTGGAACCGGCCCTTTTCTGGACGCAGCCGGTCCCGTCCGCCCCGCAAGGTCTGGCTGGAACCGCTGGAACCGCGGATGTTGTTATCCGGGGATGGATGGCCGCTTCCAGTCATCACGGCGCTGGCTGACGCGGCGGAGGTGCTCGAAATCCAGTTGGAGGACATCTCGAATGATGTCACCTTTCAAATCGATGGTGACGCGGTGATTGTTTTCAATAATATGAAACCCGATGACACGGGAACTTCTTACGACCTGGAGGGCCAAACGCAGGTCCATATCACGGGGACCGAAGACGACGACATCATCCATCTCGATATCGTCAATTCGCCTGCCGGATTGTCGATCCTCCTTGACGCAGGCGGGGGCGAGGACCGGTTGGTGCTGGCGGGGGGGACGTTCGATTCTGCCGCCTATGAGGCGGATGGGGCGGATTCCGGTTCGATCGACTTGGATGGACTGCTGATCAAATATACCGGCCTGGAGCCCATTACGGACAACACCAACGCCGTGGACCGGATTTTCACGGTGAACATAGCCGGGGATCAAATCATCCAACTGGGGGACGATGGGGACGCCACCAATGGTCAATCCATAATTCAAGGCGGGGAAGGGACTTTATTTGAGTCGATCACGTTTAACCATCCTACCGGTTCGTTGACGATCCACGCGGGGGATGGGGATGACGAAATCCGAATCGGCCCGCTAGAAGATTCGTTCGGCGCGTCCATTCAAGTGAATGGCGGGGACGGCGCGGACCGGTTGACGATCGACGCGGATGGCGGCACGCCGGTGTTTGGTACGGGACAGGTGACCGTGAACGGGGTCGATATTCTATATCAAACCGATACGGAAGACATTGAAATTCACAATGTTTCGTTGAACGCGCCGGATCGGCAGGCGATTCTGGATTCCTTGCGGGATCTGGCCACCGCGGCCGGAATTGAGAAACTGGGCAAGGCCGGGGATCTGGCGCAGGAGTTGCCCTTAACGGATAACACATTGGGGGAGCTGATCGACGCGGGCGCGGTTTTACAGAAGCTGCATGATGATGTGGAGGATTTTTTCGAAGACCCCGCCAATGCCACAACGAAACAATTCATTGATTTCCTGAAATCCTGGAATGTGACGCTCACCGGCGATGACCTGTCCCAGGTGGAGTTGGGAGACATCGTGGTCACCGTCGATCCCGATGCCATCGGGGTGTCCATTCTGACGACTTCTGAAACAGGGGCGCCGAAAGAGTTGGCGATTCGCGTGAAATTCAGCACCAACCGCGTGAGCCCCTACGATTTCGCGCCGCCACTGGACAGCTCCAGTGGGGATGGCCGCGATCCCAGCGCGCTTGTGGGTCTGGCGGATGTGGATGAACTGGTGGAACGGGGCATCATCGTGTTATCCGATTCCGGTTCCGTAACCACGTTCGATCTGGAGACTGGATTTGATTTCGACGCCATCTTCGGGAATGAATACGGCGTGGCGGACACGAATTTTGCCGTGCTGGATGCCGGCGGCTTCGTGGCGCGGGCGGGATTCGATAACACCGCCGATACGGGCGGACAGATCGACGCGGAAGTTCGTATTGGATTTCTGGGCGCGGGGATTACCGGGGGCACCGTCGTTTACAGTGCCGTGGCCCCCATTCAGATGACGGACCGCGATGGGGATGGGCGGCTGTCGGCGGTGGAATTGAGCAATCTGGCCACCCAGACGGATCCCGTGGCCGCCGTGGATGGAACGGGAACTCTGAGGGACGGTGCGGGCTGGATTCCAAAGCGGTTCCGAACCGGATCCCCGGGGCGAATCCCTCACGATCCATGAACTGGGAGGAGATTTTTTCGCTAGCGGCGTGATCACGTCAATCCCCGAGGAGTTGAATGATTTTACCACCTTGGAAGCGCCGAACGTCTTGTCTTCGATCGTGGAGATCGGGGAATGGTTAACGAAGATCAGCCAGTCCGATTATTTCCAGGCCGTGGTGCCCTTCCTCAAGGACATCGACCTCCGTGACGCCATTGATTTCGGCCGTTTGTTCAACGACACCCTCACCGATGCCATTCAATACACTCCCGATCCCAGCCAACCGAAGGAATTGGCGCCCCGTTTTGACACGGCGCAGGAACTGGCCGCGAAGTTGGAGGAAGGCTTGGCCGCGGTCATGGACAATCCCGTGGTGGAAGCTGTGTATGACAGCGCCACTCACCGGCTTTCGTACCGGTTGACCTTCGGCGGGGAATTCGATGAATTGTTCCCCGTCCTGACCGCCGCCAACGATATCAGCGCGCTGCAAGGGCGATTGTCGGGCGATGCCACATTCAACGTGATTCTCAACGGCGTGGATTCCCGCGCGGTGACGCTTCCCGCCTCCTCCACCAGCGACAACACCACGCTGGCGGATTTGGTCGATGATGTGCACCGGGCGTTGTTCGAAGCCGGCCTGGCGTTCGATCCGGATAGCGGTTCCACCGGGGACGGCACCGGGAAGCTGGTGGCGGAACTGGACAACGGGCGTTTGATCCTCCGGGCCATCGATCCTTCAATCAAAACACTCCGAGTCACGGCGTCCAACGGCTCGAACACGGCGGTGACCGAGTTGGGCTTGGCGACGGATCAATCCACCACATCGAAGATCGCGCGGGCCTCGTTCACTTTGGAGTCCGGCGCGCTGCAGGATCTGCGCACCTTCAGCACGTTCGATGTTTCCGCGGAGGGGAACATCGACATGACTTTGGGATTCGACCTGGTTCCCAATCTGACGCCGACGTTGGGAAGCGGGTTGTATGATGAAAGTGTGTATGCCGGCGAGGATTATGACACGGCCGAGTCCATCATCCCGGACACGGGAGAACTGTCCGGAGACGCGGTTTTTACCCTGATCATCGATGAACAATCCTATGTGATCCTGGTGAGCGCCAACGATACCGCAGGCAATGACGCGGAGCCGACGGGGAAGAATGCCCGCCTCGAGTCGGCTGAGCGTCCCCTGGTCTTCTTCAACGAGGGCCGGCTGGTGCAGGATGCCACCTTCCAGCTGTCGGTCACGAACAAAAATACCTCGAGCCCGGCAACGGATGTTATCACCCTGCGCTCCGATGATACCGATGACAATGAATCAATGGAGGATTTGAAGAGCGACCTGGAGGCCGTCCTCGCGGACAGCGGATTAAGCGGCCTGGTGCTCGTGGGGATCGAGGACGGGCGCCTTGTCCTGGAAGCCGCCCATCCTGACATCGAGGAAATCCAACTCACTGCCGTGGAACAGTTGACTCTGCCGGAGGCCGCCATCACGAAGAGCAACGGCAATCCCACGGGGGCGGATTTCCAAATTCTCCGGCCGGATGAGACGCCAGTCGCCATATCGGTCACCGGCGCGGGGTGGGATGCTTTGAAGGACGCGATCAACACCCAGATTGGGATGAATCCATCGTTGAATGGCCTTTCCGCGAAGTTGGAAACGGCCCATGGTTCCACCTACATCGTTGTGGAAGGGGCGTTGGATTTCACCGTGAAGGCGGGCAGCCTGGAAGTGGAGGCGCAAAATCCGGTCTTCCGGGAAATGGGCTTCACGCAGAACCAGACCGGCAGCCTGTATCGGGATCCAGGAGACGCCCTGGCCCTGGATGTTCAGGAAGCCATAGAAGCAGCGTTGGGGGCCAGCCGGATCGAGTGCGTGCATATCGGCGGCCGGATTCTGCTTCATGCCAAGTCCGAATCCGGGATCACCTTCTTGAAATTCGGCGAGACCAATGCCGTGGCGGAGAATGAACTGGGATTCCGCGCAGGTGAATCCAGCCGGGCGGTCTCCACCAAGTTCTACTTGCAGGATGTGGTGTTGGCGGCCGGACTCGAGTTCACTGCGGATGATATCGATGCCGTGGGCCGGTATGGCTTTTTGGGGATCGAAACCGAGGACGGCGAAGGCGAGGTGACGGCGGAGGTGACCTTTACTCTCGACGGCCTGCTTTACAAATCCAACCCGGACAGCCTTCTCCATGAAACGAATCTTCCCGCTGGAGACCTGGATATCCTGCTGGATCAGTTCCTGGGAAATGAGTTGGACAAGGACGCGGTGCTTGGGGAGCTGGATCCCGGCGCTCTCGATGCGGGGCGCGTGGATGTCAACCGGTTGCGGTTTGCGCCGGACAGCGGCAGTGAGGGTCTTTATGTGGACGCGGACGCCTTGGATAACCTGCTGGAGAGCGTGGGGTTGACCAGGCAGAGTTTTGAAACTCACGTAGGTGGGGATGTCGATCCAGCGTGGGGATTGTATGAACTGCTCGACCGGCTGAACGACCAACAAGCCAATGGCCAGTTGTTGAGCCTGAGCGAATTTTTGAACTGCATCCGGATTCCGTTCGAGGATTTTCTGGA
>Ga0209204_1003088_pt1 | contig 12688 bp, 16 predicted proteins | sample AD_JPNMR2_MetaG_FD_184425 | JGI IMG/M metagenome (GOLD analysis project Ga0209204, IMG submission 184425) | Active sludge microbial communities of municipal wastewater-treating anaerobic digesters from Japan - AD_JPNMR2_MetaG (SPAdes) (version 2) | ecosystem: Engineered > Bioreactor > Anaerobic... | reverse complement strand
AGTGACACAAGTATTGTTTGGTTTGCAAGATGTTGTTGTACCTAGTCTGCTTTGGACAGACAAGTACGAGTTACCACCGCTATCTATCAACGCTATCAACAATGGTTTGTCAATAATAAAGAGGGAAGTTACACCGTTATTGGACAAGATTAATATCTCTAGATGACTTTTTCTTCTGTATGTATGTAATCAGTACTTTTGTTTAATATTTTAGAGATATTAATACCGTATCTGTTAATTTCAGCTAACATACAAGGTAATTCTAATTCTGAGAAAATTGTCATAGTCATTGACTTTAACTGTATGTACCTGCACATATGCTCCGCGATATAAATCCAACCCTAAGTCTCCGATAAACCATAATCCACCATTTCTTAACGATACTTCTACATCTCGCCCAGATTCCTTTGCTGTTACATTCCATTGAACTCCGTACTTCTCTATTATCAACGTTCATGTTCCTTATCAAAATACACAGTATTATGGTGCAGTATTTTGTGCACTCGTATATTGTATGGGGTTTGTTTCTCATAGTATGTGTAAAGTTCGTTATGCGCGTCTGTTGGTTGTCTTACTATTATCTTGATGGGTTTTTCTGCCGCTCTGCGTTCTGCTATTTCGCGCCAAGGCTGTTCAAATATATTGTACATGTATTCTATTTGCTTTTGTATTGGAGCATATAGGTCTTGTACAGTCCAAGGGTCAGGTAATTGCTCATAAATGTCTTTCCGCACTGTGAGTAATTCCCGTTTCCATGGATACACATATATTGCTTTGGGTATAGTAGTGAGTAAGCCGCTAATTTCTTTGTATTCATCTACAAGCAACGGGATAAAGTCTGTTTCTTCATCATCCTCGTACTTCATACTATACAAAGGAGGGCTCTTATGGAATTTGTAGCCATCGCGTAACTTATGATACCACTTCTTTTGTTCAGCTGTTTCATTGGTCAAATCGCAGAATTGTTCTAGTTCTTCGGCATAGAATAACATTGGTTCTGACGTAATATGTTCTTTATCTATCCTACCTACCCATATATAGAAACCTAAGCAAATATCAATTTCTAGATTACCAATAAACGACAGCCCCCCATTAGTTATAGTGATTTCTACATCGTCTTTGACAGGTTTTGCTATAACTTCCCACTGTACTCCATATTTGTTTATCTGCATCTTACAATCTCCTCAAAATATTGTGTCTTGCGCTGTTGTATAATCGGAAGCGCAATATTGTATTTTATTTGTTCTGTATAGATAGCAACCGCTTCGCTGTCTTGCAATTCTATCGGTATCTTGATTGGCTTCCCAGCTGCTCTGTACTTCGCTATTTCATACCAAATAGATTCTTCTAATTGCTTCTTTTTGTCATAATATTCCTTGTTGATGTCGTATAGGTCAGTCATAATCCAAAGATTTGGTAATTGGTCGTAAACATCTTTAGTTATAGATAAATAGTCTTTCCTAGTACCTGTGATATACTGTATTTTAGGAGGTACTTCTATCAGCAGACAGTAAGCTCGCTCTGTGTCAGAGTACAATGACATTCTGTATTCATTTCCATATGCTTCGAAGTCTTGTTTAGTGTATATTTCCTCATCAGACAGGTGCGATACAATTGCATTAGGCAATTCACTTAATTCTTCTGCATAAAACATCGCTGGCTGATGAAGTGGATAGTTTTTACCTTTTATATCTTGTACGCATGTAATATCCACATAGTATCCCCAAAAAGGATGATAACTGACTACTGGAAAAGGGCTAATAAAGGATAGTCCCTGATTAGCTAAGCGAATTCTTGGGCCTTTAACAGATACCTCCCAAGTAAGGCCGTATTTATGTATCTCCATATTATTATGATACCACGATATATGATATAATAATAATATGATAGAGTACATGCAGAGACAAAACCTCTTTTATGACCTCAAAGGGAAATACGGCGTTGTTGTGCCCGGCAATTTGATGGATGAGCTATTCAATTATGCTATACAGAAAAATGCAGATACGCTTATAGATGCTAATATTATCGAGAAACTAGAACGCGAACAGGTGGATGACATCTTGAGTGTCAGATGGTCTACTAGATACAATTTTTATAACTGGGAACCTACACTGGAAGAAACATACTATAAACGCTATCAAAGTGGGCTTATATATAAGCCTAACGCACAATTACTAGTGATATATAGCGACTCAGATGTAATAAGCGGTGCTGATTTAAGTACATCTTCTGACAAACCGCTTATTGACCTTACTTATTTCCCTATGTTATTTACGACTACAGCAATGTGGAAGCAACTTGGTATTAAGGGAAACTATATGACCGCATATTTATCCAAAGATGGAGCAATAGAGTTGTTGCAACTGAAACCGCTCATTGTGCCACATATACTTTGGACAGATGAGTATGATTTACCACCACTGTCTGTAGATGCTATTAACAAGACAATTAATGAAATTAAAGAAAGTATTACGCCTCAACGTTCCCGCTGAGCATTTAGAAACACATGTTCTAACTTAGGAGTTCTAATACCATATTCGTTTATTTCTTCTGTATAAAAAGCGTCTCTGTTATCATTATATTCTATTGGTATTTTCAGCGGCTTATGTTTGGCATATGCATCAGCTATATCATACCATAATTGTTCGTGTAATTTCTTTTGTTGTTCTAACTCGTCTTTCAGAACATCGACAATATCTTGTAAAGTCCATGTCTCCGGCAATTTACTATATAGATAGTAGTCTATAAGCAATAATGGGTTTCCATCTTTGGTAGTGACTGTAAGGTGCGGTGACAAATAACGCAACTGTTTTGTCCCCATATCGTCATCAATTGGAGTACTATACATATTGTATCTTTGTCCTCGCAAAATATTGTAGTACTGGTATAAAACAAGGTCTTTCTTATGGAATATAGCATTTACATGTTCTGGTTTGTACACAAGGGGTTCTAGCTGCTCGGAGTAGAACCTCGTAGGATATTTTAGGCGATAGTCGCCTTTATTCGTAATGATAGCAAAATCAAATAGACAGCTTCCGAATGCTAAATCATAGAATGGTTCTCCCACTAATTGCAAAGTTCCTAGGCGGAGTACTACATCACCATGGTCTTTGTATACTCGCCACTGTAAATTATAAGCGTCAATCTTTGTAGCGAACTCTTTCATCGTCACCTCGTAATATATTCACTATAACAGGATGCGGAATACCATACGCATCGTTTTTTTCTGTATAGACACGGTTATTATACTGAGTTAGTATTTTAACAGGCTTGTTGGTTGCTCGGCATTCTGCTATTTCATACCATAATTCATCTCTTTTGTTACTTAAGACGTCATCTTTGCATACATCGATTAAGTCCTGGACAGTCCAAGGGTTTGGTAGTTGTTTATAAATATCGCCTTTGATATATACAATAACGTCGTCTTCTCTAGTCCCATCGTGTACATAGGACAGAAAATCAACTACTACGTATTTGGTAAAAGAACCAAGTAATTTACCAGCAGCGCGTGTAGTTTCACTATCTTCAATCCATATCTTACGGGTATATGAATTGTCCCATGTGTCTAATGTAAAATTACTGAATATATATCCATTAGTCAGTGTTCTGTAAGCTTTGTTTAACACTTGCATATCTGGAATAATATCAAACACTGGTTCCAAATGTTCGGAGTAGAACCTCGCAGGATATGCCAAAGGATATGCTATGTCTATCAATATTTGTAAATTGCGTACCCCATAGCCAAAAGGCAGGCTAATGGTTGGTTCGCCAAGCAATTGAAGCACACCGTTTCTCAATAATATACGATTATCTTCTGTAAGAAAAGCTTTCCACCTAAGATTATACGCGTCAAATGTCGAGATGAGCTGTAGATTCATCATACAATATGATACCATAATCACCGTACATAATCTTGCGTGAGGTACGTTCTTTTCTTTTCTAAGATAGTTGGTAACGCAATATTATACTTGTTGTTGGTTTCTAAATATAGAACAGGAGTAACTTCGTATTCAGTGACCAATCTAATTGGCTCGTTGTTAGTACGTGCTTCTGCTATTTCGTGCCATAAAACTTCCATTATTTGTTTAGCACTATCTTGATACTCTTTGTCTAGTTTATATAAATCATGTATTGTCCAGTTTTCTGGTAATTGCTGATAATATTTATCTGTAACATACAAATTGGGACGATTTCTATAAAGTGCCACACGTATATAAGAACCGTGTGCGATGTTGCCCAACATATTATAAACAACTTCACCTGGGGTCGGTGTTGTACCATCAGATTCGTGTTTCAGAACTGTTGATAGGGGCATACGCCAGCGCCAGTCTCCGTAGTCGAATTTGAACATGCTCTTGGGAAATATGTAACCTCTTTGTAGTATTTTGTACCATTCTATCTGTCTTCGTGCGGTAGTGTTATAATCAAACATCACATCTAATTCTTGTGCAAAGAAATGTTGGTGTTCTCTAAGAGTAAGAAACTTGTTTTTACAATACAGCCCATTAACATCTATATAGGGCCCAAAGAAGGGGTTTATGCGTAACAAACCACAAAATACAAGTCCACTACCTTGTTTAAGGTAAACTGTGCCATCTAAGTCCTTAGGCTTCACTGTCCATGTTAAACCGTACTGTTCTATTTGTAGTTGCATCACAATAATATAATACCATAAACTAAGGTATAATAAATGTATGGAATTCAAACAACAATACTTTAGAATAGGAGGACAACAATACTTTAGAATAGAAGAAGTAGGAAAACCTATAAGAACAGGAATACAATATGAATATGGTTTATTGATTGACGTTGGTTATTTGCAAAAACTAATTCAACAATATTCCGCCAATATTGTCGACGCCAACGTTATAGAGAAGCTGGAACAAGAACAAATTGATGATAAATACATACTGCGTTGGACCGCAAGTATTGATGCTTCCAGATCGACATCGTTTACAGAAGAGAATATGTTTAGTCGTGTGCAATCCGGGCTGATATATGTCCCTAATGCGCTGCATAATACAGGTTTGTTGACATTATTTACAACTCATGGTGAGATTGGCTATAAACGTCAAGACAGGCTATCTGGTATTTGGACTTCTGCATATATTTGGTACAACGAAATTCCATACAGTAAACAACCACATATAGTCGTATTTACAGCTTCTCCTGTAACACAAGCATTATTTGGCATACAGAGTGTTTATGTGCCGCGCATGCTCTGGACCAACGAGTATGAGTTACCTCCATTATCTGTCAGCACTATTAACAACGGAATCTCGATTCTCAAGTCGCACGTAGAACAGTTGTCGCAACAATTAGGTAGAACGTTATAGTATGCCGCTCTACTATCTGCTCCTATCGGGTTGTACATAATTTGTGTTTTTAGGCAGTATGTTGTGTAAGATTATCCCATATAGTCCATCGCTTTGTATACCTATTGTTACGAAATTTATACTCCGCTCTATTCCCGTTACTTCCCAATCTATTCCGTATTTAACAATAGTCATCTTTTTCCTCAGAGTGTTCATTTTTGCAATATACTGTATTTTTGCGCGGCATTTGTTGTATTACTATATTGTATTTGGTTTGTTTCCAATGGTATACACGAAAATTATCCAAAAAGCCGTCTTTTTCGTTGATTAACAGTTTAATCGATTTTTTCTCTGCTAAAGCTGTTGCTATTTCACGCCATGGTTGGTCATACAAATTATACATGTAGTTTAGTTGCGATTGTATTGGCGCGTACAAGTCTTGGACAGTCCATCGGTTTGGTAATTGTTTGTAAATGTCTTTGCATATTGTAAGTAATGTTTTATCCAAAGAATCTATGGACACAATATTAGGAATTGGAACAAATATTTCACTGAGTTCTAAAATCCTGTTACTAAGCTTACCCAATGATACAACAACATCATGTGGATTGATTCGTGTAATTGTTTCTTTAGAGAACGTGTATGTATTGCGTAGTTCATAATACCACTCTTTCTGTTTACTCAGTTTTTCAGTCATCGTACAAAATTTGCCTAAATTATCAGAATATAATCGTAAAGGTGTCGCTAACATATGGTCTGGATTAACTCTATCTATTTCAACATAAGGGCCAAAACAAATATCTACGTGCAAGAGACCGGCCAAAGACAAAGATGGTAAAATACTGTTGATTATTCCAATTTCTACATTGTAGGACGATTCATCATCAGGTATAAGTTTCGCAGTAGTAACCCATTTAACTCCGTATTTATGTATATCCATACTAATATAATACCACGTCATGGGGTATTATCATAGTGTGATAAGATACGAGCAGTTAAGAGGTGTATTTGTTGACCCTACTAATACGTACGGTGTTGCTATGCCGGGAGAATTACTAGACAAGTTGTTTGTGGCGGCTATGCAGCACAATGAGAATAGACTTATTGATACTAATGTTATAGAGAAATTAGAGCGTAAACAAACTGATGATATGCTCATTGTCCGTTGGGCCGCAAAGTTACCGTATTATAGCCGTTCTACATTAGAAGAAGTTTATTTTAGGCGTTATCAGGCTGGGCTTATATACAAACCTAGCGCTCAGTTATTGGTAATATATAGCGACGCAGATGCGATAAGTAATAGAGAATTTACCCATTCTCCAGATAGCCCGCCTATTAACCTTTTTTACTACCCAATGTTATTGACAACTACGGCGATGTGGAAACAACTCGGTATCAAAGGAAATTACACAGTCGCATTGTTATCTAAAGAGGGAGCAGTTAAGTTGTTGCAGCTAGAACCACTTATCGTACAACATGTACTTTGGACAGATGAATATGAGTTGCCACCACTGTCTGTAGATGCAATTAATAAAACAATTGTTGAAATCAAACAAGGGCTGTCTGCTGAACGAGAACGCTAACAGAAACCACAGCGTGGTATCATGTAAATATGAGGTATATTACTAAAGACAACAACATATATACAGTAATGCTCGATAGAGACGAATTTCTAAAACAGTTATCGATGTCCATTGTCTTGTCTCCTACAGTATTCGAGAAATACGAGCTGGAACAAATAGATGACAAACAAGTTATGCGATTTACAGCTAGAAAACATTTTAGAGATGGTAGCATACTGGATAGAGATGACCCATATATAAGATACCAAACAGGTTTTATCTATAAACCTAGTTTGCTAATACTCTATAGCGACATAGGAGAACTGACACAACAAACTATATCGCTGAACCCTATGCACGCTACAGCTGCCTATATATGGCAACAAATGTATTCTAAATTGCCTCGTAAACTACAAGTTGCTTGTTTGGGAAAGCAGGCAACAGCAGAATTATTAGAATTAAAACCTATTATTGTGCAGCATATATTATGGACAGATGAGTATGAGTTACCACCACTGTCTGTCAGTGCTATTAACAAAACATACGATTTTGTTAACCAAAACAAAGAGCAACCCCGTATGTTATAATACTAATAAGAGGTGATTGAGATGCGTATCAAAATTACGCTTCAAGGGATAGAGGGCAATATAATACTGCCAGTGCATTATAACCATGCTTTACAGGGATTTATTTACAATAATCTGAGCGAATCGCTCAGTAATAATTTACACGATAACGGCTTCAAGATTAATAAAAAGAACTTCAAGTTATTTACATTCTCAAATATACTACAGCGCGGGAAACGTCTTGCAGACAAATTAGAATTTGGAGAAACGGTGACTTTTTTCTTCAGTTCTCCAATTAAACAGATTGTAGAAGATATTGCAAATAATTTGACAAAGAAGGACCGTGGAGTGCTATGGAACAATTACGTTGTGTGTACTAGTATTAGACAATATAAAACCCCATATTTCCAGGACAAAGTGACTATTCATACACTATCGCCTATTACTATACATACGACATTTCTTGAAGAAGAAGACAGGGTTAACTACTACTACAAACCAACACAACGCAAATTTAATCAGCTGATAACAAAAAACGCTATTAACAAATATAATGCTTGGGCCCAAGCTACAGGCCATGATTTACTGCAATATGGTGAGCTTAAATTGGTTCCAAAACAGTACAACCCGAAGTTCGACACTAAGTATGTGTATTACAAAAATACGCTAGTTATGGGGTCTACAGGTATATTTGAACTGCAAGGGACGCCAAGACTAATCTGGATTACTTACGAAACAGGCTTAGGAGACAAAAACTCACAAGGGTTTGGAATGTGGGAACCTGTGGTATCATAATAAGGAGGTGAATTATGGACGTATTGAGTGCAGAAAAGAAATATCTTTTGGAATTGGAACTTGAAAAAGCCATTAACCAAAATAAAGTACAAGAGGTATTCAAGCTAAAAGAACAAATAGACGGTATTACAACTGATAGCCAATGGCGTAAGTTATTGCAATTATATGACGTTGTATTACATTCGATAGCTGCGTCTAAAGCACCGGATCTAAGTCCTTTCACTGGTGACCCATTTGACAAGATAATCAGTAGTTCTTCTAGCTTGTTGGATATTCGCAAAGGTATAGAAGATATATTCGAGCAACCAGCACATGACGACCCAAACAACATACCTATTGTTTACAACTTTGAGGAACAGTTGATAGCGCCCAGATTACCTGTTGGCGCAACTATTAGGCATTACGAGCTAGAATATCTGTCTAACTTGATAAATGCAGCATATACACAGGTAACAAACAAAATACCAGACAATTTCTGCCAATTTTCTTTACCAGGGATGACTACCAAATTCGTAGTAAACAAAAAGATACTATTTGAGAATTATTTAGATATGTATTGGAAATCCGCGGAAAACAAGTTCTCCAAAGAATTTTTAGGACACAATGTAGACCAAATTGCACAAGTTCTTGCACGTTCTTTACCACCAATCAAACACAAAACAGTAGCTAGTGACCCAATAACTGCATCGCAGAAATTCAAAGTAGATGTACTAATTAATAGAATGAACGGATTTATTAAGAAGGACATGTCTAATAGTACATATTTACTAATGTGGGTTAATACTAGGCTTCAATATGAAGACAAGGATAATTTTATCAATAATTTGCCTGACAGAACATGGGTGTACATATTCTCTGCTATGTTAGCTGCTGGAGCGCAAAAAAGTGTTTGGGATGCTATTGATAACCAACAAGAACATACACCAAATGAACTCTCTCAGTTAAAGCCAATTGCAGATGTTGTATGGCAAAACCCCGCTATCGAGTTGGTATCTGAGTACGCTGTTTTCGCCAGCTATATACAAGACTTAGTCAAGATAAGTGATAAATACAACCAAGCTAAAGTATACAGTGGTATACCTATAATGTTCGCAGACAAAATACCGGTCAAACTGAACATAACCGACACTACGAGATTACCATCTTTGTATACAAACGATAAAATCAGAGAAAGATGAACATGTTCTGGCTAGTTGTTAGTGCTGCATTAGCAGATAGTGTTAACCCTTGCGAAATTGGCATTCTTACAATGGCTTTACTATACATTATGTTTGCTTATGGCAAAGACAGGATTCAGAAGATTGGGTTTACATTCGCTGCTGGTATATTCGTGAGTTACTATACATATGGGGTTTTGATGTCATATTTGTTCGGCTATGTCAAGTATATACGTGTTATTGTCGGGATAGCTGCTATAGTATTAGCGTCAATACGCATGTACTACGCACTGCGCAACCAAGTAGTTAAAATGTCTCCTTCTCCATTGCGTCCGATAATAGCTAACCAACTACGCAAAAACAACGCCATACGTGCATTCTTAGGAGGGTTGTTAGGTGGACTTGTGTTGATGCCTTGTAGCAGTGGGCCATATTATGTAATATTGGCGGCTATTCAAGCACATGACTTGCAAGCTTATTTATGGTTGCTGTTGTATAATGCCATTGTTATACTACCACTACTGGCAGTGACTGTCGTGACGTATTTCTTTGGTGATGTATTGCGCGACAACAAGTATATGCCCGTATTGGAATGGGCATCTTCGCTGATGCTGTTAGCATTGGGATTATATGTACTCACACAATTCTAAACCAATTAGTATAATTGACACAATTCGGCGTAACACAATAAAACTGTATATTATCTTTGTTTCTATTGTTGCGTTATTGGTAGGAATAGGCTGGCTAATAGGGTATTTTACAGGCGATACCGTAACTGCAGTATTGACAAGTGTAAGTTTAGGCATAGTCGCATTATGGCTAAACTATTGGTACTCTGACAAATTAGTACTGGTAATTGCTGGCAGCGACGTACCTGTCGATAGACAATTGCAGAATATTGTAGAGGAGCTGAGTATTGCAGCTTCTATCCCAACTCCCAAGATACGCATACGCGTTATAGATAACGATGGAGCTAATAGCTTCTCTGTTGGCAGAGACCCGCAGAACTCTACTATTGTGGTTACAACAGGACTCATCAAGATGTTGACTAGAGAAGAGTTATCTGGAGTAATTGCACACGAAATCGCACATATCAAAAACCGAGATACATTGGTAGCCACTATAGCAGCTAGTATTACGGTTGTATCTATGATTACGCCATATATTGTCAGTAGAATGCTATCTAACAACGATAGCAGTACTCATGCGCCAGGAGGGGTAATGTTGCTAATCTGTGGTATACCACTGCTAGTTTTGATACCCTTTACTATTCTGTTACTGTACTTTGCTGTTGGTCAACATAGGGAATATGTTGCTGATGCTATGAGTGCGCGACTAACTAGGCATCCTGATGCGTTAGCTAGTGCATTAGAAAAAATAGGGCATTTTCCTGCTAGTATGCCAGTTATAGATAGTCTCTGTATTGTTGGCGCGGCTCATCCGCCTATAGAAGAGAGAATTAAACGATTACGGAGTATGACTGCGTACTAAGCTCTATCTTATGGTAACGCCAATTAGATAGAATAGTATTAACAGTTTTTTTTGTGTCATAAACAGATTCTCATTTAATACATAATCGCAAAAAGACTACAAACCAGTTTAGGCGCCTCACTACAATACTGTTTTATAACAGGGTCTATCTTGCTCTTAACAGCTGTTTGTAGTATATCAGCGACTGTGTGGTTGTCATATATTTCTGAAAGCATCTTCTCTGTTGCATCTACTAGGTTAGGTGGATAAACTTTGCTATATGGCTGTAGTAGCATTCTCGACCGTGTTATCGCAATACCTATTGCACTATCAATTTTATCAAATGATACCCAATTAAGATTGTATAATATAAATAGTCATTAGGTATCATAAACAAGGAGGTGCATGTGTGGAACTAACAAAGTACTTTGAATACAACATATTCCCGCAGGTTATAGAATATGTTAAGCAACACCCGACCATAGACGCGAAGACTGCACTACTGATATTCACAACGGATACTGTACGTAATGCAGTCAACTACGAGTCAATTGTTAACAACATGCCCAAAGAGAAGCCACTTGCAGATTTGTATCCAACATTCACACAGCAGATTAATGACGTGTACCATCAGTACAAAGGTTACTTGGAACAATTGGAGGCGTTCGAAGATGCAATTACGCAAATTCCTGACTTATCTCTGGATTATATCGGGGGGCGTTATACAACTGAGAACATTGGGAAAACCAAAGAACTACTTAAGTTATGCGAGGTAGATGTATTCCCAATTATTGAGAAAACGGTCACCAAGTATGATGTGCCAGAAGCACAAGAGATTATAGATATTATTAACAATTTGAAGCACTATAATGAACATTATTTCGAAGCATGGGAGATACGAGACATAGACCAATTATTAAACAAACTGTATATAACTATGTTTGCGTTAATTGACACTGTACTAACAAGTATCGGATTTGAAGGAATATGTACTCTATATAAGGAAATATTAGAAAACACTGGCAAAGAAAAGATAAAATACAATATTGAATCACCCATTACATTAATGAGTAATGCTACAAGCAGCGTATTTGCCAGCATAACAGACCCTGATACCGAGCGCGTCAACTTAATCAAAGATAAATTACGAGAATGGTTTTCAGGTGCAATTCGTACAGAGGAACTAACTAAAACTTACCAATCTTTGCTAGAACACCCGACTCTTGCTGGTATAACGGCGTATGAAGTACTATTTCAAAGTATGGGTGAAATAACACGTATTAATTCTAATACAAAAACAAGGCTTCTTCATATAGTCCAATCTTTAGGCAATTTAGCACTACTCGTTGACAGAGATAATTATTCTCAAATTGTAGAACAATTAGACAATATTGTAAAACAGTATAACAGTAAAAACTCCAGAGAATGTATCGATAGCATACTTAAGGTTTACGATAATGTTGTTAGTAAACTATGTGCTAATGACATAAAGGCGATAACGACACTTGTGCTAACATTCTATCGAAACGCTATTACAAACAGTCGGTACATACCTATGGCTCCAAGCTCAGTGGATGCTGATGATCTGCACTATGTCGCAGTAATAGACAAACAGAATGTATTGCAAACTGCAGCTTCACATGATATACAAGGTATCAAAGTGTCTCCGTTTATGAGTAGTATCAAAACGAGTAACGCTAAGACTAAGATTGACAAATATCTAACAAGCTTTTTAGGTAGAAATAACTCCAAAGATAGCCGTATTAGCGCATATAAAGCAGAAGTTGTAATTGACCTCAAATTGTGCTATCAAGATAAGTGGG
>Ga0209204_1003085_pt1 | contig 12700 bp, 7 predicted proteins | sample AD_JPNMR2_MetaG_FD_184425 | JGI IMG/M metagenome (GOLD analysis project Ga0209204, IMG submission 184425) | Active sludge microbial communities of municipal wastewater-treating anaerobic digesters from Japan - AD_JPNMR2_MetaG (SPAdes) (version 2) | ecosystem: Engineered > Bioreactor > Anaerobic >... | reverse complement strand
TTAACAGTCCGGATGCCCACGCCCAGGGCGACCTCACAGGAAGCCCGGTTGACTTTTCCATCCTCCAGAATGAGGAAATTGCTGATGGTGTGCTCAAAGAAAAGATCAGCAAAATCACCGCCCTTAGACAGTGCTTCACTTAGAACTTTCCGGCAGAGCTCGTCGCTCACGCCAAACTCCTTTTCAAAATAGCCACCGTTTTTTTCGTCGGCCAGCGCCGGCCAGCCTTTTGGCAAAAGGCTGGAGGCGGCAATTGTCCCGGCCACCGCGGCTGCCCCGGTTTTAATGAAAGACCTCCTGGTAATATTCTTCATTAAGCCCTCCTAAAAAAATATTTATCTCTGATATATATGGCAGGATAGGTCTCTGATAAAAGGCTGACATATTAGAATTGATCATATTAGATTACATTAAGGCACCTTTATATCTTAATTATACGAGATAAGCGAGTAAATGGTTGCCCGTCATAAAGATTTCCTTAAAATTATTTAACCTGATATATAAACGATTTGTTAAAATATATTTAAATTTCAACCTAGGAGGTTCAATTAATGTTTCTAAGGCAAAAAAGCAATGATAAAAAATCGCTTTCCTTCCTCAGCCGAATTATTACGGTTTTAATTCTTACAAGTGTGCTATTCTGCCCGGAGTTGATTTTTTCTGCTCCACAGAAATTAAAGCCAGTAGAATTTAACCAAGAAGAGCTGGTTAAGACCGCCGTGGTCGGTCAAATCGCAGGTTCTCGCCTGAATTATCCTCCTTATAGGATTGGAGCCGACGGCTCACTCAGTGTATTACCGGCAACGGGCAGCATAACCTATAATTTCAGAACAGGAGATTCTGCCATAAATCTGGCCGGAGATCATGTCGAGCCAGCGGTCACCCTCTACAATCCAGGAACCCGGTCAACTTCAGAGAGCAATGCTTTCAATGTTCTATCATGCATCGGAAATAAAGTCCGGGTTCTGGATGGAGAAGCCAAAGGAGCCATAGGTTCGGTTATCGGAAAACACGGTGGCTCCGAGCATGTGATGGTGGATTTCAAAGACCATGCAGTGCTGGAAAAATTAACTGTTGGGGATAAGATGCATGTTTACGCTTGTGGCGTAGGGATGGAGCTCAGAAATGTTAAAGGAATCAAGGTTATGAACATGAGTCCTGAGCTAATGGAGGCCCTTGGCAAAAATGGTATGGGAGTCACCCCAGAAGGTAAGCTTCGGATTCCTGTTGCCCTTAAAATTCCGGCTAAGATTATGGGCTCGGGTCTGGGTACAAGCCACGCCTATAGTGGAGACTATGACATTCAGCTTTTCGATGAAAAAACAGTCAAGGAGTATGGGCTCGACAGGCTTCGATTCGGAGATCTGGTGGCCATAATCGATGGCGACAGTAGCTACGGCCACATATATAAAACCGGGGCTATAAGTGTGGGAGTTATTTCTCATAGTAAAAGTTTATTAGCCGGGCATGGGCCGGGAGTTACCATCCTATTTACCTCAACAAGCGGAAACATTGAACCGGTCGTCGATGATAAGGCTAATCTTAAATATCTTTTGTTTTAAAATTGTAAGGCTTTTTGGGGTAATATTAACGGGCTTTTTCCCTATTAAAGCTTAACCAGACCCCTTAGATTAAATATGCTTGACAACTAAACTATTTCGGAATAAACTCCGAATTGGTTAAACTAATTCGGAGTAAGGTCCGAAATGGTAAAAGTTAAAAGAATACTCAAAATATCCCTCCCCAGCAGGCAATCGGCTTTTCTCTGGGGACCTCGAAAAACTGGCAAATCCACTTATCTCAAGGAAACTTTCCCGGAAAGTATTTATTATGATTTTCTTAAAACAGACGTAGCTCTAGAATTTACCAAGAGGCCGGCATTATTGCGAGAGCAGCTATTGGCTAAAGACGAATCAAGTCTTAAGTATCCCATCGTCATTGATGAAGTTCAAAAGGTGCCTGAGGTTATGGACGAAATCCACTGGTTAATAGAAAACAAAGGCTTGAGCTTTATCCTCTGTGGTTCGAGCGCCAGAAAATTGAAAAGAGGTAGAAGCAACCTGCTGGGCGGCAGAGCCTGGCGGTATGAAATGTTTCCGCTGGTCTCAGCCGAACTAAAAAATATTGATCTACTTAGAGCCCTGAACCATGGGCTCATCCCTGACCATTATTTCAGTCACGATTATAAAATGTCATTACGAGGTTATGTTCAGGATTATCTTAAGGAAGAAGTTTTCGCCGAAGGCTTAATCCGGAATGTGCCAGCTTTTGCCAGGTTTTTTGATGCTGTTGGATATACCCATGGGGAGTTGATCAATTTCTCTAATATCGCCAGGGACTGTGGCGTTGATTCTAAAACAGTAAAAGAATACTACCAGATACTAGCTGATACTTTACTTGGGCGGCTGATTGAGCCATTCAGAAAGAGGCAGTCGCGCCAGGTTATAACCAGAGCACCAAAGTTTTATCTTTTTGACGTCGGTGTAGCCGGGGCGATTATGAAGCGTCAGATTTCAGAAACACGAGGCGAGCAGTTTGGCAGGGCCTTTGAGCATTTTATATTTATGGAAATTCAGGCTTATAGTTCCTATAGCCGCCTGGATTTCCCTATTCATTTCTGGAGAACAAAATCCGGTCAGGAAGTGGATTTTATCCTGGGAAACGGCGAAGTGGCCATCGAAGTAAAAGGCCAGAAGCTGGTTGATAATAAAGAGCTAAAATCGTTAGCTGCCTTTATAGAAGAGAACCATCCTAAGAAGGCCATTGTTGTCAGTAATGAAACAGATGCCCGCCGGGTTGGATCAATATTCGTTCTGCCCTGGCGCACATTTTTGGATGAACTCTGGGCTGGAGAGATAACCAGTTAGCTTGTTTGGGATCCAAGAAAAGAGTGAAAGTACAAGTTTTATTAGATGCTATTATTCTTGCCTGCTGCAGAGAAGGTTCTATTCTTTAAATATATTTACGGTATTAGACTTACTCAACGGTGTGCCGGATTTTATGTGGTATTTTATACCATTTTTTTGACAGAAATTTATTACCTGACCCGCCATTTCTTTATAAAAGTCTTCATTGTTCTTCCAAACAGAAATCAAATTCCCCTTATAGCTTGCCAGCCTATTATAATTTAACTTCCCGAATATTATCTTTTTTACAAATCTGAGCTCGTCAAGAATATCAGTTATATTTTGAGCGGTTTTATCTAATTCTGGGGTGGGGTATGGTTCCATACTTACCCATGTGTTTAGCCCGGCATTGGCCAGAGTTTTTAAAGAATTTAACCTATCTCTATATGGTGCTGAGAATGGTTCATACTGCTCTTTAAATTTATCATTTAACGAGACCAGGGTAATGCCATATTCATTTTCTGGCAAAAACCTTTTTTGGTCTAAAATGTCATCCGGATAAACTCCTTTTGTCAATGTAGTTACTTTGATATGTTCCTTATTGAGTCTCTCTATTATCTTTAAGGTTAGATCTTTTACCTCTGGTACTAACTGTTTTTTCTCAAAATCATACATAAAAGGATCCGACATAAAACAAAGATGAACAAAATCAATTTGGTCTTTATATTTCAGAATCTCTCTGTCTAAAAGTTCCAAAGCGTTGGACGCAATTCGTGGAATTCTCCAATCTTCATAATCTTGCACCCATCCGAATTTCTTGGCCATCATCATAGCGTAGCATGGAAATTTGCATCCATGCTTACATCCAGTAATATGGTTGATGGTCCAGTTGCCATATTCGACTTTAGTTTTATATAAAAGCGATCTCCTCTGTATACTCTCAATCCCGCATTCTTTGCCAAACAAAGTACGTTCTAAATCTTTTCTTCCAAACAAACCAGGCCCTGTTTCTTTTTCTCTGAGTCTGACATAAATGTCTTTTACTATCTTTGTAATTGGCGCTTTCTTCGAAAAAAATAAAAGATAATATATAGTGTCATTCCTGTCAGGATACTTAATGTCATATCCCACTACCCTCAGTCCTTGGGAAATAAATGTTTCAGCATAGTCTTCTAATATCTTCATACGGTCAGCTTCAATTACATCGACATCATCTCCTATAAATTCTTTCAATGTCTTGATCGTTGTTATTTCCTTTGTATTCAAGTTCTTTCCAAAATGCCGTTTTTTTACCACTCCACTTGTTCTTGTCACCCCCTCTAAAATATAGTTGAACAAGATATCCTTCGGGTTTTTTAAACTGACTATTTTCTCCACAGTAGTCTTTTTTATTTGAAGACCAGATGGATCTATAAAAACAAAAAGAGGGTTCTTAACAGAATTGTTTAGTGACTTTAAAATATCGTCGATAATTGCATTGCAATCAGCATTGTAGAAATAAACATTAACATTATCTAAGGAATGTTCACTTTTGTATCTATCTACCAAGGTCTTTAGATAGTTAAAGTTAGCCTTATTTTTCTCGACCAAGAATAGTTTGATTTTCAGGTTAGGTCTTAGTTTATCTTTTTTCTCTTTAATATTTCTTAAAAAAATGAGTGGGGAACCATCCTTTTTCTTGCCGCTATCAATATATTCACCTCTGCCAGCAAACAAATCTAAAATATACCATTCATTTTGAGCCCAATTCTGATTATTCCAGACAGTTAGCCACATATTGAATACTTTATCCAAGATTTCCAGCTTTGTCTTTGTAGACCGCCTATTAGTTATATCCCAAAGGTCATCTTTGCTTCTCATATTCTATCCCCCACTTAATGTTATCTGTCCTAGTGCCGTTAGCATATTGACAGTAAATATTTGGAACATCTGCCTCTCTCGGACTTTCTTCTCCAATCAATGAAGTATCTCTCATGGTCTGAACCTTTTAAAGGTAGCAATCTAATAACTCAAAAAAATTTTCTTAGCGGTCTCTATCAGCATCTCGTGTCTTTTTTTTAACTCGTTTATATTCCAGACTTCAATATTTTCCAAATATTGTGTGGTTCTAAATGGGGTAATTTTATCCTTGAAGTAGGCGCACTTCTTTCTGGAAAAACCAAAATTCTGAGCCTTTGAGTTTTTTATTCCACTTAATAGCGCTAAATTCCCAAGCTTATTGGTCCATTCCTCTCTTTCCTCTTTAGTAAAAATCGTAGTCCATTCGCTACCTTCTTCTGGTGACTGAGGAAGGATATGCTCAACAGTCACTGTTCCAGGATAACCCTGAAAATTCTCCAACTCCAAGTATTCCATATCAATTCTTAAGAGTATGTATTTTGCTAATTTCCCACCATAAATGGTATAGAACTGATTATCATTTAGTCTTTCTAACAATAAAGCTTCAATACTATCCTTTTTACTATAATCCAGCACCCTACTAATTCTGCCTGTCGATGATTCATCAATATTAAAATATAGGACTTTTTCTATAATCTGGGTTGGATCATTTTCGAGTTCAATCAATTTAATTATTTTGTTAAGACTCGTAATCCTTTCAGTAGGCGAGAAGCCTCCTATCCATTCTATGATGACCTTTTTCTCCATTAGTTTTATAAAATCTAAAAGATAATTGTCAGCTTTGAATTTTTGACAGAACGCAATAAAAGGGGGCTTCCAATCTGCAAAAGGAACGTATTTATTCATCAAGTTGATAATATTCTTGAATTCATTCTTTTTAGCATTATTGCCTTCAGCAATATCAGCATCAATTATTTTCTTGGAATAAATTGTTGATATCTCATCAAGATAGTCTATGAACTCCGAACCTTTATTTAATAAACCGTTTCCGAAGACTAGTTTTCTATATTCTTCATATATACTCATCTTAGCTCTTTCCTTGAGCTTGATTGTTCTGATAAAACCAATGACATTTTCTAATTCCTCTCTCCCTAACTCATTCTCGTTTTTTCTCCATATATTTGCATATTTGACGCGAGACTTTTCATCTTTGATCTCTCCTATATTCTCGCTTTTTAGTAGGTCTGACGTATTTAATGCAAGCCCTCGTGCATTAAGAACATTAAATAGTCTAAAGGCCGAAGTAACTGTATTAGTTTTTATATATACAAGGCACACGTTGTTCAACAAATACTTGACGAATTGTTCAAGTTTTTCATCTTCTTGAAAATATTCTTCTAATTTTTCATAAAAAAGGCCTATGGCTTCATAGAGATGATATTTTGGCTCTTCCTTGTCTATCCTTTTCTTTTCACCATTCTCAAAAGATTGGATAAAAATATTAGTGCCTCCAACTTTGTAAACCGTTTCGTTAAATAATTTTTCTAGGTCTTCCCAAGGCATGATACGCCGCTCTTCCGGAATTCCTTTAAATTCATCTTCTTCCTGATATAAATACGAGGCCAATTTCTTTCTAAGGTTTTCATTTTTCGTATAATCTCTTATGACGGCCATTAAGATTGCTAAAGTACTGATTCTTTGCTGCCCATCTACAATATAATATTTATTCTTGTCCGCCTCACATTCTTGCAGAATAATTGAGCCTAAAAAATATTGCGTTTCTTTGTTCGTCATGGCGTCATATATATCCTCGAACAACTGATCGAAATTCTCTTTATCCCAGCTTAGTGGCCTTTGATATATTGGTATAGTAAAGATAAAATCTGGACTGAATAGCTTTCCTACTGATACTTCTTTTGCTTCGATTTCATTTACCATTTGTTCCTCCAATCATTGTTTATGCTTATTTTTCTATAATTACTCCATTTTCAAATATTTTTAAGCCCTCTATCCTTATCCACTTTTCATCCGAAGTTAATGGCTCTGTAGCGACGATAGTTACTACCTCACCGGGTTTTTTTACCTCGGCCAGATTTATCTTGTAGTGAACATCTTTTAACGTCGCAAATCCAAACGGAGATTTTCTTTGAACATAGTATAGACTATTATCTCCATAAGCATAGAGCCGTTCACCGTCAGACATTAAACAATTAAACTTTCCAAGAACTTCTATCTTAGCCGCCTCTTCTTTAATGATCGTATTAACCTCAGAAACATCCAAAGTTATTTTTTCAAGAAGATGACAAAAAGCATACTCTGAATCGGAATCACCTGCGGGCTTATATTTCTCAAGCGGCCAAGTTTTTATTCGGCTTACGGTTCCGTTGTGTGCAAAAATCCAATTATTTATCTGAAATGGGTGTGTGTTCTGATGAATTTTACCGCCGCAGGACTTTAGCCGGATATGACCGATAATAATCTTGCTTTTAAACTTGAAGTTTTCTTCATTAATATTTTCATCATCTAAAGAACTTGGCTCCTTTATAATTTTCCAATTGTTGCCATCGAGAAAACCAAATCCCCACCCGTGATAGTTGCTTTTCGCTCGATACTTAAACTCCATTAATGAAAACTCAATATCAACAGGTTCATTTGCAGATAATCCTAACAACTGACACATTGCTATATACAACTCCCTTTATCTTATGCTGCTAAATATTTTAATAGTCCCAAATAATCCATTTGCTATTCCCATTTCTGTTAAGTTTGCGATCTGCTTTCTCCTCACGGATAGTTTTATTAAGACTAATTTTTTAAATAAATTTCCCCTTGCTTGGTAATCTCCCAAATGCCTCTTGGTGAATCAGCTTTCAGAAGGCCTTTATTTATCATTGTGTTTCTGGCCCATTGGGCGGTATTTTCCCATCTTTTTTGTTTGGGTAGAGAAGGAAGAGTCTGCATGTCATATTCATTAAGCAAATCCCTCATTTTCTGGTAGACCCTGTCCAGGACAGTTCGCATTTCTGCTTTTCCACCTAGTTCGACCAATGCCTCTAAAATCGGCTTTACAAATTCCTTTTCCGGAGTTCTAAGTCCTTTTTTTAACCTTCCCTTTATTTTCCGTCTGCTCGATCCTTTAGGTACCTGATCAGCAAAGATGGTCTGCCATTCTTCCTGAAGAAATTTTATTTTTTCTCTAAATGCTTTTAACCTTTCACCGTTCTCAATAAGCTTCCTGGCTTTATCGAAATCCTGTCCTTTAAACGCTACTTCACCTTCTTGGCTCAGCATATTAAAAACCTCTTCGATCTCTTCCAGCAAGATTTCAAAAGCCGTATTGACTTCATTTTTGTTCATGGTTCCCCCTTAATCTGATTTTTTTGCATTATTTTCAATAATTTCTATTTCTTCTTCTGTTAGCCCATAAAGCTTATAGACAAGGTTGTCTATCTCTTCCTCCAAGCGGCTTGTATCGGCTTCAGGGTTTTCTTTCTTGGCAGCAAGAATTTTGTCCACCATCGAAACGAACGGTTCCTGCTCAGCCATGCCTATTTTCTTAACTGGTAACTTACCCATATAATAGCTGTCAAAGTGCATCGTTCTTATGGCTCTATTATAAATAAACCAATAGTAAAACCATGATGCCAGTTTAGAGTTTAAAAGAGCCAGTACATATTGGTAAGAATACTTCGCGCTTGTCAGGATGGTATTCATGCATGTATCTAAGGTTAATAAGCCCTCTATGTCTAGGCTTGCCATTATAATTATATGGTCACTGGGATTCATAACGTGTGCGACTATATTCTGGGATACAATTTTTAACTGTCTTAAGATAGTTACATTTTTATCACTTTGATCACCATTAGAAAGTTTTATCAAAGCTTCCGGCGTTTTTATACAATATCTTCCAATGTCTCTACCTCTTAAGATAGGAACTCCCCTATTGCTAATACGCCGCTGCCAAGGCAAACCTCTAAATGTCTTTGATATTTCTGATAAAGGAATGCTATTCCTTCTAAATTTATCGTAAATATCAAGCTTATAATTGTCCAGATGACAAGGAATAATATCCAGCTCTTCTGCCAAAGATGTTCTGACCAAGCTTCTTAATTCAATCGATTTATGCCATCCGCTCCCTGCTCGAAAAGTATAACCGGCTTTTTCGACTTCATTTTTATATATAACAACAACTTGCTCCAAGAGTACATTTTCAAAAGATTTACTGATATCAATTACGACGAGTAAATGATTTTTATTTAATAGAAATTCTCGTGGCTTCCTCCATCCATCAACGAAAGTGAGAGATTTTGGAATTATGTAGGTTATAATTCCAGCTGGCCTTGTAAGTCTTTCACTTAAATTCATAAAAAATGAAGCAGAGTTTTTCCGGCTATCATATGAATCATAAATTGATACTATCTTATCGATATACCCTGACATGTCCGCACCATGTGGAGGATTACCTATAAGAACATCAAAGCCGGAACTGACACCGAGCATCCATTCAGCATCAAAAAACTCGGCGGTAGCGTTTTGGTCAAAAAGATCATAATGGGCTACCTTTTCTGCTGTTCCATGCGGTAACCCCAAATCTTCAAGTGCCTTAGATAATTTTTCTCTCAGCCCTCTATCTTCGTTTTGGAGCCTCAGCTTCTCTACCCTAGTCTTAGCCTGAAAATATTTGTGTCTTAAGTTATTAATATCAGATTCTAGCTTAAGAACTTCCTCCGTTACCAGATATTCAGAAGGTCTTTCCAAAGGTATAAGAGTATTAGCCGCAACGAACCTTGTTTCAAGATTAGGAAGAGGTCTAATTCCGAAATTTTCTTTTTCTTTATCTACCTTTTGGTCTAAAACAAGAGATATAAAAAATCTGAGTTTAGAGATTTGAATAGCTATTGGTTGGATATCAACTCCATATATGCAATTCTCAATCAGATATAACTTCCTGGCATAGTCAGGATAATTTATGCTTTCATCAAAGGATTCATTTATCTCTTTTAACCTTTCTTCCCTTTCTCTTTTGTCACCTCGCTTAAATACTTCTTCAGACTCTTTTATTGCCTTCTGGTATTGTAACTCATACCAGTAATTGTTTTGCGGATCTAATTTTTGAAGTGCATAAACCAGCTTGTGCAGTACACCCATAGGAAAAGCGCCTGAACCACAGGCTGGATCAATAATCTTAATCTCATCAATGGCTGAAATGAGTTCCTGTTTATTCTTTTCCGATAACTCGGGGCTTTCTTCTGAATAAGATAGAAGCAACCTTAGATTATCGTCGGGGAGTTCAGGACATTTTCCTTTTAGATAAGCATAAAGACTTTCATCAACCATAAAATCCACAATTTCTCTTGGTGTATAGTAGCTGCCCGTAGCTTTCCTGGCTGTGGTGGCGGTCTCTGGATTGTAAGAAGCTAACAGGTTCTCAAATACTTTTCCTAAAAGTTCCGGGTCAAGGGCGACCTCCTGATCGATCGCCGTGTTTTCATCAATCGTAAAGTTATAACTATTTAAAATCTTGATTAAGCCTTTAACTGGCTTATTGGGCCCCAGGCCATATTCAGACAAATCAACTGATTGCTGCTGCTCCTGGAAAAACAAATAATCTGGAATAATAGCCTGCCTAGCTGGATTACGGGAAAATCCATCAACATAAATTACCTTGCCTTCTTTGTCTTCTTTATCCAAACAATCAAAGAGTCCGCCATTTAAGAACGGAATATCTTTAAATAAGTCAATTACCTGAGTTTTATCTATTAAGAACTTCTCTTCATAACGATAAAGAGTTTTAACACCATATTCTTTTTTATTGGCAGGAAACCCTTTATTGTCTGCAAATTTTCTGTCTTTTATTTTCTGGTTTAAAGTAGCAAAGAAAAGATTTTGCAAAATAGCGTTGTAAAAATTGCAGCTACTTTTGCTCCTGTGAAAATCTTTAACAACGCATTTAAGCCTTTGCTCAGAAAATATGTCTGGTGGGACCAACTTTTTTTCTTTTAAAAACCAGATGAAAATAATCCTGGTTATTAAGCGAATAAGATTAGTAGCGTTTCTTATTTCTTTGTCTTTATCCTGGTCAGCACTATATTTATAATCATCTGGAAACTTAACCTTGTCCATTGCCCAGAAAAACCAGTTGGCGATTTCGCTGTAAAACTCCTTAGTAACTTTTTCAACCGAAAAGGCTTCTTTGATTTTTTCGATCGTCGTCAGGTCACCATCGCCTATCTGCCCGAGAAAAGTTTTATTGGTCAGATCCTTGCTGACAAAATAAGTAAACCTTCTGAAGTTGCTCCAATCCCGGCGTTTCCCGAGATAATTGGTATAGATTAAGCTGAAGCGGAAGTTCCCTCCCCGGTCATAAAAAATAAAGATACCGGCATCAGCTGATTTTTCTTTTAATATTTTCTTTCCAACTGCATACTGGGCTTTTTTGGCGGATCGCTCGGTTAGCTCTTTATTGACCAGAAAAGAACAGACGATAAGTTTGCCGTCTCCAAGGTCCCCTTCAGCTAACAGCCTGCCGTCTGAAAAGTCAGAAGCTTGTTCTGGAACTGGAAGCGAGTCCTTTGGAAATTCCAGCCTATCATTCTTTTGCCGGAAAAAGCTCTCCAACTTCTCCAGAGCAAATTCATTAATAATTGATTCTAAGATTTGTTTGCTGCTCATGACTTTTTATTCTCAATGGCGACAATAATCTCTTTTTCGAGACGCCGCTGCCTTTGTTTTTCTTTTTCCAGATAATTATCATCAAGCTCATTCTTTAAGTCTTCAATTTCTTTTATCGTCCTTCCCATCTTTTTCTCATCGCCAGCTTCAAGATTAGCAATGCGGCGCAAGGTATAATCGGGCAATGTGCCATAGTTAATGATGTCCTCGAGTAAAGTCCGAAGAAACTCTTTATACCCGGAAAGCTGGTTATCCGGAGGCAGGTTTAAAAGGGTTTTAAGATTATTTATAGCCTGTTGTTCAAGCCCTCTTGGTCCGGGTGGTAGCGGGCTCCGCTCTCTGAGATCCTTAATTTGTCCATAAATACGCCAGAACTTTTCGCTCAACTTCAATGCCTTTTCATCCGCCCCGCAGACAATTCTTTCATAGGCCTCATCAAAAGTTACCTCCACCGGGCTAGCATCTTCCTTCTGATCATATCTGGCTCTGTAAATGAATAATCGACCTTTCTTGATAAAGACCAGCAATTCATCCTGATCTTGTCTTTTGGCCACTTTGACCCTGACGGGAAAGCTATCCAGCGCCCTGACCAGCTCAGGGTGTTCTTCTTTTATTTTTTCAAATTCATTGACCATTCTGGTATAAAAACTGGCCTCTTCTTTACTTTCAGGATTCTGCTGAATCTTAAGATAAAGACCGGCTGGCGTCGGCTCCTCATCTATATCGAATATCTTTGAATCCTCGCCGAGTGTATTATGGATTAAAAACATTTTGTTAGAAGCGATTTCACGCGCTTTAACCAGTTCGGCCCCTGTCTCGGTCGGGAAAAAGTTCACAATATAAAGTTCATCAAATACTTTTTTGCTTATTCGATTTATCCGGCCAACACGCTGAATGACCCTGACCGGATTCCAGGGAATATCATAATTTATGACCATTCCCGCCCGATTTAAGTTAAATCCTTCTGAAATTTTGTCCGAAGAGAGAAGGATTTTGTACTTATCTTCTGGTTGTGGATATGAGGCGTCAAAGTTACTATTGATCTCAGCTATCCTGGCTGAAGTCAAATCGCCGGCAACAACCAGTACCTGAGCGGGAAATTCCTGTTCCAGCTTTGGCTCGAGATATTTAACCGTGTCCAGGTATTCAGAAAAGATAGCCACTTTTTTCTGTGGCTCTTTCTGAAAATGATTTTTGATATTCTTTATAAGGCAGGCTGCTTTTGGATCATTTTCCACCAGATGTAATTCCTTGAGCTCTTCAAGAATCTGATCAAATAAATCAAGGTCGGACTGAAGGTCAGCAAGGAATTCTTCACGATATCTGAAATCAGATACCTTGTA
>Ga0209204_1003083_pt1 | contig 12705 bp, 6 predicted proteins | sample AD_JPNMR2_MetaG_FD_184425 | JGI IMG/M metagenome (GOLD analysis project Ga0209204, IMG submission 184425) | Active sludge microbial communities of municipal wastewater-treating anaerobic digesters from Japan - AD_JPNMR2_MetaG (SPAdes) (version 2) | ecosystem: Engineered > Bioreactor > Anaerobic >... | reverse complement strand
TTTTTTACTATAGATTGAATATCAATAAAATTTTCAGGTTTAAAATGATGACGTTTTTTTAATTTTCTTAAATCGTCATGCAGAGAAAGCCCAACTTTGGTGATATTTTTATCAGCTAAAAAATCAGCAAGAGCTTTTGGAAAACCAATTCGATTTAGTCGGAATAAAAAACATTGTTCGGGAGTAGCAATTTGTAAAAGTGAAACTTTATGGGAAACGCCTTTGATAAAAGAAGGCTTTGTTTCTGTATCAATTCCTACTATATCATTTTTACGAAGTTCAGCAATGGACGATTCTACTTTTGAAGATTCATCTACAACAGTAATTTTTCCTGTAAAAGTAGCAACGGGTAATTTATTAATTTCTTCTTTAGATATTTTAGGTGAATATTTCATCGGTTATTATTCCGTTTTACGTTGAAAATCAAGAAACGAATCTCGACTGATTTTATGGGTATCTTTTTCTTCATCTATTTCTTTTTCCAATTTATTTTCTTCTGTATATTTTAAAGCATGAAGTGCTCGCATTGCATTTAATAATTTCTGTCCCCAATGTTCTGCAAAAGTAACCAGACAAGTAACCAACGCATCATTCATTATGTCCACATCAGCCAGTTGATAATTGGCAGCAAAATCCTTGATTTCTTGATATATATCAGCAAGATTTTCAGAAATAAAGGTAATTACTGGGGTATCACTGTAAGACATATCGGGATGAAAAACTTCCAGATACGCATCCTCATTCCCTAAAAGTTGTTCCACTTGTTGACGGACAAATTGATAATCTTCTTCGGTTACAAATCTTTCGGGCTCTTCGTCATAAACAGGTTCAGGAATTTCAATTAGCGATGCTTTCAAATATAGCAAAGGCAATAATTTCAATGATTTATCAACAAAATCATGCTTGTCGATTTCAGAAGCATGCTCTAAAAAAAGACAGGTTTCGGCTGCAACGGTCACAAATTCAATCACTTTTTGACTATAAACAACATGATCGGGTAATTCATCAACATTCATAAAACAGTTTTTAATGATTATTTCAAAACAAATTTACAAGATAATTTTCAATTTATAACAGGTTGCCATTATAAATAAAATAAAAATAAGTCAATAGTTTGGAGTTCTCGAAGTTGCGGGATGCGAGTTTGAAACCATTTGTTCAATAAAAAAATAAATTGAATAATTATTTCTTTTTTTACAAAAATTATTTTACATTTGAAGTTCCTTTTATTTCAATTGAAATTTTCATATTCAATAATTTTCAACAATAAGAAAATTTCTTGTAGTTTTCATAGAATGTCAAATATTTAAAACAAAAAAATTATGAAAAAACTTACTTTTAAAACAAGTCTGCTATTAGCTCTATTTTTTCTCTGGGGTAGTGGCATAAAAGCTGAAACGTACTATGTTGATTTTGAAAGCTTAACCAAAACTTCTTATGCATCAGGAACCGTAACTTTGGGAGCTTACGATTGGAATTTTACTGGCGCTTGTGCAGGTAATCTAGACAGTGATTGGAAAGTGGGAAGTGTCTCTGCTCGATTGGCTGGTACCACTAAAGCTTCCAGCAATTCAGAAACTTCAAAAATTGAAATGCTCTCCAACAAAGCAGGAGGCATTGGGAATATTTCTTTCCAATATCGGCATTATGGAAGCGATGCACAAATTCCCTGGCTGGTTCAGTGGAGCTCCGATGGCAGTACTTGGACAACCATTCAAGAAATTACTGGAACCGAACAAGTTCAAACTTTCTCTTATGATTTGAATCAAGACAATGCACGTATCCGAATTATTGCCAATGGTTTTACTACTTCTGACGCTAACGGAAAACGTCTGAATGTGGATGAATTGATATTGACTGACAACTCAGGCACTCCTGTCCCCACCATTACCGTAACCGAAACAACGTTGGAAGGATTTTCTTATGAAGTAGGGAAAGGACCTTCGGCAGAAAAATCATTCCAGGTAAGCGGGAACAATCTTACGGGTAATATTACCTTAACACCCTCAGACAATCTTGAAATTTCAACAGGCAGCGGAGAAAATTTTGTTGCTACTTCGCCTATTAACTTACCTCCAACAGAGGGAGTTGTTGCTGCTACTTCTATTTATGCTCGCTTAAAAGCAGGACTGTCTGCAGGAAATTACACTGAAACCATTACAGCTACTTCTCCAGGAGCAGTAACTAAAACCATCACCTGCAAAGGAAATGTTTTTGAACCTGTAGGTACTGTTCCTAATGTGATTATTACAGAAGTGTATGGCGGTGGAGGTAATTCAGGTGCAGAATTGAAAAATGATTTTATTGAATTGTACAATACTACCGATACACCCGTAGATATAACAGGTTGGAGTCTCCAATATTATTCCGCAACAGGCACAGGCAAAGCAGCGGACGGAAATGTATTTAAGATACTAGATGACAAATCAATTCCTGCTTATACTCATTTTCTGATACAATGTGCAGCAGGTAATAGTGGAACGCAAGATTTGCCTACTCCTGATGCTACTTGTGAATTAGCTCTTTCGGGTACATCAGGCAAAGTAATACTTTATACTACTTCCGAGCCTCAAGCGATAACCACTGATATTACTTCCATTACAGGAAATCCATATTTTAAAGATTATGTTCCTTATGGGACTACTGCTGTACCAGTTTGGGGAACACCCATGAGTAGTAATACTTCTAACACTACTTCGGCTGCAAGAAAAATCATTTCTGATGCTACTCCTCGTATCTATCAATATACTGGAAATATTGGAAATGATTTTGAGGTCGCTACCCCCACTCCTCAAAATACAGAATGGACATCAGGTATAAAAAATGTTTTTGAAAACTTGAACGTGTATGTAGCCGACGGGAAAATCCACATCAATACCACAACAGTTGGAGAACAAATTGAAGTGTACAATACCTTAGGTCAACGATTGGTTAATGTTCTTTCCACAGGAGAAGAAAATATTATTTCTGTCAACGCCAAAGGAGTTCTTTTGGTAAAATGTGGCAACAAAGTTGGGAAAGTTATTTTATAACTTTATAAGCAGGTAACTTTTTCATGGTAGGTAAAAAGCTGCTCGTTTTTCGGGCAGCTTTTTTCTTGCTTACTGCAATCATCTTCTATTGCCGAACCATTGTATCGGGTGGCATACAGGAAATTAAATACCGGAATATTGAATGAATTTTTTGCTTTTCCAGAGCAAGGAACAGACAAAAGTTTACACCAACAAAAATAAAATAAAAAAATACTGAAAAAAATTGAATATTTATTTGCCAAGTATAAAAATATGCTTTACTTTTATTGCTCATTTTCATTCTCGACAGAGAAAACAAGTCTTTTTTAATAGCTTTTTCACAGAAAAGTAAAGACACAGTTGGTTTTCTTTTTTAATTTTGTAAAAATTCTTTTTTAAAATAACACAATGTTTCACTTTTAAAAATTTACCGTTATGAAAAAACTTACTTTTTTGAAATCGTTGCTGCTGGGCATATTGTTTTCTTTCAGTGCTAATATGTATGCCCTAAGTGTAGGTGATATTGCTATCATTGCAGTGAACACCGATGCTCCGAAAACATTTACTTTTGTTGCTTTAGCAGATATACCTGCTAACACTACTATTAGTTTTACTGACAATGCATGGAATGCTACTACTTCTACGTGGAGAACTGGTGAAGGCACTATTCAATGGTCTTATACAGCTGCGGTAACAGCTGGTACTGTTATAACATTAACTGTTAATACGGATCCTTATTCAGCTACAATTGGTACAGTTACTTACAATTCAAATTTTAATCTGTCAACCTCAGGAGACCAGATTTTGGCCTATCAAGGAACAACAGCTCCTACTACGAATACTGATGCTAATTGGTTATTTGCCTTTTCAACAGAAAATTTTGCATGGGGGAATAATTCAAATTCATCAGATGTTCCGACAGCTCTTTCCGGAGCAAGTGTGGCAATGACTACTTCTACAACTGAAACAGATAATGCTTATTTTGCTAATGGCAGTACTGCTACAAGTTCAGTAACTGTTTCAGGAACAAAATCGGAATTGTTGGTATTGTTTACAGATGCATCAAAGTATTATAAAGATGATAACGGACCATTAACAATTCCTACTTATACCATTACTGTAAATACTTCTTCCACTCCTACTCCCACTATTACCGTAACTGAAACTTCCATACCTGCTTTTACAACTACTGTGGAAAATCCTGTTACCAGTACCATTCACGTTTCTGGCACCAATTTAACCGCAAACATAGAGCTGGAAATTTCTGGAACAAATGCCGATCAATTTTCTGTGGATCCTGCCAGTCTTACTCCTGATGAGGAAGGAACAGTTGATAATACTGAGGTAACCATTACTTATACACCCACATCGGTAGGAAATCATACAGCTACTTTAACTTTGTCAAGTACAGGAGCAACTGTAACACGTTCTTTGTCAGGGACAGCTGGGCTGGCTACACCTGTAGCAATTGCTGCTACCAATGCTAATAAAACCAGTTTTACAGCTAATTGGGAATCAGTTACCGGAGCAGAAGAATACGAAGTAAGTGTGTATACAAAAACACAAGGAACTACTACAGCAACCGATTTATTTATTTCGGAATATGTGGAAGGTAGCAGCAACAACAAAGCTTTAGAAATTTTTAATGGCACCGGTGCAGATGTCGATTTATCGCAATATTCCTTAAAAAAACAAACGAATGGTGAGGGTGATTATAAAAATGAAAAAGCTCTTTCAGGAACTTTAGCTAATGGAGATGTTTATGTTATTGCCAATACTCAAGCAAGTGATGCAATAAAAGCTAAAGCTAATTCGACAGAAACTACTATTACTGCATTCAATGGAAATGATGCCATTGGTTTGTTTAAAAATGGTACGCAAATCGATGAAGTGGGCGTTTTCAATCAAATTGAAATGTGGGGCGAAAATGTCACCTTAATTCGTAAAAGTTCAGTTACTTCACCAAAAGTTCCTTATGATGCAAGCGAATGGGATAGTTATGAGATAGATTATATAGCTAATTTAGGAACTCACACAATGGATGATTTTGGTGAGATTTTACATCCTATCACTGGTTCTCCCTTTACAGTAGCTGGAACGGAAACATCGAAAGTAATCACAGGATTAAGTCCTGCCACTACCTATTATTACAAAGTGGTAGCTATCAGTGGGGAAGTTCGTTCTGCAGCTTCCAATGAAATTGCAGCCAGCACTTTGAGTGTAGGAGTACCTTCTGTAACTTTAAAAAATATTTCAGTTCGCGATGGCAAGATATATGTAACCGTACCGGCTGCTGGTCAGCAAATAGAAGTATATAACACGCTTGGTCAGCGTATCGTTAGCATCGTTTCAGTAGAAGGACAAAATGAAATCTCCGTACCTGCCAAAGGCATTCACATAGTGAAATGTGGTACAACAATTACCAAAGTAATTTTACCATAACTGGTTAAAGCTAATGGACTAAATATCTTTCTCGCTGGCACAGGCATTTGCCTGTGTCTTGCTTTAAAAAAGCAGATAAAGAGCTGGCACAGGTCGCAACTTCTGTCAGCTCTTTATTTTATTATTTTTAAGGTTCGAACGATTTATTTTATGAAGTTGTATTTTTACAAGAATTAAATAAATAATCGGCAACAAAACGATGTTGACCAATACTATTGCAATAAAAGCACTTCCATAAAGAAAAATCGTACTGAAAAGAAGTAAAAACAAATCGATAAGCAAAGCCAAAAAAATAGAATCGTACCTAATAATATTTACTTGGGAATTTTCGTTTTTTTCCTTACTAAATACGGAGAATATACATCCCAACAAAGCAGTGATAAATGCAATTTCATCAGTAAAATTGGTTTTAACAATCGTAAAAAACTTTGTAGAAACAAAAGACGAAACAACAGCAAAAAAAGGTATTTTAATAACAATTCCAACATACTGTGATACAAACCACCAAATAATTCCTGCAACAATCAAAAAATAACCAATTGGTTTGTAGGGATAAGGTAAAAAAAATATATTTCTATTTGTTTCTTTCATCCAAAAATATTAGTTAAGTTAAACAATATCAACATTTTACTGAAACAAATAAAAGTTAAAATTCATTCCTTCCACTCACGCAGGCATTAACAATAAACACATCGTAATTTGTACCTCAAATATTTGAACTAAAAATAAAAAGGCATGGTAATTTTCTCATCATTATCTAATTCAAATTCAATTTTTACCACTCCATATTTATGATTTACCCAATAAGTTATTTTTTTCAAACCATTAAAATTAATTTCGTGTTCAACAGCAATTACTTTAATTTTGAAAAAAGCATACGAATAGTCATCGGTAGTAGATTTGTAGATAACTTTTCGAACTGTTTTTGAGTCTTTGATTGGATAGGTATCACCTACTTTTGAATCATAATTTACCAATACGCCTTGAAAAAAAGGATGTTTATTTTCAATTCCTTTATCGGTAAATTTAACTTTTACACCACTAGCACTTACAGTATTACCATTAATGACTATGCCAGGCACATTAGCAAGAATTTGTTTTACAACGCTATTGGTTATAGTTACTTCGCCGTCAATTGACGAAACACCATCCTCTAAAGAAGTAACTTCTGCCGAAAAACCCGATATGCCAGCTATAGGTTGAGTAGATGAGCTGATGACTGTACCAACTTTCCCTAAATCAGATTGTGACCCTCCAATGGTAAAATCAGAATCTTCATCACACCCCCAAAACAAGATGGAAGAAATAAATAAAATAAAAAATAGTTTTTTCATGATTGTGGAATTTTAAAAACAGTTAATGTATAAAATTTATTATTGCAAATTTAATAGCACGATATTCCACTATTTCTCTCAAAAGATATAAATTTTCTCTCAAATTGTAAAAAATTATCATTACCCAGTTCTGTTTTTTACAATTTAACATTTTACTCTTTACAGAAATCAAATTTGGTGGTAAAATCAACTATGAGGTGCAGGTTTCGAGATATGAGATAGGAGGTTCGAGGTCGAGTTGGGAATTTTGAGTTTGGAATTCTGAGAGGGGATGCGAGATGCGAGGTGCAGGTTTTAGTTGATAATTAAGAGTTTGATGTTTTTGAGAGACATTTTGCTAAATGTCTAAATACAGTAATAATAGAAAATCTCTGCAAATCTTCTGTTCAATCTCTGTATTTCTCTGTGCAATAAACTATTCAATTTCACAAAGTTTCACCGAATTAAAATTCACTAAAACAATTATATAAAGTTTAAAAATCGGTTGCACAAATTTTTTTAATGGTGAGAAATAGCTATAATTCAAGAAGAACATTATAAAAAGAAAAACTTTCGCCAAAGCGAATGATAAATTTTTGAGATTAATTAATCAACCAAATAAGGTAATAAGGTTATAATCAAGAAGATATTTCAGTGTTATTAAGGTTAAATGTTTTTAATAAGGTTTTAATGAAATCTTAACAATTTGCTGACACAAGATGATTTTTGGATGGTAAAATAGAATTTTTCTGTAAAAACTCAGTGAAAATAAATTAGATATTACACTAAGGAACACTGAGAAATGGGGAAACGATATTTTGAACAATAATAATTTTTTTGGAGAGACGTCATATATGGCGTCTCTACTGAACAAGTTGAATAACAGTTGATTATTCACAACGTATAAATGTCGATAATTATTTAGTTCAATGAAACAGGGTTAATTTTTCAACCTTATCATGCTAAAAACCTTAATAACAAGAGAAAAAACAAATAAACCAAACCTTATTACCTTATTGTAGCAAGTTTAAAAATTGATTAATAAATATTTAATTTTTCTCAAGGGAAATAAAAAAGTTATAAATTTTATTCGCAATAGCTTTATTTCAAGAATAGTCTGTGTAATCACAAATTAAAATCTATATAAAATCAAACGTTTTCTGAGCAAAACAGGAAGTGAGAGGTGGTGCAAAGCCCTATTTTTAAAAAAACAGCATTCCATTATTAATAGGTAAAAATAACGTCATGTTATTTCAAATTAGATTAATCTTCTATATGAATTGCTGATAATCATGCTTTTTAATTACAAATGCGATTTTTTTTAGAAAAAAGTCAAAATTTAAAAAATAATTTTTAAATTTGAAAAAAATTTATAAAATAATTTTTCAGTCATATATTGGGAAATCAATTTTATATTTTTTTAAAATATTTCTTTCTTGTATTAAATTTGTTTAACAACCATTTAAAAGTGCAGCGCCAGCACGATAAAAACTGGCAACCTAACTATGAAAAAAAATTACTTTCTTTTGTTCATTCTCCTTCCCCTTTTTTTCAATATAGGGGCTCAGGTAAATGTTGTTCGTCAATTAAATGATCCACTTATGTTAGGTGGGAAAATAAGGGCTGCTGCAAAAAATTCTAATTGTGTTCTTGTAGCTACAGAGGGTGGAGTTTTTAAAAGTACTGACTATGGCTACAATTGGAATAATGCAACAAAAATTTTGAACGCTACTTCTGTTAAATGCGAAGAAATTGTTAGTATTGGAGAAAATTTTTATATACGTTTACCAAATAGTAACGGCATGGGACTTTACGAAAGTAGTGATAATGGCAATAATTGGACAGAAATAGACTTACCAGGTACAACCTGGATTTCTACCATTGGAGCTTTGTCAAATACTTTATATGCTATCTGGGCTAATTCATCTGATGAAGGTTGGCTGTATGCTTCTCCCGATGGAACGGACTGGACTCCTAAAATCAAAGTTTGGACAGGACAATATCCAAACAAGATTAAGTTATATACTTTCAATCAAAACAAGCTGTATTTGATGATAGATGGGAATCTTTCTTATACAACTGGTGGTAATTCATTTATTCCCATTACAACTAACGGATTAATAAATGCAGATTTTTCAGAATATGAAAATACTGATGGGGATGCTTTTGGTAATTTATACTATCGCGATCAAAATGGTGCTGATATTTATAAATATGATTTTACTTCAGAAACATGGCAAAATATTACCAGTCAAATTGCTAATGTTTACCAAATTGTAACTTTTTCTGTAACTGAGCATGCCATCTTTTTCAGTGCTTTTGATCAAAATTTTAATTTAAAACTATATAAATCTACCAATCAGGGAGAAAGTTTTACCTTGCTTTTAGCCAATGGCATCAATTTGCCTATGGTGGAAAACATTGTAGAAACCGCACCAGACACTTTTATAGGAAATAGCATATATTATAATATTTATATCACAACAGATGGCGGTGAAAATTGGACATCGAACCCAAATCAATTTGTGGCTACTTATGCTGGAAATCTTTTGCTTTGTAATAACATTTTATATTTAAGCAGGGAAAGTCTTGGTGCAATTTCTTCTAACAATATGGGCTTGAATTGGCAGACCTTTAATAGTGGTCTACCTAACTTTTTTGGCGTTGCTTATTTTATTAGGCAAATGATAGCTGTACGCGATATTCTCTTTTGCTATGCGAGTTCAAGTCCTGGCGACACCAATGTAACTTTGTATATATCAACCAATAATAACACTTCGTGGCTCTCGTCTTCTTTTCCTGACTACGCTAGATTTGGTAGAGATTATCGTCTGGCAGGTTCATGTGATTCTTTATTATTTGTTAACTATTATGACAATAATACTTCCAAATGGGAATTGCTCTCTTTCTCTATTGAAGAAGATACATGGAAAAAAGTAGGCAATGGGAACAACCGACCTGTTTGCTTAAGTGGTTCAAAAGATGGATTGTTTGCTTTTTATTTCGACAATAAATGGGATAATTTCGATAATGTTTATCTCTTAAATAATTATGGAGAAACTTTTACTGATATAAGCCAAAATGTTATTAACAGTAATCAAAGAATCAAACGATTGTACCTGGTGGAAAATGATAACGGGAAGGCTTTCCCTATGATGGATGTGGATAATGTAAATCATAAAGCTCTTTTTGTTACCAATGATGGCTCCAATATCGCAACGGATAAAATTTATAAATATGATCTGAATGCCTCTTCATGGTCAGAAGTTACAACAAACGGTCTCCCTCAAAATGTTGTTATGAATTGTTTGAAAAACATCGACGATAATGAGTGGCTCTTGGCAACAAATGTTGGTTTGTACAGAAGTAAAGATGGCGGGGTAAACTGGTCAATTGCTCATTCCTCAGATTATTGGCAAAATGGAATAATTGTAAATAGTATTGTTAAAATTAATGATAAAGCTTTTTTGGGCACAATGGCAAATGGCGTATGGGAAGTTGATTTGTCCACAGGGGTAGCAAATCCTTTGTCTGAAAAAGATTTTCTCGTCTTTCCAAATCCTGCAATAGATAAATTAACTATTGCAATTCCTGAATGGAATGCAAAATCAGCAGAAATTACCATTTACAACATAGAAGGTAAAAAAGTATTTAACACCCTTCTTACAACTAATCCTACTACTGTTAGTTTGAATCATTTAACTGCGGGTACTTATCTTGTAGAATTAAAATCGAATGGAACAATTTTTCATAAAACTGTTGTCAAAAAATAAGCTGAAATGAAAAATTTAAGAGAGCCGATTCAAACCAATCGGCTCTCTTATTGCTAAAATTTTAACCTGACAGCAGCTAAAAAGTTAGTTCCAGCTTGAGGAAAATAGCGTAGTTCATTATAACGTTTACCATCTAAATAACAGGAATACCAGGTATAACCATTGGTTTCGTATTTTTCATTGAATACATTATTAACCAATAGTTGCAGTTGTAACTCCTTTATTTTCATTAATGGTAAAGAATAATTTAAACTAATATTGTTTACAAAATAAGGATTAATGGAGCGTTCCTTATCTGAAGTATTATCAATAAATTGTCTTCCTACATAATTGGAATAAAATCCAATATCCCATTTATGGATATGAAAAGTAAAAATACTATTCATAATCACATTAGGAGAATAAGCAATATCGGTAGTTCCAAGCTGGTTGTTACGCACACCAATATAATTCCAGTCAGCGTCGTATTCTTCCACATCTTCTTCTACAAAATTCCGAATTTTGTTTCTGCTTAAAGTCAAATTGCCATTCCAGTCTAACCATCTGGATGGTTTTATCCCAATAACAAGTTCAATTCCAGATCGATAACTATCAGGTATATTTTTTGTAAGTGGCTCGCCAATTTCGCTTATTTTGCCAGTCAATATCAACTGGTCTTTGTATTTCATATAATATAAATTGATCCCTGCTGAAAATAAAGTGGATTTAAAATGATACCCCAATTCAGTATCGTACAAAGTTTCATAAGTAGGACGTTCATTTGGACCAGCTTCGGTAAAATTATCACGATTAGGTTCCCGATGAGAAATAGAATAGGAACCATAAATATCATTACTTCTATTAATTTGCCAGGTTAATCCTAATTTTGGATTAAAAAAATGATAAGTATGCTCTTGAGTAATATCACGCATGGTTTTATTCACTTCATCATATTTATCATCTCTCCCATTCATCTGATAATTGATATACCGATACTGCACATCAATGGAAGTAAATAAATTTTTAAAAGTTTCCAGATTCAATTTTGCATAAATATTGGCATCATCTTTTGTGGAAGTGTTTTCATACCATTTTTTGCTCATATCAAGCTGATTAGCATTGCGTACCCATATTACTTTACCATAATGATCGCCATCGTAACGATTGAGGGCACCACCAGCGGAAAAATTTAAGTTTCTTTTCTGATAGTTCAAATTATAAATTAAACCGTAAAAATAATTATCCAGCCATTTTTGACGAACCAAATCTGTTTTCTTTAAAGTATCTGAACCAATAATTGCAGGTGTTAATCCATATTCTGCGTATTTTCTGTCGAGTTTATATTCCTCATAATAACCAATTCCACGTGTTAAGTGAGCAGTAGCATTGAAAAACAAATTGGGATTCAACTGTTGCAGCCAATGCAAATGATAATGATATTGGTTATAATTATCTGTTTGATTATCATAGAAATGTATATTTCCTTCATTATCATAATATAAACCCAAATCATTATAGGTACGATCAGTTTTCAATTTTTCAGCATCAACACCATTCCAAGCCTGATAGGTTTTTTCTTTTCCACCCAGTGTCAAAAACTGTATTGTTGTTTTTGGAGTATAATAGCCAGCGGAAAAATAATACGATTTCATATCTACCCAAGCACGATCAATATAACCATCCGAAGTAACATTCGATAATCGAGCATCAAAAGCAAATACGTTGTTAATCAATCCAGTACCAGCTTTAATTGTATTCTTGTTCGTATTAAATGAACCATACGAAGAAGTTATATCAGCATACGCTTTAGATGAGGTTCCTTCGGTCTGCATATTGATACTGGCACCAAAAGCACCCGCACCATTGGTTGAGGTCCCAACACCGCGCTGGATTTGAAGAAAAGAAAGCGTTGAAGCCAAATCAGGAAAATCAACAAAAAAAGTTCCATGCGATTCTGCATCATTCAACGGAACTCCATTAAGGGTTACATTGGTACGATTAGCATCAGTGCCACGGATTCTAAAATTGGTATAACCAACACCATTACCAGCATCGGAAGTAACAATAAAAGAAGGTGTTCCAGTCAATAAGTAAGGAATATCTTGACCAACATTGCGTTTTTCAATTTCTTCTTTTTTTACTTCAGAATAAGTAACAGCCGAACGCTCATTGGCACGTAAAGAAGTA
>Ga0209204_1003082_pt1 | contig 12709 bp, 8 predicted proteins | sample AD_JPNMR2_MetaG_FD_184425 | JGI IMG/M metagenome (GOLD analysis project Ga0209204, IMG submission 184425) | Active sludge microbial communities of municipal wastewater-treating anaerobic digesters from Japan - AD_JPNMR2_MetaG (SPAdes) (version 2) | ecosystem: Engineered > Bioreactor > Anaerobic >... | reverse complement strand
ATCGTGACTGAAATAATGGTCAGGGATGAGCCCATGGTTCAGGGCTCTAAGTAGATCAATATTTTTTAGTTCGGCTGAGACCAGCGGAAACATTTCATACCGCCAGGCTCTGCCGCCCAGCAGGTTGTTTCTACCTCTTTTCAGTTTTCTGGCGCTCGAACCACATAGGATAAAGCTCAAGCCTTTGTTTTCTATTAACCAGTGGATTTCGTCCATAACCTCAGGCACCTTTTGAACTTCATCAATGACGATGGGATACTTAAGGCTTGATTCGTCCTTAGCCAATAGCTGCTCTCGCAATAATGCCGGCCTCTTGGTAAGTTCTAGAGCTACGTCTGTTTTAAGAAAATCATAATAAATACTTTCCGGGAAAGTTTCCTTGAGATAAGTGGATTTGCCAGTTTTTCGAGGGCCCCAGAGAAAAGCCGATTGCCTGCTGGGGAGGGATATTTTGAGTATTCTTTTAACTGTTACCATTTCGGACCATACTCCGAATTAGTTTAACCAATTCGGAGTTTATTCCGAAATAGTTTGAGTGTCAAGCCATATTTTTATCAGGGCAGACGTGCCGGCTTTTTGTTGGGGATAGCCCAGCAGCGGTCCTGTTTGAGGAAAATATTATGTTCGAAAGAACCTTTTTTGCTTATACTACGTATAGTATATAAAGTGCAGTTTTTATTTTGTCAGAAAACTGGCTATTTGTATGATATATGTCCTGTATCTGTAAAATTTTTGAGGAGGGATTAATGACGAACATGAGCAGGCGGTCTTTTATTAAAACAGGAGCCACAGCGATAGCCGGGACGTTTGCTGCCTCCAGCCTTTTGCCTAAAGGCTGGCCGGCGCTGGCCGACGAAAAGAACGGTGGCTATTTTGAAAAGGAGTTTGGCGTGAGCGACGAGCTCTGCCGGAAAGTTCTAAGTGAAGCACTGTCTAAGGGCGGTGATTTTGCTGATCTTTTCTTCGAGCACACCACAAGCAATTTCCTCATTCTGGAGGATGGAAAAGTCAACCGGGCTTCCTGTGAGGTCGCCCTGGGCGTGGGCATCCGGACTGTTAAGGGCGATCAGGTTGGTTATGGTTTCACTCAGGACCTGAGCGAAAAGGCTATGCTGGCCGCTGCCTCGACCGCCGCCACCATTGCCAGTGCCTCAGGCAAGAAGCCAGCCTCCAGGTTTGTTCCTCCTAAAACTGAGAACTACTATCCTGTGACCAGGCTGCTCTCCTCAGTCCCGCTCGAGTCTAAACTTCCACTGGTGAGGGCGGTTAACGAGAAGTGCTTCAGTCTGTCTCCTCAGGTTCGCAAGGTCATGGTTAACTTTTACGATCAGGAAAGACGCCTTCTGGTTGTCACCAGCGATGGGATTAAAGCCGAAGACCTTCAGCCGAGAAGCTATCTTTCTTCGACAGTGGTGGCAGAGAAAAACGGCCGCTGGGAAAGGTCAGGCTGGAACTATGGCGGACGGCGGGATTTCTCCTATTACACGCCTGCTCTTGTTCAGGAACTGGCTCAGAAAGCAGTGGACCGGACGCTGGTCCTTTTTGAGGCCATTCAGCCTCCGGCCGGCGAAATGCCAGTAGTCCTCGGGCCGGGTGTGACGGGTGTCCTGCTCCATGAAGCCATCGGTCATGGCATGGAGGCCGACTTCAACCGCAAAAAAATCTCGACTTATTGCACCATGCTTGGCAAAAAGGTGGCCGAGCCCTTCGTGACCATCATTGACGACGGCACTGTTCCTTATCTTACCGGCTCAATCAATTTTGATGACGAGGGAACACCGGCCCAGAAGACGATTCTGGTTGACAAGGGGATACTTACAAGTTATCTCCATGACCGGATTTCGGCTCACTCCTACGGTGTGAAATCGACCGGAAGTGGCCGCCGCCAAAGTTATCAGCACTATCCCATACCGCGCATGCGCAACACTTACATGCTGGGTGGGGAGGCCAGCCCTGAAGATGTAATCAAAGCTGCGGGCAACGGCATCTATGTTCAGGATGTGGCCAACGGCCAGGTAAAGATAGGGGAAGGTGACTTTGCCTTTTATGTCTCGCAGGGACGTCTCATCGAAAATGGAAAGCTCGGAGCTCCCATTAAGGATGTCAATATCATGGGCAATGGTCCCAAAATGCTGGCCAATATCATCATGGTGGCTAAGGACTTTGAGTTTGCTCAGGGCGGTGGCGGGAGCTGTGGCAAAGGTGGGCAAGCTGTGCCGGTTGGTTTCGGCCAGCCGACGTGCCTGGTGAAGTCACTTACCGTTGGTGGAGTTAGAGGCTGAGGAAAGGAGAAAAATGATGAAAAAAGAACTGTATGATCTGGCTGATAGAGCAATAAAAATAGCCAAAGCCGCCGGGGCAGATGATTGCCGGGTGTCCATCAACGGCGAACGATTCGTAGAGATTAGCTACCGGGAGCGCCAGCCTGAAGGTATCAAGGAAGCCACGAGCCGTGGGCTGCAGGTAGAAATTTTTGTCAATAATCGATATTCGCTTCAGGCCACCTCAGACCTTCGACCCCAGGCTTTGAAAAGCTTTATTGAGAAGGCTGTCGCCTCAACCAGGCTGCTCGAGGAAGATCCGCTGCGGACGCTGCCCGACCCGAAATATTATCAGGGGCGTAAGACACTTGACCTAAAGCAATATGACCCTGATTATAAAAAGCTGACTCCCGAAAGCCGGCACAGTTTTGTCCGGGCAATTGAGGAAAGCTGCCTGGCCAAAGGAGGCGATAAGGTCATTTCCGTTTCTGCCAGCGGCTATGACAGCTACTCTGAGCAAGTGCTGATGGCCAGCAATGGCTTTGACGGCTATGTTGAATACACTGCTTTTTATGGGGCGGCTGAAATGACGGCTAAAGATGAAGGTGACCGGCGGCCAGCCGATTATTATGTGGCCATAGCTATGATCCGCCAGGATTTGCCCAGGCCGGAGGAGATTGGGGCTGAGGCTGCTTCCCGGACTTTAAGCCTTCTCGGGGCAAAGAAAATTAAAACAGAGACGTTGCCGATTATCATTGAAAACCGGGTCGTTGGCCAGGTAACCAGTGGACTCCTCCAGGCAATGTCCGGGCGTAGCATCCAGCAGAAGCAGTCTTTTTTAGCGGACAAAAAGGGCCAGAAAGTGGGGAGCGAGAAGCTAACTCTTATCGATGATCCTTTTATTCCTGGCGGTCTGGGCAGTCGGACCTTTGATGACCAGGGTATAGCTGCCAAAAAGATGGTCATGATTGAAGCTGGAGTGCTCAGGGAGTTTTACGTAGATTGGTATTATGGACGGAAGCTCGGTTGGGAGCCAACAACCGGAAGCCCATCTAACCTGGTTATTCCGGCCGGAAAGCGCTCGGTCAAAGAGATTATGAAAGACCTGGGCCGGGGGATTTTTGTGACCGGGTTTATCGGAGGGAACTCCAACTCTACGACCGGGGATTTCTCGATTGGTATCATCGGACAGTTTTTCGAAAAAGGGGAGATCGTTCATCCGGTCTCGGAAATGAATATTGCTGATAACCATTTGAAATTCTGGCCGAGGCTGGTCGAAGCAGCCAATGATCCCTATCCTTATTCCCAGATGCGGTTTCCCAGCCTGGTGTTTAGCGACGTGGTGGTCTCCGGCCTCTAACGAAGTGGATGGGGCAAAGTTAGAGCTGATAAGTTTGCCTGATGATGAGGAACGGCGGGAGGGGTATTGTCTATCGATTAGTCTCAAAAGTTGGGGTCAGTAAAGCAAAGAAGGTTTATCAAAACAATTTCCTTAGAATTATTTTCTAGATTATATTAAGCGATAGAATAGGCGATAGATTAGATTAGAATAAAATAGCAGTAATGGAAACCACCTCATTTTTTGAAGAACAGAGCAAACGGCAGTGGCAGACTCTGTTTTTTGTTTTGTTGGGAATTATCTGGATGACCATCATGGGATTTCTCATGGTGATCGTCAATGTTGATTTCCTGCAAGATGTCATGGATTTGGAAGGTCTTGGGTATATCAACATCAGAAGTGCTTCTATCTGGGGAATGGTTGCGGCCGTTTCTTTATGGGTGCTTATAACTATTATCTTATATCTTTCATCTCAGTCAGTAATCCCGGGTATCGTCGGGGCGAAGCGGGCAGGTGGCGATGACCTGAAGGTGCTGGCGGCCCTCGGCGATGAAATGGCCCTGGCCTGTGGTGAAAGTTTTTCTCCATCGAGCTTTTATGTGCTTGACTCGCCTGCCCAGAATGCCATGGCCTGCGGTCGGTCCTTAAAGAAAGGCAGCATCGTTGTTACCAGAGGCTTACTCGATAAATTATCTCGCGAGGAGCTTCAGGCAGTCATCGCTCATGAAATGGCGCATCTTAAGAACGGGGACAGCTGGTATACGGTTCAGGCCGTAGGTTTTGTCTGGGCTGTTTTAACAGCCGGCATAGCTGCCGGCCTGGCTGTTTTTCTGGCCCTGGCGATTTTATCTTTAGTTGGGTGGATTATAAGTAAATTCGGGGAAGAAGCCGAAGGCGCCGGTGGCTGCCTGGTGGCCATTATTGGGCTGGTGCTATTGTTTTATGGTCTCTTTCTGGTTGGGATTTATGTCCTGCTCGTTGGCCTGGTGCTGATAATAGTTTCTATTGGAGTTAAGGCAGCCTCGAGTTCGGTTTCTAAGGCGCGGGAATTTCTGGCTGATGCCTGTTCTGCCCAGTGGACGAGAAACCCCCTGGCTCTGGCTTCTGCTCTGGCTAAGATTGAGAGTGGCCCGGCCCTTGGGGGATTGGCCATCTCAACATTAAGGCCGCTGTGGCTTAGCGGGCAGACAGTGGCGGCTGAAGGATTTGGCGGTAAGATTATTAATTTCCTTTACAAAACCCACCCTCCCCTGGATGTCAGGCTCGAAAGATTGAGGGCGATGGCTGGTTCCACGGCGGTTACTGATGGCCGCTGGCTACTTGACCTTAAAGTGAGCTTCTGGTCGAAGGCGAAAACCTGGCTGCTGGTCTTTCTGGCGACTGTCCTGGCGGCAGGTATCTCCCTCGGAATCTGGCGCCTGTGTGATTCCCGAGGAGCGAGTTATCAGAAGGCTCAGGTTAAACCACCTGAAGCACAAGTTCAGGTCAAAGAAGTGCAAGAAGAAAAAATAATTTATGGTGTCATTAATAAGCCCGTGGTCAATGTCAGGCAGGCACCAGATTTAAAAGCTCCGGTCCTCTTTCAATTATCGCAAGGCTCGGTGGTGAAAATTACGGGGCGGCAGGCTGGCTGGTATGCGGTCGAATGGGAAGCGGCGGGGCAGGTGAGGAAAGGCTGGGTTGCCGACTGGCTTATAACCATTAAATCTAATCAGGTGGGGAAATGAAGCAGGCAAAAATGCTACAAATATCAACGAAGGCGAGTAGAAACATTTTTTTAGGAGAGGAATCTATTTTAAGGTTTGAATTTCAGAGTAAGAGTCAAAATAATTTTAATTGACTTTTAGGTCATGCATTGTCAGCTATTTTGTTTGACACACACCAAATCAAAATTTTATTATAATGGCAAATGGGAGATGGCAAGCTTTTTTCTGGAAGGGTGAGGATATGCTCGATTCGCGAAAATATCATTCTGCTGGTGTTTATCCAATAAACATTGGAGAAGGAGGAAAAGATGGAAAATAAATTTTTTACTTTCATTAAGCCCTACCTGTCTTTTATTGACCAGGGCCATTTCTTCCGTCGGCCATTCAGTTGGCTCTATGGCCTGCTAGCTATATTCAATTTGATTTTTCCTTTGTATATCTTATTCTCCAAGACTATAGTCTTCAGAGCCTCCTTCGAGGTTGTTCTAGCCTTTTTGCTGGTATGGGTAGTACTTGCTTTTGCTGGCTGGATAGGCTTTCAGATCTGGTGGGATAGAATGATGAAATTGGCAGTAGATTCTTCAACAGGAGACGAATTCGTGGCTACCCCCATATTTTCTCATTTCATCCAAACCTTAGGTGAGTGGTTTGGAACACTCTTTGCTATAGTGGGATTTGCTGGGCTATTGATTTCGATGATTTTATTAGGAAATGATGCTTATTGGTTTTTAAAACTAATTGGACTTCGTTTTCCTGTATTAGGTTGGACTGGCATATTCCTGTTGCCCATTATAGGTTATCTGATTGTAATCTTAACCAGGTTTCTGGCAGAACAATTCAGAGCCTTAGCTGCCATTGCTAATAACACCAGGAAAATGAAAACTGAGTTATAAAAGTTTTTAGATTTTGGGATGGACCTGAAAGACAAAAAGGATTGACTGAGGCAAAAATTTATTAGTAGAATATAAACATTCTGGTAGGAGGAAGGCATGGCAGACATTTTTGGCAAATTTTATAACGATGCTTCAAAGACGGTTAAGAAGGTTAAAACCAAGTCGGAAATATTTGCTGAATCTGTGAAGATAAAAAACCAGATTAAGTCAATAGCAGAAGAGAGAGATCTTCTCTTTCAAGAGCTCGGTAGAATGACCCATATATCTCTTCAAAATAACACGTTAAGCGATGAACGGCTGGCAGAACTAAGAGCAAAGAGCAATGAAATAAAAGCTAAAGAAGACAAAATTGCTGAACTCAGGCAGATGCTTAACGATCTTGAGCTTAAAGAAGCCTCGAAAATTAAGGGCAAAAATGCCACAGGGAAATGTCCTAAATGTGGAGCAATCGTCTATGAGGGATATAAATTCTGTGAAACATGTGGATTTGACCTACAAACATCTGAGAGTGCTGACAGCAGCAAGGAAAGGAATTAATTAAGGGAGGAGGGCAAAAATGTTTTGCTCAAAATGCGGTCGGGAAATTCCAGAAAGGTCTAAGTTTTGCTCTTACTGTGGGGCGGAATTGGCAAGTGAGGCTAAGGAACTTATTCCAAAGGGGCATGGATGGTCAAAGACTATTATTATCCCATTAATAGTTATTGTCGGGATATTACTCTGTGCTTTTGCTTTCTTTAAGCTAATAAAACCAGCAGTGAGTTCAAAGGGCCAAAAGGAAGAACTTGCCACTCTTATTCCATATAGAGCTGGTGATAAATGGGGGTATTGTGATTGGAATAAGAAATTGGTAATAAAGCCAACTTATGAGATTGCTGATTGTTTCAGAGAAGATCTGGCACGAGTGCTACTCAATAAGAAATGGGGCTTCATAGACAGAAAGGGAAGGATGGTCATCGAGCCAATTTATGATGATGCCTATGGGTTCACAGAAGGACTTGCAGCAGTGGAACTTAATGATAAATGGGGCTATATAGATAAAAAAGGGAGGATGGTTATTGAGCCAGTTTATCATGGAACCTATGGGTTCAATGAAGGACTTGCTGCAGTGGAACTTAATGATAAATGGGGCTTTATAGACACAAAAGGGAGGATGGTCATCGAGCCAATTTGTGATTTTGCCATTGACTTCAGAGAAGGACTTGCAGCAGTAGCACTTAACTATAAATTTGGCTATATAGATAAAAAAGGGGAGATTGCCATTGAGCCAGTCTATGATTGGACCCTTGACTTCACAGAAGGACTTGGGCGTGTTGGACTTAATGATAAATGGGGCTTCATAGACAGAAAGGGGAGGATGGTCATCGAGCCAATTTATGATGATGTCTCTGGCTTCACAGAAGGACTTGCTGCAGTGGAACTTAATGATAAATGGGGCTATATAGATAAAAAGGGGAGGATGGTCATCGAGCCAATTTATGATACAGCCCGTGGGTTCAATGAAGGACTTGCAGTAGTGGAACTCAATGGAAAATTGGGCTATATAGATAAAAAAGGGACTCAATATTGGGAAGATTAGCACCCATATATATCCTCAAAGGTTGACTTGAGTTGACACTAAGAATAGACAGGTATTCAAATTACCTCGATGAACAAAGTTATGAGAAAGCTAAAAAGATTGCGATAGATAGGAAGCTTATCAGGAGGGAACTCAATTTAATAAAGTTAGCTGACTTTCTTCAAAATGCCTTAAAGGCCTTCTTTATCAATGACTCTGGGGGACAGAATTTTTCAAATTAAACTCGGAGCACAGCTAAGAGTTTATTTTTTCTTAAGCCAAATCTTGCCTTCGTTATCAACGATTTGTTCGCCAACTATACGGGCTTCTGCTGTGATCCCACTTGTAAGGATTAGCCTAAGTTTATCATCTTTAACTTGCCAGGTTCCTGAGAAACCCATACCATCCTCTTTACAGTAAAAAGTGCCATCTTTATTGATTTCCAAGATATCGGCTGGGTCCCCAGGACTGTAATAATTTCCCACAACACCAGAACCACCACAATAGATCGTTATCAAAGGCAAAATTAATAATAGTGGCAGCATTAAATTCGTTTTATATCCTTTGTGCGACACTGGAAAAGCCCTCCTTTTTATTCTCTTCATACCTTTTTCTTAATAATTTTATGCATTATATTAAGGTAATGTCAAGGCCGCGAAGGCTGTTCAGCCAAAAGTGTGGTGCAAAATATAGGGAAATGTGGTAGGAACTCCTTGAAACAAAATAAGTTAGGAAAGGAGTTGACCTACCACAATGACCATTCAAAATTTTATAGTTAATTTATTTGAATTACAAGGCCGCGAATTGCGTCATTTAAAATCTACACGAAACTGATTCGTTGCTTCATGAGAGAATCTACACGAAAATGTTTTGCCTTCTGGCTAAGGATGAAGCTAAATTCAGGGATAAGATTTATAATGGTCTATCTTATTCAGACCAAAAGTAGTCGCAAAATAAGGTGTGTTTCCTTAGAATATAGCAGGAGGAAACACAGATGAAAAAACGGAAGACTTATGATGACCAGTTCAAAGCCAGGGCCACCCTGGCCTTAAAGGCGGCTTCATACTGTCATCTTTTCATACTGGCCATTTTACCATACCTCCTATTGAGTTATGGCAGGCCATTTCTCACCCTATTGCTTTGTCTAATTTTTGGGGAGTATTACACGCATTACATATGGAAAGAAGGCACAACTTATAACCATGAAAAGCATTTCGTAGCTTTGACTCAACAGCTAGTTATGAGATTAATCCACTAAGTAAGGAAAAAAATGATAAACCAGCAACAATTCATATACCCTTGACATAGCAGGTTTAACCTAAATGAAAAAATCTCTTGACAAGCAATTTAATCAATGTTACTAAAAGCATTAAAGAGTTTAGGATATGAGGAGATGGGTTCTTTCAACTAAAAAGGTTTTATTATTATTATCAGCGATTTATTTCTTATCATTATATTCTTATTCTATAGAAGTAATTCCGATACAAAGATGGTATAGCAAAAAAGCGGGAATACATTCGTTTGATTTATCAGCAGAATCAAATAGTAGACTCATTACTAATGGCTACGAAAAAGAAACAGCACCGCCTGATTTATATGATAGTCCATTTTTTTATTTATATAAATCGCCCCTTACGGGAACAATTCCAGTCTATGAAGTCTATTCAAGTATAATCGATCAAAAAAGGCTAGTTACTGATAAAGATGAATTAAATGATTTCCTTTCTTCTGGGTGCGTAACCTATAAAATTATTGGTTATATTTATAAAAATAAAGTCGAAGGGGCGACAGAAATATTTTATATCACAAACCCTCAAAATGGAGATGTCATTTATACGACCAGCAAGCTTGAAAAAGATTATTATATAAAGTTTAAAGGATGGACCCAAAATAAGAGCTTGGGTTATACTCAATCTTTTTCATCGATAGGCACTGGAATACTTTCTTCGAATGTGATCAAGCTCACAGAAGATGAGTTAAGATGTTTAAAAGTTAATTTTGTCCGGCCGAATCTATTAATATTTGAAAATGCCGATTCTAAAATAAAATCTATTAGGCCCGGTAATATCTTATATGCTGAAAAGAGCTCCGTTTTCCCATTTGGAATCCTCAATAAAGTTGTCTGCATAGATGATTCTAACGGAATGAGAGCTATCCAAATTGAAAAAGCAAATATTGAAGATGCGTTTGAAGAATTACATCTATACGTTGATGATAGGCCCTTAATTTTCGACAAGTCTATCATCGATAGGTTTGCCCGGGGGAAAATAGATTATTTTCTTAGAACGGAAAAAAAGTTTCCAAAAAACAAAAAAAATGTTGGAAACCAATATTACGCTGATAATAAATCCTTGGAGGTTGAATATATAAGATATAGGGATCTGCTTAATAACCTAAATAATCAAAGCACAACTTACCAGGGTTTTATTAACTATTATGGTTCGACTGGAAATGTAGTCGTTTTTGAAAAAGAGAATTTTGAATTAAGCTCGAATTTATCTATAGATATCAAAATAACGCTAAATGCAAATATCTCTTTTATTTTCGATTTTGATAGACATAAGGGTACGTTAGAGACTATGTTTTCTTTAAATCCGGAAGAGGAAGTGTTAATAAACTTAATTACTTCAGGTCAAATTTCATCTGGGGAAGAAATTAAATTGATATCTTTGCCTATTCCGTTGAGCGGTTTTGGCATTCCGATAAATCCTACGATTTCGCTTTTTGCCGGATACGAAGCTAACGCATCAATAATTTCCAAATTGGGGATAATCCAAAAAGGAGAAATTGATTACGGATTCGACTATAATAGAACATTGCCTGGTTCTTTTTACTCATGGTGTAAACCATATATTTCCTTTGATTCAGGAATGAGCAACCCGAGTATCAATGCATCTGTTATGGTTTACCTGAAACCCCAATTGGAAATTAATATTGGTTTGCCTGATCTTATAGGGGAATCACTGGGTATAGGAATATATGGGAATCTTAAGACATATTTGCAAGCTCGCGATGAATATAATAACATAGGCATTTATGCGGGCCTTACGCCAGCGGTGGGTTTTGGCATTAATTTTCCAATCTATGAGCTCGGCCTTCAACACAAAAAAACCTTTGATAGCATAGAAAAATATATTTGGGGCACACAAAGCGAATTAGATATTATCGATTTAAAAATTAACGATGGGTCACCTATTACGACGAATAAAATTATCACAATAAATACTAAATGCAATAAGTGTCCCCTTTACATAATGATAAGCGAGAATAAAGACTTCTCTAGCAGCATCTGGCAACCTTATTCTGAAAACGTCCAATACACTTTATCAGGGAAAAATGGATTTAAAACAATTTACATTAAAGTAAAGAACGAGACACATGAATCTCCTGTTAAGAGTGCTACTATAAAGCTATCTCAGCTAAGTGATTATGCTCCGACGCTCTGGACAAATACGTCGTCGGGAATTCAGGGGACTACATTTTTATTTAAAGGGTCAAACTTTACTCCTGGGTATACCGTTGAGTTTCATGTGAAGCAGCCTGACAATATGGAATTACCACCTTTAATTTTAACCAACGATATTGATGACTCTGGTAATTTACAATACTCTTATATGATTTCTTGCGGAAGTCGAATAGGAACATATGGTTTTTGGGCCATTGATAGTTATACAGGTAAAAAAAGCAACGAGCTTTCGTTAGAAATTAAACAAAACCCTGACTGTAATATATTAAGGATAGATTCTATAATTCCAAATCACGCAACGCGTGGCCAAGATATAAGCTTTCTATTGAATGGAACTGGATTTAATGAAAACTTTATTGCCAAATTGATCGACGAAAAGGGCATAGAATATGATATTCTCCAAACAGAATATCTTAGTTCAGAATCTATTAAAATAAGTACATTTCTACCACCAGGTGCTGCGGCTACACTTTGCGTAAAAATAATTAATCCAGATGGCAAACAAGCTAGCATAAATTTTACGGGTTTAGCTGATCCACTTGCTAAGCCTAATATCACTACGGTAAAGCCGAATCCTGTTATAGGATCGAATAGCCCCCAAGATTTTACAATTTTAGGATATGATTTTTCTCCTGGTGCAAGTGTAACATTACGAGATCTTCGTACTGGTGAAGTTTTTCCTAACCGTTCTGTTGTCTTTTTTAGTAGCAATACAATAATAATCAAGCCTATCTTTACAACCATTTCTTCAGAATGGACTGTAGAAGTAATAAATCCAGGTGGAATCTCTTCAGGAGAATTTCAGTTCCAAGTAGTTTCTCCCTCTTCTGCAGTACAGGTTACGGGCATCTATCCAAATCCAATAAAAGGGTCTAATACTCTACAGACCGTAAGAATATACGGCAATGGTTTTGTCTCTGGGTCAAAGGTTATCTGGAAAGATAATTTTGGTGATACCTATTCGGGGAGGGCTCCGACCGCTGTAAGCGGTAACCAAGTTACTATTAGCGCCATTTTTGGGACCGATCCTGGTAATTGGACTGTGCAGGTAGTTAACCCTGACGGTGCCAAGTCTAATGAGTATTCATTTAGCGTATATGCTCCGTTACCCGTAATAGACACTTTGAGCCAGAGTAGTGCCACAGCCGGTAGTACGAGTTTTACCCTTAAAGTGAACGGTAGTACCTTTCACAGAGGATCCATAGTACGTTGGAATGGTTCGGATAGGAATACTTCTCCGGTATTAGATTCAGCCAATAAAACTATTGGGCTAAACGCGACAATTTCTTCTTCTGATATTGCAATGCCTGGAACTGCCTCAATTACTGTTTTTAGCCCAGGCCCAGGAGGAGGATTATCTCAACCTAAATCATTTAGCATAACCTCTACAGCCAAATCTGATCTTATTATTCAGGGTTTTACGGTTAGTCCGACGAGTGGGGCACCGGGTTCGAGTGCTACAGTAAGTTTTACCATTAAAAATCAAGGG
>Ga0209204_1003078_pt1 | contig 12717 bp, 10 predicted proteins | sample AD_JPNMR2_MetaG_FD_184425 | JGI IMG/M metagenome (GOLD analysis project Ga0209204, IMG submission 184425) | Active sludge microbial communities of municipal wastewater-treating anaerobic digesters from Japan - AD_JPNMR2_MetaG (SPAdes) (version 2) | ecosystem: Engineered > Bioreactor > Anaerobic... | reverse complement strand
GAAGAGGGGATTCTCGTCCCAGCCCGTTTGGAGGAGGTGGTCCCATTCGGGCAGGCCGTCGCGGTCGCGGTCGTGCGCGGGCGAGAACCAGTTCCAGAAGAATTTCAGCAGGGGCGGAAAGACCTCGGCGAGGAAGGCGTCGTCGTTCGTGGACTGGCCGACCTGCCACGCCAGCGACGCCAGCAGCGGCGCGGACAGCATCTTCGCGCGCTGCCCCGCCAGGCCGGGGCGCGCGTCGACGAAGCCGTCTTCGGCCTGCGTGGAGAGGAAGTTGCGGAGCAGACCTTTGGCGTGCTGCGGCGCGCCGGGCAGGAGACTGGCGAGGTAGTACGCCTCGAGCGGACTCTGTCCCGACCAGCCGAGGGGATAGTCGCTCCCGTCGCCTTTGGGCGAGAAGCCGCGATCGGGCGCGCGGGCGAGGACGAAAGACGGGCAGGGGAGCGTCTCTCCGGCCGGGAGGAAGGAACGCAGCGCGGCGGTCTGCGCGAGGGCAAAGGCCGCGTCCCATTCGGGGTTGCCGGTTTCGATGTCAACGGTTTGGGATTCGGCGGTCATCTCGATGCGGGCGGTTTCGGCATCCCAATGACGCGCCACAGTTTTGCGCGCCAGTTCGAAGGACGGCCCGGAGGCGGTCAACGCGGCCAGCGCCCAGGAGATTTGGCGCGGGGCGGAGGGCTTGAGGTCGAGTTCCACCGTCAGCGCGGGATAGGGCGCGGAGATGGCGGCCGGTCCGCCCGTCATGTAGAGAAGCGGGGCGAGTCCGCCCGTCGTCCCGGTGATGACGTGCACCATCTGCGATTGCGCGGCGAAGAAGGCTTGTCCGTCGAGCGGGGCGAGGACAGCGCACAGTTCGAGGTTGACTTTGCGCGGTTTCGCGCCGCGCTGGACGAGGGTGTAGCGTCCCGCGACGACCTGCGAGCCAGCCGCCCAAAACTCGGCGGTCACGTCGAGATCGGTCAGCGGGGAGAATTCGAGTTCGAGGAAGTTGGGACGAAATTTTTTCAGGCGCGGCGCGCGGGGAAATTGCGCCGGGTCGGCCGCGGCGACGCGGCCCTCGCGGAAGCGGGGGAAGACGCGCATCGAGCGGGCGCGCAGGCCGAAGGTGGTGTGCAGCGAGAGGGCGCGCGGCTCGCCCGAAGCGAAGTCGAGTTCCCAAACGTGGTCGTTGAGATAGTCCGCGCCGCCGAAGCGAAAGTCCGCCGCGAGGGTTAGATGGAGTGGGTCGCCGAGGGTGAGGTTCCAGTCGCGCATGGGTGTATTTTAGCAGATATAATTTGGTCTGATGGTCGAATGGTCGTGTGGTCCGATAGTCGCGTGGTCGAATGGGCGCGTGGTCGAATGGTCGGATGGTCACGTGGTCGAATTATCAGACTACCCGACTATCAGACTACTCGACTACCCGACTACCCGACTACTCGACTACTCGACTACCAAACTACCAAACCAGGAGACTCCCATGCCAGGGCTTTACTTCGAAGAATTTTCCGTCGGACAAAAAATAACCAGCGTCGGGCGCACCGTGACCGAGGGCGATATTATGACTTTCGCCGGGCTGACGGGCGACTACAACCAGATCCACACCGACGCGGCGTTTGCCGCGACCACGCAGTTCGGTCAACGCATCGCGCACGGGCTGCTGGGACTGTCCATCGCGGTCGGCTTGCTCATGCGGACGGGCGTCCTCGAAGGCACGGTGCTGGCCTTCCGCGAGATCGTCGAGTGGAAATTCGTCAAACCCGTTTTCATCGGCGACACGCTCCGCGTCGAGATGGAAGTCAAAGAATTGAAAGCCATGCCGCGCATCGGCGGCGGACAGGCGCTCGTCGCGCTGGACGTGAAAAACCAAAAAGACGAAACGCTCATGCGTGGAACTCTGGCCGTCCTGGTGGCGTCTAAACCGCAATGAAAACCTTGCTGATCGGTAGACGGAAATTCCCATGACTGAAGACGACCGCGAACGCGAACGAATCCGCAGACTGCTGAACTCCGAAGAAGAGACCCGCGACGACATCACGCCGCATCATGCTACGGGACAGCGGCCGCGCGTCTACGAGGGGCCGCTTCCCCGCCCGCGCCTCGACGCCGACAACATGCCCCTCCCTCGCCGCGTGGAGGAGACCGACATGGACGGGACGCGCGTCACGCCAGCCGCGTACCAGCCCGTCCCTCCTCCGCCTCCGCCCGCGCCTGCGCCTGCGTCCACGCCGAACGCCGCACGCTGGACGGAGGCCGATCGGCAGCCTCCGTCGCGTCCGCCTTTCGATACGCGCCGCGCGCTGGGATGCGCCGCCTACGGTTTGATCGGCGGTTTGTTCGCGGCGGCGCTGCTCGCGCTGCTCGCGGTCACCATCGCCGTCCTCAGTTACTACTCCATCGCGCGCACGCTTCCCAGCGTGGCGGACTTGCAGTCGCGCGCTTCGCAGTTCGAGACCACGCGCATCCTGGACCGCAACGGCGCCGTCCTTTACGAGATCCTCGATCCCAGCGCGGGGCGCCGCACCTACGTCCCGCTCAGCAAAATTTCCCCAACTGTCGTCGCGGCCACCATCGCCGTCGAAGACAAGGACTTCTACGAGCATCCGGGCTTCGACCCGTGGGCCATTGCCCGCGCCCTGTGGGACAACTACCGCACCGGCGGGGAGGGAGGCGGCGCGTCCACCATCACGCAGCAATTGGCGCGGGCGCTGCTGCTCTCGCCCGAAGAGCGCGCCCAGCGGACGGTCCAGCGCAAAGCGCGCGAGATCGTCCTCGCGGCGGAGATCACGCGGCGTTATACCAAAGACCAGATCCTCGAACTCTACCTGAACGAAATCTATTACGGCAACCTCGCCTACGGAATCGAAGCCGCGGCCGAGACGTACTTCCACACCACCGCGGACAAGTTGACCCTCGCCCAGGCCAGTTTCCTCGCGGGGCTTCCGCAATCGCCCGCAGTCTACGACATCTACACCAACCGCGACGCCGCCTTGAAGCGGCACGAGCAGGCGCTGGTGTTGATGTTCATCCTCAGCCAGGACAGGAACTGCATCAAGGTCAGCAACAGCGCGCAGCGCGTCTGCATGGACGCGCCGGCCGCCACCAGCGCCGCGGAAGAGATCCGCAATTATCAATTCCCGCCGCTCAACTTCGACATGCGGTACCCGCACTGGGTGAACTATGTGCGCGGCATCCTCGAAAGCAAATACGACGCGCAGACCATCTACCGCTCGGGCTTCACCGTCACCACCACGCTCGACCCCCAATTGCAGGACGAGGCCCAGCGCATCGTCTCCGAGCAGGTCGCCGCGCTCGCCGCCAACAACGCCCGCAACGGCGCGCTGGTCGCCGTCCGCCCCGCTACCGGGGAGATCCTCGCCATGGTCGGCTCGGCGGATTTCAACAACGTCGAGATCAGCGGACAGATCAACATGGCCGTCAGCGCCACGCGCCAGCCTGGCTCGTCCATCAAACCCATCACCTACGCCGCCGCGTTCGAAAAGGGCTGGACGCCCTCCACGTTGATCTGGGACGTGCCGAGCGAGTTCCCGCCCTCGGGACTCGCGTCCGACTCGCGTCCGCCGTACATCCCCTCGAACTACGACGGCAAATTCCACGGTCCCGTCACCGCCCGCGTGGCGCTGGCGAACTCGTTCAACGTCCCGGCGGTCAAAACCCTGCAATTCGTCGGCGTGTACGACGACCCGGCCACCCCGGAGAAGGATGGGATGATCGCCATGGCCGAACGGCTGGGCATCGCCTCGTTGACCGCGCCCGACTACGGTCTCGCGTTGACGCTCGGCGGCGGCGAAGTCAGCCTGCTCGAGATGACGTCCGCGTTCTCGGTTTTCGCGAACGAGGGACGGAAATCCCCGCCCGTCGCCATCCTGAAGATCACCGACCTCAACGGCAAAGTGGTTGACGAATACAAACCCGTCGTGGGCGAGCAGGTCATCCGCCCCGAACACGCCTTCCTGATCTCGTCCATCCTTTCGGATAACGAGGCGCGCTCGTGGATGTTCGGTTACAACTCGGTATTGAACCTGCCCTTTCCCGCGGCCGCCAAGACCGGCACCAGCGGGACCCCGCGCGGGGACGCGGCGCAGCTGGTCTTCGACAACTGGACGCTCGGCTACACTCCCGACCTCGTGACCGGCGTCTGGGTCGGCAACGCGGACTACAGTCCGATGATCAACACCACCGGCTCCACCGGCGCCGCGCCGATCTGGAGTCAGTTCATGCAATACGCCGCGCCCATCGTCAGCGGAGGCAACCTGCGCGGCTTCATCCCGCCGCCCGGCATCGTGACGGAGACGGTCTGCGCCACTTCGGGGACTCGGCCCTCGCAGTGGTGCCGCGGCGGACAGCGGCAGGAATACTTCGCGGCCGACCAGCCTCCGCTGCCCGCGGGCAAGGACCTGTTCCGCAAGATCAAGATCGACTCATGGTCCGGCCTCGAGGCCTCGGCGGCCTGCGGCGACGAATTCGCCGAGGAGGTTCTGGCGTTCCAGGTGAGCGATCCGTGGGGACGCAGGTGGCTGCAAAGTCCCGATGGGAGGAACTGGCTCTCCGCCCACGATCTCCCGGCTGGCGAACCGGTCTTCGCGCCCGACCGCGAATGCACCGCCGACGACCCGCATCCGATTTTGGAATTTGGCAATCTTAAGGACGGCCAGGTCGTGACCAATTCGCTCGTGGAAGTGCGCGGCGTCGCGGACGCCACCGGCGGATTCCGCGGCTGGGCGCTGGACTACGCCCACAGCGACGACCCCGACAATTGGTTCCTGGTTGCCGAGGGACGCCAGCCTGTGCGCGGCGGGCTGCTGGCTTTGCTCGACCTGAGCATGGCGCAAAACGGCATCATTGGATTGCGCCTGCGGATCGAAGGCCCGAACGGCGCGGCCGCGGAAAAAATCATCCTGCTGAACCTGCAACTGCCGAACCCGCCGACGGAGATTCCGCCTACGGACACGCCCATCCCGCCGACGGATACCCCGCCGCCGACTCCCGTCCCGCCGACTTCGACGCCCGTCGAGCCGCCGACCGAGACCCCGATCCCGCCTTCCACCGCGACCGAGACTCCCACCCTTCCGCCGCCGTAACGCGCGTACTCTGCGCTCTCTGGTTTTGCATAGCGTCAAATCCGCGTACAGATTTTGGAGCAGCCATGCGCATCGAAGACTTGAACTGGATGGACGTTGAAAAATATCTCAAACAGGACGACCGCCTCATCCTCGTCCTCGGCGCGTGCGAACAACACGCCCATCTCAGCCTGCTGACCGACATCAAGATTCCCCTCGCCCTCGCGGACGCGGCCTCGCGGGATCTGGGAGTCCTCGTCGCGCCGCCGCTGAACTTCGGCGTCTCGCCTTATTTCCTGAAATATCCCGGGACGATGAGCCTGCGCGTCTCCACGTTCATCGCCGCGGTCGAAGACCTCGTCCGCTCCGCGCATGGACAGGGCTTCCGCCGCATTCTCGTCCTGAACGGTCATGGCGGGAACAGCCCGGCGCGCAATCACCTGTACGAGGTCAACAACAGCCTGCCCGACTTGAAACTCAATTGGTACGACTGGTGGACTTCCCATTCCACGGAGGCGGTCGCCGTCAAACACAACCTCAAGCCGACCCACGCCAACTGGCTGGAGGCTTTCCCGTTCACCATCGTGGGCGACCTGCCAGAAGAGGACAAAGTCCCGCCGTCTGTGCCGCGCGCCGTCATGGACGCGTCCACCGCCCGCCAGGTGTACGGAGACGGGTCATTCGGCGGGAAATACCGCGCCAGCGACGAGGTCATGCACGAACTGTTCAATGCCGCGTTGGAGGACGTTCTGCGATTGCTGAAATTTGAAGGCGGCGGATAGATCTGCAAATTGACGGCGGTCTAAAATAAGCGGCGATCTTCAACGCGAATTTTGCAGATTGCGTGTTAATATTCGCAACAGCGAGGCCCTGATGAAAATCATCCTGTCTCTGTGGTTTGTCATCCTGCTGGCGGCTTGCGCGCCGACCCTCGCCCCGGTCCCCTCGCCCGTTGGGGAGTCGCCTACGCCAGCCGCCACGTGGACGCCAGTCCCGCCGACGGGGACCGCGACCGTCACGCCGATGCCAAAGTTGACGCGGGAAGATTTGAAGTCAATGTCGGGCGCGGACAAGTTGAAGATGGCCCCGCAGGCGGAGAGCGCGCCGAAGGACGTCGTCTCGTCGTTTGCGGCGGGGGAGAGCGCCAAAGACATCGCCTGGAGCGGAAAGTCGCTGACTTTTTGGGATCGCGTCGTCGCCTATGAGGGGCAGACCAAATCGGGCGAGAAGGTGACGCTGTACTTTGATCTCGAAAGCGGACAGTGGGCGAAGCAGTACGCGGACTTCGACGAGGTGTCGAAGATCCCCGCCGACGAGGTCGCGGAGACGATGGTCATCGGCGGACAGTTGGTGAAGAACAAACCCGCTTTCGTCCGCGAATGGCCCGATCAGACGGAGAAAACGCTGGACGGGAAGATGGTCTTCCGCGACGAGCATGGCAATCCGCTGGCGGTCTTCGATGTTGGGAGCGGCGAGTGGCTGACGCCGGAGCAGGCGGGCGTGGACTTCCCGTTGGAAATTGCGACCGAATCCAGAGCCGACGGCAAATATCCCAAATACGACGTTGAGAAGATGGGCGGAATTGATAAATTTATGCGGCTGCTGGTCGCGTCGGAGGCGCAGGCGCTTCGCGAGGGAAAGGTGGTGGTGGATCCGCAGGCGGTCAATTATGGGTGGAATCGGTTTCAATTTGAAGGACCGGGAGGTATTCCAATTGAAACAAAATTTTACGGACCTATCTACAATGTAAACGACAGCCAAAAGCGTGAGCCGCCTTATAAAGTGGTTTCTATTGGTCTGATAGACGGTTCGATGTTTGACTCAAAATATAAAGGCAGAGAAGTGTATCTAATGGGCATTGCTATTAATAATCCCAATTCAACCAGCGATCCTAGAAAAATGACCACTGGTATCTTACATATAGAGATCACAAAACTAAATCTGCCGTGGTTTCTAGAAAATATTAATAACGGTGTGAAAGGAATTTTGTTTATGGGAAAAGTTAGAATAAGCGAAAATAGCGATTGGGAAGATGAGCCTTTTAATAATTTTCAAGGTGGGGGCGACTATAAAAGTGGGCTTTTACAAAAGCTGGTTGACGAAGGCAAAGGGGCAATCATTACTCCAGAAATGGAAGGGATAATCTTTTTCGGAAGCATCAATTGATAAAAGCGCATGGTTTGTTAATATGAAATTATGGAGATCTATTTTCATGAGATAAAGTTCATTGTTTTCAGATTACTTATCGTTGGTGTTTTAACTTTTATATTCGCCCCACAGTCTTTCAATGCTTATGCCAAAGAAGGTCGTAAATGTTGTCTACAATCGGACTGCGATTTCGGCTATACCTGTATTGCTCCAGAAAAGTGTACTTTAGATAAAAATCCCGGCTCCTGCACAAAAACCCAGACCCAATGCTCTCCGGGGACGCTCTATTGTCCGCCCGGGCAGTATTGCGTGGATTATATTTGCATCACGCTCGGTCCCGGTACGCCGACGCCGGGCGGGGGCGGCGACGGGGCCGAGTTATGAGATGACAACTGCGATGAAGGGAGATCTTGCGGGATTGAAATCCCCGCTCAATACCCGCAAGTCCTTCGGACTGACCGCGCAGAGTCGGATTTATCCGACTTTCGTGAACTGAGGCGGGGGATTCATCCTCTGGAGAGCGCAAGTTGCGAGCGGTTTTCGTGATCTATTGATTATAATCATCCGCAGAAATCCAAAATCGGAAAACCACCATGCACATCCTCGTAACCAATGACGACGGCGTACAGGCGCCGGGACTGCTGGCTCTGGCCCAGGAAATGCGCAAACTCGGCAAAGTGACTGTCTTCGCGCCGGACAAAAACTGGTCCGCTTCGGGACACGTGAAGACGATGGACCGTCCCCTGCGCGTGCGCGAGACGACGCTCGCCGACGGCTCGTCCGCGTACACGTCCGACGGCGCGCCCTCGGACTGTGTGGCGCTTCCGCTGCTCGGCTTGATCCAGGAGAAAATTGACATCGTGGTTTCGGGCATCAATCCCAACGCCAACCTCGGCCACGACGTAACCTACTCCGGGACGGTCACCGCCGCGATGGAGGCGGTGATTGACGGCCTGCCTGGGATCGCGGTCTCGCTCGATTCGCCGGAGAACAACAAAAGCAAATTGGATTACAGCGTCGCCGCATCGGTGGCGCGCCAGGTGACGCGGCGCGTCCTCAAAAAGGGACTTCCCGAAGGCGTGGTGTTGAACGTCAACGTGCCGTATTTGCCAAAGGACGAACTGAAGGGCTTTATGATCACCCGCCAGGGATTGCGCCTCTACCGCGACGAACTCGACCGCCGCCTCGACCCGCGCGGCCGTCCCTACTACTGGATCGGCGGACAGGCCCCCACCGGCGTGGACGAACCCGGCACAGACTTCGGCGCGCTGCGCGCGGGCTACGTCTCCATCACGCCGCTGCAATTGGACCTGACCCATCACAAGATGGTGGACGAGTTGAAAAAGTGGAAGTTTTGAGAATCGTTCCGCTCGCGCCGCGGCAGGGATCGCGGCCGCGCCCGCGTTTCGGGAGGGAACATGGACGTTGCAAAATTTTCGTCAAAACAGTTGAACGCCCTGCGCAGGACGTTCCACGCCATGAATCCGTTCATGGTCTTCATGTTGAAGATCGGCCTGGGGTGGACGATGGAGATCGCGCCCTCCGTCAGCGGGCGGATCATGGTCATCAAACACCGCGGACGTAGATTGGGAAAGGAATACCAGACCCCCGTCAATTACGCGCGGGTGAACGGCGATATATATTGCCTCGCGGGATTCGGTTCCAACTGCGACTGGTACAGGAACCTGCTCGCCAACCCCGAAGTCGAATTGCGGCTGCTGGATGGCAGTTACAAGGCGCGCGCTGAGGATGCCTCCGACTCGCCGGACCGCCTGTCCCTGATGAGACAGGTCATCATCGGTTCGGGGTTTGCAGGCCCGCTCTTCGGGGTGGACCAACGCAAGATGGACGACGGTCAACTGGACGCGGCCACGAAGGATTACCGCCTGGTCCGTTTTTCGCTGGCGAAGCCATAAGAGACTGTTTCTTGTGTACACGGATTACGCGGATTCTCGCGGATGGAACCATTAAAAAAATCCCTATTTGTCCGTGCAATCCGTCAAATCCGTGTACAAAAAGGAGTTAAGAGACGCTCTCCAAAGGAATCCCATGCCAGCCTATACCTCTCCTCCCAACGTGCAACAATTCCAATCCCTCGTGTGGGACCTCGTCCGCCGGATCCCGCGCGGGCGCGTCGCCGCGTACGGGCAGATCGCGCTGATGCTGCCTCCCCCGCCCGAAGTCGAGTTCGAGGCGTACCGGGCGTTCGGTCCGCGCTGGGTGGGCGGGGCGATGGCGAACTGTCCCGACGACGTGCCGTGGCAGAGAGTCATCAACGCCAAAGGGGAGATCAGCCCGCGGCCGGGCGCGCAGCGTCAACGTGAATTGCTGGAAGCCGAAGGGGTGGTTTTCGACGAGAAAGGCCGCGTGGATTTCAAGAAGTTCGGCTGGAAGGGACTCGACGAAGAGCCGAGCCAGCCGACCCTGTTCTAACGTCCCCACTGCTCTCTACTCTCTGCTCTCTAAACACTGCCTCAGCGCTTGTGCCCGTTCTTCTTGGGGCAGAAATGTCCCTCGGGCTCCATCGGCTGGCCGCATTGCGGACAGATCGGCCGCCCGCGCGAGACGATCTCCGCGCCCCAACGCGAGAGCGCGCGCAACTGCGTCCGCGTGCACCAGAAGCGGGCCACCGCCCCGGATTCAGGATCCGCGTCCTCCGTCAGCAGCTCGCGGACGATCAACGCCACGAGGTCGCGCTGCTGGTCGTAGCCCAGCCCGATCTCGCCGACGCGGAAGAGCGGGTCCACCGGCGCGTGGATGCGCATCTTTTCCTCCACGTAATCGTGCGAGGCCTCGTCCAGGTTGGGATTCTGACGCGCCACGTCCGCCAGGAATTGTTCGATGCCGATCGCCAGCGATTGCAATTGGGCCTTCTCGATCAACACGGTGGCGGGAGGCTGTCCCTTTTCCCAGCCCTGAAGGTAGAAGACGCGCCGGCCGGGCTGGCCGATGGCGTCGGCGGTAATGTGTTCGCAGAGATCGAGGTCAATTTCGAATCGTGGAGGCATGGGGCGAGTATACCAGATGAGCGCCGCGCTACTCCGCCTCCGCCGTCGCGGGGACGAGACGGAGCATACGCAGGCGGCTTTCCTCCGCGAGATGGGCGATCTCGTCCATCAACGCAATGGAGGCCTCGGCCACCTGCGCGCGGCTGTCGGGATCGCCGCTGAAATACATCGGTTCGCCCACCGTGATCTGATACGGCCCCGTCAAATACCAATAGCCGTCGGACTTCTGGCCGCCGGTGATGCGGCTCGAAATATAAACGTTCTTTTCGCGCGGATAATAGATGCCCACCGGGATCACCGGCGCGCCGGTCAACATGGCAAGGCGCGCTGCGCCCGGCCGCGCCGGGAGATGACCGCCCTCCTGCGGGCTGAGATGCCCCTCGGGGAAGATCGCCACCGTCTCATCCGATTCGAGACGCAGGCGCGCCTCCTCCAGCGCGTCGCGGCCGCTGCCCTCCACCACGGGGATCTGTCCGCAGCGCCGCAGGAGATCGTTGAACAACGGCACTTTAAACGCCTTGCCCGTAATCAGGATGCTCATTTCAACCTTCGTCAGCAGGGGAATCACAAACGGGTCGGTGCAGGAAGGATGGTTGGCCGCGATCAGTTTCCGTCCGTGCGGCAGGGGCGCCCTCCAATGGACGCGCATCTTGAACCACAGTTGGGCATAGGCTCGGATCGCGCCGCGCGCCAGCCTGTACAGAAATCTATTACGCATGTCGCCTCCGTCGTCAAAGATGTACATTGTAACCCCGTCGCGGGCGAAACGTGGCAGTCTTTGATATACTTGCGCGACTCCAAACAGAATTGAGAACATCCATGACTCTCCAAGCCCTCATCTTTGACTTCGACGGACTCATCCTCGACACCGAAACGCCCGAAGCGGCGGTCTGGCAAGCCATCTTCCGCGAACACGGTCACGAACTGCCGATGGACGAATGGGCCGGGATCATTGGCTCTTACGGCGACTCTCTCTACGACGCCGCGGCGCACCTCGCCCAACTGACCAGGCTGGAGGCCGCGTCCCTGCGCGCCCGCCACCGCCGCGAGACCGACGCCCTCATCCACGCGAATCCCATCCTGCCCGGCGTGACCGACCTGCTCGACGAGGCCGCGCGGCGCGGACTGGGCCTCGCCGTGGCTTCGAGCTCGCCCCACGCCTGGGTGGACTCGCATCTTTCCCGACTGGAGCTGGACTCCCGTTTCGACGCGGTCCTCTGCTCCGACGACGTCGCGCCCGGGCGCGCCAAGCCGCACCCCGACCTGTTCCTGCTCGCGGCGGACCGGCTCGAGGTCCCGAAAGCGGCGGCGGTGGTCTTCGAGGATTCGTTCAACGGCGTGCGCGCCGCCAGGTCCGCGGGCATCTTTGTGGTGGCCGTCCCCAACCCGCTGACGATCCGCTTCGGCACGGACGGCGCGAACCTGACCGTCAACTCGCTGGCCGAAGTCTCGCTGGACAAATTGGAAGAATTGCTATTTGCCGAGCATTGAACACGGATGACGCGGATTTCGCGGAAAAACTCAAAGAGAAATCCGTGCGCTCCGTGAAATCCGCGTCCAAAACTCCTGCAAAAGCGGACGCTTTGCAGCGAGCGCGCAACCTCTCCTGCGGAAGAGACATCCCCCAGATCTATTCCATGATGACGGGCAGCGCCTCTTCTTCCGGCAGGGAAGGCGCCCTGTCTTTGAGCGCGACGCGCGGGGTGAAGAAGACCGAGATCATTCCAAGGATGGCGGCGGCGAAGGCGATGACGAAGACAAGGTGGATCGCGTCGGCGAGGGCCAGTCTCACGCCCGCCTCGGCGACCGCCTGCGGGCCGAGCGGATCGAGTAACCGCGCGACCAGGCTCGGGTCCAGGCCGGAGGCGGCGAGGTTGGAGGCGAGTCTCATGCTGAGGGCCGCGCCCATCACGCTGACTCCGAGCGTCCCGCCCATCGAGCGGCTGAATTGAATGGTGGAAGTGGCCGTCCCGAGTTCGCGGCGTTCGACGCTGGTCTGCACGGAGATCAGGAAGGAGGGAATCGAAAGTCCCATGCCGACGCCCATGACGCTGACATAAACCATGATGTTGACATAGTTCGTCTCCGCCCCGACCGTCGCCAGAAGCGCCGTGCCGACCAGCAGCAGCGCAGTGCCGATGAAGCCGAGTTTGCGGAAGCCGATCACCAGGAGGAGACGCGTGCCGATGACGCTGGCCGTGACCCAGCCGAGCAGCATGGGCGTGACGGTGAGGCCGGCCTGCATGGCGGTCGTCCCCAGCACGGATTGGACGAAAAGAGGGATGAACGAGAGACTTCCGAACATCGCCCAGCCGGTCAGGAGGCCGTGCGAGCTGGCGACCGCGAAGAGGCGGTCGCGAAAGAGCGAGAGCGGCAGGATCGGGTCGGCGGCGCGGCTTTCGACGCGGAGGAGGAGCAGGAAGAGCGCGAAGGCCAGCCCGAGCATGACCCAACTGGCGGGCGTCCCGACTTCCATGAGGCCGAGGAGGAGGGAGATGACGCTC
>Ga0209204_1003063_pt1 | contig 12758 bp, 15 predicted proteins | sample AD_JPNMR2_MetaG_FD_184425 | JGI IMG/M metagenome (GOLD analysis project Ga0209204, IMG submission 184425) | Active sludge microbial communities of municipal wastewater-treating anaerobic digesters from Japan - AD_JPNMR2_MetaG (SPAdes) (version 2) | ecosystem: Engineered > Bioreactor > Anaerobic... | reverse complement strand
ACTCCCGATGAGCCCAGCGCATTGTTGATAATAGATTGTTTTGAAAACATGGTCAATGGACGGATGAGGCCAAGGGAGGTATTTTCTAGACTTGAGGACGAGGTAGACAGCTAAGGTCGGCCGCTTTATTATTGGTACTTTATTTTTTGGTACAAAACGGTGTATTTTTAGGCAATACTAACTTCTCATGGGTGTAAAATGAATAGTGGGGTAACTGTTTACCGATAAACATATTGGCAGGTGATTGGCATGGGAGTAAAGGAATCCTTGCTGGGTAAAGGTTTCGTGGAGGTATTTAGGCCGTTTAGGTACAGCCCCGGCGAGGGGATTTACTGCACCTTAAAGTTGCTTCGCGGCGACGCTGACAGGGTGCGTGTGAGTTTTGAGTCTACTATACGGGACTATGATTTCTGCCCTGTGTATGGTGTTTTCCAGCACTGTCACAGCTGCGCGTACTGTAAGCTTAGCGAGTGTGGCGACATCATCTGCTACTCCCCCGTTCCTGACTTAACTATTTCAGAGGCCGAGGAGCTGTTTTCAGACCTTACCGATGGGTCCGATGGTCCGGTCATCACCTTGCATGCCAAGTTTCCTGAGTCGGACTCGTGGAGTAAGGTTGGCACCGTGGTATGTATTTCCAGGGTGGTTACTGCCCCCGACATTTTGGGCCCAAAGGTGCGTATTTTCTTAGAAAAAGATATGGACTTAAACGCCCCCTTAGACCTGGACGCGGTGCTTGATTTTTGCCTTGACATAGACGGGGCAGAACGAACTATGCTGCGTGGTGAAATTATCGAGTACAAGTACGTGTCAGAACCGCTTAGATATGTTACGGTGCTGATTTTAGGTAGGCCAGGAGGAGTTTATGAACACAATACTTGTAAGGACTAAATACCCCAACATACCTTGCCCTATTTGTGGTGGCATGGTTGATTTGACAACGCCAAGAACGTACTGCCTGCACGTGTGTGGCGAAGTGGAGACAGTCGTCATAGACGGTTCCGAGTGGTATAGGGCCAAGTTTGTGCAGCCGTGCGGCGACGATGTCTGGGACCACATTCTTTAGCGACGAGGCTGCGGTTAAGATAAAAATGCCCGTAAAGGGGTTGTGCCCAGTTATTATGCTGGAGCATAACGGCGTAGAAGAGGTGGTTGGGGTACTTTTTAGTGTAACCGGGGCAAGGAAGCTGGCCTCGGCATTAAGTCGCAACGGTATGGGGGCGAGATAGATGCCTGAAGGGTACCTGAAAATGAAAAGGAAGTTTATACAGGACGGGTTGTCCGAGAAGGCTGCGGCCGCTAAGGCGGCTAGGATTTGGAACAGCCAACACCCGGACAACCCCGTGACCGGAAATTCAGATACGAGAAAGGGGAGAAAAAAGAAGTGATTATTATGGCAAGGATGAAGGGCGAGGACGATATTTTCTTTTGGTGGAAGTGCACCCGCAATGGCGGCTATGGGGGACAGTTTAGCGAGGACGACTTTGCTAAGCTGTTGAGGGACTGTGAATACTGGGACGGGCATGACAAGGTTATACTGTCTCACCCTGTGGAGTGTTTTCTCGACTTAAGGGAATACTGTCCCAGGTTTTGCAATAATGGACAAGACTGATGTTGAGCAAAGACTCTGCGTGGTTACTTATGAGTGCGGGTGCACCGAACTGGGTACCAGCCCGGGCAAGTTTTGTTCCACCCACGGTACCCCGGCGGTAACGGTTATAGTCTTCAATGACCTAGGCGAGTACGCCGACTATAGAAACAAGGAGGTTGAGAATAGAATTGGACTGGATTAAGAAACACGCCAAGACGTTTGTGGTGGCTATTGCCTGTTTGGCGGTGGTTTCGTTTCTTGTCTGGGGAATTAAAGGATACGTAGTTCCGCTACTTGCTGCTGCCTTGACCTTGTTTTTAGGCACCGACGCGTCCAAGAAGAACAAGGACATCGTGGAGCAAACTAAAAATGACATCGACGAGCACAAAAAGGAACTGGACAAAATCATCGACGAGATTAAACAGGTAGGCGCCGTGACCGGCTCTATGCTTGATAAGAACAAAAAGGAGCTGGAAGAGGTTGATAAAACGTATCGCAACAGAACGGAAAACCCCGAAAAACAGGACCTGGCAGAACTTTTAGATAGGGCCAACGAGAGGAGGTTGTGAGGTGGCTGCGACTAGAGATGGCGGGGATGTTTCTGTGGTTAGGGTGTTTGCTACGCTTTTAGCGCTGGTAGTGTTGGTGGTACTGATGTCTGCCATGGCGTGGGGAAGCAACGATATTAAGTTATCCCAGGATGGTAAGAGCGTGTTTATGCCTGTGGACACCTTTATCAAACAGGAGCTGTACATTGAAAAGATTGAGTCGGAAAACCAGCTGTTGCGCGAGAGGGTTAAAATCTTAGAAGATTATAAGGCGCAGATGGACGAGAAGATAAAAAGTTACGCCGCAGAGGTGGAGACGCTGCGAGGCTTATATTCTGACCTGCAGGGCAGGTACGACGCCCTATTGGCCAGTACGGAATGGCAGGGCCGGGTAAGCAAATACAAGTGGGGCCTAAACGGGGCCTTGCTTGGGTTTGGCATAGGCTACCTGGTGGGGGATTAGACTTGATTACGGGCGGAGCCTTTTGCGATGATCTGAGGTTGGGGCTGTGGGGAGAGGATATTGTTATAGAATACCTGAAAGAGTTGGGGTACCTGGTGCTACAGACGAGTGAAATTTACAGCGTTAAGACTAACACCGCCGCACGTATGTCTGGAATTGACTGTAACATCATTGTGCCGGACATCCTTGCCTGCAGGAACGGAAAGACTAGCTGGGTCGAGGTAAAAGTCAAGGAAAGTCCGGTACTGTACCGAAAGGAAGGGCAGTACACTCACGGCATCGATACCTACAAGTTTCACGACTACCTGAAGGTGCAGAAAAACACGGGAATAGGTGTTGACGTATACATTGTTGAGGTGGTTACACAGAAGCTTCTGTGCGCCCCGCTGTCCCTACTGGCTGAAAATGTTCACAGCAGCAAAAATGGGGTAACGTTCTTTTTGAGGAGTAACTTTACTGAAATAGCTAACTTAGAGGGGAGGATAAATCTTGAGGAGTTTGCAAACCAGTCTGGACAACACGGCACAGGATACGGAGGTACAAGGCAGCAGGTATCCCAGCCTTAACGAAACCGCCCTTTCTATTCTGAAGGAGCGGTACCTGAGAAGAAGGGAGGATGGAACGCAAGAGACACCGGATGAAATGTTTTGGCGTGTGGCCAACTTTGTGGCCGAGAGAGGATACCGTGCACGCGGCATAACGAGTGAGGACAAGATTAGGGAGGCGGCCAGGAAGTTCTTTGACATTATGCGTTCTCTTAGGTTTCTACCAAACTCGCCCACCCTTATGAACGCTGGAGTTGAGGGTGGCCAGCTGGCTGCATGCCTGGTGCTGCCCATTGAGGACGACATGCACTCAATATTCCAGACCCTCCACGACATGGCCATAGCCGCGAAGCAGGGGGCCGGGTGTGGGTACAACTTCTCCAAACTTCGCCCCAGGGGTGCCAGGGTGAAGTCCACGAACGGTGTGGCCTCTGGGCCGGTATCGTTTATGGGCATGTTTAACCTTGCCACGGAGGTTGTACAGCAGGGCGGCATGAGGCGCGGGGCCAATATGGGGATACTTAATGTCGACCACCCCGATGTTATGGAGTTTATTACCTGCAAGGACGAGGGCGGAAAGTTATCCAACTTTAACCTCTCCGTGGGGGTTACCGATGAGTTTATGAGGGCGGTATTGGAGGGCAGAGACTGGACACTATCTCACCCGTACAGCGAGTCAAAGACAGTGAAGGCGCGCGACCTGTTTGACGCTATATGTAAGCACGCCCACAGGACCGGTGACCCCGGGCTTATCTTCCTTGACACCATAAACAGAAAAAACCCGATACCCGAGGCCGGTGTTATTGAGGCCACAAACCCTTGCGTTACCGCAGATACCTTAGTGATGACCAGGCAGGGGCCTAAAACTGTGGCCGAGTTAATTGGCGTGCCGTTCGATGCTGTAGTGAATGGCAAGGTTTATACGTCTGGCCCGGAGGGGTTCTTTAAGTCCGGGGAGTCACAGCCTGTTTTTAAGGTAGTAACCCTTGAGGGGTACGAACTTAACGCAACCGGGAATCATAAAGTGGCAGTCGACGTGGACGGGAGTATTGACTTTATAGAAGTCGAAAAGCTTCAGAAGGGCATGAAGGTTAGGTTGAACGACCTGCGCGACTATTTTGACGTTAAGGGCCCCCTCGACTTCAGTCGTGGCTACATTTTAGGCAGCCTTGTCTCGCGTGGTTCAATAACAAAGGAGAGCGGGATAATATACCTTAACGTCGGCAAGGAGGGGGAACTGGAGAACGGATTGCCCAAAGATAAAGGGGCGCGTGATTTTATGAAGTTTTTAACCACCTGCGTTAGGGGACTTCCCAGACGAGAAAAGAACCTAGGCTGGAGTCTGGACATTGGCAAAAGCAAGAGAGAGTTTAAACTTAAGTGCGCGTCCATTAAGCATTTAGCCAAGACTGTGGGCATGGAGTATAAAAACAGGGGAATTACAGAGCAGCTTGAGCGGTTATCGTCAAGGGCGGTTGCCGGATTTATTGCCGGCTATGTTGACGCCGGCGGCATTTTTGGCCTGAACGACTACGGCGAGCCGGTTATACTTGCCTTGATGCCAACTTATAATGAGGCCGCCAGGTTTCAGAGGATGCTTCTCAGGTTGGGCGTGAGGAGTATTATCGAGTCTAGTTTATGGAACTGCAACTTTAGCCCCTCCACCGGGTATTCTCTAAACCTGTGCTGGACTAAGAGGGACTTTGTCGTGTATATACCCTCCGAGAGCGTTGGCACCTACATGAAAAATATAGGCACAAAAAACTCGGTTGCAGCGGATAAGATTAAATCTGTGCTGGATTGCGAGATAGGCCCGGACGATATGACGGCCGAAGTTCAGGCCGTGGTTCCGATAGGCGAACAGGACGTCTACGACGTCAGGATTGCCGGTGTCAATATGTTTGACGCCAACGGCATACTTGTACATAACTGTGGCGAGACACCGCTGCTACCGTACGAGCTGTGCAACCTTGGCAGCCTAAACCTGCATAAGATTTATTTAGACGGCAAGGACAAGGAGTCCAAGGAGTCGTTTTACATCGACTGCATAGAAACTGCCGTTGACTTCCTTGACTGTGTGGTTGACGCAAACAGCTTCCCCTTACCTCAAAACGAGGAGGCCGTGAGAAATACCAGAAAGATAGGCCTGGGCGTGATGGGGTGGGCCGACCTTTTGTTGGAGCTGAGAATTAACTACGCCTCCGAAGAGGCGGAACGGTTGGCTAAAAGGGTTATGAAGTTTATAACCCATCACGCAAAGCTGATGTCGTGTAGGCTGGCCGGTATGTACGGTTTCCCTAAATACTCTCCGCTATACCCTGTGGGCGGGTTTGAACAGGCCAGACAACGTAACGCCACCGTTACAACCATTGCCCCAACCGGGACGATATCCAACATAGCCATGTGCTCTAGCGGGATAGAGCCTTTGTTTGCGCTTAAATATAAACGCAAGACATCCTGGGGTGGCGAGTATGAGTACAGGCACTGGGTACTTGACAGGGGCGACGAGGACGCCGGTTATATAGTAACGTCCCATGACATACCCCCGGAGTGGCATCTGCGTATACAGGCCGCCTTTCAGGAATACACCGACAACGCGGTGAGTAAGACGGTTAACCTGCCCAGTACGGCCGACGTAGACACCGTCAAGGACACCTTTATAACCGCATGGAGGCTGGGGTGTAAAGGTGTTACAATATATAGGGACGGGAGTAAGTATGATCAGGTGTTAGTAAAAGAAACTCCCCTAAAACAGGAAAAGGTAAAAAGAACTACTAAAATCGTCGACGGTAAGACTATAAAGCTGCCAACTAGTTATGAAAACCTTTACGTGCACTTAAACTTTGTTGATGGCAAACCTTTGGAAACTTTTATCACCATGGGCAAGAGTGGTTCCGAGAGTAAGGCCTTTGTAGAGGCTATAGGACGTCTAATATCGTTGGCGCTAAAGTACGGGGCGCCCATAGATAAGGTTATAGAACAGCTGGTAAATATATGCGGCCAGCAGGCGATATGGTGCGACGACGGCGTAATTCTCTCCGTACCTGACGCTATCGGGAAGGGGTTGAAAATGATCATGGAATCGACGGGATATAAACTTGACAGCATCAAGGAAGTTGACATGTGCCCATCCTGTGGTGGCGTTCTTGTGAGGGCGGAGGGTTGTAAGGTTTGTCAGTCCTGTGGCTTTGCCACTTGCGGCTAAAAGAATCGCCGGGCATAATTTACGGGTAAGTAGCGGGGGACGTGCCCGGCGGTACTTTAGTCCCCCTCCCTTTAGCCATGGCGGAACCCCTCCCTCCGCCATGGCACAATACATTGGAGGTGCCATGTGAGTAGAGACAACTTAGCTGCAGTTATTAAGGACTTAATAAAGGACTTACCCAAGGAGCGGCTAAAGGAGTTATACCAGCAGGCCGAAAGGATAGCGAGATGGAAGATAGCCGCGTTTCGGCCACACAAGAAGCAGGACAAGTTTTTTAGGTCCAAAGCTAAGGTGCGGCTGTTCCAGGGCGGCAACCGGTCTGGAAAGACAACTGCCGGATGTCTTGAGGCTATCGCCCACTGCATTGGCATGCGGCCGTGGTATCCTGCAGATGATCCTGCAAGGGAGGTAAAAGTTAAGATACCGTCCAGGGGTAGAATTGTGTGCGAAGACTTTTCGGCCACGGCAAAAAACATCATTGTCCCAAAACTTCTTGAGTGGCTGCCGCCTGAGTTACTTAAGCCTGGATTTCCCAAGAAAAATGCCGTAGGCGTTGAGACTATGTGGGAACTGGTGAACGGGTCATCGTTTACTATAATGACAAACGAACAGGACAGCGACTTATTTGAGGGTTGGGCAGGCGAGTGGGTATGGTATGACGAGCCTCCCCGAAGGGAGGTGTTTATAGCTAGCCAGCGTGGCCTGGTCGACAGCGACGGTGTATCCTGGATAACGATGACCCCCTTAAAGGAGGCTTGGATTTATGATGAGTTATTTCTTAAGGCCGGCTCTGGTAGCAGTATAGACGTGATATTGGTTGACACTAACGATAACGTTGGCTACGGCCTTACCAGCGAGGGTGCCGCACAGTTTGCGTCGCTGCTTACCCCGGAAGAAAAGGAGACGCGACTTCACGGCAAGTTTAGACAGCTGTCGGGGCTTGTGTACAAGGAATTTGACCCGTCAGTGCATGTTATAAAACCATTTCCCGTGCCGCCACACTGGCCCAGGTGGAGGGCAATAGACCCACACCCAAGAACGCCTCACATGGTCCTTTGGCTTACCGTTGGCCCCGACGGGACAAAGTATATATACGACGAGTTGTTTAAGCAATGCCTGATCAGTGAGTTGTGTATGTTTATTAAGGCCAAGACTGGGACAGACAAAGTAGTGAGAACCATCTGCGACCCTATAGCATTTGAGGAAAATCCTCTTAACGGGCGTACATGGGCCGACGAGTTTAGGGACTACGGTGTCGTGGTCGATCCAGCACCAAAGGCATTACAGCAGGGGATAATGACTGTTAAGAAGGCATTGGTGGGAACCAACGGAAAACCGGAGCTGTACGTGTTCAATACCTGCGAGAGAACGATATGGGAGTTTGGCCGATACCAGTGGGATGAGTGGCGCGGCCCGTCCAGGGATAAGCGCAGCCCAAAGGAAAGGCCAAAGGATAGGGACGACCACGCCATGGAATGTCTTTACAGGCTACTACTGCTTGAGCCTAGATGGGTTGACCTAAACAGTGCCTACGAGCCGTTGAGATATCCAAACAGGGACGTATGGTAAGGAGGGAGTCGAATGGATAATAAGATACCGGATAAAATTGATGAGTTTCTTATAAAGATGGGGTATAAGAACTTAAGCAAGGACGGACTTTTCTCTGCCATGATGCAGTCACTGAAGACTAAGAAGCCCAAGGTTAGCACCGAAAAGGTTGTGAGTAAGGATGAGACGCAACCTAAGCCTGTAAAGGTATTAAACAGGCAGAGAAAAATTGAAGAGGCCATGAGGAACAAGACAAAAGCTAAGGCCGGAAAGATTAACCTTTAGGTGGGGGCGGGTATGGAAGATAAAAACGAGCTATTGAATGCGGGCAGGAAGGAAAGCAACGAGGAGTTGATAACTTTTCCCGTCAGTGACGAGGACTCAAAGGTCCTTGCCATGGTGATGGAGGATATAACAGCCGCAAAAAGGTTAAACGACGAGAAGATACCGCAGTGGGAAGAGTTTTATCAACTCTACCGGGCAAAGTCAATTGGCACCGAAAGGGAAGGCAGGAGCCAGGTGGTATCGTCTGATGTTATGGACGCAGTGGAGTGGATATTGCCACAGATGATGCGGCTGTTCTTTTCGAGACAAAACGTTGTCATCTGTAACCCCACCGGCGAAGAGGATGTAAGGAACGCCGAGATGTTTACTAAACTACTAAATTACCAGTTCTTCAAGGGAATGAACGGGTTTGAGAAGAGTTATCTTTGGATGAAGGCCGCCTTTATATGGGGCAGCGGTGTAGGTAAGCTTACCTGGACGCAGCAGTACCGGGAGGAACCCTTCGAGTTTGCCGAGCTGCCTGAGGAGGACTTCCTGGACCTGCAATCTGACCCGGCCGTTGAGATACTACAATATGACAGGGAGGTAGAAATTGCCCCAGCGCCTAGCATCTTTGGGATAAGGATAGGTTCCGAGCTGGAAACTGTCAGGTACAAAAACATAGTGGGCAAACGTGTTATAAAAACCTTCGAGGGACCACAATTTGAGGTAATTCCGTTAGAGGACTTTTATATTGACCCAACGGCCTCTTGTATTGAGGACGCAAAGTTTTGTGTCCACAGAGTGTTTCGTACGTTAGATGAGTTGTACCGAATGCAGGATGCCGGGGTGTACAAGAACGTAGAGAAGATTGAGGCCTGGGTAAATACTCCTAGGGGCGAGACGGCTGACTATGTTAAGGCCCAGCGTGCGGCCGAGTTTGGGCAGTCGCCTCCGTGGTCGTTTCTAAACTCCAGCCAGAAGGGGAGGAAAGAGGTGGAGGTGTGGGAGTACTGGGGGCAGCTAGACTTAGATGACTCCGGTAAAACCGAGCCTTACCTAGTTGTGGTGGCCGGGGATACGATACTCCGCAAGGAAAAGAATCCCTACAACCATGGCAGGCCACCCTTTGTAATATTAAGGCCCTCCCTGGTGCCCTTCCAGTTTGATGGTGTGGGCATGGGCCACCTAATTGGAGACTTTCAGAAGGCTAAGACTTCAATCCTTAGGCAAATGCTGGACAACTTATCCTTCATCAATAACCAGATGTGGATAGTTGACAGAAACCAGGGCGTCGAGATGGAGTCTTTGCTTAACCCACGCCCCGGCGGGGTTGTCCGCACCGACAGGGTTGACGCGGTAAGGCCGGTAACTCCACAGCCGCTTCAGCAGGTGTCCATTATGGCCTTGGAGTTCATTCAGACACAGATAGAACAACGGCACGGAATAACCCGCTACAACCAAGGGCTTGACGCCAGGAGTTTAAACAAAACTGCAACCGGTGTTTCTTTGATTATGAACGCGTCCCAGCAGCGCATAGAGCTGATTGGACGAATTTTTGCCGAGACTGGTTTCAAGCCTCTGTTTAAGATGATGGTTTCATTGAATCAGCAGTTTATTAGTGAAGGTTTTACCATTAGGTTGTTCAACGAGCCTGTAAGGTTTGAACCTGATGATCTAAGAGGCGAGTTTGATATAGACGTAGAGGTTGGAGCCAACGTGGCCCTGGAGGAGCAACGTCAGCAGCAGATGATGACGCTGCTACAGATGGCCCCTCAGCTAATTCAGTTGGGGTTAATGATGCCCGAGCACGTGTACCATGTTGTGGAAAGTTTACTTCGCTCCTGGGGGTACAAAGATGTAAACGCGTATATAATAAATCCAGTGGAGCAAGTGTCTGCACAGCCGGGATTACAAGGTGGCGGGGCAGATATAATGCAGCTGCTGGCATCAATGGGAGGTAGCCCAAATGGAGGAGGAACTACAGCTGAGGCTGTCCCGAGTCAAGGAGCTGGCGCTTCGCCTGGACCTGGACTGCCTGGAGCAATGGCAGGAAATGTACCTGTCCAGCCTCAAGGCCAGACTTTTGGCGGGTAACCTGAGCGACGAGGAGATAGCGAACGAGGTTAAGAGGTGGCAAGGCGTTGCCGGGTTTGTAAGGTTCATTAAAAACGAAACTGAAAGGGCAACACGTTATTTTAATAATATCTAGATATCCTAAGAGGAGGAGTTTAAATGCCTAGTAAAAAGACTAACATCACCGGCGAGGATGTCCAAACCGTGGACGACTTGGACTTCAGTGAAAAGGTGCCGGGACTGTTCTCTGGTGGAATCTACGAGGACGGCGAGGGCGAGCCTGAGGTAACTGAAGGCAGCGACGATACGGGAAAGGAGCCTAGCCCGGGGCGTGATGAGTCTGAAGGTAAGGAAACAGAGGTAGAGGAGCCAGAGTCACCGCGTCAGGGTGAACAACCGGTCGAAGGTGTCCAGGAACAGGAGGGCACCGGGCAAGAAGAAGAAGAGCAAGAGGAAGGGCGGCAGGAAGAACGACAGGACGAGCCTCTTGTCGTGCTTAAACGCTACGGCAAGGAGTACCCTGTCTATGAGGTTGAAAACTTGGTAAGGTTAGCCCAGATGGGACTAGACTACACCCTGAAGACACAACAGCTTGCCGGTTGGCAGAAGGTTATCCAGACCCTCATTAGTAACCCCGACTTAATGGACCTGGTCGACAGGCGCATGCGTGGCGAGGTTACCGCCTTGCCTGAGCAGCCTCGACAGGAGCAGCAACCTAGACAGGGGACTGATAAGGGGAAAGTCGAGTTTGACATACCACCTCAGGGTGATGATGAATCTTTTGAGGAGTATGTAGCCAGGGTGGCGTCACTGATTGCCGACAGAAAGACCAAGGAGGCTGTCTTGACTCTTACGGCACAACAGCAGTACCAGCAGGTGATAAGCCAGGTTAGGCAGGACCCATTGTTTGAGTACACCGCCCAGGTGATATCATACTGGCTGGCAAACAAACAGATACCAGCTGCGATTGCCAGGCAGGCCGACGTGGACCCGCAGGCTTTTCTGTGGCTGTACACACAGGCAAGGCAGGCCGTTGAGCAGTATATAGCCTCGACGCAGGGGCAGGAACAAAAGAAGCCGGAGCAAAGGGTCTCAAAGTCGAGTAAGCCCCCGGTGGTTGAGAGCGGCAAATCGGCTAGGCTACCCGAGGGCGGTAAAAGAAAGTCTCCCTGGGAAGATGATAAAGTAATTAAGGACCTGAGCGATGACGAGTTGGAAAATCTCATAGCCCAGGTAAAGAGTGGAAGGATTTAGGCAACAAAAACTTGACAACCAAAAAGTTATTGAGGAGGTAATAAAATGGCGAGTCAAATAGTGACTACTGTTACAGTACCCCCGGCAATTCAGGAGTACTATGACAGGGTTTTACTAAAAAGGGCGTTACCGTTTCTCGTTCACACCAAGTGGGCACAGAAAAGGCCCATTGAGAAGGGTAGCGGCAAGCAGATAAGGTTTAGGAAGTATAAATCCCTGGCACCTGCCCTGCAGCCATTAGATGAAGGTATTACCCCGGCCGGCAGCTCTATGACCTTTACCGACGTCACTGCAACGCTTAGCCAGTACGGTGACTTTATAACCGTAAGCGATGTCGTGACCTTGGTATCGCCGGATAAAATACTCACCGAGGCTGTAGAGTTGCTTGGTGAACAGGAGGGTGAGACTATTGACCTGCTCATGAGGAATATACTCTCGGCAGGAACCTCGGTGGTTTATGCTAACAACGCTACATCCAGGGCGGGAGTAGCAAAGGAGGTGCAACATACCGACCTGGATAAAATTGTCAGGGCGCTGAAACGGAACAACGTCCGCCCCGTGACTAGGCTTATCAACCCCAGCACCGGGGTAGGCACCATCCCTGTTCCTCGCTCCTACTGGGCTATAACTCACCCAGATGTGGGTGCCGATTTGATGAAACTTGAGGCTAACGGGTTTATTCCCGTAGAAAAATACCCCAACCAGGCGACCGTGCTTGACAGCGAAATTGGCGCGTACAAGGGCATCCGCTTCGTGGAGACTACCAACGCTAAGGTGTTCCCTAACGCGGGGGCTACTGGTACCACGGGATTGATCAGCACGAGCGGGGCGAAGGTTGACGTGTACACTATACTTGTCTTTGGCGCGGAGGCTTACGGTGAAAGCCCGCTCAGCGGCAGTACCTCCGGGGTAATAATTAAGGCACACTCCCCTAAAGATACCTTCGATGTGAGCGACCCCTTAAACCAAAGGAGCACGGCAGGATGGAAGGCGTTGTGGACGGGGGCTATACTCCAGGACGACTGGATTATTCGCTACGAGTGTGGCGCTAAGGCGTAGGGGGGTGGTGTAGTGGACTTCGTATTTACCAAGGCATGGGCGGATATAGTAGACGCGTTCTATAAAATACTGGCCGGCGACGTTGCCTTTAAAGTCAATGGGAAATCCGACGCTACATTAGCTGATACCGTAACGCTTACAGGGGACGGAATAGCCGACTATGTGATACAGCTTGACATAGTTGATAAGTCCGGGAACCAGCTTA
>Ga0209204_1003062_pt1 | contig 12760 bp, 10 predicted proteins | sample AD_JPNMR2_MetaG_FD_184425 | JGI IMG/M metagenome (GOLD analysis project Ga0209204, IMG submission 184425) | Active sludge microbial communities of municipal wastewater-treating anaerobic digesters from Japan - AD_JPNMR2_MetaG (SPAdes) (version 2) | ecosystem: Engineered > Bioreactor > Anaerobic... | reverse complement strand
GCCGCGTCGTCCTGCCCGCCCTCGACGACTACCGCGTGGGACCCACGGGTCTGAGGGGCCTGCGCCTCATCCACACCCACCTCAAGGGCGAGGGCCTCACGGAGGACGACCTGACGGACCTGGCCCTGTTGCGCCTCGACCTCGTCGCGGCCGTGACGGTCGAGGCGGACGGGTCGCCGGGGGTGGTCCATAGCGCCCATCTCGTCCCGGAGAACCCCCAGGGGAGGCAGTGGGCCTTCCTCAGGCCGGCGCGGCCGGGGGAACTCGACCTGGACTTCCCGACCTTCATCCGCGCCCTGGAGGAGGATTTTTCGCGGCAGCAGCGGACGCGGGAGGTGGACGCCCAGGAGCGGGCCCTCCTCGTCCGCGTCGAGACCGCGCCGGGGGGCGACCCGGAGGGATCGCTCGCCGAGCTGGCCGAACTGGCCCGCTCGGCGGGGGTCCGGGTCTTCGACCGGACGGTCCAATACCGAGACGCCCTCGACCCCCGCTACGTCATGGGCCGGGGGAGACTCTCCGACGTCGTCATCCGGGCCCTCCAGATGGGGGCCAACCTCCTGATCTTCGACCACGAGCTCACCCCCGCCCAGGTGAGGTCCATCGGCGAGTTCACCCAGCTCAAGGTCATCGACCGGACCCAGCTCATCCTCGACATCTTCGCCCAGCGGGCCCACAGCCGGGAGGGAAAGATCCAGGTGGAGCTGGCCCAGCTCCGTTACCTCCTGCCCCGCCTGACGGGGAAGGGGACGGCCCTCTCCCGCCTGGCGGGGGGGATCGGCGCCCGGGGCCCGGGAGAGACGAAGCTGGAGATCGACCGCCGACGCATCCGGGACCGGATCCACCTCCTGGAGAAGGCCCTCCGGGATATCGAGAAGGCCCGGGGCCAGCGCCGGCACCGGAGGGAGAGGACGGGCCTGCCCATCGTCTCCATCGTGGGCTACACCAACGCGGGGAAATCGACCCTCCTCAACAGCCTCACCAGAAGCAGCGTCCTGGCGGAGGACCGCCTCTTCGCCACCCTCGACCCCAAGAGCTCCCGCCTCCGCTTTCCCCGGGACACGGAGGCCCTCGTCACGGACACGGTGGGCTTCATCCGCGATCTGCCCCAGGAGCTCTTCGCCGCCTTCCGGGCCACCCTCGACGAGCTGCGGGACGCCCACCTCCTCCTCCACGTCGTCGATATCGCCAACCCCTCCTTCGCCGACCAGATCGCCGCCGTGGAGCGGATCATCGCCCACCTCGACCTGGCGGACAAGCCCATGGTCAGGGTCTTCAACAAGATGGACCGTTTCCCCGACCGGGACCTCCTGGGAGACCTCTGCCGCCGCTACGACGCCGTGGCCGTAAGCGCCCTCGACCAGGGGACCCTCATGCCCCTCCTGGAGAGGCTGGAGCCCGTCGTTCGGGACCTGGGGAGGCAGTCCCGGGCAGGGGAGACCCCGTGAGACTCCCCCGGGAAAGAAAGAGGGACCTCCTCGTCGCCCTCGCCCTGGCCGTCGCCGCCTTCGCCGTCTTCAGCCCCGTGGGGCAAAACGCCTTCATCGACTTCGACGATTTCGAGTACATAACGGAGAACCCCCACGTCCGCACGGGCCTCACGGCCGGAAACGTCCTGTGGGCCTTCACCTCGTACCACTCCCACAACTGGCACCCCCTCACCTGGATCTCCCACATGGTGGACGTGGAGCTCTTCGGCCTGGAGGCGAGGGGACACCACCTGATGAACGCCGCCCTCCACGGCCTCAACGCGGGCCTCCTCTTCCTCTTCCTCGCCGCCGCCACGGGGGCGCCGGGCCGCAGCGCCTTCGTCGCCGCCCTCTTCGCCCTCCACCCCCTCCACGTCGAGTCCGTGGCCTGGGCGGCGGAGAGGAAGGACACCCTCTCCACCCTCTTCTGGCTCCTGACGATGACGGCCTACCTCAAATGGGTCCGTAAAAGGACGATGACGGCCTACGCGCTTGTGACCGTCCTGTACGCCTGCGGCCTCATGGCGAAGCAGATGCTCGTCACCCTGCCCTTGGTCCTTCTCATCCTCGATTACTGGCCCCTGGGAAGATGGGTAAAGAGAGGGACCACGGCGGCCCCGCGGAAACGGCCCGGCAAAGGGAAACAGGGGGCGGCACGGGTGACGGCGGCGGGCCTCGTTACGGAGAAAATACCCCTCTTCGCCCTCGCCGCCGCCGCCTCCGTCGTCGTCTACCTGGTCCAGTGGCGGACGGGGGTCCTCCACGCCGCCCCCTTCCCCCTCCCGTGGCGCATCGCCAACGCCCTCGTCAGCTACTGCGCCTACCTGGGGAAGGCATTCTGGCCCGCGGACCTGGCCGTCTTCTACCCCCACCCCCTGGGGACCCTCCCCGCCTGGAAGCCCCTGGCGGCGGCGGTCTTCCTCGGCGCCGTCACGGCCGCCGCGTGGTCCCTGAGACACCGGGCCCCCTACCTCCTCGCCGGGTGGCTCTGGTACCTCGTCACCCTCCTGCCCGTCATCGGCCTCGTCCAGGTCGGCGTCCAGGCCCTGGCGGACCGCTACACCTACATGCCCCTGACGGGGGTCTTCATCGCCCTCTCCTGGGGGGCCCGGGACCTCGCGGGGCGCCCGGCCGTCCGGAAAGAGGCCCTGGCCGCGGCGATGGCGGCGGTCCTCATCCCCCTCGCCGTCGTGACGGTCAAGCAGATATCCTACTGGCGGGACAATGTGACACTATACAGGCGGGCCGCGGAGGTGGTGCCGAACAACTACTGGGCCTACAACAACCTGGGGGCCGCCCTCGCCTCCCGGGGGCGCCTGGAGGAGGCCATCCCCCTCTTCGAGAGGTCGCTGATGATCATGCCCTACTACCCCGGGGCGAACATGAACATGGCCGCGGCCCTCTACCGCCTGAGACGCTACGGCGAGGCCCTCCCCTACGCGGAGAGGGCCCTCGCGATCCAGCCCCAAAACCCGCGGGCCCACGTCATCCGGGGGGCCGTCCTCCTCAAGGTCGGGCGGGTGAAGGAGGCCCGGGAGGCCTTCCTCGCCGCCCTAAAGATCGCCCCGGGCGACCGTGACGCCCTGGAGGGTCTCGAAGAGGCCAGCCGGGGTCCTACATGACCCCCCTGTACCAGCCCCCGTCGATCTGGATGGCCGCCCCCGTGATGTAGCCCGCCCGCTCCGAGGCGAGGAAGGTGACGAGGGCGGCGAATTCCTCCGGCGTCCCCAGGCGCCCCATGGGGATGGAGGACTCCCAGCGCCTCACCACCTCCTCGGGCGTGACGCCCTCCTTGGCCGCCACGGCCCGGGAGAGGCTCCGGACCCGCTCCGTCATGGTGTAGCCCGGGCAGACGCTGTTGACGGTGATGTTGTAGGGGGCCAGCTCGGTGGAGAGGGTCTTGGCCAGGCCGATGACCCCCATGCGGACCGTGTTGGAGAGGATGAGGCCGTCGATGGGCTGTTTCACCGAGATGGAGGTCATGTTGATGATCCGGCCCCACCTCTTGGCCTTCATGACGGGCACGGCCTCCCTGGTCATAACGATGGTGCTCAGGAGGTTGAGGCGGAAACCATGATACCACTGCTCGTCGTCGATCTCGAGAAAGGCCAGCGACGGCGGCCCGCCGGCGTTGTTCACCAGGATATCCACGGTGCCGAAGTGGGCCGCGGCTTTCCTCACGAAGTCGGCGGCCTCCTCGGGTTTCGAGACGTCCGCCGGCACCGCCAGGACCTCCCGGCCCGTCTCGCCCCTGATGAGGGCCGCCGCCTCGGGCAGGGCGGCGTCGTCGAGGGCGCAGATGGCCACCTTCGCCCCCTCCCGGGCCATCTCGAGGGCCACGGCCCTCCCCAGTCCCATGCTCCCCCCGGCGACGAGGGCCACCTTCCCCTTCAATCCTAAATCCATATTCTTCCTCCCTTTCTCATTGTTCATCAACCGGTGAAAAGGGCCCGCAGACAAACGGTCAGGCAGCATGCCCGGGGACCGTCCCGAAGCGCTTCCGATAATCTTCCCTTTGTCTGTCCAGCAAACTCCCGATGTCGGGCCGGAGGGCGTGGATCCTGCGCCAGGCCGAATCGGCGCCCTCGCGGTCGCCCTTGGCGACGGCGATCTCGAGGGACAGCACCCAGGCCTGCATTTTTCGGGGATACAGGCGCAGGACGGTATGAATCAGCTCCGCGGCCTTTCTGTAGCTTTCTTGATCACCCGTGATCTCGGCGGCCGCCAGGTTCATCCCCGCCTGTTCCAAACAGGTGTGAGACCGAAGAGGCACATAAGCGCTCAGCTTCTCACCCTCGGCGTTCACGCGCCCGACGGCGGCCGTGACCTCACCCGCCGGTAGCGGTATCTCCTGCTTTTTCGCGTCCATGAGCATTTCCTTCAACAATCGGCTGTAGGCTATAAACGCCTCCTCCCCCCCCACGGGGGCTTGCTGATGAAGGGCCTCACGGAAACGGGCGTCCGTGTCCAGGAAAAACCGCCCCCAATCCGGCTCCGGCACGCGGATCAGCCTGTTGTAGTGCCTCTCCGTGGCCTTGAAGGCGTCCGCGAGCAGACGGGCGCGCTGCCAGGGCAGCCAATCAAGCCAATAGAACGTTACGGCGACAATGGGCAACACGGCGCACAGGGCCGCCCACCGCACCCAAGGCCCTTTCTCCTTGTTCACGCCCCCCGGCTCCTTCTTGCCGCCCCCCACACCCTTGGGCCTCACGCCGGTCTTCTTATCCATGCGCCCCATCTTGCCCCCCTCGTTCAGAAAGAGGGCGAAAAACAAAAAAAGGGCCTGGTAGGTCGTGTTGACATCGAAAGAGGTCAGCCCCTGGATCAGGTAGGAGACGGCGCAGGCAACGAAAGCGAGGGCGACGAGGCGTGATTGGTGATCGACCGACCGGTGGAAAAGGGACCCGACGACCCGGTAAAAAAACAGACCCCACAGAAACAGGAACAACAGCGCGAGGGGTAGGCCGCCGATCGCCGCGTAGTCGAGAAAGAGGTTGTGCGCCCGGTCAAATGACATGGCCCCTTGCTGTTCCTCCAGACCGTACAGGCGCGGGTCGTAATAACGGTCGATCAGGGGAGGCAGGTTCTCCACGCCCCATCCCCAGGGCCATTCTTTTATCGCCGAGACAATCATGGCCCAGACGAACAAACGATCGGCCAGGGCCTTCTTCAGGGCCGCGAGATCCAAAAGGGCGGCATACCTCGTTTGGGGAACAAGAAAATACAGCAGGAGTAAAATTAAGAGAAAAACGGAGAAGGCGGCGAGAGAAAACTTCTTTACCAAGGGAGGTGCTTTTTCCTTCTGATCCCTCACAAACAGCCACCCCAGACCTAAGAGGAGAACCGCGACCCCGGCCAAAAAACCCACCAGCGCCGCCCTGACCTGGGTCATGAACAGACACACGGAGAAGAAAACCGCCACCGCGACCAAAAACACCCTCAGGGACCCCTTATTCGTTTTCACGGCCAAATACGTCACGAAAAACAACTGAAAAATCAAATAGCCCGCCAGGTAAATGGGATTGCCGATGGTCCCTGAAATTCTGATCGAGGCACCCAAGAATGTCCCGGGCCGACACGCCCGGGCCGCCGGACCATCCCCGCCGGCTGCGGCCAGGCAGCGATATTCCCACCACTGACCGATACCGTAAAGGCAAACGACGACGGCGACACATATCGAAACAAACAGCATCACAGACCACTGCCCGGGGCTCCGGACCAGGAACAAGACCAGGAGAAAGAAAAGAAGGAAATGGAGCATCTGTATGCCCCCCTCGCCCCGCTCGAAGTTGGAAAACAGGCTGAGTCTGGCGTTATCCCCCCAGAAGGCGGAGAAAAAATGGAAGCAGACAAAGACGACAAGAAGGATCACCAAAGAATCTTTGAAGAAAGTGGGGGGCGTGAGGAATTCTTCGCTACGGGGGTCAAAGGCGTAGGCGGCGACGAAAAATAACAGGGCCCCTTCGACGGCGGCGCGGAAGAATATCGTCTTTCCCGTCACGGCGGGAAAGTAAAGGGCCCGCGACAGGATCAGGGGTGTCAAGAGGCTCAGATACAGGCAGAGCCTCGCCAAGTTCAAGCATAGTCCCGCGGCTCTCGCCCGCGAGGACGGTTTCGTCGCTCTTTCCCTAGTCATAAACACCCGCTGAACGAGGCTCTGAAAATAGTTTACCCATCCCTCCCTGTCAAGACAATTCCGGCGGAGTTCGCGGGCGATATTTTTTCTTGACAGCCCGCCGGTTTCATTCTATGGGGACAGAAAGCTAAAAAGCGGAAAGGCGACGGATGTACCGGAGGCAGACGGGGGATCAAGGAAGAAAACGGCGGCAGTTACTGCGACTGCGGAGCCTCTCCCTTCTCCTGCGGGGCTGATACCCGGCACCCGTCGTTTTTAGGAACAACACCTCTAATCAACACCGACAGAAATCCTAAAGGCCATGGGTGAAAGAAACCATGGCCTTTTCATTTTCGGGTAGGGGGCGAAGGCGATGCACGAGATCATATGGCACGGCCGGGGCGGCCAGGGCGTGGTGGTGGCGGCCCACATGCTGGGGGAGGCGGCTTACCTGGAGGGCTTCAAGGGGGTGACGGCGACGCCCACCTTCGGCCCGGAGCGGCGGGGGGCGCCCGTGGCCGCCTCGACCCGCATCAGCCGGGAACCGATCCGCACCTTCTCCCAGATCGACGAGGCGGACATCACCGTCGTCCTCGACGAGACCCTCCTGGGGGTGGTGGACGTCCTGGGGAGGCAGAAGAAGGGGGGCCTCGTCATCATCAACAGCACCCAGCCCCCCGAGGCCCTGCCCGTGGGGGGGGAATACGACCTGGCCGTCGTGGACGCCGCGGCTATCGCCCTGAAGAACCACCTCGTCCGGGAGGGGGCGCCGGTGGTGAACACCCCCATGCTGGGGGCCTTCGCCAAGGCCTCGGGCCTCGTCTCCCTGGAGAACATCGAGAGGGCCCTGAAGGCGAAACTGTCCCGGGAGCAGGTGGACCGCAACTTCACCGCCGTCCTGGGGGCCTACGAGAAGACGATCCTGAGGAGGAGGACATGAGTCAGAGAGACGACAGCATCAGCGCCATGTGCACCCTGGCCGTGGGCGAGGCGGGGAGGACGGGGGACTGGCGGAGTCTCCGCCCCGTCATCGACCACACCAAGTGCATCCCCGCCGTGAAGAAGAAACCCGCCTGCTTCCTGTGCTGGCTCTACTGCCCCGAGGGGGTCGTGAAGGGGACGATCCCCGTGGAGATAGATCTCGACTACTGCAAGGGATGCGGCATCTGCGCCGAGGAGTGCCCGGCGAAGGCCATCAACATGGTGAGGGAGGGACACGACCATGCCTGAGGTACAGATCATGACGGGAAACGCCGCGGCGGCCCAGGCGGCGGTCCTCTGCGACGTCCAGGTGGTGGCCGCCTACCCCATCACTCCCCAGTCCCAGCTGGCGGAGATCCTCTCCCAGTACATCGAGGGGGGGAAACTAAAGGCGGAGTACGTCCGGGTCGAGGGCGAGCACTCGGCCCTGACGGTCTGCATCTCCGCCTCCACGGTCGGGGCCCGGGTCTTCACCGCCACGAGCGCCAACGGCCTCCTCTACATGCACGAACAGCTCCACTGGGCGGCGGGGTCCCGCCTCCCCATCGTCATGTGCTGCGTCAACCGCGGCGTCGGGGCCCCCTGGACGATCTTCAACGACCAGCAGGACTCCGTCTCCCAGCGGGACACGGGCTGGATCCAGATCTACTGCCGGAACAACCAGGAGATCCTCGACACGATCATCCAGGCCTACCGCATCGCCGAGGCCGTCTACTGCCCCGTCATGGTCGCCTACGACGGTTTCGTCCTCTCCCATACCATGATGCCCGTCGAGATCCCCGACGCCGCCTCGGTCCGCGAGTTCCTCCCCCCGTATAGGCCCCACACCGTCGTCTCCCCCGAAGACCCCCGGACCCTCAACGCCGTCCTCTTCCCCTGGCGGCGGGCCAACGCCCAGGGCGTGGTCTGTGACGGCTACATGGAGATGCGACACAAGCTCCAGGCCGCCCTGGAGAGGGCCCTGGACGTCATCCGGGAGACGAACGACCTCTACGCCGCCCGTTTCGGCCGGGACTGCGGCGGCCTGGTCTGGGAGTACCGCATGGAGGACGCCGAGGTCGTCCTCACGGCCATGGGCTCTCTGGCCAGCGAGGCCACCGTGGCGGCCGACCTCCTCCGGGAGGAGGGGATCAGGGCGGGCGTGGCGGGGATCCGGGTCTTCCGCCCCTTCCCGGCGGACGACGTCCGGAGGGTCTTCAGGAAGGCCGCCGCCGTGTGCTGTTTCGAAAAGGCCATCAGCTACGGTTACGAGGGGGCCCTCTGCACGGAGATCAAGGGGGCCCTCTACGGGACGGGCGTCTCCTTCCCCATCCACAACTACATCTGCGGCCTGGGGGGACGGGACGTCAAGGCGTCGGAGCTGGCCCAGGCGGTCAGGGAGAGCCTGACGGACATGGCCGCCGGCCGGGTGAGGACACGGGCCATGTGGTTGAATTGCGTAACGGAGTGAAGCCATGCCGGAGAATCTGTTCAAGATCAACGTCAAAGAGTACATCCTGCCGGGGACGAGGGCCTGCCAGGGCTGCGGCCTCTCCCTGGCCTACCGCCACGCCCTCAAGGCCCTGCGGGAAAACACCATCGTCACCCTCCCCGCCTCGTGCCTGTGCGTCCTCCACGGCCTCTACCCCTCGACGCCCGTGGCGGTCCCCTGCCTCAACAACTCCTTCGCCGCCACGGCGGCCTCGGCCGCGGGGATCGCCGCGGGCCTCCAGGCCCTGAACAAGACGGACCTCACCGTCCTGGCCATCGCCGGTGACGGGGGCACCTTCGACATGGGCATCCAGGCCCTGAGCGGGGCGGCGGAGAGGGAGACGGACTTCATCTACTGCTGTTACGACAACGAGGGCTACATGAACACGGGGACCCAGCGCTCCAGCGCCACCCCCCTGGGGGCCGTGACGACGACGACGCCCATCGCCACGAAGCAGCAGCACAAGAAGGACTTCATCAAGATCATGGAGGCCCACGAGATCCCCTACATCGCCACCTGTTCCCCCGCCTACCCCATCGACCTCTACGACAAGTTCGTCAAGGCCAAGAAGATCAAGGGGACGAGGTACATCCACATCAACGTCCCCTGCCCCCCCGGATGGGGTTACCCGCCCCGGGACACGGTGCGGATGGGACGCCTGGCGGTGGAGACGGCGGTCTTCCCCCTCTTCGAGATCGAGGACGGCAAGTTCCGCTTCACGAGCCGGAGCAAGACCATGGCGGAGCGGGGCAACAAGCTGCCCGTCATCAATTACCTGGAGAGGCAGGGCCGTTTCCGGCGGATGAACATCGAACAGCTCCGCCAGTTCCAGGCGTGGGTGGACAAGAAATGGCAGGAGTACCTCCGGCGGTCCCAGGAGTGAGGGGTCCGATCAAGGTCTGCCGAGGCGGCTCAGGATGAGGTCGGCGTAGCGCTCTGCCGCCCCGCCGTTGGCCGCCACGGCGGCCCGGGCGGCCTCCCCGCGCCGTCTCGTCTCGTCGGGGGACAGGAGGGCCGACCTCACGGCCCCGTAAAGCTCCTCGGCGTCCCTGACCGTCCGCCCCGCCCCCGCCTCCTCGAGGAGGGCCTTTTCCTGCTGGAAGTCCTCCATGGAGGGGCCGTAGAGGACCACCTTCCCCCAGGCCGCCGCCTCGAGGATGTTCTGCCCCCCCCTCTTGACGAGGCTCCCGCCGCAGAAGACGACGGAGGCGAGGCTGTAGACCTTGAACAGCTCGCCGATGACGTCCACGACGACCACCCTCTCCCCTCGCCTCCCCCGGCCGAGGAGGCGGGAAAAGGCGACGGCGTCGTCAAACCCCTTCCTCCTCGCCAGGGCCAGGACGTCCTCGGCGCGATGGACGTGGCGGGGGACGAGGATCAAGAGACAGTCGGGACGGTCGGCCAGGACCCGGCCATAGACGTCGAGGACCGCCTCCTCCTCCCCCTCGTGGGTGCTGCCCGCCACCAGGACGGGGTCCCCCGGGGCGACCCTCATCAGGGCCGCCGTCTCCCCCCTGATCCCCGGCGAGACCTTGGCGGCCAGGCCGTCGAACTTGGCGTTACCCAGGACGGAGATCTTCCCGGGGTCCATCCCCATCGAGGCGAGACGGTCCCGGTCCGTGGGGGAGATCACCCCCGCCGCCGCCACGTTCCCCAGGACGCGGCGCCAGAAGACCCGCGTCGCCCGGTAGCGGCTAAAGGAGCGGGGGGAGATGCGGCCGTTGACCATGACGGCCGCGACGCCCCTCCGGCGGCACTCCCGAAGGAGGTTGGGCCACAGCTCCGTCTCGGTGAGGGCGAAACAGTCGGGACGGAGGCGGTCGAGGGTCTTGCGGACGATCCAGGGGAGGTCGAGGGGGTAGTAGAAGAGGCCGTCGGCCTCGGGGATGAGGCGGGAGGCCATTTCCCGGCCCGTCTCCGTCCCCGTGGAGACCACGAGGCAACCCCCGGGGATCTTTCTCCTCAGGGCGGCCACGATGGGGGCCGCCGCCGTCACCTCCCCCACGGACACGGCGTGGATCCAGACCCGCGGCGTACCCTCGAGGTCCGCGAAGAAGGAGTCCGGGGTGAAACCCAGCTTGGGCAGGAGGGAGGACCGGTACTTGCCCCGGAGGAGGTACTGGGCCGCCCAGTAGGGGGAGGACAGCAAAAGGGACGTCAGGAGAACGAGATCGTACAGGAGGTACATCACGGGATCCCCCCCCGCGGGTTGACACACACCCGGTCATCCTGTATAGGTTCGGCCATGAAAATGATCGCCCCCTCCATCCTGTCCGCCGACTTCAGCCGTCTCGGGGAAGAGATCGGGGCCGTCGAGCGGGCCGGGGCCGACTGGATCCACATCGACGTCATGGACGGCCACTTCGTCCCCAACATCACCATCGGCCCCGGCGTCGTGTCCTCCCTGAGGAAGACCACCGCGTTGCCCTTCGACGTCCACCTCATGATCGCCCGTCCCGAGGCGTACATCGACGCCTTCGCCGCTGCCGGCGCCGACGTCATCACCGTCCACGCCGAGGCGGCCACCCATCTCCACCGCGCCGTCTGCGCCGTCCGCGAGCGGGGGATCAAGGCCGGGGTATCCCTGAACCCCGCCACGCCCCTGGCGGCCGTGGAGGAGATCCTGGGCGACATGGACCTGCTGCTGATCATGACCGTCAACCCCGGTTTCGGGGGCCAGCGCTTCATCTCCTCCCTCCTGCCCAAGATCGCCCGGGCCCGGCGGATGATCGACGCCTCGGCCCCCGGGGTGATCCTCCAGGTGGACGGCGGGATCACCGTGGAGAACATCGCCGCCGCCTCACGGCAGGGTGCCGACTGCTTCGTCGCCGGGGCCGCCGTCTTCGGAGCCGACGACTACGGCGCCGTCATCGGCGCCATGAAACGCCTCGCGGCCTCCCCTCAAGAGAGGCTCTGAACGAGGCGCTCCTTCACCGCCTCAGCCTCGGCCACCATCCGTTCCATGACCTCGGCCACCGTGGGCTCGTCGTGGATGAGGCCCGTGGCCTGACCCACGGGGAGGATACCCCGCTCGAGGTCCCCCTCCTCCGTGGCGAGCTGGAAGGCCTTGAAACCGTTGGCCATGTAGGCCATCTGGACGGCGTTCTTGTAACCCGAGGCGAGGATGCCGAAAAAGAGCTTCAGGTAAGGCATCCTGAGCTGCCTGGCCACGTCCCGGGAGTTGACGAGGGCCGCGGGGATGTCGAGGCCCCTCTTGACGGCCTTCCGGGCCGCGTCGGTGTTCAGGACCCGGCAGAAGATGCCGTCGATGCGCTTGGAGTAGATGGTGTCCGTCACGTCCTTCTCGATGGAGAGGCGCTTGAAGTTGGGGTGGAGGGGGCTCTCCTTCGTGGTCATGAAGCGGGTGCCCATGGCCACCCCCTCGGCCCCGAGGGCGAGGGCCGCCGCCAGTCCCCGGCCGTCGGCGACGCCCCCCGCGGCCACGACGGGTATCTCGAGGCGGTCCACGAGGCTCGGGATGAGGACGAAGGTGGTGACGGCCTCGCCGTGGGCCGCCGCCTCGTTGCCCGTGGCGATGACGCCGTCGGCGCCGTAATCCTGGGCCCGCTTCGCGTGGCGGGCGTTGACGACGGTGGCGAAGACCTTGCCGCCGTAACGGTGGGCCTCCTTCACCAGCCAGTCGCCCTTGCCGAGGGCGAAGTTGATGACGGGCACCTCCTCCTGGAGGAGGACCCGGGCGTTCTCCCTCGCCCCGGGCATGAGGAGGGTGGCGTTACAGCCGAAGGGTTTGTCCGTGAGGCTGCGGATCTTCCTGATGGCCGCGCGGGTCTCCTCGGGCGTCAGGGGCCCCGTGGCGAGGATACCCAAACCGCCCCCGTTGGAGACGGCGGCCACCATCTCGGGGACGCTGATCCAGCTCATGCCGGAGAGGAAGATGGGGTAACGGATACCCAAAAGTTCGGTGATTCTCGTCTTCATGGCCTTTTTCCCTTTCGTTGCCCTGTCGGCGGCCGATCCTTTACCTTCCCGCCGGCCGGGGGTCAAGGACATTTACGAAAAAGAGGGGAGGCGCCTGGGCCTCCCCTCCGGAACCAACCCGTCCCCCGTCGCCGGGGTCCCCGACAACAGTCCTAACGGCTCATGAGGGTCCTGCCGATGGTGAGGATCTCGGCCTCCTTGGTCCCCTCGTAGAGCTCCAGGATCTTGGCGTCCCGGTACCACTTCTGGACGGAGTACTCGTCGATGTAGCCGTAGCCGCCGTGGAGC